>Ga0181520_10000309_pt1 | contig 108219 bp, 103 predicted proteins | sample PEATcosm2014_Bin_29_FD_132451 | JGI IMG/M metagenome (GOLD analysis project Ga0181520, IMG submission 132451) | Peatland microbial communities from MTU Mesocosm Facility, Houghton, MI, USA - PEATcosm2014_Bin02_30_metaG | ecosystem: Environmental > Terrestrial > Soil > Wetlands > Peat | place...
GCGGGAGTAGTTCAGTGGCAGAACGTCAGCTTCCCAAGCTGAATGTCGCCGGTTCGATCCCGGTCTCCCGCTCCAATTGATGCATCGACAGGGCTTCTTATAGTCCATGCTCACCGTTTCAAGCTCGATGCGCGATCCGATACGCCGCGTCGCGTCCCCGAAGCGAGGGGAACCTCCACGCCACGGACGGAGACTTCTCCGCGGGAGACCCCGGCCTGGGGTACCTGATACCCCCACCGGTATTTTGGAGGGAAGTTCCTTTGTTTTCTTTCGATTGCGGGATGAGTAGCGCCGCAAAATCGTGAAAACAATGAAGTTGTCCGCAAAATATTCCAGGGAAAAGAGTTAGGCGGGGTTTTTATGGCTCATCAGCGCGGATCTCGGGGGATCGCGGGTGCCGCGCACTCATGGCTCCCCTTTATTGTGCGCCGACGATGGGGAATATTATCCAAATCGGGCGGGAATCTTCGGCGTTTGGAGAACTCCACAGAGAGCAGAATTATGAGAAGCTAGTTCCGTTCTGTTGAAGAAGACCATGGATGAGAGAGCCGCGATGGTAAAGGCCGTCAGGGAGGGCGACGTGGGGGCGGTCGAACGCCTCCTGAGCGCCGACCCTAGTCTCGCGCGCGCGAGCGACGAGGGGCTCAAGACCCCGCTTCATTGGGCCGCTGAGGTTGATCGATGCGATATCGCCCAAATGCTGCTGGACTCGGGCGCGGAGCCGGAGGCGACAACAGCCTGGGGCGCAACGGCGCTCGATTGGGCTGCGACGATGGGCAGCACCAAGGTCGCGGATCTGCTGCTGGCGCGCGGCGCGAAAGGGATGAACCTGGTGACGGCTGCGAGTCTCGGGAAGCTGGATTTGGTGCGCGGGTTTCTCGACTCAGGCGCCCCGCTCGCGTCGCTCGCCAAATCGGCCCCCGCGGAACCCGACGATCACTGGGTTGCCGACTCCGCCCGCATGAAGGGCGATGTGATCTCGCACGCGTTCTATTGCGCCTGCCGGAATGGGCAAACGGCGGTTGCGACGTTGCTGCTCGGGCGCGGCGCCGATGTGAATGCAAAAGGAGTCTTCGGCGGAACGGGCCTGCACTGGGCGGCGATCAACGGTCATAAAGATACGGTCGAATTTTTACTGGCGCACGGCGCCGATCGCACCATCCGGGATGCCAAGTTCGATGCAACACCGGAGGGGTGGGCGGCCGAGGGCAAGCACAACGAGATTCGCGAGCTGCTCCGTTGCTCGTGAGCCCGAATGGGAATTGGAGTGGCTCACAGGTTCGAGAATCCGGACTTGGTCACCCAGTTTCAGTTTTCAGTTACTCGGAGATGGACCACCCGCCGTAATTCAGGACTCCGAAAGCGAGTTTCACACCGCACCCTACGGGGCGGAAGGGATTTCTGTGCGTGAGGGCCTAGGTTCGTTGTCTGCCATCTTTGACGCGGTGAAGCTGGGTTATGAATGGGACATCCGTTAGTTGAGACACGCGGCACCCGAGGACCGTTTATTTGGAAGATGCTTCGGCAGTCAACCTGAGGAAGTCGGGGTCGGCGGCGAGGGATCCAAAGCTATCGCCTTCCCCGGTGTATTTTTTCGCGAAAGCTATCGAGCTAGAATCGGCTTGGATGGCCTCTTGAAGGATGCGAAGGCTCTCGATCCGATTGGTCGAAGTAGGTAGCTGGTCCACTCCTAGGTTCCGAATCTCGATTGTATAAAGTTGTGCATAACCGCATGCCGCGTTGAAGAGGCCGCTGGATTCATCTGGAAACCTTTCATGGAACTCCATGGAGTTGCGGATTGCGTCCTGTTCGCGGCCCTGAACGAATAGAAGATAGTAACCAAGAAGCTGTTGAATGTATTGCGGGGATGCGTCGTCGCGAGCGAGTCTTTCTATGATCGATACTGCTTCGTGGTATCGACCTTGCATCTCAAATAAGTCCGCCAGTTTTGTCTGAAACTCGGAACTGACAGGGTCGCGAATAAGAGCTCTTTGAATCCAATCGAGCGCTCTCTTTTCCTGCGCGTTCCTTGTGTCCGTATCCTCCTTCTCAAAGTAGACCCTGTAATAATGAAGGCGCGCCGCCATCGCTATGTTTTCGGGTTGGATGTTTAGCAGAGCTCTCGCATCTTTCTCGCATGCTTCTAAGAAATGGTCGACATCGCTGGCAAAGAGGTCTTTGCGGAGCCTATCGGCCTCTTCGGGGTCCAAATCGTTAACGTCATCAATCTCTTCCCGCCCCAAAAGCAGACTCTGTGACAATCTTTCCGCGATTCTCACAGCGACTACTGCTACGTCGCCGGAAATCTTGATTCTTACCATTGCGTCCCCAGCCTGTGCGAGTGCCGGGTTCAGAGCGAGCTTTCGTACAAAATACATGAAGAAAAATCCGGCAACGAAGTAAGTCAGTACCAAGAGGATCGAAAACGATGAGTTTCTCTCGCTATCGGCAGCGAAAATGTGAACTCGGCCCAAAAGTGCGCCAAACTCTGTAGCCTTGGCCAATCCCACTCCGGTGATTCCGCTGGCTAACGCAATCATTGCGTCGCGGATTTTTCCGAATGGCTCCTGTTCATCTCCGAAGATCGTGAACATGAAGCCGAGAATGCAGCCGGTTGCAAACGACGCAGAACACAGCGTGAACGCCAGGCTCGCTCTCTCGAAGCTTCCCGCCCCAAGAATTGCGCACCATGCGACGGTGACGATCAAAGCCGTTAGTGAGATTACCCAGAAAACTATTCCCCAGACGGGGTATTGCTCTAGAGACTGTTCGTTCCTCATATTGTCCCCGGCTTTCACAGTGGATTGGGAAGAGCTTGAATGGCTCGCTAGTTGGATAATTATAGCTTTCAGGTGAGAGGCGTCGATATTGATCCTACTCGGGCGGTCGGTTATCTACCTCAGTCTGCGGCGGATTACATCTAGCGATTGCTGGGTGGCCCATTGTCTGATCCGGTCGCGGTCGCCTTTGAAGGTTCTTTCTATCGACTCGGTTTTGTGTTCGTCGCTGAGGGCTATGTAGACGAGGCCTACGGGCTTGGTTTCGGTGGCTCCGGAGGGGCCGGCGATGCCGGTGACACCCAATCCCAGAGTTGCGCCGGTGTAGCGGCGAATGCCGTAGGCGAGAGCTTCGGCTACCTCGCTGGAGACTGCGCCGTGGCGGGCGATGAGCTCGGGAGGAACGCCGGCAAAGTGAGTCTTCAGTTCATCGGAGTAGACGACGGCTCCGCCGAGGAAGCCGCGCGAGCTGCCGGGCACACTGGTGATGCGCTGGGAGATCATGCCTCCGGTGCAGCTCTCGGCGATAGCGAGGGTGGCCTGGCGAAGGCCAAGATAGTAGAGGACGATTTGTTCAAGGGAGTCGGCGGAGTCCTGACCCGAGGAGTAGAGCCAGTCTTCGATTTCGGTTTCAAGGCGGGAGGCTAGCTCGTCGACGCGCTTCTGGGCGAGGGCGGCGTTGGCCTTGGAGCAGACGAGGGTGAGCTGGATGTCGCCGGCGTGGGCGAGGATGGTGGTTTCGACGTCGGTGTAGGTGGTGTAGATGGGCGCGAGGAGCTTGTCGGCCTGGGACTCGGGGATCATGGCGGCGCGGAGGGTGCGCTTGGCCATGTGGCGCGGGGGGACGACCTCGCGAAGGCGGGGCAGGCACTCGGCGTCGAAAAGAGGGCAGCACTCATTGGGCGGGCCGGGAATGAGCATGATGAGCTTGCGATAGCCCTGATAGGTGACATCGAGCCACTGGCCAGGGGCGCTGCCGTTGGGGTTGGGCAGCACGATTGCGCCTTGAAGGACGTCGGCCTGCTTGAGGTTGTTGGTTGGCATGGGAATGCGCCAGGTGGCGGCGCGGGCGGCGAGGGCGACGACCTGGTCTGGGTCGCGGCGCAGGGTGATGGAGAGGGCTTCGGCGACGGCCTCGCGGGTAAGGTCGTCTTCGGTGGGGCCGAGGCCGCCCATGAGGACGACGATGTCGGTGCGCAAGAGAGCGGCGCGGATGGCGGAGACCAAGTCTCTGCGGCGGTCGCCGACGATGGTCTTGAAGACGACGGAGATGCCGAGGGAGTTGAGCTTTCCGGTGACGGCGAGGGAGTTGGTGTCCTGGCGGAACGGGGTGAGCATCTCGGAGCCGATGGCGATGATTTCGGATTTCATAAAGACAGCTTTCAGCTCAGCAACCAGCAAACAGTATTCAAGCGTTGCGATATGGCATTCAGGATACAACGCGGAGGCGAGAGCCGTATCGGCCCTTGACGTGTTGGCTGGTCACAAGAGCGTCAGGCCTTCGACTCCCAGGTCTACTTCGTAGACCGAGTCGCTGGTGGCCAGGATGACGCTGCCGAGAGGCGAGAAAGCTACGCCGACGAGGTTGGCGCCGGAGAGGGCTAGCGTGGCTTCGCCTTGTGGAGTGACGCGGACCAGGCCGCGCTGGCCGTGGAGGCAGGCGGCGAGATATACGTTGCCGTCTCGATCGAGAGCGAGACCCTGCGGGCGGCCCAGGCCGCGGTACCAGGCGCGCGTCTCTCCGTTGGGTTCGATGGCCCAGATGGCGTCGTTGGAGGAGAGAGTCGGGCCGGTGACGAAGAGGATTCCAGCGGCGTTCACTGCAAGATGGTAGGCTGCGGGGCTGGGCTCAAGCGTAGCGTGGACGAAGATCTGGCGGTCGGGGTTGATCTTGAAGATGGTGCCGCTGCGATCGCCGACGAAGAGATTGCCCTCGGCGTCGAAGGCCGCACCGGTGGCTACTCCCATGCCCTCGGCGTAGAGGGTGGCTTCGCCGACCTCGTCGATGCGGTAGACGTTGCCCTCAGCGCGCGAAGTGACAAAGAGGTCTCCGTCGGGGTTGAAGGCCAAGCCGGTGGCGTTGAGGATGCCGGTGACGAATGGGGTTCCGCGGCCGTCGGGGCTGACGCGGACGATCGACACGGGGGTCTGCTTGCCGCGCTGGCCGGAGATGGTGGCGTAGATCATGCCCGAGCGGCTGACGGCGGGGTTGGTCACCGGATGCAGGCCATCGGAGAGTTCGCGGGCGATGCGCAGCGGGGCGGAGTTGCTGGCGCCAGCGGGGTTGCGGACCTCGACCATGCCAGTGGCGGCGGGCGCCGGAACGCGGAAGGCGAGGCGCGTGGGGCGGCTCAGCAGAATGTGGGCAGCGAACCCGTCAACCAGGACCGAGGGCAGGCCGGAGCCGAAGGGCCCGAGATTTGCACCGGCTAGCTCGACCTCGCCGCCGGGCAGCGCGGCTGCCGGGATGACGTCGTCGATGCGCGGCGTGGTCAAGTCCAGTGGGGCGGATTGTGTGGCAGTGCTGGGCATGAGGTGTCCTAAATCCACAAGTGCAAGAGCGACGCTACACCCAAAGCATACAACCCCGCGCCCACATCATCGAGCACGATGCCCCAGCCTTCGGGCAACTTCTCAAGCTGACGCACCGGAAAGGGTTTGGTGATATCGAAGAGGCGGAAGAGAACGAGGGCGCTCAAGGCGTGACGCCAGTCGGCATGGCTGCCGATGAGGGCGATCCATTGTCCGGCAACCTCGTCGATGACGACGAACTGCGGGTCATGGCGGCCGGACTCTTTCGCAACAATCGTTGCGGCTGGGATGCCGAGAATCAGCGTGAGTGCGATGCCGGCGAGGAGGGCGATCAGCAGTGTCTGCGTGGTGGGATGGATGCCCCAAGCGAATGCGGCCCAGAGAAGGACGGCAGCTACGGAGCCCCAGGTGCCGGGGCCGGGTTTGCCGAAGCCTGCGCCGAAGAAGGTGGCGGCTGCCCATGCCCAGACGGATCGCTTCGCGGGTTGAGATGGAGGTGCGGAGGCGCCGGGCTGCGGGCTTTCAGCGCTCATCGGAACCTTCGCTGCGCCTGGAGTGAGGATTGTCGAGATCTTCGAGGATCTCGGGATCGAGGATGGGTGAGCTGATCTTGTAGACTCCGGAGGCCCACTTGCCGAGGTCGATCTTGCGGCAGCGGTCACTGCAGAAGGGGTAATCCTCGTCGCCGATACGGACCAACATTCCGCAGGTGGGGCAGTGAAGGAGCTTGGCGGATTTCTTCCTGGTAGCCATGGGACGATATCAGTTTACAGCGGGCCGGCGAGGATGCGGGCAACCACGTCGTAGTCGTGGGCTTCGGTGATCTGGGCTTGGTAGAAGCGGCCGGGCTCCAGATTTTCGAGCGCGCCGAAGTCGTTGATGTAGACCTTGCCGTCGATCTCGGGTGCGTGGAATTGGGTTCGGGCCTCCCAGAGGAGCGGGGTTTCTTCGCTGGGGCCTTCGGCGAGGAGCATCAGTTTGCGGCCTACCCATTGCTGCTTGGCGCGTTTGCTGATCGATTGCTGGAGTTTCATCACGCGGCGCTTGCGGGCCTCGATGGTGCGTTTGGGTACCTTGGCGTCGAGCGAGTGAGCAACTGAGCCTTCTTCGTCTGAATAATTGAAGACGCCTAGCCAATCGAAGTTGGCCTCTTTGATGAAGGCTTCGAGGATGGCGCTGTCATCGGCGGTTTCTCCGGGGAAGCCGACAATGAAGCTGGTGCGGAGAGCGATGCCGGGAACGGCGGCGCGGACCTTTTCCAAGGTCTTGAGGAAGATCTCTGCGCCGGCGCCGCGCTTCATGCGCTTTAGAACCGATGGGGCCGCGTGCTGCAGTGGCAGGTCGAGATATTTGCAGATGTTGTCGTGGCGGGCGATGGTGGCAAGAAGTTTCGATGTGATGCGATTGGGATATGCGTAGAGGAAGCGGAGCCAGCGGAGGTTGGGGATCTGCGCCAGGGCGTCGAGGAGGGTGGCGAGGCCGTCTTTGAGGCCGAGATCTTCGCCGTAGCAGGTGGTGTCCTGGCCGATGAGGGTGATCTCGCGGACGCCGCGTGCGACGAGTTGATGGGCCTCGGCGACTACGGATTCGAAGCGGCGCGAACGAAATTTGCCGCGCAGGTTCGGTATCACGCAGAAGGAGCAGGGGTGGTCGCAGCCCTCGGCGATTTTGATGTAGGCCGAGGATTTGGGCGTAGTCAGGAAGCGTGGGGTGGCTTCGTCGTAGAGGTAGGTGGGGAGCAGGTGGGTCGCGCCTTGCCAGTCGTCGCGGCGGAAGCGGCCCTGTTGCTCGCGGTGGTCGCCTTCGGGGCGGGAGCTTTGTTTGTGCGTGCCGGAGAGGGATTCCTGGCCGGGGCGGGTGGCGGCGCTGGCGGCGGGGTCTTCGCTAGACGAAGCGGAATTGGGTTCGTGGTCTCCCACCCATTCGCCAGAAGGAAGGCGAATGGATGGGGCACGGGGTGTCTGTGGAGCTTCCCGCGCGGTGGTGTCCGGGGACAACTGGTAAGCCGGGCTGGTGAGGATGTTGAAGAGCGCTGGTGCGGCGGGCTTTGCGACGAGGCCTGCGGCTTCGAGGATGGCTTCGAGTTCGCCAGTGCCTATTACAGCGTCGACCTCAGGGATGCTCTTGCGGATCTCGTCGCGGTAGCGCTCGACGAGGCAGCCGGCGACGATGAGTTTGTTCGCCCGACCGGAGGTTTTATGGCGGGCCATCTCGAGGATGGTGTCGATCGACTCCTGCTTGGCGGTGTCGATGAAGCTGCAGGTGTTGACGACGAGGACCTCGGCCTCTTCGGTGGGGGCGGTGAGCCGCGCGCCGGCGCGGTCGAGCAGGCCCATCATCACCTCGGAGTCGACGAGGTTTTTGGGGCAGCCGAGGGAGATGAAGCCCACGGAAGGGGCCGTGGGGGTGGGAGGCTTGGTCACAAATTCATTGTAGCGGGGATGCGAAATCGGTGTTTAGGCTGGTGGGGAGGTGAAGTTTTATGGTTGCACGGCATTGGCGTGGTTGGACCAAGGTTGAAGATGCGGATCTCTACGAAACTCTCTTGAACGATAAGGTGCTGCCCGGTTTGCGTGGAATTGACGGCTATCGGGGCGGATATGTCTTGCGCAACGATGGTGCCGAGGAGACAGAGTTCGTGGTGATAAATCTGTTTGAGTCGCTCGATGCGGTCAAGAGATTTGCCGGGCCAGAATACAGCGTGGCGGTCTTCGAGCCCGAGGCAAGGGCGCTCTTGTGTAGGATTGAGCCGACTGCGATGCATTATGAGGTCCGCGTCTGCACGATATAGAGGACAGTCGTGAAGAAAGCGGTTATGAAGTCGCTGCTATTGACCCGACGACGGGTGTTAAAATCAGCAAGTGCCGGGTCCTACGCGACGTAATCCCGCCAACCCCGCCAGGTCCGGAAGGAAGCAACGGTAACGGGCTAGTACGGGCGCAGTAGGCCACCCGGCGCTTTTTGTGCTGTGAGCGGTGGTGCTGAACAGAGACAAACAAAAAACAGAAGCAGGTCCTTCGACTCCGCTGCGCTTCGCTCAGGATGACAGAGTTTTTATATTGACCGGCGAGCCGGGGGTTGCTCCCGCGCTGCAAGCCGCAAGGAGAAATGCATTGACCCTCAGTGTTCGCCCGATCGTGGGCTGCCGCGCAAAGATCACGGCGCTCGGAACGTACGTCCCCCCGCAAGTGCTAACGAATCAAGACCTCGAAAAACTAGTGGAGACGTCGAACGAGTGGATTCTCGAACGGACGGGAATTCGCGAACGGCATGTGCTGGCCAAAGGGCTGGGAGTGAGCGATATTTGCACTGAAGCTGCCAAGAAATGCCTGGCGGCGCGGGGCATCGATGCGAGCGAGATTGAGATGATCATCGTGGGTACGGTGACGCCGGATATGATGTTCCCGGCGACGGCATGCCTGGTGCAGAACAAGATTGGGGCCAAGGGCGCGTGGGGCTTCGATGTTTCGGCGGGTTGCTCGGGGTTTGTCTTTGCGCTGCAGGCGGGCGTGAAGATGATCGAGAGCGGAGCGCATAAAAAGGTTCTGGTCTGCGGCGCGGACGCCAATACGAGGATGACCGATTACACAGACCGCACGACGTGCGTGCTGTTTGGCGACGGCGGAGGCGCGGTGCTGCTGGAGCCTTGCGAAGAGGGCGAGATCGGCTTCATCGATTATGCGCACGAGGTGGATGGGTCGGGGGCTACGGTGCTCAACCTGAAGGGCGGCGGAAGCCTCAATCCCGCGAGCCACGAGACCGTGGACAAGAAGATGCACTACATCTATCAGGATGGGCAGGCGGTGTATAAATTCGCCGTGCGCAAGATGCTCGAAGCCACGTCTAAGGTACTCGCCCGCAATGGCGTGACCGGCGCGGATCTGGGCTGCTTTATTCCTCACCAGGCAAATTTGCGGATCATCACGGCGACCGCGGACAGGCTGGGGATGGAGCGGGATCGAGTGATCATCAACATTGAGAAGTATGGCAACACTTCGGCGGGAACGATTCCTCTGGCGATGGAAACGGCGATCGAGGAAGGGAAGCTGAAGAAGGGCGACCTGGTTCTGATGGCTGGAGTGGGCGCTGGATTCACTGTGGGCGCGGTGCTGCTGCGGTGGGAGATTTAGAGGCAGGGACCAGGGACTGAGGGACTAGGGACTGAGGGACTAAGGAACGGGCCGGTTCGCTTTGCGAGCCGACCCGTTCGTTGCTTGGCGGATGGCGGCGGCGATAGGAAGATTGGCGCCTCATCTCTTCATCAGTGAGTCAGCAGTTTAAAGGCGTGGGTCCACTGATTGTGGGTGAAGCCGGGGATGCACCAGAGCATGGCTAGCGGTTCGATGGCGCGGGCGGCTTCGGCTTTGCCCATGTCGGCCGTCTCCCAGCCGAATTGATCAAGGATTTCATGCACCTGCTTTTTGGCCGCTTCGTTGTTGCCGCAGATGAACATGGTGGGCTTGCCCTCTTTGAATTGAGGATTGACCATCAGGGCGCTGCCGACTGAGTTGAAGGCCTTGACGAAGCGCGCGTCGGGAAAGCTACGCTGCAACTGCTCCATCAGTGAGTCACCGAGAGTGGTGAAGGACTGGAGCACGCCGTTGACGGGCGGCGCATCTTTGATGGGATTGGTCGCGTCGATGACGGTCTTTCCTTTGAGGTTTTTTGCGCCGGCCATATGAAGGGCGTCCTGCACAGCAGGACCCTTCACAGCAAGAACGAGCAACTCGCCGAAGGCGGCCGCGTCATCGAAGGCTCCGGTGGAAGCGCCTGGATTCTGATTCTTCCAAGCATCGAGTTTTTCAGGGGTTCTCGAGCCGATCATCACTTCATGACCATGCTTGAGAAAGCCGCCGGCAAGTGATTTGGCGACATCGCCCGAACCTATGAGTCCGATTTTCATGCTGACCTCCATGTACGCATGAGATGGCGTGGAGTCCTTGGGGATTCAGACGCGCTGGGAGACCAATGCGGGAAGCGAGAGGTCGTACCCGGGCAGGATGCGGGCCTCGGCTGCCAGCCGGAAGAAGACTCGCATCGCCTCGATACACTCCTGGTCGAGGACATAGTGAATGTTTGTCGTAAGGTATTCGCGGATCGTCGATTCGGGGATGGGGATGCGGCGCGACCATTCTGCGACCAGAGCATCGATGTTTTCGAGGCCGTGGACACGGGATTGAATAAGATCCTCCGCTACGCTCTCGACCAAAGGGCCGGTCCACGCAGTGGCGCCCCAGACGGCAGAGACGAAGGGCAGGCCGGTGAGGGTGCGCCACTCATGAGCGAGGTCATGGTAGACAAGGAGTTCGCCGGTGCGTTCGAAGAGATTGGCGCGCTCTTCGAGGGCCAGCAGGGCAGGGTCGCCGATGAGAACGGCGGCGTCAGCTTGAGCAAGCATGATGTCCAGGTCGGCGGCCGCGGGCAGGAACGGAACGGAGGGGTTGCCCCAGCGGGCAAAGAGAATACGCGCGTGAGCCAGCGTGGTGCGGCTGGCGGTGTCGGCGGCCACGGAGCGCAAGGTCTCGAGGGGCTGATTGGCTCTTCTGACCAGCAGCAGAGAACGCACGCGGCCCTTGGAGGCGATAGTGCAACCGGGAAGGATGCGCAGGCCCGGAGTGGTCGCGAGCGCAGCGATGGGAACGAGGCCGATGTCGGCTGAGCCGGCGGCGAGACGGTCGGCGCATTCAGCGGGCGACATGCGGTCGATTTGATAACGCTGGGCCAGCGGTGCGTCGAGGGGTGGGTGCTCGAAGTCCCACATCAAAGGCGCGGGGTTGAGGAAGCCGATTGCCGCAACGCGCAGACGGGATTGGGGCAGGGAGGACACGTTCTCTCTTTAGACTACTTCTTCGGGATGAAGGATGTAGCAGGGAGCATCTGTGGCGCCAACAGCGCGCACCTTGACTTCTGCGAATCGGCGCGGTAACTTTGGCGAAATTACCAATAAGCCCGGTTTTGGTTTCCTGTGAAGAAATCGAGGGCGTATTGTGTGTTTAGGAATTGAATGATCGAAGGGATCGGCGGCTGGGGTTGTGAGATCAAGCGCAGCGAGTTGGTTCCGCTTCGCGGAGTTGGCAAGTTAGCGAGTTCGAGTGGCGGATCGGCGAGCAGCCGGGGCTTTCGGTGGCGAGCGAATTCCGGTCTTTCAAGAAATATCGCAATGCTTAGAGGTTCTGCAGGACGCACTGATCGATGAGCACATTGCCAAAAGAAGCAACCGCAAATGCAACGCCGCAACTCGACGAGCAGAGGCTGGCGTGGCTTGCGCTTGCGCTGACGCCGGGTCTGGGTCCGAAGCGGATTCTGGATGCAGTGAAGACGCTGGATGCGTCGAGCAGAATCTTTGCCTTGACGTTGACTGAACTTGAAGGGTTGCGATTTCCGGCTCAGGCGGCGCAGTTCATCTTTGATGGCAAGGCACGGCAGGCGGCCGAGGCGGAGTGGGTGCGCGTGGCGGCGCAGGGCGCGACGGTGTTGACCTTCGGTTGCGCGGCGTATCCCGAGCGATTGAAGGAGATATACGATCCGCCGCCGGTGTTGTGGGTGCGCGGCGCGGCGGGGCTGCTGACAAGGCCGGGAATTGCGGTTGTGGGGACGCGGCATCCCTCCCCCTATGGATCGGGAATAGCGGAGATGCTGGCGCGAGATCTCGCAGTGCGGCGGCTGCTGATTGTCTCAGGCATGGCGCGGGGAATCGATAGCTGCGCGCACAAGGGGGCGCTGGCGGCGCATATGCCGACGGTGGCAGTTTGGGGCACCGGCATTGACGTGGTTTATCCGAAGGAGAACAGAAAGCTGGCAGAGGAGATCCTGGCCGGGGGCGGAGCGATTGTTAGCGAGTTGCCGACGGGGACGTTTCCTGCACCGCAGAACTTTCCGCGGCGCAATCGCATCCTGAGCGGGCTGAGCGTAGCGGTTCTGGTGGTGGAGGCGTCGGAGAACTCCGGGACACGCGTGACCGCTCGCTGCGCAGCCGATCAGAACCGCGACCTCTTTGCTGTGCCCGGCAACGTGACGAACAAAGGCTCATGGACGCCTAACACGCTGATTAAGCAGGGGGCCAAACTTGTGGCGACGTGGGAGGATGTGTGGGAGGACCTGCCGTCGCAGGTGCGGCTGGAGCTGGAGGATCAGGCTCCGGCTGAATCCAAATCGCCGACCACCGCATCTTTATTGCCTGATCCGGCGCTGCGGCCCGAGGAGACGATGGTGCTCGAGGTTCTGCGCAACGATGCAGCGTTGCAGATCGACGAGATTCTCGAGCAACTGGAGACGCAGTTGACCTCATCGGAGGTTTTCATGGCGCTCTTCGAGCTGGAGATCGCCGGACGGATTCGGCAGTTGCCGGGGAAGAATTATGTCCGGACGATGTGAAAAAGCCGGGAATATGTGGGTTCCGTTGTGCTTGATATAGTGGAGCCAAGGAGGGGGTTATTCTCGATGCCCCTTGCACGGACTTTGAATGCCAAAGTTTGATTTGAGCAAGACTTCGGAGCTGTTTGCTCTCTGTTCTATCGGGCGCAATCAACGCGATCAGGCGTGGGTCGAAAAGTTCTATGCTGCTGTCGTCGACGCCAGCATGGTTACTACTCCGGCGCAGATCATCGCGGGGCCGGACGGCTTCGGCTACTTTGTGCTCGAGCTTCCGCCGCCCTATGAGGCGATCACGCCTTTTTGCATCTCGCATATTTTGGACTACTGCCTGGAGGGCGGTATCGGCGTCGTCATCAATCCCTCAAAGGCGGAACCGGATTGGGTCTTTCCCTATGGGAAGTTATGGTCGCTTAAGGAGACCGGATGCTTTGATCCTCCAGCGATCGACTCCGACAATCCGACGCCGCGGGATAGGACCGTCGTGGGCGATGCGCCCCAGGGAAAGGTCTATCGAGAGATCGTCAAGACCGACGAGAAGGCGTTCATCGGAGCACCGAGCGAGAAGTTCTTTCCCGATTACGCCAAAAATGTGATGCGGCCGGTCATAAAGAGAATTCCCGCGATGAAGGACCGTGAGCCGCAGGTCTTATTGATAGCTCAGCCCGATCAATCGCCGGTTTTGTCCTTCGTGTTCAATATCTTCCGCGAGGATTTTGAGACCGAGGAGGAGTATGTCGGGATTATCTATCGCATGCGATGGTATCTGCCTTCCAATGTGGGCATAACGTCCTTCTCAAAAGACAGCGATATTTGCCGTCACTTCAGAAGCTTTTGAGCAGAGGCACAAAAAGCTACGTGAGCTGCCGGAGCGCTGGTCGCTTGCAGCAGAGAAGTGGATCGAGAGAACCAAGGCCAAAGCAAAAGACTAAGGTGTTAATCGGGTATCTTTCGCAACCTGAACTGTCAGCGACATGCCGGGTTTGATGGTCGCTTCATTGCCATAAATGTGGCGGGATGCAAGATCGACGAAGGGAATTGCTCCGACGATACGTTCGCGCTTGCTGGTTGAGCTCCAGACAACTCCTGTGCCGTGCAGTGGAATTGTGATGCCGCGTACAGAAAGCGAATGGGCCTGAAGGCCGAGGATGCCAGACGTGCCGTAAGGACCGGGCTTGCTGACGGATGCGATGGTGGCGTCGACCGGCGTGCCCTTCGCGGCGAAGGTGGCTCTTCGGGAATCGAGCGCGGAGGGGGATGGAATTCCATTCATACCAGTCGTTTAGGTTTGGGAAAGCGCACGTGATGGGTAACGATCTTTCGGGTACCGGCGAGGGAAATAATGTGGTTGAGACTGGAAACGGGGCGGTGTTCCGTGGTAGTGTCCAACATTTGCGGGCCGATTTTCAGAGCTGGATTGACGGCGAGGGCGCCGAGGGGATTCCGAACGAGCATGAGGCGCAACAAAAGGGAAGCGCGGCGAGTCAAACAGGCCTGACAAGTTAGAGTGAGATTGGAAACAAGGATGGCAATGAACAAATCACTGGTGATCGTCGAGTCGCCGGCCAAGGCGAAGACGATCGAGAAGTATCTGGGCAAGGGCTTCGAGGTCCGGGCATCGGTGGGTCACATCATGGACCTGCCGAAGAACGACATCGGAGTGGAACTGGAAAAGCGGACCTTCGAGCCGACGCTGATCGTCTCACCGGGCAAGGAAAAGGTAGTGGCGCAACTGAAGCGCGCCGCGGCCAAGGCCGACGAAGTGTATCTGGCGCCCGACCCGGATCGCGAAGGCGAAGCGATTGCCTATCATCTAGCGCTGCAACTGGGCACCTCGGCCAAGGAGCGGAAGAAGATTCGCCGCGTGACCTTTAATGAGATCACGAAGAAGGCCGTGCAAGAGGCGTTTCAGCATGCGCGGGATCTGGATCAGAATCTGGTCGACTCGCAGCAGACACGGCGCATTTTAGATCGGTTAGTCGGCTACCAGATATCGCCGCTGTTGTGGGACAAGGTGCGGCGTGGACTCTCGGCCGGCCGAGTGCAGACGGTTGCGGTGCGGCTGATCGTGGAGCGGGAGCGCGAGATCGGCGCCTTTGTGCCGGTGGAGAATTGGACGCTTGACGCCATGCTGCATCCGGAGAAGCATGCGGATAAGAGCTTCAAAGCGCGCTTTGTCGGGATCGACGGAGAAGCTGCGCGCGTCGCGAACGGGCAGGACAAGGACGGCAAGGATCAGTTCATCGCCAATGCGCTGCCGGATGAGCGGACCACGAAAGAAGTCGTCGCGGCACTGGAAAAGGCGCAGTGGTCGCTGATTTCGGTGCAGTCGACGGAGAAGCAGAGAAGGCCGGGGGCTCCTTTCATCACCAGCCAGCTGCAGCGAGACGCCGCGAGCAAGCTTGGTTTCAATGTGCGGCGGACGATGGGTGTGGCGCAACGGCTCTACGAGGGCATCGATCTCGGTGACGAGGGTACGACCGGATTGATTACCTACATGAGAACCGACTCGCCGCGCGTTGCGCCAGAGGCGGTGACGGCTGCGCGCGAATGGATTGGTAAGCAACTGGGAGCGCAATACCTGCCCGCGACGCAGAATGTTTACAAGGGAAAGAAGGCCGCGCAGGACGCGCATGAAGCGATCAGGCCCACCGATGCTTCGCGAACGCCGGAGTCGATTGCGCGCTACCTGACTGACGAGCAGTTGAAACTCTACCGGCTCATCTGGCAGCGCTTCGTGGCTTCGCAGATGACTCCGGCGGTGTTTGATGTAACTACGGCCAAGATCGCCGCAGTTAGTTCAAAGACAGGCAAGAGTTATGATTTTCGCGCCAGCGGCTCGGTCATTCGCTTTGATGGATTCCTGAAGGTCTACGAACTTCTGGAAGATAAGAAGGATGACGACGACGAGTCGGCAAACAAGCTGCCCAGCCTGGACAACGTGAAGAAGCTGGAGTGCGAGAAGCTGGAGCCCGAGCAGCACTTTACCTCGCCGCCACCGCGCTACAACGAAGCTTCGCTGGTGAAGGTGCTGGAAGAGAAGGGCATTGGCCGGCCTTCGACCTATGCGTCGATCATCAACACCATTCAGGACCGCGAGTATGTGACCAAGATCAGCGGGCGGTTTTATCCGACTGAGATTGGCATGGTGGTCTGCGATCTGCTGGTCGAGAGTTTTCCGTATATCTTCGATGTGGCCTACACGGCCAAGCTCGAAGAGGAGCTGGATGAGATCGAAGAGGGCAATGAAAAGTGGACGACGCTGCTCAACGGCTTCTATGACTACTTCGAGGATGAACTGAAGGATGCAGGAAAGCACATGCGCGACATCAAGCGCATGGAGGAGAAGACGAAGGAGAAGTGCGACCTTTGCGGCTCGCCACTGCTGCTGAAGTGGGGCAAGTTCGGCACCTTCTATGCATGCTCGGCCTATAACAAAAAGGATAAGTCGAGCTGCACTTTCACGAAGGAGAACACTGCGAGCAAGCCGGATCTGAATACTCCCGAAGGGCAGGAGGCTACCGAATCTGAGGAGTATTGCGACAACTGCGGGCGCGTGATGGTGATGCGGCGCGGGCCATTTGGAATGTTCATGTCGTGCCCCGGATTCAACGAAGATCCGCCGTGCAAGACATTCCGCAAGCTGAGCTCGAAGCAACAGCAGAAGGTAGCCGCGCCGAAACCTACTGGCGAGGATTGCCCACAGTGCGGCAAGCCGCTGGTGATACGTCAGGGAAGTTACGGCGAGTTTGTCTCGTGCTCGGGCTATCCGAAATGTAAATACGTTAAGCAGAATCTGATTGAAGGATTGAAGTGCCCCAAGTGCGGGGTGGGCGATCTGGCCGAGCGGAAGGCGCGGCGCGGGAACATCTTCTGGGGCTGCACGAATTATCCCAAGTGCGACTTCACTTCGAATCTGAAGCCGGTGGCGGAGAAGTGCCCGGAGTGTGGAAGCGCGTATCTGGTGGAGAAGACGCTTCGCTCGGGGATCTATCTCGAATGCCCGAACAAGAAGAAATCTGCTGAGGAAGAGGCTGCGCCGCCGAAAAAGCGAGCGGCCAGGGGCGCGGCGAAGGCTGCCGCGCCCGCAGCAGAGGGCGCGGTGGTGTGCAGTTACTCGAAGAGGATTGGCGACGCGCCGCCGCTGCCGACGGCTGAGACGCATGGACCGGTGGTGGAGAAGAGCGCAGTGAAGAAGCGCGCCAAGAAGGAACTGCAACCCGCGTAGGCTTAGCGATTGTCCAGACAGCCCTCCGCTGAATCCGGTAATATGAGTGAGCGGAGAGATAGATCATGGAACAGCTGCTTGCTACGCCTGCCGATGCCGGAATCATCCTCAAGCTTTATGAACTGCGCACCGAAGCTGTGATGCGCCAGGCGCGCGCGTGGATGACCGGGGAGTTCTGGCCGAAGACCGCGGACGAGTTTTTCGCAGTACTGAACAATCCCGCTGATCCGCACAGCCCGTGGTTGCGCCAGGTGCTCACCTATTGGGAGATGGCGGCGGCGCTGGTGTTGCACGGAGCGCTCTCGGCGGATCTTTTTGTCGACTGCAACGCCGAGGGATTTTTCCTGCTGGCCAAGTTTGCTCCGATTCTGGATGCCATTCGGGAGAAGATGCCGACGTTGCTGATGAAGACGAGTGAACTGGTGAACCGGTATTCCGCCGCAGCCCAGCGCTACGAGGTGGCGTTGAAGAACGTAGAGGCACGGCGCGCCAGCATGGCCGGCCGCTAGGAGCCGGCCCGCTGCAAGCGAAGGCCTTGACTCCGGTCAGCTTGCCCAAATGAGGCTCGTTGGTGGATGATAAAGGCGTTCGACGATTCCCCATTCCCCGGAGAGGTTTTCTATGAGACGTGCAGTGCTGTTGGCAGCTTGCTTCGGCGTGACCGCGATTGCGGCCAGCGCCGCCGATTCCACCAAGATCAACGGCTGGATCTCCGACTCGATGTGCGGCGCCAAGCACGCCGGAACGGGTTCGGCCTGTGTGAAAAAGTGCATCAGTGACATGGGCGAGGCCCCGGTCTTCGTAGACGAAGATAAGAAGGAAGTCTGGAAGATCGACAATCCTGATTCGGTGAAGGCCTTCTATGGCGACCACGTGACGATCATGGCTACCGCCGACACGGACAAGAAGAGCGTGCACGTCGACTCGATCAGCACCGCTCAATAAATCGCCAGAGCTGTTGCCGTGAGTCGCCTTGCCGGCGTATCTCTGCTATTGTCGTATCCGAAGCCACGGAAGAAAGCTGATCGCTATTTCGGGTACGGCATATGGCACGCGCAATATGGAATGGCAAAGTGATTGCCGAAAGCGAGACGACAGAGACGGTGGAAGGGAAGACCTACTTTCCCGAAGACAGTCTCAAGCGAGAGTATTTTCGGCCGAGCAGCACCACATCTCTCGATCGAGTGATGGGACAGGCCCGCTATCTGAACCTGGTAATCAATGGACAGGACAACCCCGATGCGGCATGGTATTATCCCGACCCTAAACCAGCCGCGCGCAGGATCAAAGGATATGTTGCCTTCTGGCGCGGCGTGGATGTAGAGCCGTAGCAGGAGGGCTGGCGGAGCTGTTCGACTCGACTTTGTTTGAGTTTCGTTAAAGGCCCATTGGCCCATCGCGAGCGATGGGAATTTCAAAGTGTCATGTGATACATTGGCGCCATGGGCCTGAAAGTCTTGGCGATCTTCGCGGCGCTGTGCGCCATTGTGCACGCTGCCGCGCCGGTCGCCGCAATCGGTCAGACCGGCACAAACCGGCCCGGCGCGAGCCGTCCGGCTCCATCCGTTACGGTCGCCAATCCGCCGAGCACAGAGGTCACGAATTCCCCAGCTGTCAGCGACGCCGGGACCGGCGACGGGCGGCCCGCGCCGCATGTGACCGTCGCCACCGCGGCGCCCGCGCCCAGAGTACAGTCCTGGCAGGAATACGTCACATGGATCGCCAATATCGTGCTGGCCGTTGTGGCATATACCGGCATTTGGATGTTCCGGTCGCTTCTGAAGAAGATCGAAAGGCAAACGGCCTTTGGCGAGGTCGCGGCTGAGGCCGCCGCCAAGACCGCCCACGCAGCGTTGCTCAACGCGCAGTCCATCATCCAGTCGGAGAGGCCGTGGATCCTGATCACAGTCGAGCCATCGCGAAGCGCGGAGAACAGTTTTACGATTATGGCCACAAATCGCGGCCGCACACCGGCAAGAATCACTGAGAAGACCGATCGGACGCGGATTGCCGCCGACGAAAGGCGCCTGCCTCGCACTCCCGACTACAGGACCGACGCGCCGGAGGCGCCGCTGGTTCCGATCACGTTGGTTCCGGGCGAATCGACCCCGATCAGGGTCTTCGGCCGGGAGGAGGTGAAGGCGCTTTGCGACTCGGAGGAGAGATTCAAGCGCATCGAAACCTGGGAAGAAAAGGTCTTCATCTACGGAAAGGTTATCTACGTGGACTTGATCTCGCCTGCCGACGATCAGGTTCATGAGACCAACTGGTGCTGCTGGTACATTCACGGGCGGCAGAACAGCGGATTGGTCATCGCCGGACCTGCGGCATACAACGCGCACACGTAGAACTTGTATCTCCAGATGCGAACGAGCGGAATCGTGGAATAAAGAACCAGAAGCTCAGGCGGTCTCGGCGTCGCGGAGATTCTGATCGAAGAGAGGATCGGGCTCGGCAAGCCGGATCAGCCGATGCAGATAAGCCCGGGAGATGCAGAGGCTGCGAGCCGCCAGCGTCTTGTTTCCATTGTTCTCGCGAACGGCATTGACTGCCAGCTTGATCTTGTAGTCGCGCAGCTGCCGTTCAAAGGAACCCGCTGGGTTGTAATCGCTGATGTCGACGATATCGTCACCGAGATCGCCAAGATCGGAGTCGCCTTCTTCGGCGTGCAGGCTGAAATCCTCAGCGCGAACAATCTTGCCCGTGGCCAGAATGATGGCCCGCTGCATCACGTTTTCGAGTTCGCGCACATTGCCGGGCCAGCGATAGCTCTGCAGCAGGGCGACGGCGCGGGGCTCGATGTCGTCCATCGGCTTCTGGAACATCTGACCATACATGCGCAGGAAGTGGCGCGCGATGCGCGGAATGTCTTCAGGATGTTCTTGCAGCGGAGGTGAATCGATCCGCATGACGTTGATGCGGTAGTAAAGATCCTGGCGGAATTTTCCCTCGCCGACCAGCTTGCCCAGATCCTGATGTGTGGCGAAGATCAGCCGGGCCCGCAATGGGATGAGCCGGTTGCTGCCGAGGCGATTGAATTCCATCTGCTGCAGTACACGCAGGAGCTTGACCTGGGTGAAGAGACTGAGATCGCCGATTTCATCAAGGAAGAGCGTACCGTCGGCAGCCTGCTCGAAGTAGCCCTCGCGCGCGCCGACCGTGCCGGTGAAGGCGCCCTTTTCGTGCCCAAAGAGCTCGGCTTCGATCAGCGTTTCAGGAATGGCGCCGCAAGAGACAGCCACAAACGGGCGATTGGCGCGGGATCCGAGATTGTGAATGGCGCGGGCAATCAATTCCTTGCCGGTTCCGCTCTCGCCGGTGACGAGCACGGAGGCATTGAGATTGGTGACACGATGAACCAGCTGATAAACCCGCTGCATCTGAGGGCTGGCGCCGATCAGCTGATCGCAGCTGCCGGGCTCCTCGAGCTGCTGCTGAACCGTTTGCAACTGCTGCCTGAGCGAGGAATTCTCATAAGCCCGGCTGAGCATCGTTTTGAGGTCGCGAATGGAGGGCGGCCTGCGGCAGTAGCCGAAAGCTCCGGTCCGCACGAGCTCAAACGCGGTCGAGCGCAGGCCGTCGTCGGCCATGATGACCAGGGGGATGCGGGTAGCGACGAGACGCTGGGTGCAGCCTATGCGCTCTTGCAGAGAGTCGTGATTGGAATTGAGATCGAGGATGATGACGTCGCAGTCGCCGGCGGCGCGGAGGAGCTTGATTCCATCCTCATCCTCTTCGATCTGAATCTCGAATTCCTTGCCAAGCGCGGATGAGAGCAGGGCATGGAGCGTCCGATCTTCCGAAAACAGTCCGATCTTGATCATTGCTGACCCGCTCCCTTGCTTTGCTGCTGTCCGCCTTCGGGGAGAGGCGGAGAAACGACTGTGACTCCAGGTCACGCACAACTGGAGTCAGACTTCAGATAGAGCTTGCTGCCATATGCGCGCCATCCTGGTGGACATCCCCGCTGGCAGCAGCCCCTGTGTTTGTCGACTCTGACCATCGATACTAGCGGCGGGAGAGCGGGAATGTCGAGATTACCCCGGTAATCCGAACCTAAGATATACACACCGTTGATTTTTGTCCCAGAGAGTGGCGCAGACCGGCGAAGCGGCTCCTGAATTGGGTAATTTCGCGGGGACAGGCTATCGATCACCCTGTGTATTTTCAGCTATTTAAAATGCGATTCCTGGGTTTTTGCACAGACGGGCAAAAGGATTCTCAGAATCAACGAGTTCAGTCGTGATAGGGTACTTCTACGCCGCCCAGGTGGTTTTTCCCCCGCTTTGGGGTAACCCGAACGCTAGGTACCCAAGATTCCGAGGCGATCCAGAGGAATCAATCTCGTTACGGTCCGAATCGTGGATCTGCCAAAATTTCAGAGACTTACGCGACAGCTCCGGGAGGTCCGACGGGTGTATACGTCGCGCTTCACCCAGAATTCAACGCCCGTAAACACCCGTGTACACCGAGCCAGCTGGACCTCCTCATCTACCGTCATTCGGGCGGTTTAAGCAGTTCCGAGTTTGGCAAGCGAATTGCTCTAAGGGTGGGTCATCGCTGTTGTAATCGACTCCCATAGTGTCGGGGGAGGGGAAGGAAAGGCATAATGCACGGGTTCGCATGGTGGCCAACACTGTTCGTAGTTGCCGTGGCGACAATCACGGACCTGCGCAGCCGCCGTATTCCTAACTGGCTGGTCTTTCCATTCCTGCTGTCGGGGATTGTGGTCTCTCCGTTGCGGCATGACTGGCAGGGCAACAGCCATGGTTTTGGCTGGCATGGCTTGGGACAGAGCCTGGCTGGCATTGGCCTGAGCCTGCTGATCAATATCATTCCGTTTTTTATGGGTTGGACCGGTGGCGGAGATGTGAAGCTTTTTGCCGCGATCGGCGCCTGGGTTGGCCCGTCGCAATTGTTCTGGTCCTTCTTCTTCAGCGCGTTTGTGGGAGGAATGATGGTTCTGGGCTGGGCCGCCTATGACGGATTTATCAAAGACTTGTTCTTAGGCGCGGGAGAATTTCTCTTCGGCTGGACGCGGCGCAAGGCGTGCCTCGAGCCGGAGCCGGCCCTCGCCAGTCCATTGAGGCGCAAGATGCCGTACGCTCCGGCGATCGCCATTGGAACCGCGATTTCATTCTTCGCACGTTGAGGATTTGAGGTTATCCGTGACGTTCGACTCGCAGTCGTCTTTTCGATTTTCGGTAAGGCCGCAGGAAAAGGTTTATGCGGCAGAGGGAAGCAATCCCGTGAATTCAGACTCTTCTTCGTATCTCGATGACCAGTACCCGGACTCGTTGGGCGCAGGAGCTTTGTCAATCGCGCTGATCGGGCCGGATGAGGATCGTCGCCGGGCGGCCGCCAGCGCAATCTCCGGCTGCCAGGGCGGCGAGATCCGCGAGTTTTCATCGTACCCTCCAACCCTCGACGATGTGCCGAGGCTGCTCGAGAGCAACTACGATGTCATCATCATTGACCTCGACAGTCATCCGGAGTATGCCCTGGAGCTGGTGGAGAGCATCTGCGCCACCGGCCAGTCGACGGTGATGGTCTACTCGGTGAAGGCCGATTCGGAGCTGCTTGTCCGGTGCATGCGTGCAGGCGCGCGCGAGTTTCTCACCTTGCCTTTTGCCCAGAGCACGATGGCGGAAGCGCTGGTGCGGGCCTCCGCCCGCCGTCCCACGACGCACAGCTCGAAGAAGACGGGCGGCCGGCTGGCGGTCTTTTTGGGCGCCAAGGGCGGCGACGGCGTTACGACGCTGGCCTGCAACTTCGCGGTATCGATGGCTCAGGAGTCCTCCTCGCAGAGCACATTGCTGATCGACCTCGATCTGCCGCTGGGCGACGCGGCCTTGAATCTCGGCGTTCAGGCCGAATACTCGACGATCAACGCGCTGCAGAATGCCAGCCGGCTGGATACGAGTTTTCTCTCCAAGCTTCTGGTCAAGCACAGCACCGGCGTTTCGGTGCTGGCTGCGCCGGGAAAGTTTCCCGGCTTCGATGCCACCAACGACGCGATCGACCGGCTGCTGATGGTTGCGCGGCAGGACTTCGACAATGTGGTCATCGACATGGGTTCGCGGCTCGACCTGATGGGCACGAGTCTCTTCAAGGACGGCTCGACGATCTACCTGGTGATCCAGGCCGGCATCGCCGGACTGCGCAATTCGAATCGCCTGATCTCGCAGTATTTCACTACCGGGGTTCCGAAGCTTGAAATCGTGCTGAATCGCTTTGATCCGCGCACGATGGGCGTTTCAGAGGATCAGATCTCGAAGGCGCTGACGCGTCCCCCGCAGTGGAAGATTCCCAACGACTATGCCGCGGTGCGGCGCATGCAGACGACCGCGGTTCCACTGGCTTTGGAAGACTCGCCGATTTCGCGGCTGATCCGGCAGATGGCGCGAAGCGCCGCTGGATTGCCTCCGGCTCCGGAGAAGAAGGCGGGGTTCAGCCTGAAGAGCTTTGGCCGCGGTCTTTCGACGAAGACCTCAACGCCCGACGAAGGGGCGGCGCTGACTTCGCTGGGATTGACTGGCGACCGGGACGATGCCGGTTCCGATGGAAGGAACGGGGGCAGATCCGCGAGCGCAACTCCGGCGAGGCCTCAACCTGCCGCGAGAGCCGAGAGCGCCGAGCGCTCCTCCAGCGCGCCCGCCAAGCGGGGAGGGCCGGAGACCCGTGTTTACAAGGGTTCCACCTATGTGAAAGGCGCCGATGGCGAATGGCACCTGCAGGAACCCGCAGCCGAGCCCGAGATCGTGGAGCCGCAGGCGGCCCGGTACGAAGCGCCAGTGGCGCGGCCAGAGCCGCCGGTACCTATCAGACGTGAAACACCTGTGGTCCGGCAGGAAGCCCCGGTTGAGCCGGAGCCCGAGCCGGTCGAAGACACAACGCCGGTCGAGCCGGAGGAGCCGGCGATGGCATGGTCGACGCCCACTCCGATCGTATACGGCACGCCGCTGAGCAATAAGCAGCTCAGGGCCATGGCGGCGGTACCGGGAAAGTTTGCCTATGCTCCTGGTGTTGGCGAGGTGCTGCCGGTCGGATCGCACGTTTTGCATGTGGACTTCACTCCGAATGACACGCGGTTGTACATCAAGGCTGAGTGCACGGTCACGCTCGAGGTCAACAAGGCGACGCCGTCCATCAGCTGGCAGAAGCCCTCGGCGATCACCTATGGCACAGCGCTGAGCACCGCTCAGCTCAATGCAACGAGCCAGGTTCCCGGGCACTTTGTTTACACGCCGGCGATGGGCGAGGTGCTCTCGGCGGGAGTGCAGACGCTCTCGGTGGAGTTCACGCCGAGCGACGCCGCAGGCTTTAACACGGCGCAGGCCACCGTCTCGCTGACGGTGACCAAAGAATCGCCGGCCATCTCATGGTCGACGCCCTCTCCGATTCCGCATGGAACACCGCTGAGCGCCACGCAGCTCAACGCGATGGCATCGGTTCCCGGAACCTTCACCTATTCTCCGGCGGAAGGCGAAGTATTGCCTTCGGGGACGCAGACACTGTCGGTTACCTTCACGCCGACCAACGCGACCGACTACACGCCGGGGCAGGCCACGGTGCAGATCAAGGTCAACAAGGGAACACCCACCCTGCGGTGGTCGAAGCCTGCTCCCATCACCTACGGCACGGCGCTTGGTTCAGAGCAACTGAATGCCGAGGCAAATGTACCGGGCAAGTTCGTCTACATCCCCGGCGCAGGCGCGGTGCTCTCGGCAGGAACCCACACACCTTCGGTCACATTCACGCCGGAAGATACGACCAACTACACCGCGGTCAAAGGAGCGGTATCGTTGTCCGTGACCAAGGCGACGCCGGCCCTCGTTTGGCCGACGCCGGCCCCGATCACCTATGGCACGGCGCTGGGCTCCGCGCAGTTGAATGCCACCTCTTCGATTCCAGGCAAGTTCGTTTACAATCCGGCAGCGGGCGAGGTGCTTGCAGCCGGAGAGCACACGCTCTCGGTGACCTTCGCTCCGACCGATGGCACGGACTACTCCGCGGTGCAGGCCACGGTGCCGCTGACGGTGGCCAAGGCGAAGCCAACCACAATTACCTGGCCGACGCCGTCCGCAATCTCGCATGGCACAAGGCTGAGCGCTGCTCAACTGAATGCCACGGCATCGATTCCGGGAAATTTTGTCTATTCTCCGGCGGCCGGCGAGGTGCTCGGCGCGGGGACGCATACACTGTCAGTGACGTTCACCCCGACCGACACCAACTTCCCAGCCGCGCAGGCGACGGTACCACTGACAGTGACCAAGGCAATCCCGACGATCTCGTGGGCCGCGCCGGCGACCATCTCCTATGGCACGGCGCTTGGTTCCGGCCAGCTGAAGGCAACGGCATCGGTGCCGGGAACGTTTACCTATAATCCACCGGCCGGAGAAGTGCTCGCGGCGGGAACGCACACGCTGACCGCTACGTTCAACCCAACCAATACCGCCGACGATGCGACAGCGGAGGCCAGCGTAACGATCACGGTCGCCAAAGCAACGCCGATCATCACCTGGCCGACGCCTTCGCCGATCTCATACGGGACTCCGCTGGGCGCCGCTCAGCTCAATGCCACGGCATTGGTGCCCGGAACGTTCGTCTACACTCCGGCGGCTGGCAACGTGCTTGCGGCAGGGACCCCGATGCTTTCTGTAACCTTCATTCCGGCCGATGCAACCGACTACACCACGGCGCAAGCCGCGGTGTCGCTAGTGGTCGAAGGCCTGGATAACTTCGATTCGCTCGTGCCGGTTTCGGTGGAAGTGGATGCCGGCCGTGCCGAACAGCCAGAGACAAAACCGAAGGCGCAGCAAACCAGCGGCGCCCCCGCTCAGCAAAACAAAAAAGTTGAAACACGCGTTTACAAAGGCGCGACGTATGTGAAGGGAGCCGATGGCCAATGGTACCTCCAGAAGGAATAGACAAGATTCAACCGACGACGCTTCCCGCGGATTTCGGCGAGTGGGATAGCGGAGAGAATCAGGAGACGCAGCCTGAAGAGGTGAAGGCGTTCGATCGGTATCCCGCCGCCCCGCCTGCTCCTCTCAAGCCGGCTCCGGCGCCCAAGGCCCCGCCGGCGCGGGTTGCTGTCCTGCCTCCGGTGGAACGGCCGCCGGCCGCGCCTCCGCGCAAGCCAGCCAGACGCTACCCCGAGCCTGAGCCGGTCTATGAGCGGCCTCCGGTCCAGAGTCTGGACGACGACGATTACGAAGAGGACGAGAGCAAGGGCAAACAGAAGAAGATCATGATTGCCGCTGCCGTGGTGGTGCTGCTTGTGGCTGGCGGCGCAGTGGGCTATGTCAAGCTCAATTCCAAGTCAACCGCGCCGAGCCAGCACTTGACCCAGCAGACAGTAGCGACGACGGCGCCAGCGGATACGGCAGAGACAACCACGATCGTGCTGCCGCCGAAGCCAGGTGCGGCGACGACCGCGACGACGACCGCGGCAACGCAGGCCGCGACGCCAGCAGACACCGCGACTCAGGAGCCAGCGGCTGCCACAGGCAAACAGGCGGATATCATGAACCGCCAGTTGAATGCTCCTTCCCGGATCTCGAATGACCTGAAGGCGCTGGGAGGCCAGGCGCCGACGGCGGGCTTCAGCCCGGGTGCGATGGACATGGGTTCTGGCAGCAATGTCTTTACTCCAGGCAGCGGACCCAAGGTGACCGTCCAGTCCCAGAGGAAGGTCAGCATCTCGGCGGGCATCGCGGTTGGACTGCTGGTACAGAAGACGGCACCCGTCTATCCCTCGATCGCCAAGAGCGCGCGAATCTCGGGCACCGTGGTGATCCAGGCCACGATCTCCAAAAACGGAACCGTCGAGAATCCTCGCGTGGTCAGCGGGCCGACGATGCTGCGGCAGGCCGCGTTGGATGCGGTAAAGAGCTGGCGCTACAGGCCCTACCTGCTCGATGGAACGCCCGTGGAAGTCGACACCACCGTGAACGTGGTCTTCAACCTTGGCGGATGAAGCACCCATTGGCACTTTCCTGAACTTTGGTAAGGGGAATCGGTGTTACCGTGGATGAAGACACTCTCCCAACGGAAGGTACAACGTGGAACTGCTGAATCTTGAGAAGTACAAATCGGAAATCCACCGGACTCTGATCTCCAAGCTCGATCTGGAGAAGCTTTCACGAGTCAATTCCAGCCAGGCGCGCCAGGCCGTGGCAGGCATCGTCAAGGAGATCATCGCAGAACAGCGAGTTCCCCTGAACTTCGATGAACAAGAGAAGATCCAGGCCGATCTGCTCGACGAGGTCTTTGGATTGGGTCCGCTGGAGCCGCTGCTCAGGGACTCGAAGATCTCCGACATCCTGGTCAACGACAAGGACCACGTCTTCATTGAAAAGGGCGGGTTATTGCAGAGAGTCGATACGACCTTCCGCGACGATCGCCACCTGCTGCAGATCATCGATCGCATCGTATCGCGCGTTGGGCGCCGGGTGGATGAGTCCTCGCCCATGGTCGATGCGCGCTTGCCCGACGGCTCGCGCGTCAACGCGATCATTCCGCCGCTGGCGCTCGACGGACCCTCCTTATCGATCCGCCGCTTTGGAACCGGCCCGCTGGCGGCCAACCAACTGGTTCAGTTGAAGAGCGTTTCGCCGGAGATGATGGAAGTGCTTTCTTCGGCCGTGAAGGCCCGGATCAGCATTCTCATCGCCGGCGGCACGGGCTCCGGCAAGACGACCTTCTTGAACATTCTGTCCCAGTACATCCCGCGTGGCGAACGCATCGTCACCATCGAAGACGCGGCCGAACTTCGCCTGGCGCAGGAGAACATCGTGCGTCTGGAAACGCGCCCACCTAACATCGAAGGAACGGGCGCGATCAAGCAGCGTCAACTGCTGGTCAATTGCCTGCGCATGCGCCCTGACCGCATCATCATGGGCGAGATCCGCGGAGAAGAAGCCTTCGACATGCTGCAGGCGATGAACACCGGTCACGAAGGTTCAATGACCACCATTCACGCCAACACTCCCCGCGATGCCATCTCCAGGCTGGAATCGATGGTAGCGATGGGCAACATGAATATGCCCGAAAAATCCGTTCGCCAGCAGATTGCGTCCGCCATCACCATTTGCGTGCAGGCCGCTCGAATGAGCGATGGCACTCGCAAAATAACCAGTGTCTCCGAAATTACCGGCATGGAAGAGAATGTGATCAGCATGCAGGAGATCTTCAACTTCACCAAGAAGGGGATTGGCCCCGATGGCAAGGTGATCGGAGTCTTCCAGCCGACCCATATTCGTCCCAGGTTCCTCGAGCGCTTACGCGTCTCGGGAATCGTATTGCCGCCGACGCTGTTCGAACGTGAAACGCCGGTCAATTGACCAGAAAGGAGACACAGAGATGGGATTGATTGCAATTCTGGTGTTTCTGGGCGTCTTCGCCGTCGTCGCTCTAATCGCGGTGGGTGTGAGCAGCGGAGCCTCCCAAGAGGCCAAACAGGTGCACGCAACGCTCGACTCGGCACTGGCGACCGACAGCCAGGAAGAGAAGAGCCTGGGCCTCGATTTTCGAAAGAGCGAACTGTTGAGCACAATTCCGTGGCTCAATCAGAGGCTTTCGAAGATTGAGCTCGGCCCGCGAGTGCAGAACATGCTCTACCAGGCCGATCTGAAATGGACCGCTGGAGGTCTGCTAACCGGTTGCGCGGTTGCATTTGTGCTTCCGGCATATCTGGTTTATCTGCGCTTCAGCAACCTTCTTGCGGCTCTAGGTGTTGGTTTGCTGCTTGCCGCCGCGCCCATGGGTTTTGTGCTCTTCAAGCGCAGCAAGCGGCTGGACAGCTTTCAACAAGGTTTGCCTGAGGCACTGGATCTGATGGTAAGCGCGCTCCGCGCTGGCCACAGCCTGGTTGCCGCCATGGGATCGGTGGCTCGCGAGTGTGCCGATCCGCTCGGCTGCGAGTTCAAGGCGTGTTTTGAGGAGCAGAACTACGGCCTTGAAATGAAGACCGCGCTGGACAACATGATCAACCGCGTTCCGCTCCAGGATCTGCGCATTGTTGCAACCGCGATCATGATCCAGAAGGAGAGCGGCGGAAACCTGGCCGAGGTTCTAGACAAGACCTCGCATGTCGTTCGGGAGCGATTCCGCTTGAAGCGGCAGGTTGCGGTCCACACAGCGCAAGGACGAATGACTGGATGGGTGCTCACATGCCTTCCGGTTGTGCTAGGAATCGCTCTCTATATCGTCAACCCCGCACTAATGAGCGTCTTGTGGACGAACCCGATTGGAATCAAGATGCTTTGGACGGCTTTCGGCATGCTTGTTGTCGGTGGCCTGATCATTCGCCACATTATCAACATGGAAGTCTAGAGGAGAACGATGATAACTATTGTTCTGACTTTTGTTGTTGTGTTTGGGTTGATCGTCACAGGCGGATTGCTCCTGTTTCACAAGGAGGAGATGCTTGAGCGCATCTCCGACGTGATCAACCCGAAACCCAAGGCAAAATCTCTGTTGAGTGCGATCCAGGAGACAGGCCTCTCGATCGGCGGCGTGGTTGAGCACTTCGAAAATGTCGTGCCGAAGAGCCAGGCCGAGGTCTCCGTTCTGCGACAGCGCCTTATTCATGCCGGATTTCGCGACGAATCCGCTATAAGAGTCTTCTATGGCTCCAAAACGCTTTTAATGATAGTGCTCTGCCTGCTCGCGCTGGTTACGGGCGTTGGAGCAATGAACCCGATTTTGGTATATGTCTTGGCTTTGGCGCTCGGATACCTGGGTCCGGACTTCTGGCTTGGAAGGCGGATCAAGACCCGGCAGGGCCGTATTCGCCGAGGTTTGCCGGATGTGCTCGACTTACTGGTCATCTGCATTGAGGCTGGGCTTAGCCTGGATCAGGCGACGGCGCGAACTTCGACGGAGTTGAAGCAGGCACAGCCGGAGCTGTGCGACGAACTGCGCATCGTCGTGCTTGAACAGCGCGCAGGGCGTCCGCGCGGGGAGGCTTGGAAGCATCTGGCGGAGCGCACCGACGTGGATGCGGTTCGCAATCTCACCTCGATGCTGATTCAGGCCGAACAGTTCGGTACCAGCATCGCCAAGACATTGCGAGTCCATGGCGATACTCTTCGAACACAGCGAGTGCAAGCAGTTGAAGAAGCAGCGGCAAAGACCACCATCAAGCTGCTATTCCCGCTGGTGTTATTCATCTTTCCCTCGCTTTTCGTGGTTGCTTTAGGCCCTGCTGTTATAAGCATCATGGAGAACTTCAAGTAGCTCAATCATTCAGGGAAGGAGGAATCGATATGGATAGCGCCATGATTGTCCGGATTGTAGCTGTTGTGCTGGTTGTTGTGATTCTGGCTGTTCTGATTCAACGCCGGCGCACGAAGGTGAAGTAATGCGCGCGAAGGGCGTGCAATTCTGCGGAGTTCGCAAGCGGAGCACGCTAGGCTAACCGGTCCGCTGGTCAGCGGACCAGGGAACTTGCAGTTGGCACTTGGTGCCGTTCGTATCTCGCTCGACAGGAGCGAAGCACGCAGTTTGATTGAACGAAGAAAGAGGGTTCTTATGGACAGTTCCGTGATTGTTCGCGTCGTTGCTGCTGTTCTGGTTGTGGCGATTTTGGCGGTATTGATTCAGCGTCGCCGCACGAAGGTCAAGTAGAGTATTAACGGCGAGTTGGCGCGGCTGATAAGCCGACCCAGCTTCGCCGGCTAACCCGACCAGCCTGCTGCCCGAGAGATCGCCAATTTGGCGACCAAAGGAGAGCTGTCTCATCCGGACAGCAGGCGCGGTTGACACAAGGATCTTGTCGCGCTTCCCGGGCCGGTCAACAAGGCCCATTTCGAAGCGAGGCGATGCAGGAATTGCTCCCGGCCCGGCGATTGGAGGCGAGAGGGCTGGGATGAGTAGTTGTGATCGGAGAGGTTGAATCGACGACTGGGTCTCCAGGAGAACACCGGGCTGCCGGCTTCTCGCGGAGGCCGGAGGCAGCATGGAATCACGACGGCTTTGCGCATACAACCAGACACGCGAATGCTTCCTCGGCCTTGAGGTCACCGCCGCAGACCTCTCGTCTGCGGCGCTGAAGGATCTGCTTGGGAAGCTGATGCTCAAGTCTGGCGAGGGACTCTGGATGGATCCATTCCGGGGAATGCCCGAGACCAGTATGCGCGTCCCGCTCGATCTGATTTATCTGGACGAAGAGTGCCGGGTGATCGAGGTGGTGGAGTCGTTTCCGACATTCCATGTCACTTCCTCGAGTCCGCAGGCGGCGAGCGTCCTTGCGCTGGCGACTCATTCGATCTATTCGTCGCAGACGCAACCCGGCGATCAGCTCGTGCTCTGTGTCGCCGAGGAGATGCAGCGCCGGCTCGAGCGATTCAGCAGCGCGCCTGCACCGGTAAACGGCGGAGTGCAAGGCGCGGTGTTGCTGCGAGGAAAGCCCCTGTGGAGCGGCGGTCCCGGCGTCGTTGAGCTGGAGGATCGCTCAGGCTTGGACCGGCAACGTGCCGAGCAGCCGTATGAGATCGACTTGATCGAACCGGGCATGAAAGATGTGAAGCCTCCCAAGAGCTGGCTGGAGCGCTGGTGGTCGCCGGACCCGAGGAAGGCGCCCGATATGCGAAAGGCTCCGCGGGAGATGACGCCCGGCCTCGCGGCCTATTATTGGACCGGCTCGGCTCCGAAGGCGCACAACATCCGGGACATCAGCGCGACGGGAATGTACGTAGTCACCGAGGAGCGCTGGTATCCTGGCACACTTATACTGATGACGCTTCAGGATTCGAACGACGGCCCAGAGAGCGTCGAGCATTCGATCTCGGTGCACTCCAGAGCTGTTCGCTGGGGCAACGACGGGGTCGGCTTGCAGTTCATCCCACAGGATGCCGCGGCAGACGTGAAAGGGCTGAACCCCATGGTTCATGGCGTCGATAAAAAGGAGCTGAATCAGTTTCTGGAGTGGCTTCGCAGGGGAAGAATGTAGTATAAGTATTAGCAGCCGGGCCAGGCGTCCCGCGCGTCCATACACTCCGCCTTGTTGAGAGCTCTGAGAGTCAAACAAATGAGCCCCAAGGGAACGATGAGAGTGGTCGGCGGCCTTCCTTTAGTATGAATCACTTAAGACTGCCAAAAGTTCCTCTCCTTTAGTATCAGTTACTTGGGTTACGGCTTTTCCCAATTGATTACTTTGGTTCGGTTTCCAGATCCGAAACCGGAAAAAGTATCTGGAAAAAAATTGGGCCAGTCGTACAATGAGGCATCAACCGTGTAGAATGCGCCCTCGGAACGGGCTGCCGGAGCTACGACAGATTAGGGGGTTTGAGAATGAGAATGCTGAACGGATTGCATGGACACATGCGTGTGCTGATGAGCCGCCTGACTCGCGCCGCTTCGTCGGGCCCAGCGAAAGCAAAGTTTCCGTGGATCGGAGCGCGGGTTCGCTCCCGCCACCCTCTGCGCGACGAGGGCAATGCACTAGTCGAGTTTGCACTCGTGCTGCCGATCCTTTGCATGTTCATTACGGGAATCATGTCATTTGGCCAAACGTTGATGCAGTATGAGACATTGGAACATGCCACAGCCGGTGCCGCTCAGTATGTTGCAACGCTGCGAGGTCAAACCACGAATCCTTGTGCGGATGCTTACGCCGAGTTCCTAAGAGAATCGCCGAACCTGAATCCGGCAAATATCACCCTTTTTCAAGTCCAACTCGGCACCAATACCCCAGGGACAACGACATGTTCCGGCAATCAGTCGCAGATGGTGTTGGGACAAACCGTAACGCTCCAAGTCAAGTACTCGTGCAAGATCGGGGTGTATGGCCTCAATCTCACGTCGGGCTGTTCACTCCCTGCGCAGGTTGCAGAATATGAAAACTAACCACCGTACCATCGAGGCAAATCCCATGAGAAAGATGTATGTATTGTCATTTTTCAAGAGGCTGCTAACTGATAAGCGCGGCGTAATGTTGCCGATGCTAGCTTTGATGATGACCGGTTTTCTCGGCATGGGCGGCCTGACGGTCGATGTGGGCAAGGCGTATGTCGTGAAGGCTCAGCTTCAGAGCTCAGCCAATGCAGCTGCGTTGTCGTCTGCGGAAGACATCTACAACTCTAATTCCCCCGATAGCGCTTCCACTATTGCAAACGCCTACTCATGCAATTCGGGACAGAAAAACGCTGCTACTGTCACGATGGCAAGTTGCACTGCAACGGTGACGACGCCTTGTATCAACGCGCTGCTGGCGGGGACGACCTGCGCCAAGATCAACAATGTCCCCAACGCCGTCAAAGTCTCAGAGACGGCTACCATGACTACCTACTTCATGCGCATCTTTGGCATTAATTCGCTGACGGTATCCGCGACCGGGACCGCATCGTTTGGCACTTCACAGCCTTATAACGTGGCTGTCATTTTGGATGCGACGCCGTCGATGTTTTCTACGGACCCCAATTGTCCCGAAGCGGGAGAGTCAGCGGAGGAATGCGCGCTGCTTGGGATTCAGTCGATGTTAACGGCGGTCAATCCCTGCAGAAACGGCGTCGTGGGCTGCAATGCAACCGACGCAAACTCAATCTTCCGGGTGGCTTTCTTTTCGTTCCCTGATATCTCAGTGACAGATGCCCAAAAAGACTACCAGTGTGGCGGCAACCCAACGTTCCAAGTTTATTCTTATCCTGCGGCTCCTGTTGTGGGATCGACGACTGGGTACTCAGATATCGTGTATAAGACGAAATCTGGCACGTCGACTGACATCACCTACCTCCTCACGCAGCACAGTTTTGACTCGGCGAATATCGACACTTACGGCTTCACGAGCGACTATTACTCGCCCTCCACAGCCAATAACCTGAACCCAAATTCGATATTGATCAAGGAGATCGGGGATGGCGCCACCAAGAACTGCATTGGTGAACCAGGTGGCGAGGCGGGCGGCAGCGGCAGCAACGGTGGCTCGGGTATCACCTACCAGGCGGGTGCCATCATCGCGGCACAGAACGCACTCAATGCAGAGCAGGTGCAGACGACGAATTTAGGAATCAATGCGACGAACGTGATCATCTTTGTCTCCGACGGTCAGGCGAATGCATACTCGAATTATTTCCCTCCGAGCACAGACACAATTACAGGTGGGACCGGTGGATATGTCACCTCGGGGACGAATGGAACCGGAAAGTATCCGGACTACAACGACCAATGCCAGCAGACAATTATGGCGGCTACGCTTGCCCAGAGTCAAGGAACGAGGGTCTACGGAGTTGCCTACGGAACAGAGACAGGTGGGTGCAGCACTGACAAGACTGTGGTTGCCACGGGTACCAGTAATCTCCCAGTGAATATCACCAGTACTAACCAAGTTGTCCCGTGCACGGTCATGGAGGATATGTCGTCCCCCGAAGCGAACAACGCCGGGTATTATTTCTACGCCGAAGGCACAAGCGCCAGCAACGGCTGCATCGGCAATACGACGACTGGAACGAACGTCAACGCCATCTTCCAGGGAATCATTGCGAGCTTGACAGCTCCGCATTTGGTCAGCAACAACATCACTTAGCTGCAACGCCACCGCCTGAAAGGCGAGCTATCGCATCCCGGCCAGTCCAGAGGTATGGAGTGGCCGGGATGTTTTCTTTGCCACATAGGAACCGAGGCTAACTCGGTGGAATGGGTTCCCTGAGGTGGGCGAATTAGAGTTACAAAGAGAGTTAGCAAAGCAATGGGGTCGGGGCGCATGGCTTGCGGGTTGCAGTTATGATGTGCAAAAGAGCATCTGAGACGAGTTATCGATTATTGCGGCTATGTATAGCTTAGGTGGGAGTCTCACTTCTTCAGGATGGGGTTAACGCTGAATTCATGCTCCCGAAGATTCTGCGGTTCAGAGTGTTTCTTACTCCGCTTCTTCGGGAATGATCAGCAGCACTTCCACTTTGACATTCTGCCCGTTCTGCGTCGCCGGTCTGAATTGCCACTGAGCGAGCGCGCCGAGAATAAACTGCTTCTGGGCGAACTCGGGGGGGAAGGCTACGGTCAAGGCCTCGAAGCGGCCTGCCTGATTGACAAAGCCGTGAATCATCAGTGCGTCGGCATCGATCGCGCCGGGCTCGAGGTTGGGCCGCACGATGCTGAAGGGCCACGGGGCCTCGATATGGCCAGCACTGCCGGACGACGAATTCTCGGCGCGGGAGAGCGAATACTGGAGGACCCAGTTCTTGGCGAGGCCCACTGGAAGGAAGACAGTGTAGGCCATTCTGCCGTTCCATAAGTCGGCGATCTCCGGGTATCTCTCTTCCATCTTCGAGCCGACGATAACCGCGCCGAACTGGCCTTCCTTCTGCCGCGTAATGGTTGTCGTTGCGGGCCGGCTGCCTATTCCCTGCCCATTCGTAGTGCCTTCTCCGGTGTTACCGCCGCCGCCGGAGCCTGCTCCGCCTCCGCCTGCCGCGCCATTCGGGTTTCCATGGCCCAGATGCGAGGGTTCTGTGCCCTTTCCAGGCGCGAGCGCCCCCGCCGAATTCGTCGATGCCGATTGATTTACGGGAGGAAGAGCGACGTGCCCATTGGCCATCTGCGTGTCAGAGAGCGACATTACTTGACCTGAGGCTTGTTGCCCTGATGTGGCAGCGGTCGTTAATGGCGCTGGCGGCGTGGGCTTCGGCCCGGAGACAACGATCGGCGAGGTCGTACTGGGAAGAATGGGAGAGTTCAATCGCATATCGGTGGGCCGAATGGCGATGTCGGCCAGCCGCTGCGATTGATTGGACCGTTGGATCACGGGCTTTGCCAGAGTTACGGCGGGCCTTTGCGGAGTAGGCGCGGTCACGGTGTCAACCTTGATCTTTTCCGAGTTCCACACCACGACTGTTGGCAATGGAGTATTGACCGGGATCTTCAGAGGCTTGGGGATATCGGGTTGCACCAGCGTATGCTGCACCTTTGGCGCATCGAGTACCTGGCGCATGATGGGCTGCTGTTCTTCGGTTGTTCCACCCTTCGGAAGCTCTGGAGCTTTGGGGTGCGGGCGCGGAGGCTCATGGATGGCGCTCGCGGCGGCCCGCTGAACCTCTGGATATAAGGACTGGAGATCGAGATGCCGAATCGCATATCGCTCAGCGAAGATGGGGGTCTTTATCTTTGGCGCGGAAAAAATCCCGAGAAAGATGAGCACGATAACAGTGCCGTGGACTCCCAACGAAAAGAGAAAGGAATAGGGCCGATTGTCCAGATCGGGCTGGGCAGAGAAAAGGGACACCGTAGGAGCAGAGCTCATGACTGGATGAATTCCCTCCCTTGCGCCGCCCGGGCTTTCTCAGAGCGGAAGCAGCACGTCAGGCACTCTCGGCTCGGTCGGAAGCCGATGGCCGTGCTGCCTCAACTATGACTTATTATAATGTTGCTGGATTCCCGAATGGCTGTGATAGGCAACATAACTCATTTGATACCTCCCGCGCACACAGAGGGCCATGCTGATGCCTATTTGAGCCATTGGGAGTACACTGAACACGCAACCAATCTTGTTTGGCGATCTGTTATCAGGAGACCTTTTTCGGCGTACAATCGGAATTGGTTTCTCCGAGCATTGCAGTGAGTCACAAGAGACAGAAAGGCGAAGCTGGCTTTGGCTGCCAGTTCAGACGGGCCTAAAAATGAACCGAAGATTGACCCTGATCCTTCTCGCCGCTTTCGGCATCGCCGTGATATGCACAATCGCTGTTTCTCAACTCGTCAAGAGCCGCATGTCGGCCAGGCCGGCGGCTTCAACGAACGTGATCGCGGCTAAAACGGACATCAAACTCGGTACCATTCTCAAACCGGAAGATCTGTCGACGATCGCGATTGCGGGCACGCCTCCGGCAGGAGCCATTCTCGAAAAAGACAAGAGCCGGGCGATCGGCCGCGGCGTGATCTCGGATCTCTATAAGGATGAACCGATCATCGAAGGCCGCTTGGCAGCGGTAGGCGCCGGAGGCGGGCTCGCGGCCGCGATTCCGCAGGGCCTGAGAGCTTGCGCGGTGAGAGTGGATGAAGTGGTCGGTGTCTCCGGATTCGCCACTCCGGGAATGCGCGTTGATGTCGTGATGTCCGGCACGCCTCCTGGCTCGAACGACGCCCAGCAGGGACTGGAGGCGAGAACAGTTCTTCAGAACATACAGGTTCTCTCGGCCGGCACCGAGTATCAGCAGGTGAAGGATACAGAAGGCAAAGCGAAGCAGGTGCAGGTGGTCAATCTGCTTGTAACCCCGGACCAAGCCGAGACTCTGGAGCTGGCGAGTACACAGATTATCCGCCTTGTGCTGCGGAACCCGCTGGATACCAAGACCGATCCGGTCCAGGGAACGGCTACGAGAAACCTGTTTGGTGGCCCAACCGCTCCTGAGAAGCCGAAGCGTGTGATGGTGGCAAAGACCGCCCCCAAGGCTGCTGAGCCCTATTCCATCGAGGTGATCAACGGCTCCAAGACGAGCCAAGAAAAATTTGCTTCTCCCGAGGGACACCAGTGAGAGCGAAGACTGGCATTATCATTACTTCTTTCAGCGCATTGTTTGTTTTCCTTTGCGCGGGCGTGGGCCTCAAGGCTCAAACCTCTCCGGCGTCGCCTTCGGCTGCCAGCACGTCAATTCAGGACTCGGCGAACGATCTCAGCGTTGCAGTAGGCAAGACCGTCCTGGTCGACATTGCGTGGCCAATCAAGCGGATCGCCAACAATATGGGCGAGATTGCCGATGTTCACGCGACAAGTCCGACCGAAGTCATGGTGCAGGGCAAGACTCCAGGCGAGACCAGCCTCATCGTCTGGGATACGCACGGCGGACGTCAGTTCTTTAACGTGACGGTGCGCGCCAATACTGCAGCCTTGAACGACAACCTGGATGCAGTCCGCCGCGAGCTTCGCGCGGAGCTTCCCGGGCAGAACCTGAAGGTCAGTTACGAGAATGGTTCGATCTTGCTGCGCGGAACCGTGAAAGACCTGAACGCTTCGGACCGAGCGACCAGAATCGCGGCGGCCGGATTGCCGCCGGCTGCAAGCGGCGCCGCGGTTGGCAAGGTCGTCAACCTGCTTAACGTCAATGTGCCCGATGCCGATCCGCAGATTCTTTTGAAAGTGCGCTTTGCCAGCGTTGATCGCAGCAGAGAGCGAGATCTGGGGCTGAATTTCGTCGATCTGGGTGGGTTGAACTCGGTAGGAATAGTCTCAACCGGACAGTTCACGCCGCCGACCGTCACAACCGGATCGACGACGACGGGGGCAGCACTCAACACCCTTGCGAGCGAGCTGAACATCCTCGCGCTGCCGATCGGCAATCTGCCATTTGGCGTCGATATCGAGGCCCTCGACAACAAAGGTTTGGTAGAGGTGCTGGCGGAGCCCAACGTCCTGGCTGTCAATGGCAAGGAAGCGAGCCTCCTGGCGGGTGGCGAATACCCCTATCCCGTCGTTCAGGGCGGCTCGGGCGGCACTGGAGCATCCGTTACGATCATGTTCAAAGAATATGGAGTTCGTCTGAACTTCATACCTACGATTACTCCCCGCGGAACGATCCGTCTGCAGGTGGCCCCGGAGGTAAGCGCGCTTGACTTTAGCAATGCCATATTGCTCAGTGGATTTAATGTCCCCGCAATCACCTCAAGGAAGATGAAGACTGAGGTTGAACTCGGCGATGGCCAGAGCTTCGTGCTCGGTGGTCTTCTGGACAACCGCGACACGGAGACCTTCATAAAGATCCCGTTTTTGGGAGACATTCCAATCCTCGGCAAATTCTTCCAGTCGATCCAAAAGAAGCGGCAGAACACGGAGTTGATCGTAGAAGTGACGCCAGAGATTGTGACCCCTATGCCGGCGGGCTCGCCATTGCCTCAGTTGAAGTACCCTGGCAAGTTCTTGCCTCCTAACACAGGCATCGCGATGAACACTCCGGATGCTAAGACCCCTGAAAACACCCCAGCCGCTCCTCCGACAGCTATCCCAGTGGAAAAGTTGCTCGAAAGCATGAAACCGGAACCGCCGTTGGTGATTGAGGGGAACGGAGGCTTTGGCGCTGGCTCTAGCTATGCTCCTACGGGAGCTGGCGCCGCTCCTGGTGCTGCAGCAGGTACCGTATCTGCTGCTACAACGCAATAACAAAGAGGCTCCGGCTACCTGCGTATAGGCAGCCGGAGTCTTCGAAAGCTTGCCGCAGGAACCGCCCTAGATAGGCAATAGGACACAAGACAACCGGATGAATCCGTTCCACTCAATGATGTCGGGAGTGCGAAGGTTTTTCTCTTCCAGTCGCCCGAGTTCTGCGGCCGTTCGCGTGCGAGTCACGAACCTTACGCGCGATACAACGCTTGCGACCTGCATGGATGTGGCCGATAACGGTTCTGCGCGCAACAGGGGATTGCTTGGGCGCGAAGGTCTTGTACCCGGCGAAGGGTTGTGGATCATCCCCTGTCAAGCGGTCCATACCTTCTGGATGCGCTTTTCAATCGACCTCATTTATTTGGATAGCAAAAAACGAATCCGCAAGCTCGTGAGCAACGTTCCCGCCTGGCGACTATCTGGATGCCTCGTTGCGCACTCTGTCCTCGAACTGCCGCCAGGGACGATTCGCGAGACGCGGACGCAGCGAGGAGACGTGCTGGCGTTTCTAGTCCTTTCGGCGTGAGGCGATGCTGTGGGTCCATCTCCGGCAGCTTTGCTGCGCGGACGCGCTAACGACCAGATTTTTCATAGCGCTTTTCGTTTGTCAGCATTGATCGATGGTCGGAATCGGCGTTTGCATACTCCACCAAGCACGTTCAACGCACTCGTCATCAAGTTTTTGCACTTTGCGGCATCAAGGGTATAACTGCAGTGCTATCCAGTCCAGATGCCTTTGGTTATGTGTACGGATTGAACCTATTCTCGCTGGAATGTATACATCTGTTTACACTGTGATGCAGGGCCCTCGTGCAGGCTTGTTGCAACTTGTTGTAATATATATTGATAAGCTTAATCATAAAGTGGCATGCTGCGTGCTACTATCTGTGCGACCCGGCCTGAAGCTGGGAAATTCAACCTACGGAAAGGATCCACATGAATACCATGATTCTGAAGATGTACTTGAAGTGCCAGGACCTGATGAACCGCGAGGAAGGTCAGGACTTGGTCGAATATGCTCTGGTAATCGCATTGGTCTCGATTGCTGCGGTCGCAACCCTTAAGGGCGTTGCCACTCAGATCGTCCAAGTGTTCACCGTCATCGCCAGCGACCTGTAAACCGGATCGAGAAGGTCCTGCAAAAGCAGGATGTCGGCCTCGTTAAGCAGATCCTCCACCAGCTTCGGTCAGTTGCGGGAGAGGGGCACAATGCAGAACAGTTGATCGCATTTGCCCTCTCTCGCTGACGATCAGAGCGCCGGTACATGTTCATGAGCATAGATTGAGCTCGATAGGACAGCCCAGCGGCTTGCGAAACATGATTTGGTTGACTGTGGCTCTGTTATTATTTGATCTCGTTCGTAGCGGTTGCTAGTCTGCGTGATGCAATCAAGGCGGTTGCTCGAGACTTCGCAATCGCGAAATGACTTTTGACTCGGATTGATGCAACTCCTGCGGCGGATGAATTTCTGTTTTGAAATCCGCTTTCAGAGGCTTCAGTCGGCAGTGGGAGAATCTGTGCGAAGCAATTGCTTGGGTGCACCCCTCCCAGAAAGCGATTTGAAAGTAGACTGGCCCACGGGAGGCAACGCTATGCGGTCGGCGCTTTGGAAGATTCGTTCCGGATTACAAAGACTCACTCAGGGAGAGGATGGGCAGAGCTTGGTTGAATATGCTTTGGTCATACTCTTGATCGCAATCGCTCTGGTCGCCGCTGTAAAGAACTTTGCAACAGCTCTCGTCGGCTACTATCAGTACATCATTTCGAGTTGGCCACACTAGCCTAATGTGTCTTGAAAGATGGACGGCGAGCGCGCCCGGGTCGCCTTTCGATTCACAAGGCAGATTCGCGATAAAGACCAGCAGTCAGAGCCTTCCCGTCATAGCCTGCGAAGCTGGGGTCAGGACTACGTAGATGCTCCCTTCAAGGCCCTCCTTCTCTTCCATACCTAAGGAAACAACATCTCCTTTAACTTTGATACGTCTCAGTCCAGATCGCACTGTCGCGGTATAGTACCGTTATGCTCCTGCATTCTCTTGATCAACATGGTCCGGCACTTATCTTAATTGAAGCAGGACTCACGGGCTTGGCATCCGTAGTCGTGTTGGCATGGCCTCGTATTGGTTTTTTGTTTTTTGGACGGGCTGAGCAAATTGTCGGCGGCTTGGCGCGCCGGAAGGGCATGGCCGTTGCTGTTGTTGGTCTCTCCGCGCTACTTTTGCGCCTCGCCATTCTTCCAGTCTGCCCAATCCCGTTGCCGTTCGCCACTGATGGTTTGAGCTTTTTGCTTGCCGCAGACACCTTTGCGCACGGTCGATTGGCCAATCCGACCCCAGCAATGTGGACTCATTTCGAAAGCATCCACATTGCAATGCAACCGACCTATATGTCCATGTACTTTCCAGCGCAGGGCCTGGTTATGGCGGCAGGAAAGGTTCTCTTTGGGCACCCCTGGTATGGCATCCTGATCTGTAATGCGCTGATGTGCGCCGCTATCTGCTGGATGCTGCAGGCATGGCTGCCGCCCACATGGGCATTGCTCGGGGGAGGGTTGGCCATCCTTCGTCTGGGCCTTTTCAGCTACTGGATCAATACATATGCGGGTGCCGGCGCAGTCTCGGCGCTTGGTGGGGCACTCGTGCTGGGCGCTCTGCCAAGGCTAACGAAGACTGCTCGTTTTCGCTATGGCGTGCTGATGGCTGTTGGCATCGTTCTTCTCCTTCTCACCCGACCCTTCGAGGGCGTGCTTCTTTGCCTGCCCGTCTTAGTTAAAATCTGTTGCTGGATTCTCGTTGGAAAGAATAGGCCCAACACTTTTATTCTGTTTCGCCGAGCTGCTTTCCCAATGACATTGATTATGGCAGCGGGTGCATGGCTGGGATACTATGACTACCGTGCCTTCGGGAGCCCTTTTACGCTTCCCTATACCGTCGCGCGTGCTGCGTACGCCACCGCGCCGTACTACGTGTGGCAGTCACCACATCCTGTACCAAACTACCGGCACGAAGAGATGCGACGCTTCTACCGGGAGATCGAGCAGGATGGCTATGAGAAACTGCACAGCGTGTCGGGGTTCATCCCTCAGACTCTGACGAAATTTGGATGGTCATTGATAGCTTTCTATGCGGGTTTCGCGCTGCTGCCACCGTTAATGATCTTCCGTCGTGTACTTTTAGACCGTCGACTTAGGTTCCTCGTTTTGTGCCTTCCGCTATGGCTAGGTGGCGTTGCCATGGGAATCTTTCTCATCCCTCACTATCTGGCGCCATTTACAGCGGCCTTCTATGCGCTGGGACTGCAGGCCATGCGCCACCTTCGATTCTGGAAGCTTGAGGGCAAGCCGACCGGCTTGACATTGGCGCGATTAACTGTGGCAGTTTGCATTGCCACAGCCGTGCTACGCCTCTTCGCGGAGCCGCTTCAGCTAATCCCTTCTGAATGGCCAGGCGGTGAGTGGATCTTCTGGTGGAATGGTCCTGGGCATTTTGGTACAGAGCGCGCTGAGATAGAATGTCGGCTGGAACAATTCCCCGGTCCCCAACTCGCAATCGTACGGTATTCTCCAAAACACTATCCCCTGGACGAGTGGATTTATAACGCTGCGGATATCGACAGCTCCAAAGTTATCTGGGCGCGTGAGATGGACGCTGCGAGCAACTTGGAACTTATACGTTACTACAAAGATCGAGAGGTATGGCTTGTGCAACCTGACTCGGAAACGGAAAGAGCTATTCCATACCCCATCCCAGGCAACGGAGCTCCGTCGCTTACCAGGGGCGAGAAATGAATCTTGTCAATGCGCCGAGAACAATCCAGCAACAACCCAGACCAACGTCATGGTCGCGGCTGAATTATGTCTTCCTTACCCTTTGTGCGACGCTATACCTCCTCCCGTTCATGCGCCTTCTCCAGTCGGGAGCCGACGAGGGTACGGTTATTTATGGGGCTGAGAGGATCGTTCATGGCCAAGTCTTCGCACGAGATTTTTTTGATGTAATGGGACCAGGTACGTTCTACCTGCTGGCCGTTTTCTTTAAGATTCTCGGGACGACGTTTCTTGCCACACGGGTTTGTCTGTTTATTATTTCGCTCGGAACAGGCGTACTGATGTATTTTTTATCGTGCCGTGTGTGCGAAAGATATCGGTGGTTGCCGTGTATCATTCTGGCTTGTACAAGTTTCGGCGGCTTTTGGCCTGGCAGTAGTTACCACGTTGACGGCAACTTCTTTGCGTTATCGGCAGTGGCTTGCGTCGTTTTGTGGCGAGAGACGAGTTGGAGTGTCTTATTGGTTGCCGCAGGTGTTTTGGCTGGATTGACAACGTGCTTTCTTCAGCCCAAGGGAGGGTTGATACTAATCGCATTGCTTGTGTGGCTGTGGATACAACGTCATAAAGGTGCCGCATCCATCTCGTCGATGGGCCTGGTAGTTGGCGGTTATTTGGGAGCAACTGGGGCAGCGGCGGCTTACTTCTGGAGTCAGGGAGCACTGGGCAGTTTATATTTTGCGAATGTGGTATGGCCATCGAGACACTATGGAACTGTGAATTCGATTCCGTATGCGCAGGGGATTATTGCCTGGAATTGGGATCATCTCATTATGATAAAAAACGGTCTTCATGGACCAGCGGCAATAGTGGTGATCGGGATTGTCGTTATCCTGATTACACCGCTGTTCTTTGTGGCGGCCCTTCCAGTGTTAACACCGCTTTCTGCGTTGTTTTCGGTTCTTGCCAGCCGCGAAAAGTGGCGGATCATGACACCGATCATCATGCTTTATGGACTCTGCGGAGTCGCACTGTGGATGTCGGAAATGCATCGGCTGGACATCAATCATCTTGTGTTTGGATCGCCCCTGCTGATGATTCTATTCACCTATTGCATGGAGGTAACTAGCAGAAAGTATGCCGACTGGACTCTTCAACTCGTCGCGATGACATGCTTCTGGCTTGGGACCTTCAATTTCCTTGGAGCTCTTACAGCACATTCTATAGCGACCCCAATTGGCTCAGTCGCCATTTTCAAAGATGATCCAGTGCTGAGGTACATCGTCAAGAACATTGCCGTGGGCGAAGAAATGTTTGTTTACCCCTACCACCCTGCATATTATTTTCTCTCGTCAACAATAAACCCGACTCGTTATAGCCTCCTGATGTACAACTACAATACGGATGAGGAATTTTATGATGCGATCAGATCTATAGAACAAAGCCGAACAAGATATGTGATATGGGATACTGGCCTCCTAGCCTACGTAAAGGACTATTTTCCTACATCCAACCGCGAGGCGAAATCAGGTTTGATTATGGAGCCTTATCTGGAGTCTCACTATAAAGTTTTGAAGGAGATAGACGGAGTCAGGATTATGGAGAGAAAATGAAGTTCGTCTCGATATACAACAGTCTACACCGCGAATTCCGTTCCCGTTGGCCTGAGTGGCTCACGATATTTGCCTTTGCGGGCGTGGTCGCGTTTGCTATTCCCTACCATGAACCCTGGGCTGACGAAGCTGAGCATTGGCAGATTGCACGGTGTCTTTCGCTCCGCGCGCTTTTTGAGAAGTACATCCGTTATGAAGGAACGCCTGGATTATGGCATTTTTTGCTTTGGATACTGAATCGCGCTCACGTTGGCTATACCGGTCTTCATTGGATTTGTGGGTTGATCGCACTTGGGTCGGCGTCGCTTCTCCTGCTGAATTCTCCTTTCCCTCGATACTTCAAGCTAGCGTTACCATTCACGTTCTTTCTTCTGTTTCAGTATGCCGTCGTTGCGCGCAGTTACGTTCTTGTGCCCTTAATACTGTTTACAATTGCCTCTGTGTGGAAGAATAGACCACTGATAGTGGCTGTTTTGTTGGGGTTGTTGGCCAACTGCGCTATCCACGCCGCAATCATTTCTAGTGGTCTTGCGTTAGTGTGGCTTGTGGAACAGTTGTACAAAGGAGGCGGCAATGCTTCTGCGCGAGGCATGAAGCTCTTGCTGTGCGTGTCAATTGTTCTCAGCTTCTATGCTTTCGCTCTTTGGACGGCCTGGCCCCCCAGCGACCTCATGTTCATATCCGTTGTTCGTGAACATATGCCTCCATTTGTTTATTCCTCAATGAGGCCGCTTGTCTTACCAATCTGTCAGCCCATGCTTCTGTCAATTCCCTTCTGGGTTGCCATTGGTCTCCAATTAGGTATGCGGCGACGCATTCACTATCTTCTTCCGGTGTTGATGTTGGCCGTTTTCTGTGGAATCATCTGTGGTAGTTTCTGGCACTGGGGACTCATCGTACCGCTGCTGATATCTCTGTTATGGATCACTTGGCCTTCGCAAGAATCTGATATAACCCTGGTTGAAACTTGCGGGCGCGCCGCGATGATGTATGTCATCGGGGTACAAATTGTTTGGTCTGCGTATGCTGTTGAATTTGACCATTTCAACGCCTACTCTCCAGACTATGCCGCCGCTCAGTTCTTGAAGCCCTATGTCGAAAGCGGATCGACAATCGCAGTTACATACCTTGATGATTCACCCATCCATATTGCTGGTGCGACCGGAATCTTGCCCTATTTTGAGCATAATATCTATATCAACCAGCCTTTCCCGTTCTATTGGTGTAGCACCAAGAATCAATCTGATAGTCTGTTTAATAAGCTCCTTCCGTCACATCCACGAGTTATTCTAGCCGAAACTCAACAAACACGGCCTCCAGGCCTGGTCAGTCTGCAAGAGCCGAGAGTTGAGTGGCTGTTGAAGTCCGGCTACAAACTTACGAACGTATTCTGCGGAACATTGCCGTTCCGGATGGAAAAAGGATTAACGAACTGTCACTATATCTTTCAATATCATGGAAATGCTCCATGAGTGCAAGAAACTTCGGTTGACGCCGGTCTGTCGCTCTACGACATAAAATCGAGCTACAAGGTCTTCTCCACGATGAATCGAGGCCTGCCTTTGGCTTCCGCATACATCTTGGCCAGATATTGCCCGATGACTCCTAGACAAAGCAGTTGAATTCCCCCGAGCAGGTACACGGGAATGACGATCGAAGCCCAGCCGGGAATCGCGGCAGTCGTAAAGAACTTGACAAACAGAGCCCACGCGGTCAGTCCAAAGCTGAAGAGAGAGATGAGAATGCCAAGAATAGTGATGATCTTCAACGGAATCTCAGTGAAGGCTGTTATGCCGTTGACAGCCAGGGAAACCATTCTTGAGATGTTGTACTTGGTTTCACCCGCGAAGCGCACCTTCCGGTCGTAGTAGACCAATGACGAAGGAAAACCTAACTGTGGGATTAGCCCTCTCAGCAGTAGATTGCGTTCCTTGCAGTTACGTAACTCTTCCACCACGCGCCTGCTCATAAGCCGAAAATCTGCGTGATTGAAGATCAGTTCGACCCCCATGGCTCGGAGCAGCCGATAGAAACCTTCAGCCGTTGTGCGTTTGAAAAAGCTATCCGTACCGCGACTGCGCCTGATGCCATAGACAACCTCGGCGCCTTGAAGATAGGCTCGCACCATCTGCTCAATAGCATTGATGTCGTCCTGAAGATCGGCGTCGATAGTGATCAACGCATCGCCGGTTGCCGTCAGCAATCCGGCGAGGATTGCACTTTGTTGACCGAAGTTTCGTGAGAGTTTCAGCCCGTGGATTAGGGCGTGGTCGATTGCGAGCCGTTCGATGACGCGCCATGTGCCGTCCGTCGATCCATCGTCGACAAAGAGAATGACAGGCTCAGCGATCAGCGTCTCGCGAGTCAGTTGTTCCAGCAATGCTACGAGACGAGCTGCAGTTTCAGGCAATACCTGCTCTTCATTGCGGCAGGGAATCACAAGAGACAGCGCCGAACAAGAAGCGCGTTCAACTGGCTGAGTCATAGATCCTTCTTCTCTCACAGGCCGATTATGGAGTCGATCGCGGAAACAAGATGCCAATCCAAGGGAGATTAACAAAGAGCAAAAGCACAATCAGCGCTACGCAGATTGAGAGGGGAATCATGAGCTTCGGTTCTCGATAGAGGCGCTCAGGATTCTGGACGGCGCTCTCGTTCTCGAAGGAGAGGCTGAAATAGACGGCCATAAGCCAGGCGATCACCGGGAACGAGAGAATCAGCTCGATTCGATAGCGCATCATGAAGGCGCCAAAGAACAACATGCAGGCGGCGGCGTAGAAGGTTGCTGAGTTGAGCAGGGATTCTTGGCTGTAGTGTGCGAACGAGCTACGATAGCCCGCCGCGACGGCCGGATCGCCGATTTGCCGGTACTCGGAAAAGCGCTTGAGGCTCATGAAATAGCAACCCAGCATCCAGTAGGAGACGAGCAGCGATGCGGGTGGAAGCATGAGGGTCGTTACCGAATACCAGCCGAGGCAAAAACGCAGCGGATTATTGATCGACTCGCTCAGGACATCTACATAGGGAAGATCTTTGCTGCGGATGGGCGGGATGTTATAGATGCATCCCATGACCCATAGCGCAGCCGCGCTGAAGAGGAAACCCCGGCCGAGCAAGCTAGCAAGCGCGAGCCCCACCAGCATCATTGCGATCCATTGCACGTAGCCCCATCCTTTATGGACGAGTCCGCTGGCAGCGGGCCGGTTCTTTTTGGTGGGATGCAGCTGATCGAAGGGTGCATCGAGAATCTCATTGATTACGTAGTTGCTGCAGGCTATGAGCGTGGCCGCAATCAGACCGATGACGATACGAATCAGCAGCACGGAAGAGAGCACACTTCGTTCCAATGAGATCGCCAGAACGATGCCGGGAACAATAAAGATCTGCTTAATGCTGTGATCGAGCCTAATGATGCGCAGATGCGCGAGGATGCGCTCGGCGGCCCGGACGGGACGGTGTTTGAACTGTTCGATCTTCACTGGCACAATCTTAGCGCATATTCAGCCGGGCCTGCAGGTTTATGCGGTGGCCCGATGCTGCTCGCGAGCGCCGAGGCGTACGCTGACGACCTTGGAGACACCCGGCTCCTGCATGGTGACACCATAGATCATGTCGGCTGTCTGCATCATGCGCTTGGAGTGAGTCACCAGTAGGAACTGTGTCTCCTTGCTGAGCGAATGGAGCAGATCGGCCAGCCGGCCGACGTTGGTCTCGTCGAGGGCTGCATCCACCTCGTCGAGCGCGCAGAAGGGGCTCGGCTGGAACTGGAAGATTCCCACCAGAAGCGCGAGCGCTGTGAGGGATTTTTCACCACCAGAGAGCAGCAGCACATTTTGCAGCTTCTTTCCCGGCGGCGAAGCAACGATCTCCAAGCCGCTCTCAGCCTGGTTCTCGACGTCGGTGAGGCGGAGGAATGCCTGGCCGCCGTGGAAGAGCCGCGAAAAGACCTGGGCGAAGTTCTCGTTGATTTTGGCAAAGGCCTCATCGAATTTGGTGTGCGAGATCTGATCGATCTCCTTGATGGTCTCTTGCGTGTTTTCGATCGATTCAATCAGATCTTTGCGCTGCGTCTCCAGGAAGGCGTGCCGGCTGGCGGTCTCCTTGTACTCATCGAGGGCCATCATATTCACCGGACCCATCTGCTCGATGCGCTGGCGCAGTTCGCGGCTCTTCTCTTCTTCAGCGGCCAGTTCTTCGCTTGCGAGGCGCAAGATCCCGTCGTCAGCGCGCAACAGCGAGGCCTCAAGATTCACCTCTGCAAGACAGCTTGCCTCCAGATGCTCAAGGTCAGAATGCAGTTTGGCCACTTCGCTGGAGCGCGTAGACCGGTCTTCCCGCAACTGATCGAGAGCGGCGCGCCCGTTCCTGAGATCGGTCTCCATGGCCGCGAGCTGCTGGCGAAGGGCCTGGGCCTCGGCGACGAGCTTTTGCGCCTGGTCCAGTGCCTGTGCGCGAATCGCCGCCAGTTCCTGTTCGCGCTGGGCGAGTTCGGCGCTCTCGCGTATGCGCTGCTCACGCTCCGCAGTGGCCGCGCTCCGCTGCTTGTCGATCGATTGCACCCGGCGCTCAAGATCGGAGTGAAGCCGGTCGATGCGCTGGAAGGCAGCCTCCGCGCCGCGCCGTCTCTCTTCGAGTCCCGCCAGCTCCGCGGTCAACTCTGCCGCGTCCTGCTGCAAGCTCTCACGGCTTTGCCGCATCAGTGTCAGCTTGGCCTGCATCTCATCGAGAGCGGTCTCGGCCGTGCGGTGCTCGGCCTCAAGCCGCAGCAACTCGTCACGCTTTTCATGGATGCCGGCCTTCTTGACTTCGCGCGCATCCCTGTTGCGCGCAGCCTGCGCGGTCCACTCCTGCAAGCGCCGGTCGACACGCTGGGTCTCTGATTCGAACTGCTTGAGCGCGGCGCCCTGATCGGCAACGGTGCGCTCGGCAAGACGCCGCTCTTCGTTGCGTGCATCCAGTTGCGCAGCCAACTCTGCGATGAGTTGAACGAGCGTATCGGCTTCCGATTCTGTCTGCGTCAAGCTGGCTTCGAGTTTGGCCAACCGGCCCTCGGCCTCGCGCAATTCGCGCTTGAGCGCCAGCGGGCCTTCGCTTGCCGGTTTGCCGCCGGTCACGGTGGCGTTGTGGAAGCACTCACCTTCCGGTGTCAGAAAGTATGCATGCGGATGATGCCCGGCCAGACGCAGCGCCTCGGCCGGATCCTCAACCAGGTAGCCGTTGCCGAGCTTGGGAAGAATCGTCTCCAGCGAGTGGCCAAAGCCATTGAGCACGTGAATTGCATCCTTGAGAGGAGTGACGCCCGGGCCAGTGATGGTCTCTTTGGCCTCTCCAAAGAGCGCGATCTGTTCGGCCGAATGAATTAGGAAGGTTGCTCGTCCATCCACACCGGACTTGAGTAGATTCACGCCCTGTTCGGCGGCGATCCAGCTCTTCACAACGACAAAATTCAGCTCCTCGCGGAGGAACTCATCGACGACGCCTTCGTGCTCGCCGCTGACCTCGAGAAAATCGGCCAGAGTGCCCACCGGTGCCATTCCCTGAGCAAGCGCGCCCGGCTTCAACAGGCGGCGCACGGTGTCGGTGGAGTAGCTGTGGTTGCGAATCAGCGATTGCAGTGAGTCGCGACGGCCGGCCACGGTGGCCTGTTCGCCCCGCAGTTGATTCACGCGCGTGCGCAAGGCGCTCTCCTCGGCGCGCCGTGTCTGCAATGCCTCGCGCAATGCAGCGATCTCCCCCTCCAGCCGCTTCAGTGCTTCAGCCGCGGACTCGAAGCCCTCCCGCGCCTGTGCGCTCTGCACGCCTAGATTCTCAAGCTCGTTCCGTGCCTGGCCCATCTCGGCCTCAAGCCGCTCCGCCTCGCGCTCCAATGCGGCAAGGCTCTCCTCGCTCTGCATTGTATGGTTGCGGGCGTTGGCGGCCAGAGTCAGCAGATGCATGACGTGGCGGCGGCTTGTCTCCAACTGCCGCTCTGACGAGAAGACCTCATCGGCTGCGGTACGCGCCTCCTGTTGGCGAGCCTCGACCTTTTCGCGGAAGGACTTGGCCTCTCCGGCGGCGGTCTCAAGGAAGGAATGCTGCTGTGTGCGCTCCTCGGCGATGCCGCTCAACTGCGCACGCGTCTGCTCCAGCTCGGCTCCGGCTGAGGCGATGCGCGTCTCCAGCTCGTTGACGCGTTCGGCGTTGGATCGCTCTCGTGCCGCCGCCCGTTCCAGTTCGACGGCTGCTGTGTTCGCGCGGTTCTGAGCCTCCAGGCCCTCGTGATCGAGTTGATAGCCGCGCTCGGTGAGCGCATGCTGGTTGGCCTCGGCGGTCTCAATCTCCGACGCCGACGTGTTGATCTGCTCGGTGAGCGCAGTGATCTCCTGCTGGAAGCGGAGCTGATCGGCATCCATCAGCGCCATGCGGCTGGCCAGCACCACGCGCAGCCTTTCGCGCAGTTCATTACGGACAGTCGCGAATCGCTCGGCCTTCGATGCCTGGCGCTTGAGGCTGTTCATCTGCCGAGTGACCTCCTCGAAGATGTCGTCGACACGCGCCAGGTTTTGCTTGGCGCTCTCCAGGCGCAGCTCGGCCAGACGTTTTTTGTTTTTGAAGCGGGTGATGCCGGCCGCCTCTTCAATGATCGCCCTGCGGTCGTGCGGCTTCGAGCTGAGCAGTTGTCCGATGCGCTCCTGGCCGATGATGGCATAGCTCTCGGGCCCGAGGCCCGTGCCCATGAAGATGTCTTGAATATCGCGCAGGCGGCAGAGCTTGCCGTTGAGCAGATACTCGCTCTCGCCCGTGCGGAAGAGCCTGCGCGTGATGACGACCTCACCCTTTTGCGGCGTGCGTTGGAACTTGCGGCGGCGAATCTTCAGCACGACAGCCTGCGGACCCTCGACCGTCGTTTGCGGCTGAGCGGCGATCTGCTCCGGCTGCTCCGGTGCGTTCTCTTCCATCACCTGGCCAGGCTGCTCGTTGGCGATGATCTCCTCGGCCTCGCTAACCCGCTGACGGCGCAGTTCTTCCTCGTCCCAGTCCGCCGGGGCTTCGTGGTCGACCTCGACCAGCGGCTCGACGGGAACCGGACCTTCGTAGACCTCCGGATCGACCATGGTCAGCGTTACCTCGGCCATGCCCAGCGGCTTACGCTCGCGGGTTCCGGCAAAGATGACGTCCTGCATGTGCGTGCCGCGCAGACTCTTGGCGCTCTGCTCGCCGAGCACCCAGCTGACCCCGTCCAGAATGTTGGACTTGCCGCAACCGTTTGGCCCCACCACAACGGCAATGCCTGTTCCCGCAACGGTTAATTCCGTGCGGTCGCAGAAGCTCTTGAAGCCGAGAACGTGGATCTTCTTTAATTTCAGCATCTTCACTCCGAACTGTTGCGGTCGTACTTCAACTCGCCGGGCAATCCGCCGTTTATGCCTTGGCGCGGCAGAATATTGGCCTTCGATTACAAACTCTACGGACCCTTGAGGAGCCGGTCAACGTCTGGAGAAGGGGATTTTGTGGATAAGGAGGTGCGCAATTCCTGTTCTTGGAATTTCCTAAAAAATCAGTGCAAAATTGGGACTTTTTAAAGGCTTTTGGCGGGTTTTTGCACAGGAAAGGGAGAGGTTGCGGCAGCGATTTCAGTTGCGGTCTGAGTGGTCCATGCCTAACGGTGGGAGAGCTCTGGCAAGGCCGAAATGGCCGCAAGCTCGACGATCGCCTGCTCCGGGACGCGGGTCGAAGAGGCCATCCATCGCATCGCATTGGGGCAGAGCGAAAAGAAAAGCGGTACAAGAAGGTGGCCGGCGCTGGAGACCATGGCACGCGAGCCCCAGGTGGCCAGAGACATCCCGCCGCTCAGTTGCGCGCGGATCGTGCGGTAAAACTCATCTGCGCTTTTGCCGGCGAGGAACATCTCAGAAGCGAGAGCCGCGCTGTGCAAGGCGATGGACATGCCATCGCCGGTGAACGATGGGATGACCGCAGTCTGATCTCCCACGCGCCAGAGGCTGGAGTGCGGCGGCGCGAGATATCCGTAGGGAATGGGAGAGATGGCCAGCGGGCGCTTCCACAGTGCGGTTGCACCGTGAAGACGCTGACGCAGATGACGATTTTCACCGAGGATGCATGCCAGAAGTTGGGCCCATCCTCCGATCTTGCGGTAGGCGCCGCGCCAGACAATCAAGCAGAGATTGGCCACGCGGTCTTCGACGAGCGACAAGCCTCCATATCCGCCGGAAAAGAGGAAGACTTCAATGAAGTCCTTCAACGAGTCAGTTTGGGCAGGCGCCAGACGCCAATGCAGTTTGATGCCGATGAAATCGGATTGGCTCGTGGCAGGGCGACCCCATCCGCGCAGATCGTGTTTGCCTGTGGCCAGAAAGGCGGTCTTCGCGCAGAACGATTTGCCATCTCGAAGTTGAACTTTAGCCATCTGGCCCTCGATTGTCAATTCCTCGACGAAGGCGCCGCGCTGGACGTTGCACCCGCTCTGCGCAGCCCGCAAGAGCATGGATTCATCGAGGACAAACCGTGAAAGCGAGAGCGCGGTGAAGGGCAGAGCCGCTTCGGCGACACGATGCTCTGAGGAGAGCCGCAAAAAAAGGATCGTGGCCGCGCCCAGAGCGAGCGGATCGACTCCAGCCTGGCGCAGATACCCGACCGCTTCAGGGCTGAGGAACTCTCCGCAGACTTTGTGATGGGCGGCGCGTTCCCTCTCAAGCAGCGTTACGCTGCGCCCTGCCGCGGCGAGACGGATGGCGGTCATGGAGCCGGCAAGGCCGCCCCCAACGACAAGATTGTCGACCGTGCAGATCGCGGTACTCATCCTGACTCGCTTTCCGATCCCGATTTTCGTCTGGCGACACACAGACGCGCGGGCCTGAAGCTCTGGACGACGGCCTCATGCGGACCGAGGCCGGCCGCGGAGCAGAGATCGCGCCACTCGTGTGGCACAAACGATCGCGCGATGGAGATCGGGCCGTCGTGCCGCACGAATGGATGAAGTCCGACCAACTTTGAAAACGCGCGAAAGAAATGGTAGGGGGGGGCTGCTCGCGAAAGATCGTTGATGAACCATCCGATCTCGGCGTGGACCTCCATCCACCGCAGGAATCGAACGATCTCGCTGTCTGCGAGATGATGCGTGAAAAGTGAACTGATTACCAAGTGGACCGGTTGCCTGGGCGTGTACGTGAGGACATTTGCATTGACCCATTGGATTTCGCTGCTGGCCGGGCTCGCATCCGCTGCGATCGCTGTGGCATCGGGATTCAAATCGAGCCCGGTGAGCTCGACAGCGAGGTCGCGCTCATTTGCCCATCGCTCGATCCGCCGCAGAGAATCGCCATATCCGCAGCCAACGTCGAGAATGTGAAGCGGCTTTGGAAGAGTTGTCTGGTCGGATGCCAAACTATGGAGCCAGTGCAGCAAGGGACGGTAAGCCATGGTCAAGCGGTTAGTTGTGGCCAGGCCGCGAAGATAAGAACGCAGGAGCTCGCGGCCGCACGGCTCATCCATGATCTCGGTGAGCTGCGCGCGGGTGCGGAAGTCCGGTGAGTTAGACGGCATGAAAGAGCATGGTCTCCGCGGTCAGTCCGGGCCCGAAGGACATGGCGCAACCTTGTTGCTCAGCCTGTGCGCTCGCCATCAATCTCTCCAACACGAACATCACGGTTGCCGAAGACATGTTGCCATAGCGCGCCAGAATCTCGCGTGAGTGCGAGAGTGCATCGGCCGGCAGGCTCAGCCCCTTTTCCACCGAGTCGAGAATCGAGCGGCCACCGGGATGCACCGCCCAGATGCCGATCTCCGAGGGCTCTCTGCCTTTCGTGATCTGCTGGCCTGTTTCTTTGAGAGAGCGTCCGATCTCACTGGGAACCTCGCCTGAGAGGTGCATATCGAATCCAAGCTCGCCGATCTTCCAGGTGATCAGAGGGCTTGTATCTGGGATGCGGAGCGCAAGGAAGCTATCGATGGCGAGTCCGTCTGGTTGAGCGCTGACCAGAGAGGCGGAGCAGCCGTCGGCGAAGACGAGAAACGAGAGCACCTGCTCGAGCTGATCGGTCTCTTGAAAGTGGAGCGAGCAGAGCTCGAGGTTCAACACCAGAACCTTGGAGCCGGGCTCGGAGCGGACGATGTGACGCGCCGACTTGAGAGCGTTGATGGCTGCATAGCAGCCCATGAAGCCGATGAAGGTTCGCTCGACCGTCGGCGAGAGCCCAAGATGGTTGACGACGTCGAAGTCCAATCCCGGCGCATAGAACCCGGTGCATGAGGTGACGATCACATGCGTGATGGATCGGCGCTCTTCTTGAGTGAGCGAGAGCTTGTCCAGAGCGCGTCGCGCCAACTCCGGTGCGTAGCGTTCGAAGAGCTGCATGCGGCGCGCTGTTGAGGGGAAGTTGCCCGGCACGTAGATCTGTTCCTCATCCTTCCACGAACCGTTATCGGTGACAATGGGGCTGACGAAAGAGTAACGCTGTTCGATGGCCGACAGGCGAACCATGCGGCGAAACAGGTTGCGGGAGGTGCCTTCCGGCAGCATTCCGGCTGCAAAATCGATGAAAGCGCGATGGACATCGTGCGGAGGAACCGCCGTCGCGATCCGGTTGATATGTGCCGTGGTCATTCCTGCCCCTTTCCTGATAACGAGCATTTTTCCAGGCCTCGTGGCTATTGGACTCGTCAATGGCCCTCAGGTTTCATAGGATTGTGGTCAAATCTGGTCACAGTTTTGTCCTAATCATGTAACTGACTCTCACGTTCATCCGGCGCCGGATGCCCTTGCCGTGCGCTGAGCTTGTCGATGATTGGAAGCCTCTGCTGTAAAGTTGGAGGAGACGCTCTCTATTTTGGTGGCCACTTTTCCTCTGCCTCAGCCCTCTTTTATTGACGACTTCAACCAATTCGGACGCGACGCCGGAACTCGGCGAACTGCTGCAATCGGTCTTTGGCTTTGCGCGCTTCAGGGCCAACCAAGAGGCGGTCTGCCGTGCCGCGCTTGCCGGGCGCGATCTGCTGCTTGTGATGCCCACAGGCTTTGGCAAGTCCCTCTGCTACCAATTGCCCGCGATTGCGCTGGGTGGCACGGCGCTGGTGATCTCGCCGCTGATTGCGCTTATGGAAGACCAGGCCGCGAAACTCACGGCGCTCGGACTGAGAGTGGCGCGGATTCACTCGGGACTTGACCGAAGTGTGGCACGCCAGGCCTGCGTGGACTATCTGCAAGGGAGCTTGCAGTTTCTCTTCATTGCGCCCGAACGGCTGCGGGTGCCTGGCTTTGGCGAGATGCTGGCCAAGCTTAAGCCTGCGCTGATCGCCATCGACGAGGCGCACTGCATCTCGCAATGGGGCCATGACTTCCGCCCGGACTATCGAATGCTCGGCCAGTATATTCCGGCGCTTCGTCCAGCCCCGGTTCTGGCGTTGACGGCAACAGCTACCCCTGCCGTGCAGGCAGACATTGTGGCGCAACTCGGGATGGCGAAGCCTGCGCACTTCATCCATGGATTCCGGCGCGACAACCTAGCCATCGAAGTGGTCGAGCTATCGATGCCCGAGCGGCCACAGGCGATCTGCGGGCTGTTGGCCAGCGCCGAACGGCGTCCGGCAATCGTCTATGCACCGTCACGCAAGGCCGCTGAGCGGCTGGCCGAGGAACTCTCTGCGCCAAAGAGGGCGGGGCGCATCGCAGCGGCGGCCTATCATGCGGGTCTCGATGCAGAAACCCGGGAGCATGTGCAGGCGGCCTTCCAGGCGGGCAAGCTTGAAGTCGTGGTGGCGACGATCGCCTTCGGCATGGGTATCGACAAGGCCGACATTCGCACGGTGATTCACGCCGGCTTGCCGGCAACGCTTGAGGGCTACTACCAGGAGATCGGTCGCGCGGGGCGCGATGGGGCGCCGAGCCGGACTTATCTGATGCACAGCTACGCCGATCAGCGAACGCATGATTTTTTTCTTAGCCGCGACTATCCGCCGGTGGAGAATTTGCAGCAGATCTATCAAGCGCTGAGCGATGAGCCGCAGCCTGTGGAGGAGTTGCGCGCGGGGTCGAAGCTTGCCGACGAAGAGTTCGACAAGGCGCTTGAGAAGCTGGAGATTCATGGCGGTGCGCGGGTGGATTTTGGTGGCAACGTGACGGCTGGCGGTCCTGGCTGGAAGAAGACCTACGCGATCCAGGCGCAGTACCGGGCCGAGCAGTTTGACAGGGTGCTGCGCTTTACGACATCGGCCGAGTGCCGCATATCGGCTCTGGTCCGCCACTTCGGCGATGTAGAGGATGCTGCGCGGCCATGCGGCATCTGCGATGTCTGCGATCCGGCTGGAGCCGTGTTGCGGCTCTTCCGGCGGCCGACAGCGGCGGAACGGGGCTTAGTGCAGTCGATTGCCGATGAGCTGCGTGGGGTGGATTACAAAGCTTCCGGAACACTGCAACGGAACATAGACGCGGTAGGCCGCGTGAGCCGCAGCGAATTCGATGCTCTGTTGGGCGCGATGGTGCGCGCCCGGCTGATCGAGATCGAGGATGCCGAGTTTGAAAAGAACGGCGAAGTCATTCGTTTCCGCAAAGTTCGGTTGACCTCGGCAGGGTTTGCAATGCGATCAGCGACTCCCGTGGAGTTGCTGATCAGCGATGGGGTTGTCGAGGAGTTCGGAGGCCCTCCAGCGCTGGCGAGAGCAAAAAAGACCGAAGCGAATACGACGAATGCACGAGCCAACTTGGCAGGAACGAGTGCCGCGAAAGGCGATCCTGTGCAGCTAACAGCCGAAGGCGAGGCCCTCGCGGCGCGGCTGCGAGAGTGGCGCTCTTCGGAGGCGAAGCGGCTGGGAGTCCCGGCGTATGTCGTTTTGCATGATCGCACGCTGACGGCTCTCGCTCAGGCTCGGCCGGCAAATCTGCGGCAGTTACTTGAGGTGACCGGGATGGGGCCGGCCAAGGTCGAACGATTTGGCGCGGCCATCCTGGAGTTGTGCGGCGCGGCAAAATGATGGTCGGATGCCTTCAGTGCGCGGTGCGACAGGCGCAAGCCTTGAAAGCTTCGGCGGTGTGGTGTGACAAGGTACAGACGTACTGTGACCAGAAGATCTGGAGCACCGGTGAAGGGCTGCCTGCTGAGAAGTCATTGATGTAGTCGTGGCTTGGCGATGCCTTCGCGCTGGAATCGTCTGCGAAGCCCGATATGAGCTCGCTAATGGACGGCGAGGAGAAAGCCCGCTCGTTGTAGCTATGCGCGTAGTCGTACTCTTCGGTCCACTTCGCATCGACGCCGGTCTGATTTGACGCAGTGAAGACTCGATAGTCGACGAGTGCTGCGGAGGATGGATCAACCTGGGCGACGGTGAAAGATGGATTATTGCCGTGATTGGGCGAGATCGACGAGACCATCTTGACCGCGACAGCCTTTCGTTCAGCGATAAAACCCTTTGCCTCGACTGTAGGGTTGCCTGCCACTCGATATAGGTTTGGTATATCTGTCTCCAGGAGCCTGACCTCATCCATGTGGGTGTGAGCGAAGATCGCTAACTGGACCACATCGCTGAAGTCAATCAAAACATCCGCAGTTTTTTCTGAGGAGAGAAACATGGCTGGCTGCTGGGGGCCGCAAACGTCCCCCGTTTTCTTCATCGTTGAGAAGAGATCGACTCCGGGCGGAATGTGGCCCATGACCCAGACCTTCTGCTTTTTAGCGCGGGCTTCAGTCAGCTGTTGTTGAAGCCAGGAGATCTGCGCGTCGGCTGCAGTGGAGTCGGGCTTGCCAGAGCAGGTCGTGTAACTCTTCGACATGAAGAGATCGTCGAGAACCAGCAGGCGGGCGTTTTTGATGGGTGCGGGCAGAGAGATGCTGTAATAGCCGCCGGCCGCGAAGCTATCTTGGGCGGCCTCGCGCTCGGCGGCCGGGAACCCTTTTGTAATCTCGTTGCCGGTGACTCGCAGAAAGTCGCTATGCGCGTCGAGCCGGTAATCGCCGCAGTCGGAGTCGTTGTTTCCCAGAGCTAAAAAGACTGGTACGCCGGGAAAGGTCGCGTATAGCTCTTCTATTACATAGTCGATCGTCTTTTCCACGAATTGTCTGTAGTCTTCTGGAGTCGACTTAGGAAAGAGCGTGCGGTACTTGCAGTCAAAGCCGTGAGAGATGAGATCGCCGCTTACGGTGACGAAGCTCGCTCCGGATGCGTGCGAGCGCATGGCTTTATGACTGGAGTCGAAGAGCGCATAGGAGGTGTCGACGCCGCGTGCATGGCAGCTTTGCTGTAAGTCCGCGAATCGCTGCTGCCGATTTGGAGACGGCGCTGCTCGAAGGATGGCGTTCCACTTGCTCGCCGGCGCTGTGGCGAGCTGCGAGACCTTGGCTGGATCCCAGAAGGGCTCGAAGTGAATATCGCTGGCGAGCACGGCGGAGACAGCGGGACTTGCCGCCGGTGCGGAATGTGCGCCTGGTTTGGGGCTCTGCGCAAGAGCCGCGCAGGCCAGGAGGAAAAAACAGGGAATGGCGTCGTAGCGTGCGGCGATGGCAGGGGTGCGTCTCATCGGTGCTCCATGGTCCGTGCTCATTCTTTCACAACCCATGGTCAGCTTCGAAACACAGAGACGCGTAGCGCTCCGCTATTCGCCGATGAGGCCACGCTGCTGGCATGACGGCGTGCACAGCCAGGTGTCAGAATCGAGACCTGGAATGCACTAACGTGAAGCCCCGGTCAACGAAGCGCGGAGGTGCGAGGCCAGGCGGCTGAGTTCAATCGACGCTTGCCTCGTATCTTCGGCGCCCTGTGTGGTCTGCTTGGCCGAGGCAGCCACTCCGCCAGTCTTTATGGTGATCTCACCGATCTTGTGGGCCCCTTCGGTCATATTGCGTCCGATTTCGTTTGCCGTAAGCGTCTGCTCTTCCACCGCCGAAGCGATGCTATTGGAGATGTCGTTGATCGACCCAATGATCGTTCCGATATGCACAAAGGCCGAAGCGGCTTCCCTTGTTCCGCTCTGAATGGCCTCGATGGTCTGTCCTATCTCCTCGGTTGCGCGAGCCGTCTGCTTGGCGAGTTCCTTCACCTCGTTGGCCACAACAGCGAACCCTTTTCCGGCCTCTCCTGCGCGAGCCGCCTCAATGGTTGCATTCAATGCGAGCAGGTTCGTTTGCTGGGCAATCGAATTGATAACCTTAATCACTTTGTTGATCTCGCGGCTCGAGTTTTCGAGCTTCTTCATGCAGTCCTTGGCCGATTCGGCCACCTCCACCGCGTTTTTTGCAACCCGCGCCGAGTCGTTGGCACTCTTTGAGATCTCGCGGATCGATTCTTGCAACTGTGAGGCCGCGTGCGCGACCGAAGACACGCTGGTCGACACCTGCTGACTGGCGCCTTGCAGGAAATCGGCCAGCATCGCAGTCTCTCCTGCGCTGGCCACCATCGATTGACTCACGGTTGTCATTTTATCGGCAGCCGATCCGAGGCGAACCTCGCTATCGGCCAGAGCATCGCGCATCCGCCGGTTCTCTGTAACGTCGCGCGAGAAGCCGAATGTGCCTATGATCCGGCCCTCACTATTGCGGAGAGGCATCTTTGTGGTAGATACATAGGTAACCCGGCCGTCCGGCCAGGTCGCCCTCTCCTCTTTGTCGAGGATCGGACGGCCCGTTCGAATGATCTCCTGCTCATCGGCGTATGCTGGGCGCGCATGCTCTGCCGTGAAGAAATCAAAGTCCGATTTGCCCACGGCCTCCGCGGGCGAATCTAGTTTCAGCGTCTTGGCCTTGGTTTGATTAATCAGAATGAATTTGCTTTGCAGGTCTTTGAAGTAGACGTTGCCCTGCAGCAGATCCAGGAGGTTGGTAAGAAGGGTGCCGTGATCGGCGAGCGTTGGATCGAAGGCCTCTTCGACCATCGATCCTCCATTCCCCTTCAGCGGCAGTAGTTCACTCATGTCGTCACCTATGATCCGTTACAGGCCGCGAGCTCCGCACCGATGCCATCTGTGCGATCTCTACCTTATCGGCATTCGACAATTGTTTTTTCAGAGAGTCGGATATAGATCCTCGTTCGTAAGGAGCTCGCAGTCAAAGATGCCGATTCGCGCCCGCGTTGGACGCGAATCGGCATCTTTCGACTCAATATGGACCGGCTATGCGATGCGCTCGATGACTACCGAGTTGAGGACGACCGGAGTCTTGGGCTTGTCCTGGGCGGCGCGAGGGACCTTGGAGATCTTGTCGGCGATGGCCTGCCCTTCGACAACTTCGCCAAAGATGGTGTGATTGCCGGTGAGCCACATCGTCGGCGCAACGGTGATGAAAAACTGGCAGCCATTGGTTCCGGGGCCGCTGTTGGCCATGGCAAGCTTGCCGGGCGTGTCAAATTTGTGGGGTGAGCCTTTGGTCTCGTCCTGGAAGCGATAGCCGGGGCCACCCATTCCGGTGCCGGTGGGGTCGCCGCCCTGGATCATGAAGTCGGGAATGACGCGGTGAAAGATGGTGCCGTCGAAGAGCTTGTCGGTGGATTTCTTGTGGGTGTTGGGATGGGTCCATTCCTTGGAGCCCTCGGCCAGCTCGATGAAGTTCTTGACGGTGATGGGCGCGTCGGACTCGAAGAGCCGAACAGTGATCTTGCCTTCGGTGGTGTTGAAGACGGCGTAGGTTCCTGGTAACAGTGACATGAAAAGCTCCTCGTGTTCGGTGTCGTTAGCGGGATTACTGCATAAGATGAACGCTTCCTAAATTAGGGCTTTGATTTGGCTGCACCCGGCGACGCGGGAGGGGTCTGGCCCTCCGTTACGATGGTCACCTTCTTTAGTACAACCGGTGTCGCGGGCTTGTCGTTTGCGCCGGTCGGCACATGGGCGATGGCCTTGACCACCTGAAGGCTTGAGTCATCGCACTGGCCGAAGATCGTGTGCTTCCCGTTGAGATAGGTCGTGGGCACCTCGGTGATGAAGAACTGGCTGCCATTAGTTCCAGGACCACTGTTGGCCATCGCCAGGCGGCCGGGCACATCGAAGCCTAGATTCGGGTCGAACTCATCTTCAAACTTGTAGCCGGGATCGCCCATGCCCGTGCCGGTTGGATCGCCACCCTGAATCATGAACTCGGGAATGACGCGATGGAAGATGGTGCCGTCGTAGAGCGGCTTGTTGTGCTGCAGCTTGTTGGTGCGCGGGTCGGTCCAATCCTTGGTGCCTTGAGCGAGAGCGATGAAGTTGGCGACGGCCTTGGGCGCCTGCTTCTGGAAAAACTGGCAGGTGATGCGGCCCATGGAGGTGTCCATGACCACGGTGGGGCCGTTGGGATGGATCATGGCCGCTGCGGTGGCGGTGGGCGCGTCGGGCAGCTCCTCTGCGGGCTTGGAGGTTTGCGCGGCCGCCGAAGCGGCGAAGATGATGGCTAGAGCGGGGAGGAGGATTGTGCGTTCGAGTTTCATAACGACTCTGAGGGTAAATCATGCGGCTTGCCTGCGACCAGAGCATCAATAGACGCGTCTCAAGGTGTGTGTCATTGTTGTGCGAGAGGAACGATGAAAGCGATCAAGAGGTTCGCATACGTGGTGGGCGTGGTGGCTGTTGCGGCCGGGATCGGCTTCTGGGTGCGCCCGGTGAGCTACCTTGCCGAAGCAACCTATGCGCGGGAGTTCCTCACCGGCGTATCAAGCCGCTCGATTGCGGTTGCGGGCTATCGCATGCACTACCTCGTCGAGGGCCCTGCCGATGGTCCGGTGGTGGTGCTGGTTCACGGGTTGGGCGGGGAGGCAGAAGACTGGCGCAAGCTGGCTCCTTATCTGGTGAGGGCCGGCTTTCGGGTGTACATCCCGGATCTGCCCGGTTACGGACGCAGCGAGTGGCCGGCAGGATTCTCATACTCGATCCATGACGAGGCCGAGGCGGTGGTGGGCTTTCTGGATGCTCTAGAGCTGAAGCAGGTGGATCTGGGCGGCTGGTCGATGGGCGGCTGGATTGTGCAGGTGGTGGCCGCACGGCATCCGGAGCGGGTGAGGCGGCTGATGCTCTTCGATTCGGCGGGCATCTACGAGAGACCGAACTGGGACACGCGGCTCTTTACGCCAGAGTCGGTCGGCGAACTCGACCAGCTGGAGACATTGCTGACGCCGAATCCAACGAAGATTCCGGGTTTTGTCGGGCGGGATATTGTGCGCCTCTCAGACGAGCATGCCTGGGTCATTCGCAGGGCTGTGGCCTCAATGCTAACGGGGCAGGATGCGACCGACAATCTGTTGCCGGGGCTTAGAATGCCGGTGCTGATCGTTTGGGGAAAGGAAGACAAGATCACCCCGCTCGATCAGGCAGAGAAGATTCATCAGCTCGTGCCGCAGTCGCAGCTCGAGGTCTTTGCCGGCTGCGGCCATCTGGCTCCCGGCCAGTGCACGGGCCAGATCGGACCCAAGGTTGTGGAGTTTGTCAAACGGTAGCTCTCCAAAAGAATCAATAGATCCACCGCGCCGTGAGAACGAGTCCATGGTTGTAAGTGTGGAAGTGGCTGGTGGCGATCTGAATGCCTGCGCCGAAGGCTAGACCCGGTCGCGACTTTGGGTCTGAGGGGTGCAATGCGCACTTGCCGACGAGCAAGCCCGGCGTCAGGAATTCCTGAGTCCTACCGTCGTTCGTTCCGCCTTTGAAAAACGTCGCATTGCTTTCGATCTCAGACCAGAAGAGCTTGCGGAAGTGGTACTGCGCGGCGGTGTTCCAGACGATTGGACGGCCCGCCGTGGTGATGGCCGGATTGCCTGTAGGCAGAGTGGCCCCGAGCGTCGATTGCACGTCGAAGCGGCCGAAGCCCTTGCCCGCTCCAAGCGTGGGTGCGATGCTGGCGTCGGTCGAGCCGTTTTTATAGCTGCCGGTGGGAATGGTGGCGATGGCAAAGGCGCAAAGCGTATACGTGCCGTGTTGCGCATTGCCGCTGGCGATGCGCACCTTGCCGAGGAAGGACATGTCGCCAGCACCGTTTTTGGCGGTTGAGTTGTGTTCGATGTAGGGCGGCAGGTTGACTGCCAGCTCTGTTCTCTTCGAAGAGATCAGATTAACACCCTTGCTGTTATCGAAGTTCCAGGTGTGAGTGAGGGTCGGCGTTGTCTGGCGCAAGATGTCGGTGCGCACAACCTGGAAGAGGCCAGTGTAGGTGGTCACCAGCGGCACAGCCCACGCAGGCTGCTTTGATTGGATGGCGTTGGTGCGCGCAGACCAGTAACTGTAGAGGTTGCCGCGAGCGGCGGCAGCCGAGCTATCTTGCGCGGATGCCGTGGCAGCGATGAGCAGGAGTAAAGGGGATAAGTGAAGCATCCTCATGTCGGTTCTTTGAGCATGAAGGTTGTGAATCAGAGGAGGCAACAACCGGTTGGACGAGGATTTTCTCAACCTAAAGTAGTAAGGGGGCTGCACGGAGGCAGCTCCCATGCGCCCGGCCTGATTGTGCGCTAGACGCCGATGACGTCGCAGAGCTCCTTGACGGCGGCGGCGCTCTTCATCAAGGCGGCGCGCTCGTCGTCGTTGAGCTTGATCTCAACGATCTGTTCGAGGCCGGCCGCACCAAGTTTGCAAAGCACACCCATGTAGTAGCCGTTGATGCCGTATTCGCCTTGTAGGAAGGCCGCGCAGGGAAGGATTTTCTTCTTGTCTTTCAGAATGGCCTCAGCCATCTCGACGGCCGCCGCCGAGGGAGCGTAGTAGGCGCTGCCGGTCTTGAGATGTTTCACGATCTCGCCGCCACCATTGCGAGTGCGTTCGATGATGGCGTCGATTTTCTCTTTGGAAAGCAACTCGGTGATGGGAATGGACGCGACGGTGGTATAGCGAACGAGCGGGACCATCATGTCGCCATGGCCGCCGAGAACCAGGCAGCTCATGTTTTCGACACTGACTTGGAGTTCCTCGGCGATGAAGCTCTTGAAGCGGCCCGAGTCGAGAATCCCGGCCATGCCGATGACGCGCTCGCGGTTGAAGCCGGAGAGTTTGTAGGCCGCTTGCACCATCGCGTCCAGCGGATTGGAGACGACGATAAGCACCGACTCGGGCGAGTAGGCGACTACGTTTTTGACCACGTCGGTCATGATCTTGTAATTGGTGTGCAGCAGATCGTCGCGGCTCATGCCCGGCTTGCGCGGAAGGCCGGCGGTGATGATCACGATGTCGCTGTCTGCGGTGTCGGCGTAGTCGTTGGAGCCGGTGATGTGAACATCGGACCTTTGGATCGGAAGAGCCTGGAGCAGGTCGAGCGCCTTGCCCTGCGGCACGCCTTCGACCACGTCGATCATTACCACATCGGCCAGTTCCTTGGCCATGAGCCAGTGTGCCGCCGTCGAGCCAACGTTGCCCGCGCCGATGATGCTTACCTTCTTGCGCATTGCTTTCCTCCTTGGGGAATGGTTGAAGCAGGGAATAGGGAATAGGGAACAGGGAATAGAGAACATCCTCAACCAACAACAGAAAACTGATCCCTGATCCCTGTTCCCTGCTCTTACATGTTGCCGATGATTCTTGTGGCGAATTCGCTGGTGCCTACCTTGGTTGCGCCGGCGGTCTGACGTTCGAAGTCATAGGTTACAAACTTTTGCAGGATGGTTTTCTCTAGCGACGCCTCGATGAGCCTGGCGGCTTCTTTCCAGCCGATGAACTCGAGCAGCATGACGCCGGAGAGGATCACCGAGCCGGGATTGATCACGTCCTTGTCGGCGTACTTGGGCGCTGTGCCGTGGGTGGCCTCGAAGACGGCGTAGCCATCGCCGATGTTGGCGCCGGGAGCGATGCCCAGGCCGCCGACCTGCGCCGCCGCGGCGTCGGAGATGTAGTCACCGTTGAGGTTGGTGGTGGCGAGAATGCTGTAGTCCTCGGGCCGGATGATGATCTGCTGGAAGATGGAGTCGGCGATGCGGTCGTTGACGAGGATCTTCGATTTCCACGCGCCGTTGCCGTGGGTTTTGCCGATGGAGTCGAGTACGCCTTCGATCTCAGCGTAAATGGCATCGCGAAAGGCTGGCGAGCCGAACTCAAGGCCGGGCTCGATCAGCGCGGCATTCTGCTCAACGGTCAGGCCGGGGTTTGCGTCCTGGTTGCCGAGAATCCAGCTCTCGCGCTCCGTCACGATCTGGTCACGGAACTCCTCGGTTGCGACCTCGTAGCCCCACTCGCGGAATGCGCCTTCGGTGAACTTCTGGATGTTGCCTTTGTGAACCAGCGTGACGGTCTTGCGGCCAGACTCCAGCGCGTGGCGGATGGCGTAGCGGACCAGTCTTTTAGAGCCGAAGATCGAGATCGGCTTGATGCCCACGCCGGAGTCGGCGCGCACCTGCTTCTTAGTTTTTGCGAGGAGGTCGCTATTCAGGAAATCAATCAGCTTGGCGGCGTCGGGCGAACCTTGCTTGAATTCGATTCCCGCGTAAACGTCTTCGGTGTTCTCGCGGAAGATGACGATATCGACCCGCTCGGGATGCTTCACCGGGCTGGGTACGCCCTGATAGTACTTCACCGGCCGCACGCAGGCGTAAAGATCGAGGATCTGTCGCAGTGCCACGTTGAGCGAGCGAATGCCGCCGCCGACGGGGGTGGTTAGCGGTCCCTTAATCGAGACTCTCAGGTCGCGCGCCGCGGCGACGGAGTCATCCGGAAGCCACTGGCCAAACTGGCGAAAGGCCTTTTCGCCAGCGAAGATCTCAAACCAGCGGATGGCGCGCTTGCCGCCGTAGGCCTTTTCGACCGCGGCGTCAAAGACCCGTTGCGAGGCCTTCCAGATGTCGCGGCCCGTGCCGTCGCCTTCGATGAATGGAATGATGGGATGGTCGGGCGCCACGATCTGCCCGTTGTTGTATTCGATCGGTTGGCCGTCCTGCGGCAACGCGAGTCCGTTATATGTGGCTTGCATTGGTTCTGTAAGGTCCCTTCCCCAATATGGTTAGAGGTTGAGCCTACCATCTGGGATTCAGGGATTGCAATGGCGGGGCAAAACACGAGGGGAAGAGATAGAGCGATTTTCTGGAAGAGACCGCAACGACTAAACGTAGAATTTGGCGTGTGTGGCAAACTCGCGCAACGCAGCGAGGAACAGGGCCCGGTCTTTTGGTTTTGCGACGATACCGCCTTGACAGGCCATCGGCGCCCGATTGTCGCAAAAAATTGTCACGTAGGGATGGATGCTTCCGACGCGATCTACCATCTCCCAGGGCACTTCTTTTATCCTCCAGAACCGCCGCTCGCGAAAACAGAGACGATCGAACTCCCAGTAAGTGAGTTGCCTGATGAGGATCTTTAGGAAAATTATAAGCGTATAGGCGATTGCTAAGGGGGCTACAACGTCTGCGTGAAAGTTGCTTATCCAAGGAATGGCAAAGAAGCAGGCCATTGCAACATAGAGCCAAAATTCAAATCCGAATTTGGCACGAAACCGCATATGCGGAGAGGATAGCACGGGAAAACGAGCGTCTTTTGAAAATCACAAGAGGCTGCGGGCGTCCTCCCGTCAATCAATCGGCAAGTCGTAACATACTTGTCTCTGGTTGACATCAAGATGCTTTCCGTCATAGCATCATGATGTGCGCACCACTTTGACCATCGACGATGATGTTGCCAGGCTTGTGGAGCAGGAGCAACGGCGCTCCGGCGAATCCTTCAAGGCCACCGTCAATCGGCTGCTCAGCCTCGGCCTGATGAACTCGCGAGAGAAAGCTGGCGCCAAGCCCTTTGTCGTGACGCCCTTTCCCCTTGGGATAGGGAACTGCGACAAAATCTCCGAGCTTCTTGAGGAGCTCGAAGGGCCGTACCACCGTTGATTGTCCCGGACGCTAATCTGCTTATCTATGCCTACGATGAGATGGCCGTTCAACATCGTGGCGCACGGATTTGGCTGGGGAAGATTCTTTCCGAGCAGGAGCTGGTAGGTGTGCCTTGGCAAACCGTCTCCGCATTTATACGAATTACCACAAACTACCGGCTCACCGGAGATCGTTTTTCAACTGAAAGAGCAATCGGCATTGTGCAGCAGTGGATGAATCGTAGACATGTCCGTCTGTTGTCTCCCAGCGAGCGTCACTGGTCCATCTTCCAGCGGATGCTGATAGATGGAGAGGTGCGAGGACCGGACGCGACCGACGCGCAACTAGCCGCTCTCACGATTGAATACGGCGGCGTGCTGCACACCACCAACCGCGACTTCGCCCGGTTTCCGGGACTGCGGTGGATCAACCCCCTGCTGGTATCTTGACCTTCGTCTCTCAAGCTCGAGGAAAATGCTACTGCTCTTTTGGCTCTTTGAATCGATCGCCCTCAAATCGCGGAATGCCGAAGTGGCCGCGCAGATGGAGCAGGTCGACCGGGCTCAAATCGCCCTTGAGCGTCGCAAGTGTCAGGCTCTTTGGCGACTCGACCAGCACCACCGCGCCGCGCACATTCACGCCTTCCATCGTCAACCAGACGTCGGTGGTTCCGTCGTGGAGCCGGCCGCCGGAACTGGTGCTGACCAGATGCTTCCATCCGCGTTGGTGGTAGGCCTCGCGGAGAGCTTCGACTTCTCCAGGGTCCGCGATTCCCGTCGCGCTAAAGCGGAGCGTGTGTACACTGATGCCGTCGATCTTGGCGATTGCCTGCCGCGTCTCCGGCTCCGAGTCTGGAATCAAGCCCGAGGCCGCGGCCAGCATCGTCCGGTCCAGGGTGAAGCTGGATTTGGTGAAGGCTTGTGCGCTCAACTGCGCCAACGCGGAAGGTGTCCAATCTAGATCAACCGCAGGGGCGGGGGAGTTTGCCGCAGAGACGGCGGCGGGAGTTGGCTGGTCCTGAGCTTCAACGGGCGTCCGGGAAAATCCGGCGAGGCAACCTAGCGCTGAGGCAAAGACGGCGATCCCGAACCGATGCGAGTTCTTCATACTGTGTTAAACGCGGCAGAGGGCAAAAAGTTGCCCTGGAACTGCGGCTGGAGCCGAGGAATGACCTGGTGCTGGCCGGGTCTCTTGGGGCAAGCGCCAACCAGCCCAAAAAACATAAGATGAATTTCCTGGAAATCCCGTTTTCACCCGCCTGGATGCGATAAACTCATGCGGGTACGTGGTATTCCATCGCCGATTTTTGAAACACGGAGGGTACATAGGAATTGGGAAAAAGCATGGTGCCGAAGAAGATTTTCTTCACCAAGGGTGTGGGCAAACACAAGGAGCGTTTGACCTCCTTTGAGCTGGCGCTAAGGGATGCGGGGATCGCCTCGCAGAACCTGGTGCGGGTTTCATCGATCTTTCCGCCGCAATGCAAGCTGATCACGCGCAAACAGGGCCTCAAATACCTAAGTCCCGGTGAAGTGGTCTTTGCGGTAATCGCGGAGAACTCGACCCGTGAGGCGCACCGTCTGCTGGTTTCGAGCATCGGCGTGGCCATCCCCGCCGACCGCGATACCTACGGCTACCTGAGCGAACATCACAGCTTCGGCGAGACCGAGGACCAGGCCGGCGAATACGCCGAAGAGTTGGCCGCCGAAATGCTCGCCACGACGCTCAATGTGGAATTCGATCCGGACAAGAGCTGGGACGAGAAGAAAGAGATCTACCGCATCTCAAACAAGATCGTCCGCACCAGCAACGTGACGCAGTCGGCCGTGGGCGACAGGCGCGGACTGTGGACGACGACGATCGCGGCGGCTGTGCTGATTCTTGAAGAATAGGCGTTGCAAGCGGCAGAGTTTCAGGGCCAATTCCGCTCCATCGGAATTGGCCTTCCTCTATTAGGTGAGGGGATGGTCGGGAACGAATGACAAGCATGCGCAAGTACAACGTGGGGCTGGTGCAGATGCGCATGGGCCCTGAGCCGGAGGCCAATTTCGAGGCCGCGCTCGGTCATATTCGCGAGGCGGCACGGATGGGCGCGAATGTTGTTTGCCTGCCGGAGCTCTTCCGCACGCAGTACTTTTGCCAGCGCGAGGATCTGCGCCTCTTCGATCTGGCTCAGGCGATTCCGGGGCCATCGACGGCGCGCCTCTCTGAACTGGCTCGCGAGCTGCGGGTCGCGATTGTCGCCTCGCTCTTTGAACGTCGTGCGCCGGGGCTTTATCACAACACGGCGGTCACATTGAATGCCGATGGAGCCATCGCCGGCGTCTATCGCAAGATGCATATTCCGGATGATCCGCTCTACTACGAGAAGTACTATTTTGCGCCGGGCGATCTGGGTTTTCAGGCTGTGGACACGGCTTTTGGCCGCGTGGGCACTCTGGTCTGCTGGGATCAGTGGTATCCCGAGGCAGCGCGGCTCACGGCTCTAAAGGGCGCCGAGGCGTTGTTTTATCCGACGGCGATAGGCTGGCATCCGGCCGAGAAAGACGAGTTCGGCGCGGCTCAGGTTGCGGCGTGGCAGACCATTCAGCGCTCCCACGCGATTGCCAACGGAGTCTATGTGGCCGGCGTGAACCGCGTGGGCTTGGAGCACGGCGATGTCGAGGGCAATCGCGCAGATGGGCCGGGCATCGAGTTCTTTGGCGGCAGCTTTCTCGCCGATCCCTTCGGACGCGTCGTAGCGCAGGCCTCACAGGACAAGGAAGAGATTCTGGTTGGCGAGATCGACCTGGAGCTGATCGAGGAGACGCGCCGCAATTGGCCTTTTCTGCGCGACCGCCGCATCGACGCCTACTCGCCGATCACGAAGCGCTTTCTCGATCCGGTGAATTCGTGGCCGGCAGACGGAGATTGCTAGAAGAGATGCACGACAACCATTCGAATGGAAGGACGCCGCGAGAGCTCGGTTATCGCATGCCCGCCGAGTGGGAGCGGCACGAGGCTACCTGGCTGGCTTGGCCGCACAATGCCGACGACTGGCCGGGTAAGTTTCAGGCGATCCCGTGGCTCTATGCGGAGATCGTGCGCCTGCTGGCTGCGCATGAGCGGGTGCATATCCTCGTCGAAGATGCCAAGGCCGACGGGCGTGCGCGGGGAATCCTTGAGCGGGCGGGCACGAATCTTGATCGCGTGGACTTTCATCAGTGGCCTACGAACCGAAGCTGGACGCGGGATTCAGGGCCGATTTTCATCCGGAACAACGAAGGCCAGGTTGCGATTACCAATTGGCACTTTAACGGCTGGGCCAAGTATTCCAACTGGCCGCTGGACGATCAGGTGCCGGCGCGCGTGGCGGAGTTGCTGGGTTTGCCGCAGTGGCAGCCGGTGATCGAGTTGGCCGATGGTTCACCGCAGCGGCTCGTGCTTGAAGGCGGGTCCATCGATTCGAATGGAGCGGGAGTCCTACTCACAACTGAGGAGTGCCTGCTGAGCGAGGTGCAGCAGCGCAACACGGGCGTGAGCCGCGCGCAACTGGAGCGGGCTTTCCACGACTTTCTCGGAATCGATCAGGTTATTTGGCTCGATCGCGGCATTGCTGGCGACGACACGCATGGGCATATCGACGATATTTCTCGTTTTGTTGGGCTAGCGAGGATTGTGACTTGTGTCGAGCCAAATCAGAACGACCCGAACCATGCGCCGCTGGCCGAGAATCTGGATCGACTGAAGGCCGCGCGGACCCTGGACGGAAAGCAGATTGACTTAGTCGAGTTACCGATGCCGAGGCCTGTTATTTTCAGCGGCCAGCGGTTGCCGGCGAGTTATGCCAACTTCTATATTGCGAATGAACTGGTGCTGGTCCCAACCTTTCACGATGCCAATGACCGCGTTGCGCTGAATACTTTGGCCGAGGTTTTTCCCGGCCGCGAGGTTATCGGCATTCATGCCGTCGATCTGGTCTGGGGGCTGGGTACGCTGCACTGCATGACCCAACAACAGCCCGCCGCTGGCGGGCCGTATTTGGGGTAGAATGATTGCTGTGAGGGAGGATTCGGGATGAGCCTGGACATAAAGCAAGTTATAAAAGTCGCCCGTGAGCAATTCAAGGAACTGGCTCCAGAGCTTCCGATCGAGCCGCAAGACTTGCGCTTGGAAGAAATCGAGCGGGAGGGTTCAAACTGGGCGCTCACGTTCAGTGTGCCGAATCCAAATTATCGTCCCGAAAGTTCATTTCTGGGGGCAGCCGCTTTGATGTCGGGAGGATATCGAGCTTCGTCAGCAATTCGGATTGCCAAGGTCGTCGTAGTGGACGGCAACGATGGGCAATTTGTTGCTCTCAGACAACGGGCGGCATGAAGGTTGCGGACAATGCGTTGCTGAAGCGTTATATTGGAAAGCCTGCGATCCTGGATTCAAACCTCCTTTTGCTTCAATGGTGTGCTGGATTTGATCCCGATCTGGTGGTTACATTCAAGCGCCTCAATACCTTCCAAATTGAGGATATCGAACTTCTTGCTGAGACTCTGAATCTATTCTCGGCGATCAATACGACGCCTCATGTGCTTACAGAGGTCTCAAATTTGGCGAACTCCCTTCCTGTGTGGATCAAAGAAGACTGGTCCAAGTATTTCTCCGGCAAGATTCAGGTCATATCGGAGAAATGGACTTCTGCAGCAACGATTGCGACGAGCGAGTTCATGCGGTTGGGTCTGACCGATGCTGCTCTAGCGGCGCTAGCGGATACGCATGTCATCCTGACCCTCGATTTTCCCTTGAGTAACTTGCTTGAGTCGCGGGGCCTGAACGTGATTAATTTCACGCACCTTCGGAGCCTCTGGCTCGAATGACCGATCTTGATTTCATGCAGGCCACGCTTGATGAGGCCCGGCTGGCTGGTGAGGCTGGCGAGGTGCCGATTGGGGCAATTGTGGTCTGTGAAGGCGAGATCGTCGGACGGGGGCAAAATCGTGTATTGCGCGACCTCGACCCGACGGCCCACGCGGAGATTGTGGCTATGCGCTTGGCGGCTACTTCGGTGGGGAACTACCGGCTGCTCGGCTGCACGCTCTATGTCACGCTGGAACCTTGCGCGATGTGCGCCGGGGCAATGATTCATGCGCGGCTGGACAGATTGGTATTTGCCGCAGCCGATCCCAAGGCTGGTGCGGCTGGGTCGGTCCTCGCGGTGCTGAATCATCCGCAGCTTAATCATCAGATGCAGGTGGAGCAGGGGATTCTGGCTGAGGAGTCAGCGGAGTTATTGCGGAGTTTCTTTAGGGAAAGACGCTAGCGATTAGCAGGAGGGAAGGAAAGACCATGGAAGGGTTCGACCCATCACCACATATTGAAAAATCCGAGACGATCACTGGTATTTTTGGTTATTGGCCGTCATTCCACGACGGAGAGATTCAAGAACTGAGCTTGAGCGTTTCTGATGGAAGGCCGTGGGTGGTTGGTTCTGAATCGCCAATATTGGAAATGCGAGTCCACGCTTTCGAAATGACAAAAGAAGTATCTCCGGAAGGCTATTTTGTCCTGCGGAATCACACGCTAGTTCGATTGCGATTTCGGAATGTGGAAAGTCTTCGGCTCTCGGATTTCTCCCATCAGAATTGTATCTTTGGGCTCGAATTCGGCATTGAGCCAATGAGCTATCTGCATGGGGGAGGCCCTATTGATGGTCCGCCGCCAAATGTCTTGACGGTGCGAATCGACTCAAGTTGCGGGTTATCTGGAGAGTTTAAATGCCAGTCGGCTGAAGTTGTGTCCGCTGTACCATGCGATGAATCTGGCCACCCGATCAACCCGACTTCCTAACTTCTCGTCAGCATTCTGATTCGCTCGACTTCCTGCGGCCACCTTTCAGCTAGCTCGTCATAGCTTGCGCTGCGGTAATCGGCGAAGTCGAAGCCGGGGGTTACTGTGCAGCCTAGCAGGGCGACTTTGCCGTCGCCGATGAGGCGGGTGCCTTGCCAGACTCCGGCTGGGACTACGAGCTGGACGTGTTGCTCGGCGGATAAATTCTGTCCGAGGGTAAAAAGCGCGGAGCGCCCATCGGCGAAAAGCTGGAGCATCTCGACCGGGTCGCCGAGATAGAAGTGGAAGATCTCGTCGGAGGCCAGGCTGTGCATCTCGGAGAATGTACCTGCTTCAAGCAGGTAGTAGATGGCTGTGCTCATTGGGCGATCGCCGCGCGGCATTCCTACGCCGTGGGCTGAGGCGTAGGTGCGGCGGTAGAAGCCGCCCTCGATGGGGTGCGGCTCCAGCTTCAGCAGCGTCCTGATCTCGTCAGCGGTCATTGTTCCCGATATTACTGGATCTGGACTGTCGCCCGTCACGGGCTAAAGCCCATTTGTTTTCTGACACTCATTCGGCACGACTGAAGTCGTGCCCTGATACAAAGCGGGCTCTTGAAAACAGGCTCTTGCAGCGGCGGGCCGGGTACAATGGCCGCATGAAGGTGCTGATGTACGGCGTTTCATGGTGCGGGGACTGCCGGGCGGCGAGGAAGTTCCTCGACTCTCACGGCATCGAGTACACCGAGATCGACGTCGATCGGGACAAAGAGGCCTCGGCCGAGGTGATTCGCCGCGTGGGCAAGCGCGCCGTGCCGCAACTGGTGATCGATGGCGAGTGGTTCCAGCCCTACAAACCGGGGCGCGGGCTGCTGGTGGATGAGCTGCACGAGAAGTTGGGGATTCCACGGGAGTGAGCTGGTTTGGGTTCATGGTATCCCACCCATTCCGCAGAAAGAAGCGGAATGGATGGGGCACCGAGGGTTTCTTTTACTTAAGCCGGATTAGGTGTTTCTTCCTCGCAGTTGAAGGTACTCACCTCGTACAATCGAGAGTTGGAAAGGGCTGCGCAAATGCGGCTCTGGCAAGGAGTCTCTCGTGATCGAGCGTTATACACGGCCGGCGATGGGCCGCATCTGGACCGAAGAGAACAAGTACAAATGCTGGCTTCAGGTGGAGTCGGCTGCGAGCACCGTGTTGGCCCAGGCCGGCGTGATTCCGGCGGCGGCGGCCCAGGCTATCGCAGAGAAGGGCGGCTTTACCGTGGCTCGCATTCAGGAGATCGAAGCCGAGGTGAAGCACGACGTGATCGCCTTCACGACTGCAGTGGCCGAGACTCTGAATGCGCAAAAGCTGGGTGACGAGTCTCGCTGGCTGCACTACGGGCTGACGTCAAACGATATCGTGGATACGGCTCAGGCTCTGCAGGTGAAAGAAGCCTCGGCGATCATTCGCCACGGCATCGTCGAGTTTCTCGAGGTGCTCAAGCGACGGGCCATCGAGTTCAAGCACACGCCGACGATCGGGCGGACACATGGGATTCACGCCGAGCCGACGACCTTTGGCCTGAAGCTGCTCAACTGGTACGCCGAGATGGAGCGCAATCTGGCGCGCTTCGATTCGGCGGCCGAGGATATGCGGGTCGGCAAGCTATCGGGTGCGGTGGGAACTTTTGGCCACCTGAAGCCGGAGCATGAGGAGAAGATCTGCGCACGGCTGGGTCTGAAGCCGGCACCGGTGGCGACGCAGGTGATCCAGCGCGACCGGCACGCGGCGTACATCTCAACGCTGGCAATTATTGCGAGCACGATGGACAAGATCGCCGTCGAGGTCAGGCACCTGCAACGGACCGAGGTGCGCGAGGCGCAGGAGTACTTCAGCGAAAAGCAGAAGGGCTCGTCGGCGATGCCGCACAAGAAGAATCCGATCACAAGCGAACAGATCAGTGGCCTGGCGCGCGTGCTTCGCGGCAATGCTCAGGCGGCGTTTGAGAATATTGCCCTTTGGCACGAGCGGGACATCTCGCACTCGTCGGTGGAGCGGGTGATCTTTCCCGATTCGACGATTTTGATCGACTATCTGTTGGCCAAGACGACCGACTTGATCGCGCGGCTGCTGGTCTATCCCGAGCGGATGAAGAAGAATCTTGAAAGCTCGGGCGGGCTGATCTTCAGCGGGCAACTGCTGCTGGATCTGTCCGAAGCGGGAATGCAGCGCGAGGACGCTTACCGGCTTGTGCAGGTGCACGCGATGCGGGCCTGGAAGGAAGATCTCGTCTTCCGCGATGAGGTGGCGAAGGATCAGTCTATCACAAAACTGCTCGTGCCGGAGAAGCTGGCACAGGCCTTCGACTATAACCGGCAGTTAGGCAATGTGGACGCGATCTTCAAGAGAGTGCTGGGCGAGTAGCGAAGATGAACAAGCTGGAAGAAGATCTCGCGCGGGTCATGGATGTCATCCGCCACGCAGTAGAGGCGGACGAGCAGAACGACACAGCCTTTGCGCTCCAGATCATGACCGCTGTGGTTGAGGAGTTTCCAGTGCTCGCGATGGGCCACGGCTATCTTGGCTGGATTTTGTCACGGAGTGCACGGTACCGCGACGCAATCGCACATTGCCGGGTAGGCACACAACTTTCGCCTGAGTCGGAGCGGGTTTCGCTGCTGCTGTTCCGGGTGCTCCTGGCTGCAGGTGAACGCGATCTGGCCTTCGAGGAGATGAAGCGTTTTCTCGCTGTGGGGAAGTCGGAGGAGTACTCGAAGATGCTGGCGGAGTGGAAGGAAAACAGCGACGAGGTGCAGTAGGGGTCACAGGCTTCAAATGCGAGGTCTGGGTGCCTGGCTAGGAATCTGCGCCGTAGGCGCAACGGTTATTAGCCCCGCGCTTCAGCGTGGGGTGGGGAAGCGCGATTGTAAATTGAGAGTCCTGTAGGGACGGTGCATCATGGCGCATACGTACGCGAGCAATTTTATTCATTGTGTCTTCAGCACCAAAGATCGCCGCTCTCTCATTCCGTCCACCCGTACGGCTGAACTCTATGCCTACCTGGGCGGCATTGCGCGGGGCGAGGGCTTCTCGCTTATCGCCGCGGGTGGAACGGCCAATCACGTTCATCTCCTCTTTGCGTTGCCGGCATCCGCTTCCCTTGCCCATGCTGTTCAGAAGCTCAAAGGAAGTTCTTCCCGATGGATGGGAGATGGCTTCTCATGGCAGGAGGGATACGGAGCATTCAGTGTCAGTCCTTCACAGATTGAGGTCGTGAAGGGATACATCGAAAACCAGGAAGAGCACCACCGCAAACGCGATTTTGAGCAGGAATTTGTCGCTCTTCTACGCAATTGCGGAATCGAATACGACGAGCGTTATGTCTTTGGATGATTGGGAAGGAAGCCGTCCCTACGGGACTCCGGCTTCTAGGGTGGGGCCAGCAACCCCACGCTGAAGCGCGGGGCTAATGACCATTGCGCCTACGGCGCGATCGCTCAAGCCAGCAGCAACGTCGCGCGGTGGAAAAGAAGAGCAGAACAGCTCCTTAAAGGCGGCAGTGTCGGAAGATGAAGGAGGGGACAGTGACCGAAGATGAAATTCAGTGTCTCACGGAGAGTGTCGACAAAACGGTTGAGCTCGAAACAAGCGATGGCGAGCGGCTTGTTGCAAAAGTTCTATTCGCAATATGCGATGAAGAATGCGACGAGCACGAGTCGATCTATCAAGTTGTCACCTCAAGCCAAATGGAGTGTTATTCGAACCCAGAGTGCGGCTACGTCTTGGATTTTGACAAGATCGCGTCGGTAAGACTGCCCAGTTGAAGTTGGCCAGGAAGCCGCACCGGAGGCGCAATGTTTGTTAGCCCCGCGCTTCAGCGTGGGTGAGAGAAACGCAATAATAAACGGGGAGTCCCGTAGGGAAGGCGTCCATAGATGAATCTCACCGTAGCAATCACCGGAGCATCGGGCGCGGTCTTTGGGCGCGAGATGCTGCTTGCGCTGGAGGCGGATGAGCGCGTGGGGCGCGTTCATTTTGTGGCTTCGGAGAATTCGCTGAGGGTGATGGCCGAGGAACTGGGAGTCAGCGGGCGGAATGACTTGTTGGAGAAGCTGCTCGGCTCGGCGCCCGCGAAGGCGGTGCAGCATTCCGACGCGGACATTGGCGCGGCGATCGCAAGTGGGAGCTATCCGTCGAGTGGAATGATCATTCTGCCTTGTTCGATGGGCAACTTGGCGGCTATCGCGCATGGGCTGGCCAATTCGCTGGTGACGCGCGCGGCCGATGTCACGCTCAAGGAGCGGCGGCCACTGATTCTCTGCGTGCGCGAGACGCCATTCAATCGGATTCATCTGCGGAATATGATGCTGGCGGCTGAGGCGGGCGCGGTCATTTTTCCCTGCATTCCGGCCTTCTACAACAAGCCCGCCGATTCGACTGAGATGGCGCGGCAGTTTGTCTATCGCGTGCTGGCGCACGTTGGCTTGCCGCAGGCTGGGGCGTTTGTGTGGAAGGACGGGGAGTGAGGGACTAAGGGAATAGGGAATAGGGAAGAAGCCCCCGGCGGGCGGTTCTTTCGGACTGATTTGAGCGTTTGGTTTGCAAATGGAGTTGGCGAGTTGGCCTCCGCTTCGCGGAGTTCGCAGGTTGGCGAGTTAGCGGGTTGATTGGCAAGTTGGCGAAATGATTTGACATCGGCGGCGCATTCCGTTGATACTGCAATCTATGCAGAGCTTGAGGGAATACGGAATCGCGGTCATGGCCATGTGTATGTGCATGGAGTGCGGACCGGTCCGTGTGGCTCTTGAGCGGCAGATGCGCTAAGCGCAACCGATCTTGAAGACAGGCGGCCCGGGTCCGAAGAGGATTCGGGCCGTTTTGATTTTTGTGGGTGAGATACCCGGAGACGCAGGTCCTTCGACTCGCTTTGCTCGCTCAGGATGACAGTGTTGATGAAGGGCTACAGAGATTTCACTTGCAATGAAGAATGAAGAAGGTTGAAGAACCAAACATCCCCAAGAAGACACAAATCTAAGGAGTCGACCATGTCAGAAGCCAAGCAGCAGCACCTCGCCACCCTGGCCGTTCACGCCGGCCAATCTCCCGACCCGGCGACCGGTTCGCGGGCCGTACCGATCTACCAGACCACGTCTTATCTGTTTCAAGATGCCGACCATGCCGGGCGGCTCTTTGCCTTGAAGGAGTTTGGCAACATCTACACCCGCATCATGAACCCGACGACCGACGTGCTGGAGAAGCGTGTCGCGGCGCTGGAGGGCGGCGCGGCGGGACTGGCGACGGCTTCGGGCCAGGCGGCCGAGACGCTGGTGGCGACGACGCTGGCCGGGGCTGGAGACGAGATCGTTTCGACGACTTCACTTTATGGCGGCACTTACAATCTCTTTCACTACACGCTGCCGCGGCTGGGAATTACGGTGAAGTTTGTGGATGCGGACGACTTCGAGGGGCTGGAGGCCGCGATCAACGACAATACCCGGGCGGTTTACACCGAAACGCTAGGCAATCCCAAGCTCGACGTGGTGGACATTGAGAAGATCGCCGCCATCGCGCACAAGCACAAGCTGCCGCTGGTGATCGATAATACCTCCGCTTCACCGGCGCTGGTGCGGCCGATCGAGTGGGGCGCGGACATCGTGGTCAACTCGGCCACCAAGTTTCTCGGCGGGCACGGCACCTCGATCGGCGGGGTAATCGTCGATGCGGGCAAATTCGACTGGGCGGCCTCGGGGCGCTTCAAGGATTTCACTGAGCCGGACCCCTCGTATCACGGTCTTTCGTATACCGAGGCCTTCGGGCCGCTGGCATTCATTCTCAAGGCGCGGGTGCAGGGGCTGCGGGATACAGGCGCGGCGCTCTCGCCCTTCAACGCCTTCCTGATCCTGCAGGGAGTTGAGACATTGGATCTGCGCCTCGAGCGCCACTCGCAAAATGCGCTGGCTGTCGCCAAACACCTGGAACAGCACCCCGGCGTGGAGTGGGTCAACTATCCAGGCCTCGAATCGAACCAGTACTACGATCGGGCAAAGAAGTACCTGCCGAATGGGCAGGGGGCGCTTCTTACCTTTGGCGTTAAAGGCGGCTACGACGCGGGCAAGAAGCTGATCGACACATTGGAGCTTTTCTCGCTGGTGGCCAACATCGGCGATGCCAAGTCGCTGGTGATCCACCCGGCTTCAACGACTCATGCGCAGCTTTCGCCGGCCGAGCAGGCCGACACTGGTGTCACTCCAGAGCTGGTGCGTCTGAGCGTGGGCATCGAGGATATCCGCGACATCCTTGCCGATCTCGATCAGGCGATCGAAGCAGCCAACGGCCACAAGTTCGCTTGTAAAGCCGAAGGCGCGGGTCTTGTTGCACAATGAAGAATATGACCGAACCGAGCACCGGGGCCGACGCCTGGCCAGTTCCGCGCGGGACAGGGAGCGTAACCCTCGCGCCCACGTATGAAGGCGACTATGTGCTCGACGAGCCTCTTGTGCTGGAGTGTGGCCGCGTGCTGGCCGGTGTGACACTGCACTATGCGGTGTATGGCCGGCTCAACGCGGCCCGCGACAACGCCGTGCTCGTCTGTCACGCGCTCTCGGGCTCGGCGCTGGTGGGCTCGTGGTGGCCAGAGATCTTCGCTCCAGGCGCGGTGCTCTCTCTGGAGCAGGATTTCGTTATCTGCATCAACATGATCGGCTCCTGCTATGGGTCTACTGGGCCGGGTTCGGTCGATCCCGAGACGGGCATGAGCTACGGGCCGGATTTTCCGCTTGTCTCGATTCGCGACAATGTGCGGGCGCAGGCCAAGTTGCTCGACTCGCTCGGAGTGCGTCGGCTCAGGCTGGTGCTGGGCGGATCGATCGGCGGCATGCAGGCCCTCGAATGGGCCATTCACGATCCCAAGCGGGTGCAGCGTGGTCTGATCATCGGGGTCGCGCCGCTGTCGGCGATGGGCCTGGCGCTGAACCATCTGCAACGGCAGGCCATCATCCACGACCCGGAGTGGAAGGGCGGCCACTATCTGCCGCAACGGCCTCCGCGGCGGGGGCTTTCACTGGCCCGGCAGGTGGGCATGATGAGCTACAAATCGACCGAGCTCTTTGACGAGCGCTATGGGCGCAAACCGAACCGCAACGGCGAGGATCCCTGGGGCCTGGACAACCTCGGTGGCGGCCTGGTCGGCGGGCGCTTCGATATCGCCGGCTACCTCGACTATCAGGGGGAGCGCTTCGTCGAGCGCTTCGATGCCAACTCCTATCTGGCGATCCTGCGCACCATGGATACCTGGGACCCGCTGCGCGGCTTCAACTCGCCAGAGGAGGCCTTCGGCGGGATTCGCGCCCGGCTGAGCTTTGTCGGCATCAGCTCCGACTGGCTCTTTCCGCCGCAAAACGTGCGCGATTTTGCTTATTCGATACGAGCGGCCGGGGTCGCCGCTGACTACCGGGAGATGACCAGCGCTCACGGCCACGACGCCTTCCTTGCCGAGCAGGCCGAGCTGGTGAGGCTGCTGCAGTAGAGCCCGAATTGCAGCCGGGAACCATTTTCGCGATTCAGGTGTCTAAGCCGGTATGAGCCCGATCGAGCGGCAAGACGGGGAGCTGGGCAGATTCCGGCATTCTTCTGCCCGGGACCGCGATTACTATCCGGACAGGCCGACCGGGCCGTCCGGAGTGCTACAGCCGCGCTTGGGAGCGTCGCCGGCAGCCTTGCCAAGGGAAATCTTGCCGCCTTGCATAACTTTGCTTGTCACGGGGGGCAAGGCTTTCTATAATCCTTCCAACACCGCAATGGAAGCCGTGGTATCGTTGATCCGTCACCCCGGCGCTCAACCGCCCATAAAGAACGGTTGCGCATACCGCGAGCGGGTGCTTAACATTGATTTCCATTTTGGAATTTCCCAGGAGCAATGAATGAAGAAGCTAGTCTTCGCGTCTGTGATGGCATTGGCGAGCCTCGGCTATGTTGCCGCGCCCATGCTGCGAGCCCAAGATTCGATCACCATCAAGGATCCGCAGGAATTCAACAGCTATCAACTGGCCAACACGCAAACCGATCCCAAGGCCAAAGCGTCCCAACTGGAAGCCTTTTTGTCGAGCTATCCGCAGAGTGTTGTCAAGGCCGCCGTTCTCGACACGTTGATCGACACGTACCAGTCGCTGAACGACGCCGACAAGACGCTCAGCGCGGCCGGCCGGCTGTTGCAAGTCGATCCCAGCAACATGAAGGCCATCTTCATCTCGGTCTTCATCAAGAATCGCCAGTGCGGCGCAAGCGTCGATCAAAAGACCGGCAAGAGCAGCAGTCCGCAGACCTGCGATGATGCCGCGATCCTTGCCCAGAAGGGCCTGTCGGCTACCAAGCCTGCCGCCACGTCGGAAGACGAGTGGAAGAAGCTGACCACCGGAACCTATCCGACATTCCACTCGGCAATCGCGTTGGACGATGTCTCCAACGGTAAGTTCACAGACGGCATCGCCGAGTATCGCACCGAGCTGATGCTCTATCCGGCCGATCAGACACAGAAGGGGCCGGCGCTGTGGGATACTCTGCAGTTGGCTGAGACCTATGCCAAACAGGAAGAGATCGACGCAAAGGCACAGCGAGTAGCCGAGATCGCAGCGAAGGCGGCTACCGATCCCGACGCAAAGACCAAAACCAAGGCGGATGCCAAAACTGCAAGGGATGCCGATGGAAACGACCTGGTGCAGGCAATCTGGTTCTACGCCCGCGCATGGAACTTTGTCCCGCCCCAACTGAAGACGCCCGTCGCAGACAAGATGAAGTTCTACTACCAGAAGTATCACGGCATCGCTGATGGAGCGGATGCCCTCAAGGCCCAAATGGATGCCATCAAGGCCCAGGCGGCGGCCACGGTCTTTCCGCCGGCATCTTTCGTCATTATCCCCGCCAAAACGCCAGCCGAGGTTGTTCACGATCTAATGACAACGACCCCCGACAAGAACTCCCTGGCGCTCGACGACAAGGAGTACATCCTGGCCAACGGCGACCAGCCCGATGTCGACGCGCTCTGGTCGATCATGAAAGACAAGGCAACTCCGGTCCCGGGAGTGGTGATCTCAGCCACCAATTCGGTGATTCAACTAGCAGTGTCTCGGGACGCCAAAGAAGCTACCCCAAAATACGCCGACTTCATCGTCAATCTGAAGACGCCGCTGGCCGACAAGGATATTCCGGCAGTGGATACGGTGTACGGGATTCAACCGGCAGCGGAGCTTGACGGCACCTACGACTCCTATACACAGGTTGCAGCTACCGAGAGTAGAGTGCAGACCGCGCAGATCGTGCTGAAAGACGGCGTAGTCGTTCCGGCGAAGAAGACGGCTCCGGTGCATCACCCGGCCAAGCCGTCTGCAGGGAGCCACAAACCAACGGGTGAGTAACTCGTTGCGCACCTCGATCGATTGAACGCGCCGGAACAGACGGGGCTCCGGCGCCAGTATTCCCCTCCTCCTGGGTCATCAAGGGCAGCCTGCATCAGGCTGCCCTTTTTTCCTGCCTCGATGCCAGGAGAGGAGCCGGAAGGATCGTGGTGCTATCTCACTCGCCCAGCATGATGCGCTGGATGCGCAGCGCGCGGCCCGTCTCCGGATCGCAGGCAACAAGCGCGGCGCAGAGCTTCGGATTTCCCTTGGCTGCCTCAAACTTGCCCGGCATTCCGGTGAGAAACTTGCGCAGCACCAGCTCCTTTTCCACGCCGATCACGCTGTCGTAGGGGCCGCTCATTCCCACGTCGGTCTGGTAGGCGGTTCCGCCGGGCAGCACGCGCTCGTCGGCGGTCGGGATGTGAGTATGTGTGCCCAGCATCGCGGTGGCCCGCCCTTCGAGGTGCCAGCCCATGGCGACCTTTTCGCTGGTGGCCTCGGCGTGGAAGTCAACCACAATGACCTTGGCTTGGATGCCGGCAAGCAGAGCGTTGACGGTTTGAAAGGGGTCGGTGGTTGTGTTCATGAAGACACAGCCCTGCAGGTCGATCACCGCGTACTCCACGCCGCTCTCGGTCGTTCCCTCGAAGACGCCGTAGCCCGGCAGTCCCGGCTGAAGATTAGCCGGCCGCAGCACGCGGCGCGGGCGCTCTTGGCTGTCCGCGGGGACTGAATTCATGTAGTCGATCAGCTCGCGTTTGTCCCAGACGTGGTTGCCGGTGGTGAGAACGTCGGCGCCAAGATCGAAGAGATCTTCGGCGAGCTGCGGGGTCAGGCCAAAACCACCGGCAGCGTTTTCGGCATTGATGACAATCAGCTCGACGTTATGCGCCTGGCGCAGATGGCCGATGTGTTCGCGCACGATCCTGCGGCCCGCGCTGCCGAAGATGTCGCCGATGAAGAGAATGTTCATGGTGCTCCAGAGATCAGGGGTCAGAGATCAAAGATCAGGGATGGATCACCTGGCGTGGCATCGATCTCCGATTCCAAAGGCTTGCGAACGTGTTTGAGAACTCGATCCTCACATGCTCCGATCCGAAGAAAATTGGAACGGGCTTGAGTGAGACTCAAAGTAGAATTTGGTCCGCCTCGTACATCGTCGGCATCGTGGTCATCTTGTCCGTCATCTTCCCAGAAACACACGGGGCATATGTCGTAGCCTCCGCGTTCAGGCAGTGTTCGGTAGCCGCAGCAGAGGCAAGGATACTTCTCATCGGAGCCTGGCTTGAGGACATTTTTGAAACCGGTATAGCGTTCGAACCAGCCTTCGCGATTTTCCTTCGTGTCGCCCATGTCCGGCTCCTAACCCTGATCTCTGATCTCTGACCCCTGTTCCCTGTTTCTCATCAACGGGAAGAGAATCACGTCGCGGATGGACTTGGAGCCCGTCAGCAGCATCACCAAACGGTCGATGCCAACACCTTCGCCTCCGGTCGGAGGCAAACCATAGGCCAGCGCGCGCACGTAGTCCTCGTCCATCTGGTGGGCCTCGTCGTCGCCGCGGTCGCGCTCAGCCAGTTGCTGGGCGAAGCGCTTGTGCTGCTCCACTGGATCGTTCAGCTCGCTGAAGGCGTTGCCCAGCTCAAAGCCGCCACAGAAGAACTCGAAGCGCTCGACGTGGGCTGGATCATCGGGCTTGGCCTTGGAGAGCGGCGAGACTTCGACCGGATAGTCGTAGATGATGGTCGGCTGAACGAGGAAAGGCTCGACGACTGCCTCGAAGAGATTGTAGACGGACTTGCCGATCGGCGCGTTCTTGAGCGAGTCGTAGTAGACGGCGGTGATGGCTCCATGCATCGTCTTGAGTTCGGCGATCCGCTCCGGGCTGAGGTGTGCCGTCTCGCCGACGGCCTTCTCCAGCGAACTCATCGCCGCATGGAGACGCACCTGCAAGACCTGCGCCGACTCGAAGGCCGTGAGCGCGGGCTTGGCGCCCGCCTCCTCAGGCCAATACTGGCGGATGGCCTCGCGCATCGTGAGCCGGGTCCACTTGCTCAGATCGATGGTGTGGCCGTTGAACTCGGTGATCGTGGTTCCGTTCACCTCGCGCGCGACGAATTCAATCAGATCCTCGGTGATTTGCATCAGGTCGTGATAATTCGCGTAGGCCTGATAGAACTCCAGCATCGTGAACTCGGGATTGTGCTGCGTGCTGACACCTTCGTTGCGGAAGTTGCGGTTGATCTCGTAGACGCGATCGAAGCCGCCGACAACCAGCCGCTTCAAATAGAGTTCAGGCGCGATGCGCAGAAAGAGATCCTGATCGAGTGCGTTGTGATGCGTCTTGAAGGGCCGCGCAGCCGCTCCGCCGGCGATCTGCTGCATCATCGGCGTCTCGACCTCAAGGTATCCGCGCTCGTCAAAGAATCGGCGGATGGCCTGCAGAGCCTTGGCGCGCTTGACGAAGACCTCGCGGCTGTCGAGATTGGCAAAGAGATCGACGTAGCGCTGGCGGTAGCGCAATTCGACGTCGGCCAGGCCGTGAAACTTCTCCGGCAGCGCCAGCATTGCTTTAGAGAGGAAGGTGAGCCGCTCGACGTGAATCGTCAGCTCGCCGGTGCGTGTGCGGAAGAGGTAGCCTGTGACGCCGATGTGGTCGCCCAGATCGAGGAGCTTGTAGAGCGCGAAGCCCTCTTCGCCGACGGCGTCGAGGCGGACGTAGATCTGCAGCCTCTGGCCACCCTGCTGCAGGGTCGCGAAGCCGGCCTTGCCCTGCGCGCGGATGGCCATGATGCGTCCAGCGACGGCCACTGTGATGCGCGCGGCTTCAGGGGCTTCCGGACCTGAATCGAATTGGACATCGCCCCACCTTTCGCGCACCTCGGGAATCGTGTGCGAGGCAGGGAACTGGTTGGGGTAGGCCGCTTGGCCCAGCTTGACGATCTCCTCGAGTTTTGTCTTGCGCAGGTCGAAGAGGCTGCGCTCAAATTCCGAATCGAACACTCTTGATTTCCTTTGCTGAAAACTGCCTGTACGGTGCAATTGCCAGTATATCGTTCATTGCGCGGGAGGTGAGCTAGACGAGTGGGGTGGGATGAACATGGCCGTGTGATCGGTGGCACAGGTCGGTCGACCGGCCCGCGTATGATGGTTGGCATGAAATCCAGATTTTTTCTATTACTGCTCTGTGCGTCGCTGCTCCCAGCGATGCAAGCCTGGGCCAAGACCATCCTGCCGGATGCCTGCGGCGACGACAGCGTCAAATTCGACGTTTCCACGCAGAGAGATCATCTGGCGCCCGAGCCTCCTCCGGCAGGCAAAGCGCAGATTATCTTTGTGGAAGAACAAAACAGGAGAGCCAGCTTCCATTTGGTTACTGTTCGCTATGGAGTGGACGGAAACTGGGTAGGCGCCAACTATGGCGACTCATATTTTGTCGCGAATGTTACTCCCGGTGTCCATCACTTATGCGTGAATGCGCAGGGAGATAGGAAGGCGGTCGGTGTGACCTCTTTCACCGCCGAGGCGGGCAAGATTTTCTACTACGAGGCGAGCACCACGGTGACCGTAGGCGGTGGGGGCATGGTCACCACGCAAGGCCCAAATGGGACCGCTCCGGGAATGGCGGCAGGTTCCGTCAACAAATTCTTCCAATTTACCCAATTGTCTGAGGACGAAGGCAAGTACCGGGTCAAGGCCTGGAAACTCGCCACCTGGAAGACCAATAAGTAGGTCACTCCTCTCTTGTTTCGCGCGGATGGGTATCGATGGTCGATAATCACGAAGGATGCCCCTCCACCGCCCCATTCCGGATGACAAGCAGCCCTCGAAGGGCTCCGGCGCCCTTCGCGGATACGTCGAAGCAGAAAAGCTGATCCAACTGGCGTTCGTGCTGCCGGCTGCGGTGGTTCTCGGCTGGGGCATCGGCTGGTGGGCAGATAGCTGCCTGGATCAACACTGGATTGCGATTGCCGGGATTGTCTTTGGGAGCGTGGCCGGGCTGTTTTATGTGATCCAAACGGTGGTTGCCGCTGAGAAGAAGTCCCGAAAGGACGAGCCGATCCAGAACGGGACCGAAGAGAGAAGTGATGACAACCGACCATGAGCCAGGAAACCCACCCGATAGTTGACCTTACCCAGGCAGATCTGGATGCGATGCTCAAGCGGGCCTTGCGCAACACGCTGATTCTAGGGGTGATTTCCGCTCTATTGGTTGCGATTGGCGGGGGCTGGCGCAGTGGGGCGATGCTCGCGACGGGTACGCTGATCTCGGCTGCCAGTATCTGGGAGTGGGAACGTCTGGTGCGCATCATGAACGCCAGAATGGAAAAGCAACGGACTCCCGCCAGCGCTCAAGTGGTCGTGCTCTTCTTTGTGCTTCGGCTCACAGTCTTCGCAGCGGTCATCTATGGTAGCCTGAAGTGTTTCCATGGCTCGGTTGCGGCGCTTCTTTTCGGCCTGGGTCTGGCAGTATTGGCCATCGGCTGGGAGGCGATCCGCCTGATGCGCGGCTGATGTATGCGGCGGCTGATTGAGGCTGGAACGGACAAAGCGAATAGGCTCCGCGGCGCATTCGGTCTGCCGCCCGGAGGCGGAAGGAACCCGAGTTTTCATGCCGGAATCTTTTGCACTCGTACAGTGGTTGAACGCCCACTTGATGGGCATCGAGCTCAAGGCTTTTCAATCGATCGGTCTTTCTCCGGTTGTGGCCGCTGAAAAAGCGCTGGGAGTCAATCGCGCCCTCGCCCTAGAGCTAATGATCGCAGGCGGCCTCATCGCCGTCTTCTTCTTTATTCGCGTCAGCCTCTCGGTGGAAAGAGCCAACCCGGTACAGCACGTCGCGGAGATGCTCCACGAATTCATCGGCGGACAGGCTGAACAGGTGATAGGCCACGGCTACGAGCGCTTCCAGGCTTACGTCACCTGTATTTTTCTCTTTGTTCTCATATGCAACTTGAGCGGGTTAATTCCCGGCATCACCGCTCCTACCACTTCGATCATGGTGACTCTGGGACTGGCCATTCCGACCTTCTTCTTTTACAACTTTCACGGCATCCGCGCGCAAGGGCCGATCGGTTATCTCAAACACTTCGCCGGGCCGGTCTGGTGGATGGCTTGGTTGATCTTTCCCATCGAGATCTTCTCCGATGTCATCCGCATCATGTCGCTCAGCGTTCGTCTTTACGCCAATATGTTTGCCGGCGATCTGGTGACGATGGTCTTCTTTTCGCTCGTTCCGGTCGGCGTTCCAGTGATCTTCCTGGGACTGCACCTGTTCGTTTCGCTGATTCAAGCATTCGTGTTCATGCTCCTGACCATGATTTATCTTTCGCTGGCGGTTTCGCACGAACACTAAGAGCAGCTATTCGCTGCTAGCTTTTAGCTTCCGGCTGTGACAATGCGCGGACGTACTACAGAGCTAAAGGCTAAGAGCTGGAAGCTGTTTTTCGAGATTCCGCCGGAGAGCGCTTCCGCTCCGGGTAAACGGTAGGCTGCAAGCGTGAGGGGGCCAGCACGGTGAGCCTCAACCACCCACTGGCGGCCAATTCAAAGGGAAGCTGGAGAACTATGCGGAAACTACAGTATTTGTTCATGGCCCTTTCGGCGCTTTGCTTCGCCGTTCCGGCCTTCGCGGATGGCGGCACTGCCGCTGTCAGTCTGGTGCCGATCGGCGCTGGTTTGGGTATGGGCCTGGCTGCCGGTCTCTGTGGCATGGGTCAGGGACGCGCCGTGGGTTCGGCCGTCGAAGCAGTTGCCCGCAACCCCGGAGCGCGTCCTGCGATCTTTACCTTCCTGGTCCTCGGTCTGGCTCTGATCGAGTCCCTAACACTGTTCACCCTCGTCATTGTCTTCGCAAAGATGTAATTGGATGAGCAGCGCACGAACCAATCCGGCCTCACCCATTGCGGGCGGGGCCGGATTTTTCATGGCGCTCAATTAGCCCCCGCCGTGCGCCGTCGCTGCGGGCGCGCTGCGCAGCATCTGTATGGCGCGGCGGTAGTCGAGGCTCGCCGGGACGGGCGCATATCCCGTCATCTCCTGCGTCGTGTCGAAGCTTTTGGTCTTGAAGAGTATTCGCAGGTTCATCTTCATCTGAAAGCGGGCGATGCGCCACTGGCCCGCTCCAACATTTGTCTGCTCGAGGACCACCCATCCGCCTTTATCGAGCTTGCCCAGAATTCCCCAGCCGTAGTCGGTGTCTTGCTGCAGGTGGCCCTCCAGGCGCACCACGCGCTCTCCTGCCGCATCGATCCAGACCTCGCCGGTCATAGCGGTCAGAGCCTGCGTTTCGAGGTCAGGCGGGTCAAAGTGCGGGTTGGGGTGTAAGCGGAACTTCTCCACGAGTCCCGCAGGGCCTTGGCCGGGACCCGCGTAGTCGTAGAGGAAGGCCTGGGGCAACATGCGCAGCAACTTGAGGACGATGCCTGTGTCCTCGTCTTCGCTCTGCTTGCGATGGCGCTGGCGGCTTGGATCGCTGAGCAGCGCGTCGAGCCGGGCCTGTTCTTTCTGTTCTTCATCGGGGCTGAGTGGCCGGTCGTTGACCTCAATCAGCCGCGCGACGAAACCTTCACGGGTTTCGATGATCTCTTTGGTCGAGGTGATGCGCGGGCTCGAACGGTGTAGCCGGTAGCGCATGGGATGGTCTGTGTCTTGCGCTGCGTGCAACTCGGCGGTCAATGCGCGAGTGACCAGCGCCTGGGCCTGGGCAGGCGCCAGAGCTTGGGCTGTCTGACCGTGCGCCGTGACGGCGAAGATCAGAGCTGGCAGGAGTGCGAGAGGGATGCGCACGTCTTTCAGTTTAGCTGACGTGGGCAGTTTAGCCGGCATGGGCCTTCCATCGATTGCGAGTTGAGATCCTTGCTCAGTTAGACGTTAAACCGGCTCGTTCGGCGTCTTTTACCGGATGAAGATTGAAGCAATGAGGCCGCGTTGCGTATAGTTCGAGCAGGGCCAGTTGTATTAGGCAAGGTCTCGTAGACTGAAACTGATGCCTCGGCGCTGCGCCGCCGCTAACGAGCGACGGCAGCGCGAGAACGACGAAACTCCCCCACTTTTAACGGCAGAGTTGAACGAAAGCCAAGGAAGGAATCTACGATGGCAATTGAAAACATTCCAGCGCGCATCGGCAAGACCGTGGTGATACTCGGAGAGGTAAAGGGCAGCGAGGACCTGATCGTCGACGGCCGGGTAGAGGGCACCGTGACTCTGCAGGAAAGCCGCCTCACGATTGGTCCCGAAGCAAACGTTGCGGCCAACCTCTCGGCGAAAGACATCCTGATCCTGGGCCGGGTTCAGGGCAACCTGGTTGCCAGCGGCCGCGTCGAGCTGCGCGCCGGCAGCGCACTGGAGGGCGACATCCGCGCTCTGCGCCTGTCGGTCGAGGACAACGCGAACTTCCGCGGCAAGGTTGACCTGACGCAGGGCGTCTCCAAGCTGCCCGATGGCGGAAACGGACCGCAGTCCGGAAACATCCAATGACGGAAAGTTGCGCGCCGGTTGGAGACGTTGCAACCGGCGCGCGAGGGAATTTTAAGTTGCTTAGCCGTTGGCTCAACAAGAGGCAGGAGAGCGGCCCTGCGGCGCCGGCTCAAGGCATCGGAGGGCCCAGAATACCGCGCCACTCGGGCGGATGGGCGGCCTTGCGCAAGCGGCTGCAGTCTGAGCCGGGTCTGCAGATCATCGACATCGGCACAACCTCGCCGGCAAACATCAACTACCTCACCGGGCTGGGCCACAGCGTCTTTCTGGCCGATGTGGTCCACGATGCCTGCACGGGAAGCTGGCAGACAGGCACCGACTCGGATGGCAAGCCGGAGTGGAATATCGAGGGCTTTCTGGAACATGCGCTCAAGTTTTCCGGGCGCAAATTCGATGTGGTTCTGTTGTGGACCGCGCTCGACTATCTTCCGGAGTCATTCGTCGAACCGGTGGTGGCGCGCCTCTTTGAGGCCACCAATCCAGAGGGACAGGTGCTGGCCTTTTGCCACACGCGGACGCAGGGCGAGGAGACGATGCACTACCGTTTTCACGTCACAGCTGGCGACGACGTCGAGATGCAGCTCACGCAGCAGTTCCCGCTGCAGCGCGCCTTTACCAACCGCACCATCAAGCAGCTCTTTGCTGCCTGGTCCGACTACCGGCAGTTTCTTGCCAAAGACAGCGTCTCGGAGATCCTGGTGACCCGCTGAGTCCGAGCGCAGCGCGGTGGCGGCTTTTCGGCAGCCTTTTCTCCAAGTGACGCATCTTCTTAAAAGCGCTGCGTCAGCGGCTGACCGTGATCGATGCATCGAGCCCACCTTACGGCTTCATGACCGCCGGATTCACTTCATCAGAGGAAGGGAGTAACCACGATGCCGTTGAAAGGAACCCGCATCACCTGGCTGGGCCATGCGACGGTGCTCATCCAGACTGCCAAAGGAACGAATATCCTGGTCGACCCGTTCATTACCCACAATCCCAAATACCCCAAGGATTTTGCACTGCCCGAGAAGATTCAGTACATCCTGCTGACGCATGGCCACGACGATCACATCTCCGATGTCGTGCCTGTTGCGAAGAAGCACAGCTCGACAGTGGTCGCCGTCTATGAGTTGGCGAGTTGGGTCGCTGCCAAGGGAGTGGCCAACACGATCGGGATGAATCTGGGCGGCACGGTGAAGCTGGACGATGTAGCGGCGACGATGGTCGAGGCCAAACACTCCTCTGGTACCCAGGACGAGCGGGGAAGCCACTATTTAGGGGTCGCGGCTGGATACGTGCTCACCATTGCGGATGGACCAGTCCTCTACGATGCCGGAGACACCGCCGTCTTTGGAGACATGAAGCTGATTGGCGAGCTCTACCGGCCCGAGGTCGCGATGCTTCCCATTGGAGACCACTACACCATGGGACCGAGGGAGGCTGCGGTGGCAGTGAAGTTGCTGGGCGCCGAGACGATTCTTCCCATCCACTTCGGAACCTTTCCCGCACTGACGGGAACCCCCGATCAGCTGGATGCGATGGTCGATTCAAAGGTGAAGGTGCTGCGCCTCGCGCCGGGAGACTCGGTCTAGAGATAGTGCGAGGGTCGAGGCGGCGTCAGGTCGCGGCCGGCGGCAGCCGTCGCGGGAAGCCGCGAAAGATCCTGTCCGCCGAGCTTCACGCTGGCGGGAGTTTGCGCCGCGCGATAGTTGCGCAGGTCGCGCAAAATCTCCTGCTTCTCGCGGGCGTACTGGCCTGCCAGATGGGTCAGCGCATAGGTGATGATGTCGCTATGATGCAGCTCCTGCATCGAGGGATCGCGCCGCATATTCAGCCATAGGCGGTGCACCAGTTGCACGTCTTCAGGACTGAGCGCGGGCGCATGCGGCCCAATATAGAAGACCTTGACCTCGCCATCGTGGCCGATGACATAGAAGTTGAACTGCCGCTTTGGCTCCGGCAGCGCCTCCCAGGCCTGCCCGAGATAGAAGGCCTGATCTTCGGCCGTCATCGAGCTTGAGACGCCGGAGACCACCGAGTCAACCTCAAGCGAGTTTGCGCCCTGCACCAGCGCTGCAAAAACGTCTCCGGCCGGAACCACGAGCAGCGAAACCTTCTTTCCAAAGCTCTCGGCCACCGAGACCGCTTTGGTGAAGACCATCTGCTCGTGTTCGCTGAAGCTCTGGTCCTCGGCGCTCAGATACTCCGGTCCTCCCGCGCCCATCATGCGGATGCTGATGACCACCACATCCTGGTCCACGGTGCTGGTGTGAGCCAGCGTCCACTTGAGCGCCAGTGGGTTCGCAGCGTCCCGCATGGTCACCATGACGGAGCCGGGACGAATAGCCACCGACTCACGGCTTACCGTATCCTGGTGCTCCAGTTGGAACTGATCCTTCATCTGACGCGCGGTCAGGGCGTGCTTGCGCTGGTTGGCACGCTCGGAGACGGTGAAGATGATGAAGAAGGCCGCGGCAAAGAGAGTTCCGCTGACCGTAGCCACCGATTTGGTGAAGAGATTGACAATGGCGGTCGTCAGCAGAACCAGGAAGACCGAGATCAGGCCGATGGGGATCTCCTGGCTGCCGATGCGGATATTCGGTGGGACCTTCCAGCCGCGTTCGCCGTGGTACTTCCAGCGCAGGACCAGCATGGCAAGGCTATTAAACGTGAAGGACCAGATGACGCCGAAGGCGTAAGCCTCGCCCAGCATAATGACATCGCCGCGGCTGGCGATGATGGTGACCATCTGGAGGATGAAGATCAGGTTGACGATGCGATAGCTGGTGCCGAACTTCGAGTGCGGCTTGCGGAACCAGTCGGTCAGCACTCCGTCCTCGGCCACGCGCATCAGCACGCCCGTTGAGCCGATCATCGAGGTGTTGATCGCGCCCGAGAGAATCAAAAAGCCGACCAGCACCACAAAGATGCGGAAGGCAATCCGCCAGAAGAGCGGTCCGACCATGTACATCGCCAGGCCGGCGATCAGGTTGTCCTGGTAGATGTGCGTGCGCTCCCATGTGGGAATCAGCATCGAGGCCAGCAGGGTTGCGCCGCCGGTGAAGATCAGGCTGTAAAGCGCGATCACGATCGCAGCCCGCTTCAGGTTCTTGAGCTTGGGATGCTGGATCTCGCGATTGACCTGGGCCAGACTCTCTTCGCCGCTCATCGCCAGCACCGAGTGCCCAAATGCCATCAGTATCCCAAAGAGTCCGAGGACCGGAACCAGCGAGGTGCCCCTGAGGAATCCAAGAGCATCTTGGCTGAACTTCAAATTCGATGCTGTGGGCGGCGGCGGCAGATGAATGCCACGCACCATCACCGAGAAGGCGCCCCAGGCCAGCAGCACGATCACCATCACGGTGGTGATCTGCATAACGCGCAGAGCCTTGCCGCTCGACTCCTCGATGCCCTTGATGTTTTGCCACCAGTAATAGATCGTTACCGCGGCCGCAAAGACTGCCGAGGTGTGATCCATATTGAACTGGAAGGGATTGCCTTTCGGATCGATCAGAGCCGGAGGAAGCCAGTGGCTGTTGTTGGCCACCGACAGCAGCTCATTCATCAGGCCCGTGATGTACTGGCCGGCAGACACACCCGAGATCGGGCCCGTGAGGATGTAATCGAACATCAGTGCCGAGACGCTCAGCTTGGCAAAGGTGCCGCCCAGAGCCTCCTTGACCACGCGGTAGACCCCGCCGCGGGTGAACATCGAACAGCTCTCGACGTAGACCGCGCGCACCGCGAAGCTGAAGAGCATGATGCCGAGGATGAACCATGGGGCCGCCGCCCCTACGGCCTCTTCAGCGATGCCTCCAGCGTAAAAGGCTGAGGAGCCTAAGTCGCAGAGAACAATGGCCGCTGCGCGCCAAAACGAGATAAACGTGAGCATCACGGAGGATGCCACAATGAGCCGGACACGGTCCGATGGTGGGGCTACGGTCGTTCGGGTAGATGCCATTGTTCCTGTGTTGGCGCCGGTCAGCTTTCTGGGGTTGAGGGAGCGAAATGAACGATACGCCCTGCGACAAGTTTATTTCCAGAACAAGGCGGAGTCAATCAAAAGAAAGCGAGAGGACCGACCACGCTATCCGGCCCGAGACTCAGGTGGTTCGTCCTTGCCGAAGAGCTCCTTGCCGTCTTCGGCGAAGCTGATCAGGACGACAATGGTCGAGCCGGCGAGCCCGACGAAGAACATCACTTCCAACACGCGCATTGCGATGATCGCGAACTGTTGCATGAATTGATTGTAACTGGATTCTGCTCGCTCGTCGGCAATGCGGTCAATACGATAGACTCGGCGCAGTATGCAGCGCACATCCTGGAAGTTAGGAAGCTGGAGGTTGTGGGCCGCGGCGGGTCTCTCCGCCGGCCTGCTTGAGTTGCCGTTTCCAATAGCCGGGCCTATGCCCCCCTGGCGGCCGGTCTTCGCATGGTTTGGGCTGGTCCCGCTACTCTGGGCGCTGCTATCGCCTGAGTGTGTCGATGGACCTCGCCCGCTGCGCCGCGCCTTCCTGCTCTCTTATCTCTGCGGCGTGCTTTGGTATATGGGCAACTGTTACTGGGTGCGCGATACCATGCTCCACTACGGCGATATGCCGCCGATGGCGCCGACGCTGCTGCTGATTGCCTACAGCATGGTGCTGGGACTCTATTTTGGGCTCTTTGGACTGAGCTTAACGCTGGTTCGCCGGGCGACCGGAAGCACGCGGTGGGCTCTGGCTGCTGCGCCAATTTTGTGGACGGCGCTGGAGTTGGCGGCTGCGCGGATCACGTCGGTTCCGTGGGATCAGCTTGGCTACTCGCAGGTCGACAACGGGATCGTGAATCAGCTTGCGCCATGGACGGGCGTCTATGGGATTAGCTTCTTGCTGGTGGCTGCGAATGCGCTCATCGCTGGATTCATGCTTACGGCCGAGCAAACTAAAGGCCAGGTCACGCGTTTTCGCATCGCGAGCTGGTACTTTGTGGTGGTTCTGACGATCATGTTCCTTGCCAATGGGTACGGGGTCTTGCCTGTTCCGCAGTCCGCGACCACAGCCACCGCCGTCCTCATCCAGCCCAACCTCGACGTAGGGGGCACCGGCTACTGGCAAGGCCCCGGCGAGTGGGAGAGACATATCGCCGAGTTCAAGCGGCTAGCTGCGGAGAACTGCAAATCCTACATCGCCGGAGTCCCGCAGACCGGCGCGCCCGCAGGCGAGATCATCTGCCCGCCGTATCCTACGCATCCCGATCTGATCGTGTGGCCTGAGTCTCCTGCGCCCTTCGAAGAAGCGGATCCGAGATTCCAGCAGGCGGTTATCGGCATTGCGCGGTCGGTACAGGCGCCGCTGGTGGTGGGCAATATCGGCGCGGATCTCTCCGGCGATGCGCAGTCCCCGCGCTATTACAACTCCGCCGTCATCGTCGGCTCGGACGGCTCGCGCGTGGGCCGGTACGACAAGATCCACCTTGTCCCCTTTGGCGAGTACATCCCCTTCCAGAACCTTCTGAGCTTTGCCCACAAGCTCACCGGTCGCGTCTCTTCGTTCACACGCGGCGATGAGCACAAGATTTTCCGGCTCGGCGGCCATCGCTACGGCGTCTTCATTTGTTACGAAGCGGTCTTCGCCGACGAGGTGCGGGAATTTTCGCAACTCGGCGCAGAGGCGCTGGTCAACATCAGCGACGATGGATGGTACGGCGATACCAGCGCTCCCTGGCAGCACCTGAACATGTTGCGCATGAGGGCCATCGAAAACCGCCGCTGGATCTTGCGCGACACCAATAACGGAGTGACAGCGGCCATTGATCCCTACGGGCGCGTCCGGCAGAGCATTCCCCGCCATGCAGTGGACGCGCTGCCCGCCGAATACGGCTTCCGCAGCGATGTTACCTTTTACACAGCGCACGGCGACCTCTTTGCGTGGTTCTGTGCCATCTTGTCTTTCGGGATGATCGCCTGGTCGGGGAGGAAGTTGATTCGTTCCCGTTAGCTACGGGGGCGGTTGTGGTCAATTCTCTGCGGTCTTGCACTTCTCGAAATCGAGATATGGGCCACTCACGCCCCGGCGTAGGCCTCAACATCCCGCTCAATTGTCTTGCTCAGTTCGAGCCGGGCCTTTGACAGGTCGTGCATCTGCTGGAGGTTGAGCCAGAACTCTGGGCTGTTGCCGAAGAAGCGTGACAGGCGAAGAGCCGTGTCCGGCGTGACCGCTCGCCGGCCATGAACGATGTCGCCGATGCGTGTGGCAGGGACGCGGATTTTCATCGCCAGCGCATTCTGTGTAATGCCGAGAGGAAGAAGAAACTCCTCGCGCAGCATCTCGCCTGGATGCGTCGTAACTCTCTGTAACTTCCATCCTGTCGCGGGTCTCTTGATCGTCATTCTCGTCCTCCCATCAGTGGTAATCGGCGATCTCAACTTCGTGCGCACCATCGTCCTTCCAGACGAAGCAGATGCGGTATTGATCGTTGATCCGTATGCTGTGTTGGCCGCTCCTATCGCCCTTCAAAGCCTCCAGTCGATTTCCCGGAGGAGTCCGCAGGTCGTCGAGAGAGCTTGACGCGTCAATCTGGTCAAGCTTGCGCTGGGCTGTTGACCGGATACCTGCCCAGCGCCTGCCGGAACCCGACTCATACAGTTCCCTTGTCCAAGCGTCTTTAAAGCTTTGAATCATCCAGAATCAGGATATACCGAGTCGTGTTATATGTAAAGCGGTATACTTGACTCTTCCTGTGCCCTGATGGCCGCCGAACCCACCGAAGTCGGTGCGGTGATATGCTGAAACAGTCGAAAGAATAGCAGTCCACAGCCCAACCCAAAGTCAGGTCTAGAGCCAAGCATGTCGATCAACGATCTCGAATTCGCTTACGCTCCCGTGCGCGATCAAGTCCGCGACCTGCGGGAGTATCTTTGACCCTGCTCGCATCCGCAGGGAACTCGCCGAAATAGAGACCAAACTGGCCGATCCTACGCTCTGGTCCAATCCAAACGCGACTAAGCCTTTAATGCGCGACAAAAAGCGCCTGGAAGTGATGGTCGCCGACGATGAGGAGTTGGTGCGCCGTGCGGGCGATATCGAAGCCTACTTCGAACTGGCGAAGGAGGGCGAGGATGTGCTGGCGGATCTCGAACGCGACATCAAGGCCCTGGCCGTCTTCAACGAGGAGCTCGAAGCGCGGACGATGTTGAATGGCGAGGCCGACCCGCTGAATGCCATCGTCACCGTTCACCCCGGCGCGGGCGGCACGGAAAGCCAGGACTGGGCCGAGATGCTGATGCGCATGTATCTGCGCTGGGCCGAGCAGCAGGGCTTCAAGACCGAGATGAACGACTACCAGGACGGCGAAGAGGCGGGCATCAAATCGGCCACATTCACCATCACCGGCGAATACGCTTTTGGGCAGCTGGCCGGCGAGAGCGGCGTGCACCGGCTGGTGAGGATCTCGCCATTCGACCAGGCCAAGCGGCGGCACACGTCTTTTGCGTCGGTCTATGTTTCGCCGGAGATCGACGAGACGATTCACGTTGACCTGAAGGTTGAAGACCTGCGCATCGATACCTATCGCTCCGGCGGCAAGGGTGGGCAGCACGTGAACACCACCGACTCGGCTGTGCGCATGACGCACTTGCCGACGGGCATCGTCGTCCAATGCCAGAACGAGCGCTCGCAGCACAAGAATCGCGACAAGGCGATGAAGATGCTGCGGTCGCGGCTCTATGAATATGAACTCGAAAAGAAGCGGGCGGTGAGCAAGAAACTGGAAGATTCGAAGCTCGAAATCAACTTCGGTTCGCAGATCCGCTCCTATGTCTTGCAGCCCTATCGCATGGCCAAGGATCATCGAACAAAGGTCGAGGTAGGCGATGTGGATAAGGTGCTCGACGGCTATCTTGAGCCCTTCCTGCGCGGCTACCTGCTGGCCAAGCGCCGGGGCACGGCCGTTGCCACCGCGGCGGACGACGACTTGGACGTGTAAAAGCAGGGAACAGGGAATAGGGAATCGAATGCTCCTGTTTCGTCCTTTCGCGACTCTCGTCCGGTAGACTGAGTCCAACTGTTGAGGAGTCAGAGTTCCTCGCTCATGCGCCCCATGCGATTGATTTTCGCGTTTACTCTTGCACTCACTGCAAGCCTCCAGGCCTGGGCTGCTTCGAGCTCCGCGGATGCGCCGCACGTGCATGTGCAGCTGGTGTTCCGTAATGCCCAGCTGACTCCGGGAGGTGGCGACCACGGCGGGCTCTATTTCAAGCTGGAGCCGGGTTGGCATGTCTATTGGAGCAATCCCGGCGATGCGGGCCTGCCGCCGCACATTCACTGGACGCTTCCTGAAGGCGTGACGGTGGGGCCGTTGCAGTTTACCGCGCCGAAGCGTCTGCCGCTGGGGCCGCTGATGGACTACGGGTATGAAGACGAGGTCCTCTACCCGTTCAGGTTGGAGCTTGCAAAATCGGTGACGCCGGGAACGGTTGTCCTCCACGCCAAGGTCGATTGGCTGGTCTGTCGCGCAAGCTGCATTCCGGGCAAGGCGGATCTGGAGATTACGCAGAGGATTGTTGCGGCGCCCCCTGCGACTGAGCGGGATGATGGGCCTGGCGTCGAGATTTGGAAGCGTCTGGCTCGACTGCTCCCCGATGCGTTGCCGCCGGGCGACCGTGCATTCTTCCAAGCTACAGAAGATGGCTTCCGGCTGATTGCCGAAACGGGCCGGCGCGAATCTTCCGCGGTGTTTTTTCCAGAGGATCCGGACATTCTCGACAATCCTGCGCCGCAGAAGCTCACGGAGACGGCGAAGGGCCTCACCCTCGACTTTAAAAAAGATGCAAATCTTACCGCCAATCCCAAAGAGTTGAAGGGAGTTTTAGAGCTCTCCGGCGGGCGGGCGTATGAGATTGATGCTTTGCCTCGGGGCGTGGCGGCGGCTAACAGTGTGGCGGCCAATCAGAGTGCTGAGGAAGCTACCTCAGGGGTGAAAGCCCCGGCCTACCAAGCGCCGGCCACTTCTGCGTCCGCGAGCGCTCCATCAGTCTCCAAGCCGGCGCTTTTTCCCCTTGGTGCTGGGATTCCGGAACAAGCTCATAGAACGACATTACTCAAGCTGCTACGCATCTCGGGCCTGGCTTTCCTAGGTGGGTTGTTATTGAACCTCATGCCTTGTGTCTTTCCGGTGCTCTTTTTGAAGGGGCTGTCGCTGGTTAACTCGGGCGGTGAAGAGCGCAGCCGTCTGCGGGCCCATGGGCTGTTCTATGTGGCGGGAATCCTCGTCTCCTTCTGGGTGCTGGTGGGTGTGCTGTTGGGGCTGCGCGCGGGGGGGGGCACGCTCGGCTGGGGATTTCAATTTCAGTCGCCGGTCTTTCTGACGCTGATGGCCGGGCTGCTCTTCTTCCTCGGGCTTTCCCTCGCCGGGCAGTTCGAGATCGGCCTCACTTTAACCAGCGCCGGAGGTTCACTCGCAGCCAGGCAGGGCTACACGGGCAGCTTCTTCACTGGAGTGCTGGCCGTGGTGGTGGCTACGCCGTGCACGGCGCCATTTATGGGCGCGGCGATTGGCTACGCGCTCTCCCAATCCCCATCGGTCACATTTGCCATCTTCACGGCGCTCGCGCTTGGGCTGGCCGCGCCTTATCTTGCGCTCACACTGCAACCGGCCTGGACGCGCCTGCTGCCCAAACCCGGCGCATGGATGGAAGTGCTGCGGCAAGCTGTCGCGGTGCCGATCTTTGCCACCGTCATCTGGATGGCCTGGGTGGTGGCGCAGGCCTACGGCGCGAGCATGCTGGCCGCGCTGCTGGCGAGCTTTTTGTTGTTGGCGATTGCTGGGTGGTTCCTCGGCCGATGGCCCGCCCAGCGCTGGTCGGCGACGGTTGCCGGGTTGATCGTGTTAATGGTGATTGGAGTCTCTGTCTTTGCGTCAAGGAATCTGGTGATTGCTTCGGAGACGTTGTCACCACCTGAGACTCAGGGCCAGTGGGAGCCCTGGTCGGCCGAGTTGGTCAGCCGATACCGGGCGCAAGGGCGGCCGGTACTTGTGGACTTCACTGCAAGCTGGTGTCTGAGTTGCCAGGTGAATGAGCGAGTGGCGCTCAGCCAGCCCGAGGTGAAGCAGGCCTTTCAGGCAGCTAATGTTGCTTTGCTGCGCGCCGACTGGACTCGCCGCGACGAGACGATCACGCAAGCCCTGACGGCTCTTGGACGCAGCGGCGTTCCCGCTTATGCGCTCTACGCCCCGGGGCAGAGCCAACCACAGATACTGCCTGAGGTTCTAACGCCGGGGATCGTGACCGGCGCAGTGGCCAAGCTGCCGAATGTGGCGCACTGAGGGGCACGACTCGGACTCCACCCTTGCGACGAAGGCAAAGACGCCGCAAGGATGGGTCACCCGACCGTGACTTACCTGGTTAGATTTTCTTCAATGTGCGAAGACGGCCTTGGCGGCCTCCTCGACCTCTGCTGGAGTGGGCTTCGAAATCGTTTGGCCGATCGACCAGTAGTTGCCAAACGGATCGCGCAATACGCCATAGCGGTCGCCCCAGAACTGGTTGGCCAACGGCATCTTGACTGTCGCTCCGGCGGCAAGAGCCTTGGCCCACGCCACATCGGCATCCGAACTTTGGATGTGGAAGGTGACTGGGCTGCCGCCAAGCGCCTCCGCGGTCTCCGGTTTTCCGCCCATTTCGCCGGAGAAGTCATCGTTGAGCATCAGGTTGCCGCCACCGATCTTCAGGCTGGCGTGCATGATTTTGCCGCTGTTGGGCGCGAGGTGGCGGGCGATTTCTTGGGCTCCGAAGGCTGCCTTGTAGAAGTCGATCGCCGCTGCGGCATTATTGACTACAAGATGGGGAGAGAGAGATAGTAGGTCGCTCATGTTTGTCCTCCGATTGTGGGGATTGCGGGGAAGTTGCGGGGCTGTCGATCGGCCCTCGCCACCAGATTCTAGCACTTTTTGATTCCCGGAATCTTGAAAGCACGCCCGCACGATTCAACAGCCTGCACAATGTGTGGTTTATCGTTTCGTAAACAACTCTCGCGATCGCCAAATGCTGCAACTCCGAGCAACCGGTTGGCGTCCAAAGTGAAATAAAGGCAGGTCGATCGTCTTGAATTCCCCTTGAGGAGGTTGACTCTGATGAAACTCGCTTTTCGTCTCACAGGATGCGCGGTGCTTGCGTTGGCGCTGCTGGCCGGCTGCGCGGCGCAGGAGCTTCGCGTGGGCGCCGCCGCGCCTGAGTTCACAGCCACTGATTCCCGCGGCCAGACCGAATCGCTGGCGCACTACCGCGGCAAGTTCGTCGTGCTTGAGTGGCACAACCAAGGCTGTCCGTTTACCAGAAAGCATTACGTCTCCGGCAACATGCAGGCTCTGCAGCAGGGTTGGACCGGCAAAGGTGTGGTCTGGTTCACCGTGATCTCCTCCGCTCCGGGAAAGCAGGGATACGTGACCGCGGGCCAGGAGAATGCCTATCTCGCGCAGGTTCACGCGGCGCCCACAGCGGTGTTGCTCGACCCCGAAGGCAAACTCGGCCGCCTTTACTCGGCAAGGACCACTCCTCAAATGGTCGTCATCGATCCATCGGGCAAAGTAATCTATGACGGGGCCATCGACAATAGGCCCACGCCCGACGTTGAGGACGTGCGCGGCGCCGACAATTATGTCTCCGACGCGCTCACGGCGGCGATGGCCGGCAAACCGGTGGCGATTCCGTATGCGAGGCCCTACGGCTGTTCGGTGAAGTATCCAGATTGAGCGATCGGGGTCTGGGTTGCGAAGTCAGATCTCTGCCGTAGCATTTGTATTTTTCGTTTGGTATACTTCGCCATCGGTCAGCGAAGGGCAGAGGAATCTAACTTCTTTCCAGACCTATGAAACGAAACTCCGAGACACGACACTAGCTGAAAGGTGCTGTCCTCAAGGCGATCGCCAGTGCCAGCTGGGCTGCAGAGGATCGAAGGAGATCGTCATGCAAGCTTTCGCAGAGCGGTCCACAGCCAGGCGTGTCGTCTCCAGTTCCCGGCCGGCGCAGCCCGGCCAGGCGCATTCAAGGGCAAGCTTCGATTCGCAACCGCATCAGCATGCACTCGGAACGCTGGGGAATCATGCCGTGCGCGGGCTGCTCGATGGGAACGATTGGAGCAGCGAACGGCGCACGACTCAGACGCCCCTCTACGATGGACCGGTGCCTTCCAGCACAGCCTCACAAACGGCCACGGCAACTCAAACCGCTCCGGCTGTCCAAACCACCCCGGCCGCGAAGCCCACGACTCCTCCAGTTGTTGCTGCCCCGCCGAAGGCGGGGATGACCAATGCGCCCACGTCCACCTCCCTGATACCTTTTGACACCGCCCCGATGGCCGCGCCCGGCGAGCGGGTTATCTTCAACGGCGAGTTCTCAGACCCCTCACCTGCCAATTACCGACTGGAGTACAGCACAACTGGTGGACATTTCAGCTCTGCCACGGGTGGAACCAGTCAAACAATTGCCGGCCTGACCTCCGGCAACGTCGACTTCTTTGTTCCTGCCGCCTGGGATGGCAGAACCGCTCTCAGCGTGACGCTGAAGGTTGTGAAGATATCGGATAGCTCCGTGGCCTTTACACAGACCTGGACCTTCACCCTCAAGAAGGATTACCCAACATCCATGACCCAGAAGGAAGGCACCGGCGAGGTTAACCTGCCCGGCACCTACAGCTACGACATCGGTCCCGCTCTGAGAACTGGTCACAAGCCGTTCTATGAGCACATGACGGTTCTGGAGAAGTTCGATCAAGGGACGGTTAACATCGCGCCGGCCGATATCAAACCCAAATACCGCACTGACAACGCGCTGAACAGTACTGCGGACATTGTGGCGCACTTCAACCTCGGCGGTTCGGGAGGCAACGGCACATTCACGATCGACGCAAACGATCAGATCTTCGATCAACATGGCGGCCATTACGAACTTACTGAGCTGGTATCGAACCTGGTAGCCCCCAAGCAAATCGAAGTCGCGCTGCCCCAGACCTATGAGGCAAAACCGGGCACGGCACTGGGCCGCTACATGATTACGCGAGTGTTGCATGCCGATGGCACAACCTGGAAGGTGAAGAAAGGAACAAGATAGCGAATGGCTATTCTTCGCCGCCCGGGCCGCTTGAGGCAAAGCCGATTCGCGAATGTTCGCCAATGAAGCCAATGCTCAATGACGCTCCCATCGCGTGCCGCGCCATAGCGACCCCCATGGGAGAGCCGATCTACTCGCTGCGCTTCGAGCTTCGAAACCAAGGTCCAGCTTCCATCGAACTGCCGATCTACGAGCCATTCACCGCGTTTTCGATCCTGGCCACCGCCGGAGGCAAGCCGCTGACGGTCCACCAGCCGGTGCTGGATATTGGCGTGCGCCGTGCGACTCTCCGCCTCGAGCCGAAGGCCACAACGATCATCCAAACTCCGATCCGCCTGCGAATTGCGGAAAACGCCAAGCCCGGCACTGACGGCTTCGTCTGGACCATCGCACACGCGCGAGAGGGCCTATCTCTCGCAGCAAAGCTTGAGCTGACAACGCTATCTGCTCTGGTGAGTCCCGTGGAGTTTGAGTAGCTAAAGTAGCGGGGAGCTCTGCGCGAACATGGCGATGGAGCAAAGGCGCGCAGGCGCGAAGCCGATGGAGTTCAGCTTGTGCTATCATGCTATCACTGGAGGACTGCAATGGCCCAGATTCTCATACGCCAACTCGACGAACGGGTCAAAGCCCGCCTTCAACGCCAGGCCAAGCGCAACGGCCGCAGCATGGAGGCGGAAGCCCGCGAGATTCTCAACGACGTGTTGCGCGAAAAGGCTGCGCAACAGTACGGACTGGGGACCGAAATCTCCGAGATGTTTCGCCGCATTGGTCTCAGAGAGGGCGAAGAGATCCGCGAAATCGGCGGTCTCCGCATGGAGATTCCGGATTTTGAGCCATGATTCTGCTCGATACTAACGTCATTGCAGCCTTGATGCGTGACAGACCCGAGGAACCGGTTGTTCGCTGGCTCGACCGCCAGCCGCGCACGTCCATTTGGACGACATCGATTAGCGTATACGAAACGCGCTTCGGCCTTCAGATCATGCCGGAAGGCAGGCGCCGGTCCGCGATGATGGCTCTCTTCGAGCGTCTTCTGGAGACAGCAATCCAGGGACGCGTCGCGACCTTCGACCATACTGCAGCCCAGCATGCGGCGGATCTGGCCGCAGAACGTCACTGGCGCGGTCGCCTCACCGGCGATCGCGACACGATGATCGCCTCCATCGTCCTGGCCAACCACGCCACCCTAGCCACGCGCAACGTGAGGCACTTCGAGGAACTTGCGGGGGCGGTGGTGAACCCGTGGGGTGAAGGCAAGGAATAGGGAATAGGGATTAGAAGAGCCGGAGGATTGCGCGAACTGCATCGAGTCCTGAATCACGCCTTTACCGTTGGCTTTGAATTCATCCCAGTGAAGTTCACCTTCGCCGATCAAATCGTCAAGCCTCTGGCGAATTAGAGAGTTCCCCGTCAACATTCTCAATTCTCCTTCATAGGGCTTTCGCTCGCTTTAACCAAGCTTAGCCGCCTATGGCTGCCCGCGCTTGGCGGTGCGAATTCTTCTGATCTGTTCCATGCGCTGGGCTAATAGTTTTTCGCGGCCCTCCTGCGTGGGCTTGTAGTAGCTGCGTCCCTTGAGCGAGTCAGGCAGGCAATCCATTTCAGCGACCTTGCCCTCCTCGTCGTGTGCGTAGCGGTAACCTGCGCTGTAGCCCAGTTCCTTCATCAACTTCGTCGGCGCGTTGCGCAGGTGCAGCGGCACGGGCTCCTGGCGGGTGTGCTCGATCTCGGCCTGAACGGCTCCGTAGGCCGTATAGACGGAGTTCGATTTCGGCGCGAGGCAAAGGTAGACGACGGCCTCGGCGAGCGCCAGATCTCCTTCGGGCGAGCCAAGAAAGTCGATGGCCTCTTTGGCCGAGAGGCAGAGATTGAGAGCCTCGGGAGCGGCCAGGCCGATGTCTTCGACGGCCATGCGGACGATGCGGCGGGCGAGATAGAGAGGGTCTTCGCCGCCGGCGAACATTCTCGCCAACCAGTAAAGCGCGGCGTCGGGGTCCGAGTTGCGCACGCTCTTGTGCAAGGCCGAGATGAGGTTGTAGTGCTCCTCGCCCGACTTGTCGTACATCAGCACGCGCTGCTGCACGGCTTCGGCGGCGATGGCCTTGTCGATGTGCTTCGAGCCTTCGACAGCAAGCTGCGCGGCGACTTCAAGCGTGTTGTAGGCCGAGCGGCAGTCGCCACTGGAGTAGCTCGCGATCAGCTCCAGCGCCTCATCCTCCGCGGTGACCTCCATCGCGCCGAGGCCACGTTCTTTGTCCTCCAGTGCGCGGCGCAGCAGCGCGGCGATCTGCTGCCCGGTGAGAGGCTGCAACACATAGACCCGGCAACGCGAGAGCAACGCCGAGATGATCTCGAAGGAGGGATTCTCAGTGGTCGCGCCGATCAATCGGATTGTGCCGCGCTCGACATAAGGCAGGAATGCGTCCTGCTGCGCCTTGTTGAAGCGGTGAATCTCGTCGACGAAGAGAATGGTCCGCGAGTGCATCTCGGAGGCTTGCGCTGCGGTGGCCATCACATGCTTGATCTCCTTGATCCCGCTCATTACGGCGGAGAATTCAATAAAGTTTGCCTGCGTAGTTTCGGCGACGATCTTCGCGAGAGTGGTTTTGCCCACCCCCGGCGGACCCCAGAGGATCATCGACCCTGAGTCGTCGCGCTCGATCTGAATGCGCAGCGGCTTGCCGGGGCCAACGAGATGCTCCTGGCCCGACAACTCGTCGAGGCTCCGCGGGCGCATACGCTCTGCCAGAGGCGCAGTGCGCAGCGGACCGGTTGCGCCCTCGGGCTGGCCGTCAAAGAGACTCATCGCGCGGCTCCTTTCGGGCGGTGGCCGTCGCGTTGGCGGCTGGCCTCGTAGAGCAGAATGCTGGCAGCGATGGCCGCGTTGAGGCTTTCGACCGGGCCGGGGCATGGGATGGTCAGGGATCCGTCGGCCTCGGCCGCCCACTCTGCCGGCACGCCGTTGCCTTCGTTGCCAATCATGAGCGCAACCGGCTCGGCGAGGTTGATGCGATCGGCCGGCCTGGCACCGTTCGCTGCGCTTGGAACAGCAGTCGTCCATATCTTCACGCCGGTCTTGCGCAGCCGGCCGAAGCAATCTTCAGCAGTGACTGGGAGCAGTGGAAGGCGGAAGACGCTGCCCGCCGAGGCGCGGACAGCCTTGGGATTCCAGGCGCTGACGGTTCCGGGAAAGCTCAAGATCCCAGTTGCCCCGAAGGCTTCGGCCGAGCGGATGATCGTGCCCAGGTTGCCGGGATCCTGAAGGCCCGCAAGGATGAGAATGAGTGGAGCAGCCTTTGAGCTGGGCGCCAGCAAGCTCGACCAGCTCCACTCCGGCGGCTCGACCAGGGCGGCGATGGGCTGAGGCGTTTCGGTGGAAAGAGCCGAGCTCAACAGCTCTCTGGGAACGAGCAGCACCTCGGTCTCTGTGGGCAGAGACAGGTGATCGACCAAGCCTTCCGAGCCTTGGGCAACAAATGCCACAGGCACGCGAAGACCGGCGCGGAGAGCCTCTTCCAACAGGTTCGGCCCTTCAATCCCCGCCACGGTACGCTGCTCGCGGCCATTCGCCGCTCGCGTCGGCGCGCCGGGGTGGGTGAGCGCGTGGCGCAATTCTTTCAAGCGGGAATTCTGCTTACTCTGTACAATGCGAACAGGCATCTCGTACGAACCATTCACTCTCTAGCGCGATTCTAGACCGTTGGGGGCGGTTGTGAGCAGCCAGGTGAAGAGGCTTGGCTTGCACCCAGGTTTGCGGCGAGGCCCAGGCTGTGAGGGTGCGCGCCTTCACGGCAAATCCAACACGTGAGCTGAGGTAGACTCTTTTGTCAGCGGAGATCTTGCGCGTCCATCCCGACGAACCAGAGCCTGACCGGATCGACTATATCGTCACCTGTCTGAGGAAGGGTGACGTCGTCGCCCTGCCAACCGATACCTTCTACGGCCTCGCCGTCGATCCCGTCAATCTGCATGCAGTTGAGCAGATCTACCAGATCAAGACACGCCAAAAGCACAAGCCTTTGTCGCTGCTCATCGCTTCTGTGGCGCAGGCTTATGAATTGGTGCGCGATACCGAGCCGCTGATCGACAAGCTCGCCGAGAAGTTCTGGCCGGGGCCCCTTACGCTGATCGTGCGGGCCGGCAGCAAGCTGCCGCTGCGATCGACGGCCAACACAGGCAACGTCGCGCTGCGCGTACCGGACGCGGCGATTCCACGGGCGGTCGTGCAACGCTTCGGTTTGCCGATTACGGCCACATCGGCCAACTTGCGGGGAGCCTCGGAGTGTACCCACGCGGCCTGTGTCCGCGACCAGATCGGAGACCGCGTCCCGCTGATTATCGACGGCGGCCCCACCGGCCGCGCGCAGCCTACGACGATCGTCGACCTTTCGCTCGGCCAGGGGCGGTGGGAGGTTCTTCGCGAGGGCGCCATCCCGACGCATGAGATTGTGATGGTGTTGCAGAGATGACGGAAGGCGGTGGTCAGTTGACGGCAAGCGGCGTAGTCGCTGACGTCAACTGGAGTTCGATAGTAGCTTTTTACTGATGATGCCTCCCCATGCATCACCGGACTCAATATATTCAGCCGACTGATCACTGACCACTGACCCGAAGGTTCAACATGACGCGTCGTGCCAGACCGAAAAGCCGCAAGTGGTTGCTTCGCGCCGTGCTTTTGCTCGTGTTGCCGTTCGTCGCGGCGAGCCTGGGCTGGTGCTACTGGGTCTATCTGCAGATTGAGAGCTACGCCGGTCGCGATCAGGCTGCGCAGATCGATGAGGCCTCCCGGCCCGACGCCATTGGAGTTTTCGGTGCCGCGGAGTATGACGGCCGGCCCTCCCCGGTCTACCGCGCGCGGCTGGACCATGCACTTGTTCTCTACAAACATGGCATCGCGCCGCTCATCATCACCCTGGGTGGAAATGGCGGCGACCAGTACAACGAGGGCGCTGTGGGCCGTGAATACCTGATGGCAATGGGAGTGCCTCAGAGCGCCATCATCGCCGAGACCCAGAGCCGCAACACCGAGGAGTCGGCACGGCGCATTGCCGTAATCGCCCGGGCCAATGGATTGCGGAGGCTGGTGATCGTCAGCGACGGAACGCATTTGTTTCGCATTCATGAGATCTGCGCCGCCGATGGGCTGGATGTGCTGACCTCGCCCCGGCCAAAGACAGCCATCGATAGCGGGGCAACCAACAGCGTAGGAAACTTCGAGCGCATCGCGCACGAGATCCTGAGCTACACAGCCTGGCGCATGCATCTGCACTGAAGCGGAGCTAGGGGAGAACGCGGCATTTGAGGAGTCGCGGCGTTACATCGCGCCAAAACGAAAGATCATTGCGAACAGGCCCAGCGCGAAAACCGCTGCACAGGCGGTCGAGAGGAAGTTCACAGCATCA
>Ga0181520_10000310_pt1 | contig 108175 bp, 93 predicted proteins | sample PEATcosm2014_Bin_29_FD_132451 | JGI IMG/M metagenome (GOLD analysis project Ga0181520, IMG submission 132451) | Peatland microbial communities from MTU Mesocosm Facility, Houghton, MI, USA - PEATcosm2014_Bin02_30_metaG | ecosystem: Environmental > Terrestrial > Soil > Wetlands > Peat | place...
AATATCAAATTAATTTTTGAATTTGTTAAAAGCATTATTTAGAAGCCATCTTATCTAAATTTGCTTGTGTTTCTTCTTTTTCCTTATTGCATTGAGCAAGTTTATCCTGTTTTTCAGCTATTTGTTTTTCTAAACTAGCTCTCTGGTCTTTCAATTGATTAGATTGAGTTTGGAGAGAATTAACGTCACTTCTCAGTTGATTTAATTGCGCCATTTCAGCCTCGCTGACACCGCCGCAGCCGCTAAGAAACGCAGTAGTAACAACAAAAGCAGCTACTATTGTAGTGTTTCTAACGATTTTTACAATCTTCATACCAGAACCTCCAATAAATAATTTTTAGTATATTGTTTAAATATTTCAATTAATGAACTAGAAAATCAAAAACTATCCTTAAAATTTAACTTTTACTAATCCTTTGTGAAATAAGTTTTTATAAGCAGTATTATATATAACAAATTAGGGCAATAAATTCAAGCAAATGTTGTTTTTATTCATTTTTTTTTTGCTCTCTGATACAATCACTAAATCAATCGTTTTTCAACAAAACTTGTGTATGTATTGCCCGCAATAATTATATGATCGTATATCGGTATATCCAATATCTTACCAGTTTCCACCAGCTTTTTGGTAACAGCGACATCTTCGTTACTTGGATCTGGGTTGCCGCTTGGATGATTATGAATAAGGATAACACTTGCTGAGCTGTTCTCTATAGCTGCTTTAAATATTTCCCTTGCATGAACAATGCTAGAATTTAAACTACCTAACGAAATTGTTTCAAATTTAATTATTTTGTTAGCTGAATTCAAGCAAACAAGCATAAACCTTTCTTTAAGTTCGTCTTTCAATAAGGGAATACAAATATCTGCAATATCTTTTGGAGATGTAATTTTCTTTTCGGAATACCATTTAGATTGAAAAATCACTCTTTTACTTATTTCAAAAGCTGCAAGAAGTGTTACGGCCTTGTCTTTACCTATACCATGATTTTTTACCAATGCGGATAATGGCTTTGAAGCAATAACAGCTAGATTACCATTCTCGGCGATCAGGCTCTGGGCCACATTTATTACCGATTTCCCTTTTGTACCTGTTCTTAAAAGAATTGCCATTAGTTCCGCATCAGAGAGGCTTTGGGGACCTCTGAGAATTAACTTTTCTCGCGGCCTATCATCGATTGGTAGATCCTTTACTTTTAACATAAGTTCCCCGCTTATAATATTATATCATAAACAAAAAATATTACAATCGAAATAAATATTCTATAATCAGGAATCCATAATAAATTAATTATATATTTTTTACAATTAAGAACCTAATCTGAAACATCGGCAAGTTAAGCATTTGATAAATTCACTTACAAATCTATTTGCTAAGCTTAAATTTATCTACTAATTCAAATTTTCCGTCTTTATAACGGAGTATATTTACAAATTTATTTACCCTGCTAGAATCAAAAGAAATCTGGTTGTGATACCCGCTAAAAATTGTGCCCGATGAAATCTCACTTTTTATTTCTACAGGGCTTTTGCTGAAATCTTTCACTTCTGATAGAAGAAAGTCCGCTGCATCGTAACCATAAAGAACATTCCTATTTACTTCCTTCCGGGTTTGGTTTGTAAATTTTTTGCTAAATGATTGAAATAATGTATCGTTGTAATCTATATAATAATCGGATGAAAAAGTTAATTTATTGCTTAGTACCGGATAAGATTCATATCCCTTTGCAAGGAACCAATCCTGATTTCCATATAAAGGAAGTTCAAAATTGTACTTTGCAAATTGAGAAAGCATAATAGGAACTATGTTTTTATTAAACAGTGGAATAAAAACTCCATCAAGTTCTGATGAATCTTCGGCAATCTTAGCAATTTGATCTCCAAAGGCTAAACTATCACTATTAAAGATTTGGCATATAACAATTTTTCCCCCAAGGTCTTCAAATTCCTTTATGAAAGAATTAGCAATAGTTGAGGAATAGTTATCGATCGAATTAAGAACCGCCATTTTACTTTTATTTTCTACGAAATAAATGTACTCGGCCAGTATTCTGCCTCTTATAAGAAACGAAGGGTTAGCCTGAAAAAAATTCGGATAAATATCAGTAAGGCTGTCATCTGTTGCGGTAGGTGAGATAATTGGTATTGATGTATTCTTAAACGCCTCAAGTACCATTTTTACTTCGTCACTGTACACGGGTCCTAGGATAACTTTTAGTGATTGATTTTTAATAAGTACATCTTTAATTTTTTCAATCTGCTCTTTATTCCTACCTGTGTTTTTAATGATCAATCCGACTTTTTTCTCAGTTTTATTATTATATTCTGAAAAAGCGAATTTCATCCCCTCCAAAATTTCAGAAGTCGTAGTGGAATCCTCACCATTGGAAAAGGAGGAAATAGGAAATAAAGCGGCTACTAATGGCGAACCCGCTAAATGCTTCTCATCTTCAATTTTATTATATAATGTTGCCGCCTCACTTTTTTCTTCAGACTGCGGAAAAACTCTCAATAGTTCTGAAAAAGATTCCTCGGCATCTTTGATATCGTTATTTATTGAATATAACTTTCCTAAAGTAAGGAGAACAAAAGGCTTTGCTTCATTACTTGCCAAACTATCATAAATATTTCGGATCTGCCCAGGTGTTAAATAATTAAGCGCAATTTTTTCAGCGCTTTTCTTAGAATAATTTAAATAAAATGAGGATTTGGAAGCCTCGAGTATTGAGATAAGTTCTTTAAAAGAATAGTAATAGTAGCTTTGTTCAACAAATATTTTTGCCAGAATTAATTTTGCTTCATCACAGTACAGGCTCGACGGGTAGTTATTAACGAATTCATCTAAAAGAACTTTACCTTCTTCGTATTTTTTTAAAGCCACTAAGCACTTACTCTCAAAAATATAGGAAATTGTTTTTTGACAAATATTGCTCTCGTCTTGAGTAATGATATGATCAAAAATTTTCAGAGCAGCTTCAAACATTGATGAATCATATAGCTGAACCCCCGTGTTGAATCTAGCTTGTAAATTTTCAGTATAGGTAACTTTCTGAGCGAACGACCGTGAGATAAATAATATTAAAAGAACGGATAAAAAACTTTTAATTTTTACCATCTGAGGCCAAGATATGGTTTAAGAGAATAGAAGCTTTGTCTTTACCTTCCAAAGCAATTTTATTATCGGGATCAAGTTTGATTGCAATAGCATAATAATTCAGTGCTTGTTGTGTTTTTTTAGATTTCAGACAAGATTCAGCAAGCTTGGTATAAATATCAGAGGAGACATCATCAATGGTTTCAATATATTTTAAAAAATTTTTTTCTGCTTTAAGATAGTCTCCCAGTTTAAGATATATCCTTCCTGCCCATTCATAAGGCGACGATTCCCCACTGTTAAGCTTTAATGCCTTCTCTATAAAATCTGAGGCATGTGCATACATCCCAAGATTAAAATATGTTTCAGCATAGATCTGATTCAGCTCCCAATAGTTTGAGTACATTCCTTCAGCTTTTTTAGCGTAGAGAAGGGCGCTTTCGTAATTCTTACATATTAATTCAATCTTCGCAAGATATATATTTGCTTCATGCTGAAGGTCTGAGTCTTTGTCATAAGATAGAAAATTAATAAAGTTTATTTTAGCAAGCTCGTATTCTTTTAGCATAAAGTGGGCATGCCCTATAAAAAATGAAACAACAGGTTCGTCCTGGGGTAGAATAAAACTTAAAGTTTCTACAGCATCATCCCATCTTGAATTTTTAAGAAAGAATCTGCCGAGAAATAATCTTACCTCTTTATTTTCAGGTTCATTTTCAAGATATTCTTTAAGTAAATTTGAAGCAGACGAAATGTTACCCATATTTTCATATAAATTTGCAAGCCGGAAATAGATTTCAACCGAGTCGGGATATTGTTCAAGAAGTGTATTATAGAGCTGGGCAGCGTGAAGAGGCTTTCCTTCTGCTTCATAATCTCTTGCAATCTTCATTTTATAATCGAACTGGTATTCCTGCTCCAATTTTTATTCCCATTCAATTGTTGATGGGGGTTTTGAACTGATATCGTAAACAACCCTATTAATACCACGAACTTTATTAATTATTTGATTTGAAACGTTTCCTAAGAATTCATAATCAAAATTAAACCAGTCAGCAGTCATACCGTCAACTGATGTAACTGCACGCAGTGTAATCACATTATCATAAGTACGCGAATCTCCCATTACGCCAACCGATTGTACAGGTAATAATACGCAAAACGCCTGCCATATTTTATTATAAAGGCCGGCTTGCTTAATCTCAGATACGAAAATATCATCTGCTTCTTGTAAAGTGCTAATTTTCTCCTTCGTTATATCGCCTAATATTCTAACTGCAAGACCCGGTCCGGGAAAGGGATGGCGTTCAATAAACTCTTCCGGTATGTTCAGCTCCCGCCCTACATTTCGAACTTCGTCTTTAAATAATTCCCTGAATGGTTCGATAAGTTTAAGGTTCATCTTTTCAGGTAGTCCGCCCACATTATGATGCGTTTTAATTGTTACTGATGCCCCTTTTACAGATGTTGATTCAATAACATCAGGATAAAGAGTACCTTGAACCAGGAATTTTGCATCACCATGCTTTTTTGCTTCTTCATCAAATACTTCTATGAAAGTATTGCCTATAATTTTTCTTTTCTTTTCGGGATCGCTAACACCTTTCAAATTTTCCAAAAACCTTTCCGATGCATCGATATGATAATGATTTAGATCGAGCATTTTATCAAACATTACACCTATTTGTGCGCTTTCGTTTTTTCTCATCAACCCGGTATCTATGTGGATGCAAATAAGGTTTGCGCCAATAGCTTTTTTTACAAGAACCGCCGCAACAGTCGAGTCTACTCCTCCGCTAAGAGCACATATTACTTTGGAACCTCCGACTAATTCTTTAACGGAGACAATTTTACTTTCTACAAAATTATGAGGCGTCCAGTCTCCTTTGCACTTGCAAGCTGTATATAAAAAATTCCGGATTATTTTTGTTCCTTCCTGTGTATGCATCACTTCAGGATGAAATTGGACTCCGAAAATATTTGCCTCTTCATTGGAAATAACACAGATGGGTGAATGATCGGATTCGGCTATTACCTTGAAATTATCTGGTAAACGCGTAAGATAATCTCCATGGCTCATCCATACAGTAGATTTTTTTGAAACATCTTTAAATATTTTTGATTCGCCTGTTATACGCAGAATTGCTTTACCATATTCCTTGTTTGTTGCCCCCTGAACCTCACCTCCAAGTAATTTGCCAATTAACTGAATCCCATAACAGATTCCCAATACAGGTATTCCAAGTTTTAGTATTTCCGGTTCCAGAGAAAGGGCATCTTCATCATTCACACTCATTGGCCCGCCTGAAAGGATTATTCCTGCCGGTTTTATTTGTTTAACCTGTTCCAACGTTATTGTGTTGGGATATATAATGGAATAAACTTTCGCTTCCCTTACTCTTCTGGTTATTAGTTGTGAATATTGAGCTCCAAAATCAATAATTAGTATCGTTTCTCTTTCCATAACCCTTTGCTTCGTTTTCTGAAATTATAATCCAATTAGAAATAACACTTCCCGTAAAGAAATTCATTCGAAAGGGAAAACAGCTTCAATTAACTTCTCCTTATAGATAATATTCTAAAATCAAATTTCAAAGAAATATTTCTTATTATCTATTTGAATCCAAATTATTTCGGGCAACATTTATCTTAGATCTAAAATTATTAAAAAAAACAGAAATGTTTTGCTTTAATTTAAATAATTCAAATTTAAAAATTATTGACCGATTAATTGTTTATACGCGTCACTATCAAGGAGACTATCTAATTCGCTCATATCTTCTATTTGAATTTTTATTATCCAACCTTCACCGTAAGGATCGGAATTAATTAATTCAGGAGTGCTGGACAGGGCCTTATTAATTTCCAGTATCTTGCCTTTACAAGGCCCGTAAATGTCACTAACAGTCTTTACCGCTTCAATTGTACCGAAGGACTGCCCGGTAGAAATATTTGTTAAGGAAGGGTCTATATCTATAAATACAACGTCCCCTAATTCGCCCTGTGCATATTCGGTAATTCCGATAGTACCGGTACTACCCTCTACATGAATCCATTCATGGTCTTTGGTATATTTTAATTTTCCCGGGAAGTTCATGTTTAACCTCAATTATAATTATTCTATTTACCGGCTAAACCGGATTATAAACTAAAAATTTTAAAATAAGTTTTATTTAAACTCAAATGTATCAAGAAAGCCAGTGTCAAAATTTCCACTTAAAAACCTTCTGTCTTCAAGAACTTTAAGGTGAAATGGAATAGTGGTTTTTATTCCTTCAATTACAAACTCTTCAAGAGCTCTTCTGCCTCTGGCCAGCGCATGATTCCTGTTTTGGCCCCAAACTATAAGCTTAGCAATAAGAGAATCATAATAAGGGGGACTTGAATAAGAGTCATAGATATGAGTATCAACTCTAACTCCGAATCCGCCGGGGCAATGGAGTGAAAGAATTTTTCCGGGTGAAGGCCTGAAATTATATTCCGGATCTTCAGCATTGATTCTAAATTCAATACTATGCCCGTTTGGCTTGGAAGGAAGAGTTTCAACATTTTCACCCGCAGCAACCAAGACCTGTTGTCTAACCAGGTCAACTCCGTAAACCCATTCAGTTACGGGGTGTTCAACCTGTATCCTTGTATTCATTTCCATAAAATAAAAATGTTTGTGCTTATCAACGAGAAATTCCACTGTACCAGCACCTTCATAATTTACCGCTCTTACTCCCAGCAATGCTGCTTCCCCCATTTTTTCCCTGAGTTTTTCATCTAAAATAGGAGAAGGAGATTCCTCAATTAATTTTTGATGTCTTCTTTGAACAGAACAGTCTCTTTCCCCATAATAATATGCATTGCCGTGCATATCACCTAGCACCTGGATTTCAACATGGCGGGGATTTTCAATAAACTTTTCTATATAAACATCTGCGTTGCCAAACCCGGCTTCTGCTTCAACCTTTGCAGTCTGAAAAGCATTTTCAAATTCGGCTAATTCCCAAACTATTCTCATTCCTTTGCCCCCTCCACCTGCTGAGGCTTTAATAATTACAGGGAAGCCAATTATGCCGGAAATTCTTTTACCTTCTTCAACGCTGTCAATTATACCTTCGCTGCCCGGAATAACCGGAACACCGTTTTTCTTCATAGTTTCTTTAGCAAATGATTTATCACCCATAGCTCTAATCATTTGAGGAGACGGGCCTATAAACTTTATATTGGACTCGGCACAAATATCAGAAAAGTTTGCATTTTCCGCAAGGAAGCCGTAACCGGGATGTATAGCATCTGCACCAGTAATATGAGCCGCAGAAATAATTGAGGGAATCTTCAAATAACTTTCTTTACTTGGTGCAGGACCAATACAAACGGCTTCATCTGCAAAAGTAACATGGAGGGAATCTTTATCTGCTTCGGAATAAACGGCTACTGTTTTGATTCCCAGTTCTTTGCAGGTTCTAATAATTCTAAGAGCGATTTCGCCCCTATTCGCGATTAATATTTTATTAAACAAAATTCCCTCGAAGTCTTAGATAAGTATTAGCTAGATTGAATTAAAAATAAAGGCTGGTTATATTCAACTGGACGTCCATTCTCAACAAGAATTTTAACAATTTTACCGCTAATATCCGATTCAATTTCATTCATCAGTTTCATGGCTTCAATAATACATAAGACAGAACCGGAAGAAACTGTGTCACCTACGTTAACGTAAGCATCTGCGTCGGGGGCAGGTGCTCTATAAAATGTGCCTACAATTGGCGATTTTATTTCATGGAAATTTGTTTGATTCTCTAATGTACTTGTAGATATTTCTTGTATAGCACTTCTGACAGCAGGTTGTTCCGTAACCGGAGGCTGGCCAAATACTACATGTTGCAATCCATCCTGCCTATAAGATCTTATCTTTTTTGCAACCTTAATTCTTAATCCGTTTTCTTCCACTTCAAGGTCAGTAATTTCGCTTGTATCAACAATACGAACAAGCTTTTTAATTAAGTTCAAATCCATTTAATAGCCTTTTGTTTTAAGATTTAACTCTCTCCACATATCCTCCGATCCTGGTATCTACTTTAAGTATATCCCCAACATTAATAAACAACGGAACATTTATTGTTGCTCCTGTTTCCAATGTGGCAGGTTTGTTAGCACCTGTTGCGGTATCACCTCTAAATCCTGGTTCAGTCTCGGTTACTTTTAAGTTAACAAAAATCGGTATTTCTACATTTATTATTTCAGTCCCGTTAAAAAGAATTTCTACTTCAATACTCTCCTTTAAATAATCAACCCCGTCTCCGAATAGTTCTTTCTGGACGTTAATTTGTTCAAATGTATCATTATCCATACAGATTAAAAATTCTCCCTCACGGTAAAGATATTGATATTTTCTTCTTTCAACACGGACTATTTCTATTCCCTCACCGGCTCTAAAGGTATTGTCTAAAACCTTGCCGTTTCTTAAATTTTTCAAAGTGCTGCGGACAAAAGCGCCGCCTTTACCCGGTTTAACATGTTGGAATTCAACAACTGTGTATAAATCGTTCTTAAATTTTATAATTAAACCTGTTCTGAAATCTGAAGTATCTGCCATAAAACCTAATAATTATATTTTAATAAATAGAGAAAAAAAATAGACATATAAGGGTAGAAAGTCAAGAATTTTATTATTTCAAAAATTACTAATATTTATAAAAAATCGATGAAAATCTATCAAAAATTATAGTTTTTTTATTAAAAGTGCTAAAAATTCGCTAAACTGATATTTTTTATATTTCTTAAGTCTATAATGGATATAAATTTATTTTAATCAAGGGAGTTATATATTGGAAGATAAAAATATTCTTAAAAATTGCCCTATCCTGAATACGTTTACCATTACAACCAGACAATTCAGAGTATATTTATGACTAAAATATACTCCTCCCCCAATTTGATTAGTAAGTACCCGTTAATCGGATTAAAAAATCTATAAAGAATAAAATAGTGCACCGAATGACAAAAGAAACTAGTACATTTAAGTCTAAAATCAATATCGATTAGGTCGATTAGCTTATAAAATTCCAATTATTCATCTATTTGTGCTAAATACTTTTCTACTTCTCTGGCTGCAGAAGATGTAACGTAATCTTTTTTTAGTTTTTCAAGGACTTTTTTAGCTTCTTTATTTTCATTTGCGTTAATATAATTTTCACCTGCGCTAAGAAGATAATCAGGATTCAGTACATCTTCTTTTGTTACACCGGCAGCTTTTTCATAAAGTTCAGCGGCCTTTTCATAATTACTTTTATAAGCATAGTAACCTGCTTTTCCTGCAACGGCAGCTGCTTTGAATATTGCTATACTTCCGCTGTAATCATCATAGTACTTAAAAGCTTCTTCAGGTTTACCTAGAAAACTGTAGGAATTTGCTAGGTAAATCTTAGCGGTTTCACCATTTTCCGTACTCCCATATTCGTCAACTATTTTTTTCAAACCAAAAATTTTCGTTCCGGCCTGGCCTTCAATGGCTTGTAAATAAGCACCGCTATCATATAATTCCATTATTTGTGCAAGTTGAATCCCTGCTTCCTTGTTTTGCTGACTCCTGTAGTTGTAATAATAAATTGCAAGTAAAATTATAACAACAACAACACCGGTGTAAGTTAAGACTCGGGATCTGTTCTCACTTAAAAATCCATAGGTTTTATAATAGAAAGATACTAGTTTGTCTTCTTTAATTTCTTTCTTCGAAAGCTTTTTCTTTTTTGTAAGCATCGCACTTTCCTAATTACGTAATTTTATGATAATTTGAAACTTTATAAAAAACACTTCCACGAAAATAAGAATAATTTTAGAATTTCCAGTAATTTGATGAAAAATAATATAGATATCCCCCAAAACAACCTTTTTTCATTGCCTCAAAGCTGATAAACAATAATGAACATAAAACAAAAAATGACCTCTAAAAAAGATCAATTCGGAAAACTAACGTAAATTTATAAAAAGTGCGCCCAGAAGGAATCGAACCCTCAACCTTTGGAACCGGAATCCAACGTTCTATCCAGTTGAACTATGGGCGCAATATTATTGTTTAATCTGAATTATAAAATTAGTAATAAATTCTCATTTATGCGCTATACTGCAATTATACTATTTCTATCCCAAAAGCCAAATTTCTGAGCTATTTCAATCTGTTTTAATAAACCAATACAGATATTATAAAGATTCCTCTGAGTATAGATATGAATACCCGCTTGATAATAGTTTTATTAGTTTGACATTAGGTAGCAGAATTATTCCACATTTAATTTAATTTCTTTTATAAGTTAAGGCATCAAGAACTGACCACAAATGTATAACCCAGCCGAGCAGAAAAAACCACAATATTCCGGCAATTATAAGCATAATTAAAGCTTTGACGAATCTTCCCTGGAGGAGTTGTCCAAGCCCGGGAATTAAGAAGCTTGCCAGTGCAGCAATTACATTTTTACCCAGCATAAAGCCCCATTATATTAAAAATTTAGATTCGAGTTTTTCAACAACAACAGCTGGGACAAACTCACTAACATTGCTTTTTAAGCTAGCCAGGTTTCGTACTATTGAAGAATTCAGGTAAGTATATTTTTCATGCGGCATTAAAAATATAGTAGTAAGGTCACCGGCAAGTTTCCGGTTCATTAATGCCATCTGAAATTCATATTCAAAATCACTTAAGGCTCTTAGTCCTCTTATAATTCCTACGGCACCAACTTCATGTGCATGAACAACTACCAGCCCGTCAAAGGAATCTACACTTACATTTTCAAACCCTGTAAGACTTTTTTTCAGCATATATACTCTTTCATCCAGAGTAAACAAAGGAGTCTTGGCGGGATTTATTGCTACAGTTACAACCACTCCATCAAACAATTCCCTTGCTCTTCTGATTATATCAATATGTCCATTAGTAACAGGGTCAAAAGTTCCTGGGTAGATTACTTTACGCATAATATTACCTGAAAAATAATTTTGTTGAATTTATTAGATAAAAGTAATGAAAAAAGTTTTATAAGTCAGGTTCTGATTATATAAATTTAATTGTTTAGAACAGGATTAATTATTAAAAATATGGATATATCCTATTCAGTTGTTATCGGTAAAATCTTATACAAACACGTATCACCAATTAATTTAAACGGCTCTATGCCAAGATTCTCAATATCTTTTTCTTTTGTCTGCTTTGAGCGTTCAATTACAATAATTCCATCTGAAGTAAGAAATTTATTCAGGAGAAGATTTTTTACTACGGTGTAAATGTCATCTTTGAAAAACGGCGGATCGGCAAGTATAAGCTCAAACTGATGTTTGGGCGGGATTGTTGAAAATCTAACGGCTTCCATTTTATGAATTTCACATTGTTCTCCGGCATTCAGGGATTTAATATTATCTTCAAGATTTTTATAGATGGCAAAATTCTTTTCTACAAAAGCAACTTTGGCTGCACCCCGGCTAAGGCACTCAAATCCCAGTGAGCCGGAACCGGCATAAACATCCAAAATATTTATGCTATCAAAATCAATAATATTATTAAGGAGATTAAATAGTGTTTCACGTACTCGGTCAGTAGTAGGGCGTATGTGCTCTGATTTGGGCACGTTTATCAGTCTCCCCTTTAACTCACCCGAAATAATACGCATTCTCATAAAATTATTTTTGTTTTTATTCCCTGGAAGAAATCAATAGTTTGTAACTTAAGCCAGCCTGTAAGCAATACCGGCAGAAGGCGAAAAGCAATTATTCTTTTCCAAATAAAATTTATTTGTAAATAACTCGGAATTGGGTGTGATCTTTTCAAAAGGATTAAAGTGTATAAGATCAATTCCCAAGGTTTTGCTTAAAGTATTGATTATAGTTTCTGAAATTTCTTCTCCTGATATAAAAGCATTATCAATAGCGTTCTTGTTTATTTTGTGAAAATGTTCAAGGGTTGTCCATTCCTCGATCTGAAAGGATTGATTTGGCATTGTTTCATTTAACAACAGGGACGGAATTTCACCGGCATCGTTCAACGGAATTACTTTAAAATAAATTAGTTTACCCTCCAACGAGTATATTAATGACAGAAATTTATTAGTAATAAAAATGCTCATTGTTAATCCTCTTGCAGAAGAAGGATAGCTTGCAGTAAGTGCTCTTTCCGAGGCAGTATGAATATTATCAATAAACTTCAATTTAAGGTTGTTAGCCTTGCAGAAATTATGTATCATCTGCAAGTACTTGCGTTGAATAGCAATAGCGATCATCGTATTTTCGGTAATCAGATTATTTTTTTCAACTTCTATATATTGAATAACAATATCTTTTGTAGAAACATAAGGGTATAAAACTGATAACTCCCAGGTAAATTCCTCAATAAGATCCTGATGAAGCAGCGTATTATCGTAAGGTACCTGCATTATATGGAACAATTCAAACGGCAGAGCAAAAGATGCAAATGAACTTTTTAATGGCCTCTTAATAATAATTTCATTAAATGCCCCCTGCAATAATGAATCAATTTTAGTTTCCTTGTCCGTCTCCAAATTAATAGGTTCATTAAAGTAAGCTTCATCAATTTTATCTAAAATAAATTGCTTGTCTTTATAAATAATCTCAACAAGTTGAAGTTTTGATCCTGAAATTGTAAAGCCTATATGATTTTCAAATCCTGCCATTGCATGCCTGTAAAAGATTTTAGTCCACTATTGTTAACAATCCCGTCATGTTATATATGTACAAAAAAATATTTTTAATACTGCAATTATTTATGTCAATTCTATTTTACTTTCTCTAAAATATTATTTACATAAAATATTCTATTATTTAATATAAGCGTACTTTTTGATTATAGCCAATCTTTTTTCGCCAATATTTTTTACTCTTAATAGTTCATCAAAATTATTAATTTTGCCCAGTTTTTTACGAAGCTCAATTATCCCTTCAGCAGTCTTCTTTCCCACATTAGGAACAGTTGTAAGCGCTTCAAGATCGGCATGATTTAAGTCAATACTCTTTTCTGAAGCAATAATTTTAGTCGAAAAATTTTTGAAATTATTTTTATTAAGTTCTAAAATGTAGTCTTTGATCCCCTCCGATTGAATACTCTCCAGAGAATCCTTTTCCATGCCGGAACTGATGAAAGCGCTGTCTTCTTTAGAATAATCAAATTTTTTGAAAGATGTTAGTCCATTACCGATGAAAATATTTTTATAGCTAAATCCGGCAGCAAAGGTAATAAAAAGAAAAATTGTAACTCTAAGTTCAGTTTGAGTGAATCCAATCTTCTCCGCCAATTTTTTAATCATTTAATATAGGCTTTAAAAATTATTTATTAAATCAGTATCATAAATTAAATCTTCTGAAAAAATTATTTTCATCTGAATTGGGGGATTTTTTAAAGTTCTGTAATTCTGAAAGCTCTTTCAGCAGCTCTTTTTCTTTCGTATTAACTTTCTTAGGTATTTCAACGTTAACCCGCACAAGCTGATCGCCGTGTCCTGACTGGTTAAGATGTTTTATTCCTTTATCACGCATTTTTAATAATTTCCCGGGTTGTGTTCCGGCTTCAATTTTAATAATTGCTTTTCCATTCAATGTTGGCACCTCAACTTCTGCACCTACTACAGCCGTTGGAAAACTGATAAATAAATCATAAACTATATCGTCACCTTCCCTAATAAAATACTGATGCGGAATTTCCTGAAAAACAGCTATTATATCCCCGGAAGGTCCTCCGCGCTTGCCTGAATTTCCTTCGCCTCTAAGCGTCATATAACTAGCTTCGTGTACTCCGGCAGGAACATTTATTGTAAGATTTACTTCTTCATTTGTTCTGCCATCCCCCATACATTTTTTACAGGGTTTTTCAACTACTGTTCCCTCTCCGTTGCAATTGCTGCAGGCACTAATATTAACAAACTGTCCGAATACGGAGCGAGATACAGTTTTTACTTCCCCGCTGCCATGGCAGACAGGGCAAGCTTTTGTTGCTGTTCCAGCCTCAGCGCCTGTACCATTGCATTGGGTGCATTTAACTAATTTCTTTATCTTAATTTTCTTAGAAACACCTGCTGCTATTTCTTCCAAGGTAAGTTTAAGAGTAACTTTGAGATCGGAACCAGGAGCACCTGAAGCTCGTCTCCCGCTTCGTGTACGCTGGTTTCCTCCTAAAAAGTCATCAAAGATTGATCCCCCGCCGAATATATCAGAGAAGTGGGAGAAAATATCATTGATATCCGAAAAGCCCTGAGAGCCGTAACCACTGCCGCGCATACCTTCATGACCAAAGCGGTCGTACTGAGATCTTTTATTATCATCGTTTAATACTTCGTAAGCTTCCGCCGCTTCCTTGAATTTTTCCTCAGAATCTTTATCATCCGGGTTCCTATCCGGGTGATACATCATAGCTAATTTCCTGTATGCTTTTTTCAGATCGTCTTTAGTTGCATTTTTGTTAACACCTAAGATTTCATAATAATCCCTTTTTGCCATATATTCTATATATCCTCACGGTTAGATTTGCTGCTTAAATTATCATGAGCCTGTTCTGAATTGTCTGCACTAACAATTACTTTTGTATGCCTGATAACCCGGTCTTTATATATATAACCTTTTTCAACTTCATCAAGGACAGTATGCGGTTCAACGCCATCAGCTTTTTTTTGCATAATTGCTTCGTGAAAATGAACATCGAATGGCTTACCTATAGATTCTATTTTCTTCACTCCCTGTTCATCAAGCACTTTAATTAATTTTTCATATACAAGTTTAATCCCCTGCTTCAGTGAATCAAAGTCCCTGGTATTATCTATATGTTGAAGAGATCTTTCAAAATCATCCACTATTGGTAAGAGTTTAATGATAAAAGATTCGGCAGCGTACTTTAATAAATTCAACTGATCATTCTCAGTTCTGCGTTTATAGTTTTCAAACTCAGCAGCTTTTCTTAATAATTTATCTTTATATTCCGCAGATTCTTTTTCAAGTTGTTCGATTTTTGTTTTTGCCAGGCTCAGTTCTTCATTTAATTTAGCATCTTTATTCGATTCGGGTGATTTTGTCTCTCCAACTCTTTCAATCTTTATTTCATTTGAAAGATCATCATGATTAATATTATCATTTTTGTCTTTCTTCATAGCAATGGGCTCCTTTTATTTAGGGTTAGTATTTGTCAAAACTTCAGATAACATTTTAGCCATATAATCTACGATAGCTACAATTTTCGAATATTCCATCCTTTTCGGACCTATAATTCCAAGTGTACCTGAAATATCGCCAAGTTTATAATCTTTACTTACAAAACTGTATTCCTGAAGTTCTTCTATTTGATTTTCGCTTCCAATGGAAATAAATACCTGGTCAGGTGCAGCGTCATTGGATTTTTCCATAATATGAATGATTATGTCTTTATCTTCAATTAATTCAATAACACTTTGAAATTTTTGCGGATCCTCAAACTCCGGCTGCTTTATAACATTTTTTGCACCCGTAATTACAAGCTTTTCGGTTTGTTTTACATCCGTAAAAATTTTATCTACCGAATCAACGAAAACTCTAATAACGGGTTTTTGATCTTCTTCAATGTCTTTAAATCTTTCAGCAAAAGTAGATTTTATATCACTAAATGTTAAACCACAAAGTTTTTCATTCAGCAGGTTTTGAACAGAATCTATAAGATTTGGTTTTATATTAGACGAAAGTTCAAGTGTTATGGTTTTTACCAGTCCGGATTTTATGCTTATAATTACAAGAATTCTTGTTGAGGAAAGTGAAACAATCTGTAGCTTTTCAAGGATGCCCGTTTCAAGTTTTGGATAAGATACGCACGCAAGCTGGTGTGTTATATTGCTTAAAACTAATGATGTGATCCTGAAAAGTTCGTCGGTATCTACTGCATTTGCATCCAAATTCTTATTGATCATCCCTTTTTCTAATTGATGAAGTTCAGGAATGTCCATAAGTGAGTCAACATAAAACCTGTAGCCTTTATCGGTCGGAATTCTGCCGGCGGAAGTATGCGGATGATCAATAAAACCGGAATCTTCCAGATCAGACATTATATTTCTCACCGAAGCAGGTGATAAACCTATGTCAAATCTCTTCGTTATATTCCGTGAGCCTACCGGTGAAGCAGTTAATATAAACTGCTGAATAATATGTCGAAGAATATTTTTTTCCCGTTCATTTAGTTCTTCGTTCAGCATGATGCAAAAATTATAAATTTTAATTAACAAAGATACTAAATTTTAAAGAATATTTGATTTGATATCAATGACAATCTGTTAAGCGACAAAATTGGGTGTACTTATAAAGAATCTGAAAATGTTTTTAATAAAATTGCATAATTATAAGGCTATTGTGTGATTTATCTTATTTTTCCTATTTTTTACTGTAGCGTTCTGCATAATTTAAAATTTTATTTGTTAATTTTGTATATAAAATTTTCTTCATTCCGTTAGAGCGGTTCATATCATAACTAACAAATCGGAATAATTATGGCGTACTGAATAAAATTCAGGAGGAAAATTTTTATGTATAATATAATAATAATTTAAGGACTCAATAAGTTGAACGGATACTCTGAATTGATTTCGTCTATCGAAGAGAGCAGAACAATGGCAATTTCTTCCCTTGTAAAGAAGTTGACGTCGGAAGGTAAAAATGTATTAAGTTTTAGTGCCGGCGAACCGGATTTTCCAACACCGGAATTTATAAAACAGGCAGCAATTAAAGCTATTAATGAAAATTTTACACGCTACACAGCCAATGAAGGATATGCCCCTTTGATTAATGCAATAATTCAAAAATTTGCAAAAGAAAATGGTCTTGATTTTAAACCGCAGAATATTTTAGTATCTGCCGGCGCAAAGCATTCGATCTATAACTTAATGATGGCGCTTTGCAACCCGGGTGATGAAGTTATCTTCCAGTCTCCCTACTGGGTTAGTTACCCTGAAATGGTTAAACTTGCACAAAGCATACCTGTAATTATTAATGCAGAAGCCGAGCAAGAATATAAAATTACTCCGGCACAACTTGAAAAAGCAATCACTCCCAAAACCAAAATATTTTTATTTAATACTCCTTCCAATCCTACAGGATCAGTATACAGCAAAGATGAGATTCTTGCGTTGGCTGAAGTTCTAAAAAATAAGGAACATATCTATATTGTTTCGGATGAAATATATGAAAAGATTGTGTTTGACGGCGAAAAGCACTTTAGTATAGGTTGTATAGATTATCTGAAAGACAGAACTATTACTATAAATGGTGTAAGCAAAGCATATGCTATGACAGGGTGGCGTATCGGATATGCAGCCGGGGATGAAGGTGTTATTAAACTGGCAAGAAATCTTCAAAGCCATTCTACTTCAAATGCAGCATCAATTTCACAGGCAGCGGCTCTTGCTGCTTTGACACAAGAGTCAGATGAAATTGAAGATATGGTTACAAAGTTTAAGGAGAGGAGGAATTTTATTTACGAAGCGTTGAATAAAGTCAATGGAGTTAAATGTCCGCTTCCTAAGGGTGCATTCTATGTATTTTATGACGTTAGCAGTTATTATGGGACAAAAGTTAACGGATACCAGATTAATGACTCATCTTCTTTCTGTAATTACTTGTTGACTGAAGAAAACGTTGGGTTGGTTCCGGGCATCGCTTTTGGGAACGATAAATGCGTAAGAATGTCATATGCCTGTTCTTTTGAAGAATTAACAGATGGGCTTGAGAGAATAACAAGAGCATTATCTAAATTGCACTAAGATAATTGGTCATAAGGCGGTATAATTAGCAACCAGAATTTTAAATACTAAGTAATTATTATCCCTTTATATAAAGCTGAAGAGTTTTATGAACCTCCTCTACGGGCATTTCTTCTCCCGTCCACATTTCAAATGATTTTGCCGCCTGGTGCACGAGCATTTTTAATCCGTCCAGAACTGTAGCGCCTTCCGATGAGGCTGTTTTTAATAACTGTGTCAATGGCGGGTTATAGACAAGATCAAAAACAATTTGTCCTTTTGTAAATGAGTTGTTCAAACTTGTAATTGTATCATCTGATTCCGGGAACATGCCTACAGATGTTGCATTAATTATAAGTTTGGAATTTCTGAATACATCTATCAGGTCAGGCGGGAAAAGTTCTCTGGTCTTGAAATAGTTATATTTCATTTTATCAACAAAATAATTTTTCAGTGTTTCCGCACGTTGTTCCGTTCTATTAATCAAATAAATAGTTGATGGTTTAAAATACCGGATCAGTGTGTAAATAACCGCACGCGCAGCACCGCCGGCACCTACTATACTAACTTCATTGCCTGATATTTCTTCTTTAAAAGGGATTAACGTTTCATATACACCGTTTACATCGGTGTTATAACCGTTAAGTTTACCTAAATCGTTAACCACAGTATTTACTGCGCCTATTATTGAAGCTTCTTCAGAAACATTATTCATATACTGGGTTATATTTTCTTTATGAGGAATAGTAATATTAAATCCTTTTATCCCGAGTGCTATCATTCCTTTAAGCGCAGTTTTTAAGTTTACAGTAGGAACATCAAACGGTAAAAAAATGTAATCAAGCTCCTTTAATTGGAAAGCTACGTTGTGAATTAAAGGCGAATATGAATGCTTTATAGGATGTCCTATAAGCCCTGTTAATTTTGTATTCAAATGATAAGAATCTTTCATTTCAGCTAAAAGTAATTAATTAATCGCATACTAAATTTGGATGGCTTAGTAAATTCAAAAAAAATAAATAAAACAAAAATTATAATTCATTTCAATCCCGCCATCCTGATAATTGCACTGCCAGAAGGAAATGCCTACACTTCTCCTGCATAATGGCACTAATTAGAGGAGAAGTAGTCAGCATTTAATGAATTTAAGAACTTTACAACTCCCCAAGAAGTTTCTTGAACAGTTTTGAGGATTTAATTTCCGGGTACTCTTTGGCAAACTCGGTCCTGATAGACGGATCAATATTAAAAGCAGATTTCAAGCAATCGACGGCCTCTTGAGTTCTGCTCAGAATAAAATTAATTTTTGCTTTGCCGTAATATGAGGAAGCATCCTGAGGATTAATTCTAATACACTCGTTATATGAGCGCATCGCTTCAAGCCAGTCGCCCAGTTCAAACAAAGTCTCTGCAAGGTTAAACCAAATTTCGTAATTATTTTTTTCAAGGTTGAGTGCTTCTCTGTAACTTGCCACAGCATCCTGCAACTGGCCAAGAGAATACTCCAGGTCGGCTTTCGCATACCATGCTTCTGCATTATCCTGAGATAAAGTTATCGCTTTATTAAAGTCTTTAAGGGCAAGATGATATTTTCCGTATGAATCATAACAAAAGCCCCTTGCAAGATAAGCTTCATAATATTGATCGTTAATTTTTAAAGCATCGCTATAATATTTGATGGCGCTTGAAATGTCGCCCATTTCCTCAAAAATATTTGCAATATTGTAAGAAGAGGCTTCATCATACCTGTCAAGTTCCAGCGACTGTTTAAAACTTTCAATTGCACTTTCCAGACGGCCCAAATCAGCAAGTGCATTCCCTTTATTAAACCATGCGCTCGCAAAATCCTCTTTAATAGCTATAGCAAGGTCATAACTTTCAATTGCTTTTTCAAGCTTGTTCATTTTAACAAGAACAACTCCGCGGTTATACCATCCGCTTGCATTGTAAGGCTCAAAATCCAAAAATTTATCATATGCTTCCAGCGCTTTTGGAAAATCAGGTAAGTTTTCATAGCAAAAACCAAGCTCATAGTAAGCTTCGTTAAATTCTGGTTCTATTTCAATCACTCTTTTCAAATATCCTACGGCCTTCTCAAATTCTTCCCTCCGCTGGTACAATGTTCCAAGTCCGAACATTGCATCTTCGTTTTTGGGTTCAACTCTCAAAACTGATTCCAAAGAATTTTTTGCATCTTCAATTAAACCAAGATTCTCTTCCGCAGCCGCTCTGTTTATTACAGTTTCCGAATCGCCGGGATTCAAAGATAATGATCTGTTAAAACAAACAATTGATTCTTCAAAATTTCCAACTGCATTTTCCAAAGACCCTTTTCTAAGCCAGTATTCAGAGTTATAGGGAAAAGCTTCAAGCAAAATATTAATAAAATAAAAACCGTCCTGAAATCGTTCGCTTTCTAAACAGATCTGAACTATTTCTTCAATAGTTTCAATACAACCGTAGATACCGCATTCGGATATTAATCCTTTACATCTATTTATTTCATCATCAAGGTTTTTTTCTTCTTCATAAGAATATTCATCGTTATCAAAATCCGAATCTAAAATTGACATTTTTCTCTCCTTAGCAATGAATCGTGTGCAAAAATGTATTACTAATAAAATCTAAAATCAAGTTGATTTTAAGTTAACTTATTCATAAGGATGAAATTAACGTTTAAAATAGATTTTATATCACAATATCAAAAAATTTCAACTCACTCATCACAGGTTTATGAACAATATGCAAAAATAAGATTGATAATTTTAATTCATTAAAACTGCAGTCACCTTAACTGCAGCATCTTTTAAATTCTTCGCTACTTCAAAATTTAAACCAGATTTTTTCAACAATATCCCAGCCTCATTTGCATTTGTTCCTTCCAGCCTGACTACGACTGGAATATTTACTTTAATTTCGCTTGTTGCATCAATAACACCCTGTGCAACCCGATCACATCTGACAATACCGCCAAAGATATTAATTAAAATTGCCTTAACATTTGGGTCGGAAAGAATAATTTTGAATCCATTTGCAACTGTTTCTTTACTTGCACCTCCTCCGACATCAAGAAAGTTTGCCGGTTCCCCTCCGGCAAGTTTTATAATATCCATAGTTGCCATAGCAAGGCCTGCTCCGTTCACCATACAGCCGACATTTCCGTCAAGTTTAATATAATTCAAGTTATACTTAGAAGCTTCTATCTCTAGCGGATCTTCTTCATAAAGATCGCGATAGCGCTCTATGTCCGCATGCCGGTAAAGCGCATTATCATCAAAGTTCATTTTTGCATCAAGTGCAATTACATCACCATCTTTGGTTACAACCAAGGGGTTAATTTCTGCAAGTGAGCAATCGCTTTCTACATAGGCACTGTACAATCCCATTAAAAATTTAACTGCATTTTTATTCTGAACACCTTCAAGTTTTAGAGCAAATGCAAGTTTTTTTGCTTGATAAAGCTGAATTCCAAGTTCCGGGGCAATAGTTTCCTTAATTATTTTTTCCGGCGATTCGGCTGCAACTTTTTCAATTTCAACCCCGCCTTCTGTTGAAACCATAATTACATTTTGTGAAATTGCTCTATCCAGAGTGATGCCAACATATAATTCTCTTTCAATATTTACACCTTGTTCAATCAAAAGTCTTTTAACAACTTTACCCTCAGGCCCTGTTTGATGAGTTACAAGTGTCATTCCAAGCATTTGGTCTGCTATGCTTCTAACTTCCTCCATGTTTTTAGCAATTTTCACGCCACCGCCTTTGCCTCTTCCTCCGGCATGAATCTGCGCCTTTACAACCCATAACTCACCTCCAATTTCCTCAGCTGAATGTACCGCTTCTTCTGCTGAGAAAGCAACCCTTCCTTTAGGAACAGCAACATTAAATTTCCTTAAAATCTCTTTTGCCTGGTATTCATGTATCTTCATTTAAAATCCTCTTTTTATTATTTTGGTTTAAATGAACCTTATTAATGAAATATAAAAATCAATTAATCTAACCTGGATTAAATTTTATACAAAAATTAAGTCTTTTAATTTCAATAAGCAATGTAAAGTGAGAACCGGCAAATATAGTGTGCAGAATTATTATTTGTTATCAGACTAAAGTTTATTAATTTACACTTGTATCTCCCTTTCGAGATTAAATCAAAAGTGAAAAAACTAATTGCTTATTTGTTAAATTAATGGTTAGGCATTATAATTAAACGTTTTCTAATAAATCACCTTATACACTTTCTGAAGGAAACACCTTAAGTACTTCATTGAATGAATCACAATATCCATTTTTTATAAACATTTACGATTTAAAATAAATTCTGAATGTAATACAATGGTTTCCAAAACATTTTTATTGGAATTACGGCACAATGAATTTATTTTCGCATCACTAATTTCAGGATAAATTGATGTCATTATTAAAAGCTATTAAGACAATACCGGAACTTTTTGAATTTCTTACTGATGAACGGCGCAGTAAGTATAGGGAAATACTGCTTATGCGAAAAGTTGAAGGAAAATTTGAGGGTATTACATACAGTGAATTCAAAGAGGAAACAGATAATTTTGCTAGCGGAATTTCTTTATTGGGAGTTAAACCGGGTGACAAAATAGCAATAATTTCCGAGAACCGGCCTGAATGGGTTTACACAGATATGGCTGTCTTGAGTTTAGGTGCAGTCGATGTTCCGCTTTATCCTTCGCTCACTGCAGATTCCGTTGAATTTATTTTAAATAATTCAGAATCGAAGGGTATAGTAGTTTCGAATAAATTCCAGCTTAATAAAGTAAATAAAATCAAGCATAAATGCCGCCATCTTAAATTCATAATCGTTTTAAATAATAAAGATTCCGAAAGCGATGGGAAAACTATTTTTTCATTTAAAGAGATTCAGGACAAAGGGATAATATTTAAAGCAGACCGCCCGTATTTTCTGAAGGAATGTAGAAGCCAGGTAAAAGAAAATGATCTTTGTACCATAATCTATACATCCGGAACAACGGGAGAGCCTAAAGGAGTAATGCTAACACATAAAAATATTATCTTTAATGTTAATTCTGCATTGGAAACATACCCCGTTGGTGAAAACGACATTTTCTTATCCTTCCTTCCTCTTTGCCACATTTTTGAACGAATGGGCGGATACTATACAGCTTTTGCATCAGGTGCAATGATTTGTTATGCGGAAGGAATTGAGTCAATAGCCCAGAATATGCTGGAAACCCATCCGACAATTATTACCACGGTTCCAAGATTGTTTGAAAGAATATATTCAAAAATTTTAAAGAATGTTGACTCTCAATCCAGGACAAAGCAAAAAATATTCTACAGCTCAATTGAAATTGGGAAAGAATTCCGGGCTGCTAAACGTATTGGAAATGTATCATTAAGTTTATCAATTAAAAATAAAATAGCAGACCGAATTGTTTTCAAGAAAATGCGGGAACAGATGGGCGGGAAGTTGAGATTTTTTATTTCCGGAGGAGCGCCACTTGCCCGTGAATTAGGTGAATTTTTTGAAACGGCCGGAATTTTTATAATCGAAGGTTATGGTTTAACAGAATCCTCTCCAATAATAGCAGCCAACAAACCGGATGATTATAAATTCGGCACTGTGGGCAAACCGTTTCCAGGCGTTGCAGTGAAATTAGCTTCTGATGGAGAAATTCTTGCAAGAGGTCCAAATATAATGCTGGGCTACTATAAAAACAGAAAAGAGACCGAAGAATCAATTAAAGACGGTTGGCTGCACACAGGTGATATCGGGGTTTTTGATTCCGAGGGATTTTTAATGATTACAGACAGGAAAAAACATTTATTTAAAACTTCCACCGGCAAATATATAGCGCCTTCACATATTGAAAATCTTTTTCTAGCAAGCAAATATATTGATCAGTTCGTCCTTATCGGCGATAGGAGGATGTTCCTTAGCGCTTTGATTGTTCCGGATTTTGAAGCAATTCAGCTATACGCAGACGAAAATAAAATCTACTATAATAATTTGGCAGAACTTGTACATACAAAAGAAATTTATAATATGATAGAGCAAGAAATGCTGCAGGTTCAAAAAAAACTTGCAAATTATGAAAGAGTCCGCAAATTTACCCTGCTTGAAAAACCATTCAGCTTGGAGAATGGAGAAGTAACCCCCAGCTTGAAAATCCGCCGTAAAGCAGTAGAAGAACGCTATGGCAATTTAATAGAAGAGATGTATGCGGGAAAATAAATTTATTACTCTCTTGAGTTACTCTTAATCCCCTCTTGAGAGTGGAATAATCTCAAAATGATGGGATTACATTTGATTAATCTGCAATTTTGACAATATTTCAATTCCTTGAAAGCCTAACCGATTTTCGGTATATTTCATAACTAATTATGATTTGAAAAGACAAAGGAGTGTTTACTTGAACGAATCAGATAATATCGAAATTGGTGACCCTAATGAGAGCTCTATAGTAGAAAGTATACCGGAAATTCTTCCTGTTTTACCATTAAGAGATTTAGTCCTATTCCCATATATGATCTTTCCAGTTCTTATAGGTCGCGAACAGTCTATAAGGGCCGCAAACTATGCACTTGAGAAAACAAAATACATATTTTTATCAACTCAGAAAAAATCAAATATTGAAGATCCCAAAAAAGATGATATCTACAATGAAGGAACTATAGCAAAAATTGTACAGATATTAAAGCTGCCTAATGGATTAATGAAAATTCTTGTTGATGGTCTTCTGCAGGGTAGAATTAAAGAATTTACTGATAATAAAAATTTTTTTGAAGCTAAAATAGAAGTTATAGTCCCTGAATTTGAACAGGATCACGAACTTAATGCCCTGACAAGACAAATGTCCCAACTTTTTAAGGATTATGTAAAAATCAATAGGAATATACCGAATGAGGCAGTCTCTGCATTCGAAAATATTGACGAACCGGATCGTAGGCTTTTTTATGTAGCAGCCAACATTAATCAGGCTATTGAAGTAAAACAAACTATATTGCAGAAATTCACTCTGAAAGAACAGTACTATGAAGTTATTAAAATACTGAATTCTGAAATAGACATCTTGAAAATCGAAAAGGAGATCGATAATAAGGTTCAGGAAAATATAGCAAAAACCCAACGTAAATTTATTATTCAGGAACAAATCAAAATTCTACAGGATGAATTGGGTGATGAAGATGATGCAACTCCGGAATTTGTAAAACTGAAAGAGCAGATAAAAAAGTTAAAATGCCGAAAGAAGCAGAAGCTAAAGCTTTTGAAGAGCTTAATAAACTCAAAAAGACTCCGTCCATGTCACCCGAATCAACAGTTATCAGAAATTATTTGGATTGGTTAGTTGATATACCCTGGTCAAAAAAGTCTAAAGATGATTTAAACATAAATCATGTGCAGAAAATTTTGGATGAGGATCATTTCGGGCTTGAAAAACCTAAAGAAAGAATTGTAGAGCATATTGCGGTTCTAAATCTTGTTAAACAAATGCGCGGTCAAATATTATGCTTTGTTGGCCCTCCCGGAGTAGGCAAGACATCTTTGGGTAAATCTATTGCAAGAGCGCTTGGAAGAAAATTTGTTAGGATTAGTCTCGGCGGTGTTAGAGATGAGGCCGAAATAAGAGGCCACAGAAGGACTTACATAGGTTCTATGCCGGGAAAAATTGTTCAATCAATGAAGAAAGCGGGGACAATAAATCCCGTCATGCTTCTTGATGAAATAGACAAGATGAGTACAGATTTCAGAGGTGATCCCTCATCCGCAATGCTGGAGGTTCTTGATCCGGAACAGAATCATACTTTCAATGATCACTATATAGAAATTGATTACGACCTTTCGCAGGTTATGTTTATTACAACGGCTAATGTACGTTATAATATCCCCCTCCCATTGCAGGACAGGATGGAAATAATTGAATTGCCCGGTTATCTTGAATATGATAAAATCGAAATTGCAAAACGTCATATTATTCCGAAACAGCTTGGAAATCATGGGCTTAATAAAAAAGATGTTACAATATCCGAAGAAGCGGTTAAAATGATCATTACCGAATATACGCGTGAAGCCGGCGTAAGAAATCTCGAAAGAGAGCTTGCATCTATTTGCAGAAAGTTAGCGAGAGATATAGTTTTAAAAGAATTATCCAACGGCAAACGTAAAACTAAAATTAAATATGTTGTTGACGCCGCCAAGGTTGAAGAATATCTAAAGATACCCAGATACAGGACTCATAAACACAGCAATGAGTATAAAGTGGGGAGCGTTACCGGTTTGGCGTGGACGAGTGTCGGCGGTGAAATTCTTAATGTTGATGTAACTATTATGAACGGTTCGGAAAAATTAACACTTACGGGGCAGATGGGAAATGTAATGAAAGAATCTGCCCAGGCAGCATTAAGCTACATCCGCTCTAATGCAAAAGCATTTAACATTGATCCTAACTTCTTTAAAGGCAAGGAAGTTCATATTCATCTGCCTGAAGGAGCGATACCAAAAGACGGCCCATCTGCAGGAATAACTATGTCAATGGCCTTGCTTTCTGCTGTTAGCGGCAGGCCGGCATCTAACGCAATTGCCATGACCGGAGAGATCACATTACGCGGCGAGGTTCTTCCAATAGGAGGGCTGAATGAAAAATTATTGGCTGCAAAACGAAATAAAATAAGCACTATTCTTATTCCCAAGGACAATGAAATTGATCTTAAAGAGATTCAGGATTCCGTAAAAGACGGATTAAAAATTATACCGATTGAAAAGATTGAAGATGCTATTCCTTACGTTTTTAATAGTATTAAGAAACCATCTAAAGAAGTAAATAAAAAGAATATTAATTCTAAAAAGAGAACAAAATAATTGGAAGAAAATATTTTTATTGATAAAAATCTGATGCTTGATAAACTTTATTCAATGCTTATTGAGCAGGTAAAATCTTTATTAAATAAAAATGATAACTGGCTGTCAAACTTATCTAATCTGACTGCTGTTCTTAAGCAAACTTTTGATAAAATTAGCTGGATTGGTTTTTATTTATACGACGGGGAAAAGCTCTATCTTGGCCCTTTTCAGGGTAAGTTAGCCTGTTCTTACATAGAGTTAGGCAAAGGTGTTTGCGGCACATCTGCTCAAAAAAGAGAAACGGTTATTGTCCCCGATGTTAATAAATTTCCTGGGCATATAATCTGCGATGCAGATTCAAAATCGGAGATTGTTATTCCCATCATAAAAGATGGCAGTTTGTTTGGTGTATTAGATATCGATAGTTATTTTATTAATTCTTTCAATGAAATTGATAAAAAATACCTTGAAGTTATTGTTGAATATTTAATTTCAGTATTGAATATTTAAAAATCAAGTGATTAAAAAATTGAAAGATGGGAAAATTTAATTTTGATATATTGAATCTGCCGGCATAAAGGTTTTTACTTTTATGCATTAAAATTGATTTCCTGAACTTTGGCTTTTGAACTTTATACTTTGAACTTAATCTGTAGGTAATCATGGCATTTGTTGTAACAGCGCGTAAATGGCGCCCTCAAAGATTTAGTGATGTTGTCGGCCAGGAACATATTACCGCAACACTAAAAAATGCAATTAGAAATAACAGGATAGCTCACGCTTATATTTTTACCGGTCCCCGTGGAGTGGGCAAAACAACTACTGCAAGAATATTAGCAAAAGCTCTAAATTGCGTTAATCCCCAGGATTCAGAACCATGCAATGAATGTAAAATATGTAATTCAATTCAAAATTCACAATCTTTGGATATTATTGAAATTGACGGCGCTTCAAACCGGGGCATTGACGAAATCAGAACATTGCGTGATTCAGTTAAATATGCTCCGACTGAAGGCAAATATAAAATTTATATCATCGATGAAGTGCATATGCTTACGAAGGAATCTTTCAATGCTTTTTTAAAAACTTTGGAAGAACCACCTGTACACACTATTTTTATTTTTGCTACAACCGATATTCATAAAGTTCCTCTCACGATTATTTCCCGGTGTCAAAGGTTCGATTTTAGAAGAATTCAACTTGATACTATAAAAACGTTATTGAATAAAATTGCCTTAGAAGAAAAAATCAGTATAGATGATAAAACTCTTACTATTATAGCTAAAAAAGCCGATGGAGCATTACGCGATGCAGAAAGTTTCTTCGACCAGATCGTTTCATTTTGCGGAAACACTATTGAAGCTTCTTCTGTCGCCAAAATGCTTAATCTCATTGATGATGAAATCTTTTTCGCTATTTCAGACGCTGTTTTGGCAAAAGATTTTAAAGAGGTCTTTGAAGTAACCAAACAAATTTATGATAATGGCTGGAATTTCATAGACTTTATGGACGGATTGATTGAGCATTTCAGGAACATTATGACGGTGGTCCTTAGTAAAAACACTCAACAGGTTGAAGCCGCAGAAATATATAAAGCCAGATATCTAGGTTATATCGATAAATTTTCGGAGGGAGATATTCTTCGTTTATTTAATTTCCTCAATAAAGTTCAGCAGGAGCTTAGATATTCTCAAAATCAACGGCTTAAAATTGAAATTTCATTAAGCCATTTGATCGGGCTTGAAAAAACTGCAACTATTTCAGATTTAATTTATGATCTTAACTATGAAGGCTCAAATCCTTCAATTATAAGTGAACCTTCGAAAAATAATTATTATCCTACAGAAGGCTCCCCGCGGAACAACCCGACACAATCAATAAAACATGAAAAAACAACTGCAACTGTCACACTGCCTATAAATGATGTACTTGCTAAATCCGGTGTTGGTGAGGGTAATACCTCCAATTTTAGCCAAGTAGTTCAAAAATGGGAGGGATTTGTAGAGTCCATAAGCAAAGAGAAGTCATTAACCTTTGGTTCATTTATAAAAGAAGTGAAATTAGTAAGCCTGGATGGGAAAAAAATAAATATTTATAGTGATAGCACAGAAAGCAGGGAAATTGTAAAATTCAACACGGAGTACCTTTCTCAAAAGACGTTAGAATTTTTCGGGAAAAAGATGACATTGCAATTTAGTAATGATCCGGGTGATGTGGAAATTTCAACACCTCAGATTTCCAATCCTGTGAAGGAAGAGAGTAAGCAAAAGGAAGTTTGTAACGACCCTTATATCGAAAATATTATAAACGAACTTGGTGGCGAAGAACTATCATAATTTCCTACCTTTTATTTGTACTTTTTTTTTGAAAAATTAAAATTATATTAGCTATTATATAGCTATAAAAGCTTTGATAATTTGGTAATTATTGATTATTTTTCTTATCTATGTCTAAAAGATTAATAGTTGCCATAGATGGTCCGGCAGGTTCCGGTAAAAGTACTTCAGCAAAGCTTGTCGCACAAAAGTTAGGATATTTATACATTGATACCGGAGCAATGTATAGAACCGTTACATATTTAGCAATAAAAAATAACATTCTTAATGATCCAAAAGCAATTATAGATATAACAAAATCTTCTAATATTGATCTTAAATTTATTGACGGTATTACTTACGTTTCTGTTAATCAAATAGATATTACTGATCAGATACGGTTACCAGAAGTAAATTTAAATGTAAGTAATATTAGTACAATCAAAGAAGTAAGAGAAATTTTAGTAGAAAAACAGAGAAAGCTTGCTTTAGAAAACCGCGGCGTAGTATTGGAAGGCAGGGATATAGGTACAGTTGTTTTTCCCGATGCAAATGTTAAGATTTTTCTTATAGCTTCAATTGAAGAACGGGCGCGTAGAAGAACTAAGGAATATTCCGAGAATAATGTTTTTATAACTCAGGAAGAAGTTAAGGCAAATTTAGAACTTAGGGATAAAATTGATTCAACTCGGGAAATCAGCCCTTTAATTAAGGCTCCTGATGCTCTTGAAGTTGATACTTCTAAAGTGACTATAGAACAGCAGGTCGATATTATTCTCAGCTATATAAAGCTGGCTGCTGAAAAAGACGAAAATTAGTTCGTTGATGAAATATTAATAAAAATTTCAAGCCGTCAATAATTACTTATGTAAAACTAAATCTTCTGCAACATTACTTTCCGGCGGCATTAGGCAATATTGCAGACAACAATAAATAATTTGTTAGGAGGATTAATGTCCGAAGAACCCACAGAAGCTAAAAAGATTCAAGCTGGTATTGATGATTATGAAAAAGCTAAAAAACATTTTAATAGTGATGAATATTCAAAAGAGGAATTCTTAACATTAGCAAGGCTATATTCTGAATCTTTTAAAGATGTTAAAGAAGGCGAACTAATTAAAGGGAAAATTGTCCGTGTTCAAGGCGATTTTGTAATTCTTGATGTTGGTTTTAAATCAGAAGGTTCGATCCCGAAAAACGAGTTTTATGAAAACGAAGAAATAAAAGTTGGCCAGGAAGTTGAAGTTGTTCTTGAAAGCGTAGAAGATCAGGAAGGAAACCTTGTTTTAAGTAAACAGAGAGCTGATTTCTTAAGAATATGGGAAAAAGTAGTTAAAGCACACGAAACAGGTGAAATTATTCAGGGTAGAATACTCAAAAGAATTAAAGGTGGAATGGTTGTTGATTTAATGGGTATGGAAGCATTTTTACCCGGATCACAAATCGATGTTCGCCCAATTCGTGATTTTGATGCTTTTGTTGGCCAGATAATGGATTTTAAAGTTGTTAAAGTAAACATCCCAACAGAAAATGTTGTTGTATCACATAAAGTTCTTGTTGAAGAAGAAATTGCCGACCAGAGAGATGCCATTCTTAACAGTCTTGATAAAGGCCAGATTCTTGAAGGTACTGTAAAAGCTATTACCGATTTTGGTGTATTCGTAGATCTTGGAGGCGTTGACGGCTTAATTCACATTACCGATTTGAGCTGGGGTAGAATCAATCATCCAAATGAAGTTGTTAAGCTCGACCAGACAATTAAGGTTGTTGTAACTGATTTTGATGAAGAAAAGAAAAGAATATCCCTAAGCTTAAAGAAACTGCTTCCTCATCCATGGGAAGATATTGATAACAAATATAAAATCGGAGATAAAGTTTCCGGACGTGTTGTTTCTCTTACTGATTACGGTGCATTTATTGAAATTGAAAAAGGAATTGAAGGCTTAATTCACAATTCAGAAATGAGCTGGACTCAGCATATTAAACATCCTTCTCAGGTTGTTTCTATGGGGCAGGTTATAGAAGCAATTATTTTAAGCCTTGATAAAGAGGAAAAGAAAATTTCACTCGGTATCAAACAACTTGAACCTGATCCCTGGGAATCTTTAATGCAGAAGTATCCTGTAGGATCAAGACATACCGGTATTGCACGCAATCTAACCAACTTTGGCGTATTTGTTGAACTGGAACCAGGCGTTGACGGTTTAGTTCACATCTCTGATCTCTCATGGACAAAAAAGATACGCCACCCCGGTGAAGTTGTAAAGAAGGGCGAAAAACTGGAAGTAATTGTTCTTGGAGTTGATGTTGAGCAAAGGAAAATATCTTTAGGTCATAAACAAGTTGAAGATAATCCATGGACACATTTTGAAAAGCTTTATGCAGTAGGTATAATTACTCAAGGTAAAGTAGTAAGAATAATTGAAAAAGGATTAATTGCAGAGCTGCCGGAACATGTTGATGGGTTTGTACCTTCTACACAGCTTGCTACTACAAAGATAAAAAACGTAGCTAATCACTTTCCTATTGACGAGTTCATACCATTAAAGGTGATTGAATTCGACAGGGAAAATAAAAAAATCGTATTAAGCGCTATTGCAGCATTAAAGGATAAATCCGAAGAAGAAATTCGTGCTTACTTAGATAAACATAAGTTTGACAGAGTTTCAGTTCAGGAAATTCAAAATGCTGAGACAGGATCGATTGATTCATCTGATTTCCCTATTTTTGAGATCACCGGTGATAATCCGAAATCTCAATCCGAAAAGAAATCTGATTAAACATTATTCGCTGATCGTAATGAAGAGCGAGGGCATTCCCCCGCTCTTCAATTTTTAAAACTACTCAATCATTTTCAAAATATCCGGGACTATGCCAAAAGTTGCATTACATACTTTAGGATGTAAACTTAATTTTTCGGAAACTTCCACAATTGGTAGTCATTTTTTAAATCATGGATACCAGATAGTTGATTTTAAAGATACTGCCGATGTTTATATCTTCAATACTTGCAGCGTAACTGAAAATGCCGAAAGAGAATGCAGGCAACTGGTACGCCGGGCCCTACGGCAAAATCCGGAGGCTTTTATTGCCGTAACAGGCTGCTATGCTCAGCTTCGTCCGAATGAAATTTCCGATATAAACGGTGTTGATGCGGTATTAGGGAGCAATGAAAAATTCAAGATCTTTACTTTACTACAAAATTTCCAAAAAAAAAGTTTGGCATGCATTTATGTCTCTCCACTGCAACAACTGAATGAATTTGGGGCTGCCCATTCTACCGATGCCGATAACCGCACACGGGCCTTCTTTAAAATTCAGGACGGGTGCGATTATAAATGTTCGTTCTGCACCATTCCAATGGCAAGGGGAAAAAGCAGAAGTATGTATCCTGATGAACTTCTTTTTGATTTCATGAAATTAGTTAACAGAGGATATAAAGAAATTATTCTGACCGGAGTAAATGTTGGAGATTATGGCAAAGCATTTTCAACTAATTTATATCAGCTTCTTTTAAAAATGATTCAAGTTCCCGGAGATTTCAGAATTCGTATAAGTTCAATAGAACCAAATTTACTTTCAAACGAAATTATAAATTTAACCGCCGGCAGTGAAAAAATGTGCAAGCACTTTCATATACCTTTACAGAGCGGAAGTGATAATATCTTAAAACTGATGCAACGCAGATATAAAACAAATGATTATGCAGAGTTGATTAATAAATTAAAAAGAAAAATCCCGGATATTGGAATCGGTGTCGACATGATCGTAGGGTTTCCCGGAGAAACAGATGAATATTTTAAACAATCATACAATTTCCTAAATAATCTGCCGGTTTCTTATCTGCACGTTTTTACGTATTCTGAACGTCCTGATACAAAAGCAATCAACATGCCGGATATGATTGAATTAGAAGAAAGGAAAAAAAGGAATAACCTGCTTAGAATTCTAAGCGATAAAAAGAAAAATAATTTTTATTCCGAAATGATTGGTAAAGAACTTGAAGTCTTATTTGAAGGACCTGATGAAAATAACATTGTAAAAGGGTTTTCTTCAAATTACGTTAGGGTCGAGCATACTTTTGACAGCGAATTAGTTAATAATTTTTCAAATATCGCTGTTACCTGTGTTGAGGAGAATATTTGTTTGGGAGAATTAAAAGGGATAAAAAAATCAATTGAACTGATTGCCAGTTAATACTTAAAATTGTAACTAAAAAATATGAAAAAAATAATTCTATTTATCGTTTTACTTTCGTACTGTGTATTTCCGCAGACAACTTCTGAATCCAATATTCTTGTAGTTCAGAATTCTGTAAAACGAATAAATACTAATTATGATTTTCATCATATCTCTTTAAGCAGCGTTGCAGTTAAAAAAAAGAGCGCAGGTTTGGCTGTATTATATTCATTTCTGCTGCCCGGCATGGGTGAACTTTATGCAGGATCTTATTCCAGCGGTAAATATTTTACTATTGCCGAAGGAACGTTATGGGGCGTATATATCGGAATGAATTCATACAGTTATTGGTTAAGAAATAATTACAGGGCCTTTGCTGCCTCTGCTGCCGGAGTAAATAATTCAAATAAAAGCTCTAATTATTATTCAATAATTTCGGATTACTCAAATATTACTGAATACAATGATGCAATGTCACTCCAGGGAAGTTTTAACCAGATGATGAACCCTAATACAGATTACTGGAACTGGCAGTCTGAAGTTGACAGGAAGAATTACCGCAATTTATGGTATTCAAGTGAACAGGAAAATGATAACCTCAGATTTGTTGTCGGGGCATTAATATTAAACCGGGTTATAAGTGCAATAAATGCTGCAAGAATTGTTGCCGCATTTAATAAGGGCCAAACAAACGATTTAAGCTGGAATGTCTCTGTAAATGTAGAAGACTCCGAAACATTGCCTCCAAGCTTAAATTTTAATTTTCGAACTGAATTTTAGAGTATCTTAATATCTTCCCCCAAAATGATTGCTTTTTTGTAAGTAATTTCTTTCAATTAATAATTAGTCCCTAAAATGAGTAATTATGAACTGAAATGATCAAAAGTTTAATATTTGATTATTATTTAAGTATAATTATTCATCACATCATTTTATAATTACATCAGGTAAAATCCTACAAGGCATTCAAAATTGATTAAAAATGAAATTTTATACAAAAATGGACAAGATTAATTTTTTTTAATCTTATCTTAAGCTTTACTTAATTAAAAAAAGATAAGTTTACCAAGTAAATTCATTGTGAGTTTACGGAATTAAAATATTTTAATAAAATTCAGAGGTATTATAATGAAGTCTCGTATTATGTCGTTATTTGTAATGGTTGCATTTATTTTAACATTGGGCTTAAACACATCATTTGCTCAGGATACAACCAAAGCAAAAGCAAAACATAAAGCTAAAGTTGAAAAGACAACTGCAAAGAAAGCTGAAAAAGCTCCTAAAGCAGAAAAAGCTCCTAAAGCCCCTAAAGCAGAAAAAGCTCCTAAGTCACACAAAAAAGCTGCAAAGAAAGATTCAACAAAAATGTAATTTTGTTAGAACTTTTGTTCTACTAAAAAAAGGAGAGTTTTCTAACTCTCCTTTTTTGTTTATATTTCTCTTATGAGAATTTTAATTATAGAAGACGAAAAAAAAGTAGCCTCTTTTATAAAAAAAGGCTTAGAGGAAGAGTATTTTGTAGCAGATATAGCCGGGGACGGCAGAGAAGGTTTAAAGTTAGCTGTATCTGAAGAATACGATATAATTATAATGGATATTATGCTGCCGTATATGGATGGCATAACGCTGATAAAGGAAATCAGAAAAAGAGAAATCTCAACTCCTGTTTTAATGCTGACTGTTAATGACAGTGTTAAAGATAAAGTTGAAGGATTAGATGCCGGAGCAGATGATTATTTAACAAAACCATTTGCATTTGAAGAATTGATTGCACGTTTAAGGGCGCTGCTTAGACGAAATGAAAATTCTAAAACTTCTAAATTAATAGTCGGTGATTTGGTATTGGATCTTCAGTCGCATAGAGTATTCCGTAATAATCAAGAGATCATTTTGACTCCTAAAGAATATTCTATCCTGGAATACTTGATGCGGAATTCCAAAAAAGTAATTTCACGAACTAAACTTATTGAACACGTATATGATTATCATTTCGACACTGAAACTAATATTATCGATGTGTATATTAACAAGGTTCGTTCAAAGATAGATACAAATTTTGAAAAACCGTTAATTCATACAATTCGCGGGATAGGATATGTTCTTAAGGACGATGATTCAAATTGAAAAGAAATTTAGCCCTTGAATTTTTATGTTTCAGAAATTTAAACTTTTCCTGTCTTCGACCAGATTCAAAACTACAATCTGGTACTCCACTCTATTTTTAGTATTAGAACTGCTTCTCGGAATCTTTATCTATCTTTATCTCTATGATACCCTAATGGATAACCTTGATATTGCCTTAAAGACCCAGGCAAAAGGAATAATGAGGCTTGTAATTGGGAAGCACATGGATATTGAAAATTTTGTTCCTGATTCCATTTATACGGACCCCGAAGATTTAGTATGGGATGTTATTTATGATGAAGTAGCATTCAATCTGAGAAATAATTACATTCAAATTAATTTTAAAAATAAAATTTTATATAAATCTGCTAATCTTAATGGCGATACCTTATCTTTCAATAATAAGAAAGGGCAGATGAATTTATTTTACTTTTCAGACACCACCCTTTCTGAAAAGCCAATTAGATGCGTACAACTTTCCGGGAACAATTATAAAATATTGGTTGCTTTCCCGATACAGCATGTAGCTCAAACTCTAAACAGCCTTGCACATATTTTTATCCTTCTTGCACCTATATTTTTTATAATCTCAATTCTTGGAGGCGCATTAATCTCGGCTAAGTCTTTATCCCGAATTGATGCCATCATAAAAAAGACGGAGGAAATTACTGCGCTTAATCTTGATGAAAAAATCAGCGGGGAAAAGTACAGTGATGAATACGGCAGATTGGTAAAAAAAATGAATGAAATGATCAGCAGGATAAAAACTTCTATCGATTATATGAACCAGTTTTCTATCTCCGCTGCTCATGAATTGAAGACTCCCTTAACAATTTTGCGTGGTGAGACTGAGATCGCACTTAAGTCACCGAAACTTCCCGAGGAATATGTAGAAGTATTAAAAAGTAACTATGAAGAGACTCTCCGGCTTACAAAAATTATTGATAATCTTTTCTTCATTTCGAAAATAGATCATTCACTTATTGATATTAAAAAGGAAAAAATAAATTTAGACGATTATCTCAAGAACACTGTTAATAATCTTAAGATAATCGGAGCCGAAAAGAATATAAATCTTGTTGCCGATTCCAGAACGAATTCCGATGTTGAGATTGATAAAGAGTTGATGACACAGGCACTGTCGAATTTAATAGATAACGCTATAAAATATGGTGAGGAAAATAATGTAGTTACTGTGCGGGGGGACTTATGTGACTACAATACAATTAAGATCAGTGTAATTAACAAAGGAGAAGGAATTCCACAGGAATCTATCCCAAAAATATTTGACCGCTTTTACAGAGTAGAATCTTCAAGAAACAGGAAAACAGGCGGAGTGGGACTGGGGCTTTCTGTGGTAAAAGCAATTGTGAACTGGCATAATGCAGAAATTTTTGCCAAATCTGTGCCAAATGAAATTACAGAGTTCTATATCTTATTACCCAAGGCAGCATAGATATTCTTTAATAATATTAATCATTAAATAAATTGAAATAATATCCATTATTGATAAAATATTTTTTATTCTTCTTTAAAAAATCCACAACTGATTCAATAGATATAACTTTAGCCATACCATACTTTAAAAATTTTTCTTCTTTTACATAGTTATCCCCCTTATACGGAACTAACGGATTGTATTTATATGGCTCTTCTAATGGCGCAGGCTGAAGGATATTTTCACTTTCATCCGGCATCCAGTCAATAATACCAACAAGTTCAAAATTAGGAATACCATCCCTGATAGCCAGTACAATACCGCCGCTGCACCCGCTGTTAATAACCCCGTCTATAAAAAATGAATCGAATTTATCATAATCAGGACTGCTGACTATAGCCTTAGACAGCATTTTATAGTTTAATGGAAAACCAAAAAAGTAAACAAAAGTTCCCCATCGAAGCTCTCCGGCATTTCCAAACGGATAGTTAAATAAATGAAAATATTTATCATACCTGGGGCCGAACTTATTACCGAGAACTGCTACATCAAGTAATTTGTCAGACAATATTTCATTCACTTCACTACCTTCCGGGAACCCGGCGACATATATTACCTGTTTAGTCTTAAAAGATATACTTTGCACTATCTTTGTGTAAACGCCGTTTGTATCCGAAAAGTATGATACAATTGTATCAGGGAAATTTATTACGTGAGCACAAGTCAAAAGTCCCACAGTTCCATTCGATGAATAAATAACCGTACCGGTACCGGAACTTGTTTTATTGATATAACTGTTTTTTACGGAAAATTTTTTAATAACATCATCGTCTATATCGTTTAATTTAATGTTGCTGTCATCTGCAAAGATATAGACGTGGTAAAAAGCAATGCTATTGATGCGATAAATTGTATTACTAATTTCTTCTAACTGGCTTGAACCATTACGATAAGGGAATTCGCTGTCATATTTATTGCTTTGGGAGACAGCAGTAACGGTTTTATAACTTCCATTTGAGCAGGATATGTTAACAAGAATAAAAAACAACCCCAAAATCAGCTTAACATATCTAAAATAAGCCATGTTTATACCTCTATTCTTGTCATTTCTGTTTAACAAAAGTTTAGATATTTCACAATCAATTAATAAAAATATTGACTTTTTTATCTATTTCACAATAATTATTATTACTATTGTAATTTAGCTGTTATACTTCTCTACAAGTGTAATGATAATCATCTTTGAATGTCTATAATTTTAGTCCGAGTAATTAGTACTATTTTGGAATATATTTATCATAAATTTTTAATAGATAATCTTCAATAAGTTTTGGGAAGATTTTAATATGGCTTTAATCTACAACAAAAAAATATTATTCCCCGTGATAATATTTTTCTATTTTTTTATTAACGTTCAAATGAAGAACGTTTATGGGAGGGGTATTTCTAACACTTCCCATGGAAAAGGAACCGTATTAAAAGGATTTTCCAAATTTTCTTATCTTGACGAACAAATTCTTTCATTCGATTATTTTCCGGATATAAATGTTAAGATAAATGCCCCCTCTCCCGCGAAACTTGACGAAACAAAAAAGGTTTTACTTATATTTTATGCACTACCTAATACAAATTCGATTGAACAAACTATCGGCAGGCAAAAACGTGAAGGGCTTGACTGGCATTTTGACATTCAGCATATAGGTGCGCAGACAAGATTTCTAAGAGAAAAAATAAAAGATAAAAATGTAGTAATTGTTTATATGGGGACCAGGGAAGAAAGCTGGCCATGGTGGAAAAGCAAACATCCGGCCGGTGACTTAATCATAAAATACCTTGTAGATTCGGTGAAAAAAGTATTTAAAGGGTTTGACACTGAAATCGTTTTTGACGGACACAGCGGCGGTGGAAGTTTTTTATTCGGGTATATTAACAGTGTAAATCAAATTCCTAACTGGATAAAAAGAATTTCCTTCCTTGACAGTGATTATGATTATTCCGGCGAATTAAAGCACGGAAGCAAAGTTGTAAATTGGTTAAGATCCGGGCCTGACCACTATCTTTGTATAATTGCTTATGATGACAGGAACGTTATTATCAATGGAAAGCAAATTGAAACACTTAACGGAGGAACTTTTATCAGAAGTAATTATATGAAGGATGATTTAAGCAAAACATTTCATCTTAATGAATCAGATGATTCTCTTTTTATTAAGTATTCCGGTTTAAACGGAAGAATAAAGATTTTTTTAAAAACTAATCCCGATCATCAGATGTGGCATACACTTTTAGTAGAAAAAAATGGTTTTATTGAAAGCGTTCTTTCGGGTACACCCTATGATGAAAATGATTATCAATTTTGGGGCTGGCGGGCATATTCGCAATACATACAGCCATAACGATTTTCCTATCTCAGTAGTAAAAAAACCGGTATATAAATCACTAAGAGCACAAAATTTATATAATAAATATTATTATGGATATTTTATATGTGTTCTATAACCGGAGGTTTTATTTTAGGCAGAGTCACTAATAATTCTTCCGGAGGGAACGTACAAATAAGCTTATGCCCTAAAAATTTTTCAATTGCCGGTATTTGAAATGAATCATCTTCTGAAGCAAAACTTATGGAAATACCTGAAGCTCCTGCTCTGCCGGTTCTACCTATGCGATGGACATAATCTTCGGGATCTTCCGGCAGGGTATAATTTATAACATGGCTTACTCCTTCAATATGAATACCGCGTCCGGCTACATCGGTAGCAACCAGCACCTTAATTTTCCCTGCTTTAAAATCTTCCAGCGTTCTTAACCGTTGTCTTTGGTCTATATCGCCTGACAGCACTTTGCAATTTATGGCGTGTTTAAGCAAAAGTTCTTCAACCAGCCTTGTTTCATCCTTACGATTTGTAAATATTATTACTCTGCTTAAGTCCTGGCCTGTAATTAAATTATAAAGTAACGGAAATTTTTCTTTATTTGTAACTATGTAGATCAATTGTTCAATTTTATCACCGGCAGTTTGCTCACGGTCAATCTCCACATTAACTGCATCTTTTGTCCATTGAATGGCAAGACGTTTAACAGTTGAACTTAGAGTTGCACTAAAAAACAGAGTTTGTCTTTTAGCTTTTAACGGAGTACTGTGAATGATTTTCCGGACATCCGGGATAAATCCCATATCAAGCATTCTGTCAGCTTCATCAATTACAAGTATTTCAACCCCACTAAGTGATATATCATGTTTATTCATGAAGTCGAGCAGCCTGCCCGGTGTTGCAACAATTACATCCGAAGGGCCCCTGTTTAATTTTGATTTCTGCTTTCTGTAATCCATCCCTCCGAAGACTTCGGTTATATTAATTGTTGTATATTTAGCAAGTAATTTAGCATCATTTGCTATCTGTATAACAAGTTCCCTTGTTGGAGCAAGAATTAATGCCCTGGGCCTGCCCGGCTGTCGTTTAACCGTCAAGGGATCTTTTAGGAATTTAGTGAATATTGTGATAAGAAAGGCCGCAGTTTTCCCCGTCCCCGTCTGAGCCTTTCCGGTTGCATCTATACCATTTAGAGTGGCTACTAATATCTCCCTTTGAACAGGTGTACAGTATTGAAATTTTAAATCAGCGATGGCATGCATTATTTCAATAGGAAGGTTAAGATCATGAAAACGCATTTTCCCTTCCTGGACTGGCACATCAAATGCCGAAATGTTCCAATTGTCGGGAATCCTATTGTTCTGCCAGGCTTCCTCATTTAGTCTGGCAGATTCTCTGTCCTTTGGTAAAGAAGTTTTTGAGCCGTGGTTTTTACTTTTATTAGGATAGACACTTTTTTTATCGGGATCAATAACAGGTTTATTACTCCTCAACCTAGCCGGAGAATCGACTATAATTCTCTTATTTCCCGGCTTATAATAGTTGTCATGGTTAGAAGGTTTACTTTTATGTTCAGCAATAATTTCCGTTTTAATCGGGTTCTTTATTTTTTTATCTTCTTTACCGCTGCTGTTTCTTGATAAATCTTTTAATTTTTCCTTAACAAGCCTTAAAAATTTTCTAACCAAAACGAATCCTTATCTTTTTATAGTAAAACTCAATTGAAATTACTTATCATTTTGTGCATTTAACTTTTTCAACAAATCTTCAGCGTTTGTGTCTTTAGGATTCAACTTAAGTGATTTTTGAAAATTTTCAATAGCTAATTCTTTATTTCCGTTTAGCATATAAGCTTCGCCAAGGCCGTCATAAATAATATATGAGTCCGGGTAAGTTTCTGCATTAAGTTTTAACAGGCCGATAGCGTATTGGTACATTCCATTATTAATGAACCTGTATGCAAATGAATTTAGCTGATCTTCATCAAAATCAAAATCGTTTTTCTTTGTCTTATATAAATCATGATACCTGGCTACAGCAGAATCAATACCCTTATCAAAGATGGTTACAAGCAAAGTATCCGCAATAGACGGCTTAGGCTCTCCGACTCCCATTAATTGAGTATCAAAAATTAATGTGGCATTAGGCGGAATAACACCTTCGCCGGCACCGGTTGCACCGTACCCAAGATCCGGCGGGATAATAAGCCTGTATTTGTCACCAACACTCATTAATGCAATTCCTTCGTCCCATCCTTTAATAACCTGGCCCTGACCTAAAACAAATTTTATCGGTTTTCCTCTTTTATAAGAATTGTCGAATTCTGTACTGTCCAGTAAATAGCCGGCGTAATGAACCGAAACTTGTTTCCCTGATTCAGCTTTTATACCAGTTCCCTTTTCGATAACAATATATTTTAAACCGCTCGCTGTAGTAATTGTGTCTTTGCCGGTTGAGTTAGTTTGACAAAAAGATAAAACCGGGATAAATAAAATCGTTAGAAGTAATATGAACTGAGTTTTCAATTTTCGTCCTTTCTTTAATTTTGCTGTATAAATAGTTTGATTTTTTTTATAATATTCAATTTTATATGCAAAAATACATAAACATGGGGTAAATGCTAAGGGAAAAATTGGTAGTTTTGCATTTAATTAATCAATTTTGGATAATTTTATTAAAATCCCCTGTTTTATTTAGATTTAATACATTTAGATAGAATTTACAACTTCAAATCTTGCAATTCCAGTGTTGCTAAAATACCCATATAAACCCGTCCTTAATGGTATAAACGCACAATTCTTAGGACAAAATTTTAGCTAAAAATAAGTTTAACCGGGTAGTGAATAATTCACTTAATTTCAATAAGTTTGACCAGGATTTTTTCAAATTTTTCACATTCTCCTTAAGGTAAAAAAACATGACTGTTAAACTTACTAGAAGAATAATAGGTGCATTTGTATTCCTATTTAGCACTATAATTTTATTTTTAACGGTGCAACCCTCGGTTTCATTCTGGGATCCGGGTGAAATTTCAGCCGCCTCATACTCCTTAATGGTACCACATCCCCCGGGTGGCCCGCTCTGGCTTATTATAGGAAGATTCTTTTCTATGTTGCCTTTTGCACAAAATATTGGCTTCAGGATAAATGCAGTGTCTGTTTTATCCGGTTCAATCTCTATTTTACTGCTCTATCTTATTTCGATAAAGTTAATCGAAACATACCGCGGTAAAAATTATAAAAATTCTACTGAAATAATTTTAACATTCTTTTCAGCCGCAATAGGAGCACTATCCTTTGCATTTTGCGACACTTTCTGGTTTAACGCGGTTGAATCTAATTATTTTTCCTTAAGTACATTATTGTTCTCACTTGTTGTTTGGCTTATGATGATTTGGTATGATCATGCTGATGAACATGGGAGCGAAAAATATATAATTTTAATGGCCTATCTGATAGGTTTATCGTTCGGCGTTCATCTTATGAGTGTACTTGCAATATTTACGTTTGTTTTTGTAGTAGTAATGAGAAAATATGTTAATGATGATGAAACTTTTAAAAATACAGCATACATCTTTCTAATCCACCTGGGAATTCTCGCTGTTATAGCTATTGCTATGTGGTCATCACAAACCAGTACAACCCCGCCTACCCAGGAAGAATACAAAGCATTTGACTCCAAATTTGTCTGGATTATGTTTGGTGTATCTATAATCTTTATGGGTGCTATGTGGAAGAGGATTTTTCATCGAAATTCTTTTTATATTCCATTAATTGCAGGCGGCGTAATATTACTTCTTGCTTATCCAGGTGTTGTAAAAGGTATTCCTGCTATTTTACTGGCTATGGGAGGGGAAGGTGCTTTAACCAACTTATTGATATTTATAGCAATTATTGCTTTAGTTGTCTATGTAATTTATTGGTCCGCAAAGAATAAAAAGAGCACTCTAAATCTGGGAGCTACGGCCTTACTTTTTGCCTTGCTGGGATTTACAACTTATGCAACTATTATTATCCGTTCCAACGACAATCCCCCTATGAACGAGAACCAACCCCATAATTTTAATAAGTTAATGTATTACCTGGATCGTGAACAATACGGAGATTTCCCTATTTTCAAACGAAGATTTTCCAGTGAACCGCATCAGCAGGGTATATACACAAATTATTCCAGCGACCTCGACTTTATGTGGAATTACCAGATTGATCATATGTTCAACAGATACATCGGATGGAATTTTATTGGTAAAGTTTCTACAGTTCAGGATTCCGGGGTTAACTGGAAACAGTTTTATGCAATTCCTTTTATAATTGGTGTTCTGGGTTTTTATTTTCTCTTCAGGAAAAACTGGAAGATGGGTTCTGCCTGGCTTATTCTCTTTATCTTCATGGGATATTTAATTATGTTTTATCAAAACCAGCAGCAGCCGCAGCCGCGTGACAGGTTCTATTTTTACCCGGGCGCATTATTTGTTTTTGCCGCCTGCATCGCCATAGGTGTAAGGGAAATCGCTGATCTTGCAATACAAAAAATAAAAGACGCTAATCTTGGCAGAACAACGGCATTTGCTTGCCTTGGAGTTTTTCTGCTTCTTATCCCCGGCAATATGCTTAGAACAAACTATTTTTCGCATGATAGATCAAAGAACTGGTTGCCTTGGGATTTTGCATATAATCTTCTTCAGAGCTGTAAACCTGATGCCATCCTGTTTACAAATGGCGATAACGATACCTTCCCTCTTTGGTACCTGCAGGATGTTGAAGGAGTCAGGACGGATATAAGAGTCGTATGTTTAAGCCTGGCAAATACTGATTGGTACAATGAACAGTTAAAAAATACTTCTCCATACGGCGCATTGAAAGTTAAATTCTCAATGACAGACGATGTGATTGAACAACTTGGACCGCAGGAATGGAAAACCCGGCCAACCGCAATTGCAGTATCAAAAGATGCAATCAAAAAGTTTAATGTTACCGATACTTCCGTTATAAATTCCGGCCAGTTAATATGGAGCCTGAAACCTACAATCGAAATGGGCGGCGTACAGGGATTAAGAGTCCAGGATCTCGTAGTTAAAGATATAGTTCAAAATAATACATGGGACAGACCAATTTATTTTGCCTCAACCTGTTCTCCGGATTGCTTCATTGGTTTGGATGATTATTTACAAATTGAAGGATTAGCCTCCCGTTTAATTCCTCAGAAAAGGACAATCGCTGTTAATGTAAATGCTGAACTTACAAAAGAAGATCTTTTATCTGAGAATCCTTCGTATTCAAAAACATTTAAACCCGGGTTTAAATTCAGAGGTTTGAACAATAAAAATATTTCTTTTGACGATACTGAAAGCAGGTTGATTCAAAATTACAGAGATGCCTTTATCCAACTTGCCTATTACTATCATGGTGTTGAAAATGATAACGTTTCATGTGTTAATGTCCTGGATGAAATGGAAAAGAAAATGCCGTCGGCTGTTGTACCTATGGATTACAGGCTTTTATATGATGTAGGTAATTTATATGCTCAAGCCGGCGCTATTGATAAATACAGGAAGGTAGCGGATGAAGTAATTCCTCAAGCAATGGAAAGCTTAAAGGATGTAACTATGGATGATCTTTCTTCCCCGTATAATCCTTACAGTATGCTGGAACGACTTTACATCAGTCTTAAGGAATATGATAAAGCTATTGATATTCTTCAAAGACTGCAAAGCGTTCTGCCTAATGCAGGCGGTGTACAGGATGAAATTAACAGGCTTAAAGTGATGGAGCGCGATACAACACAAAAGTAATAAATTGAATGTAGGCCGATTCTGAAATCATTGAGAATCGGCCTGCATTATCTTTAAAAATCATCCACAATTTCAAACTGTTTCATATATAATTTATATCTTCTCTTTTTTGATTCTTTAAGAAATTCCAGTTTTATGAATATAAATCCGTCAATGCAGCTTTGGAAATTGTAGTCGATGCAAAAATCTGAAAAATTTACGCCCCCTTCTTCGCAAAGTTCCGTATACTGTTTGAATAAAACAGGTATAGAAAGGCTGTAAATTTTTAAAAGCTTTTTAACCATCTGCAGATCTTCCTTATAAGAGGCGCTTGTTAAGGTTGCATTTAATTTTTGTTCCACTTTTTCGGGAATAAAATACTTATTTTTTGCAAGTGCAAAAGAATCGATTCCACTAAACCATTTTTTATAAAAATAAACGATTAAATTTTTAGCCTCTTCCGGGTATTTATTACTTATGCTTACTGCACCGTATAAATACTTTATATCTCCAATAATATTTATGAAAAGGCCAATCCCCTGCCAAAGTGAATCAAGAGCGTTAGTATTCCAATATTTGGCCTGTACAAAGCTTCGGCCAAGTTCAATGGATTCCGGTAAAACCCGGATAAGGTCTTCAGTATACTTAAAAAGCGAAGAGGTGTAAAAATCGTTTCTATCGGAACTATAAGATATGTCCCTGCAAAGAGCTAATCTGTAAGCGCCGGCTATCTCTAATTCTTTTTCATCCCATAAAATAATATGATGATAATATCGATCATACTTATCTATATCAATTTTCTGACCGGTTCCTTCACCAACTTTCCTGAAAGTTATTTCACGAAGCCTTGCAATTTCCGTTACAACATCCGGAGCAGCATCATACTGTAAATGATATATTTTTTTATTATCGCCTGATGTGCCGAGCAGTTCACAATAATCCAATTGTTTTATCAAAACTTTACGGCTTACAGGAGAGATTATATTTTTATTAGTTTTAAATATTCCATTCTTTTCTTTTCCAATTAATAAGACATGCTTTTTCAACAGCTTTGTATTGTACTTTTCTTTCCAATAATTTGAATTAAACGCTTCGGAAGGAATTGGGTCACCAATTTTTATCATTGCTGATTTCCCGTTTTTATTAAAAATTTCATGCGGAAGGAGTATTGTAGATAATTTTTTATTTAATACCGATAATAAATAGAACAGAAACGAATTTTTTGCTTTTACATAAACAGGTAAAACAGGAGCGTTAAACTTCTTCGACAAAAACAAGGCTCCCTTCTTCCAATTTGTATCTTTGATACCCTTCAATGTGGGCCTTGATACTTCTCCTGCAGGAAAAATTATTATGGCCTCTTCATTCAGCAAAGAACGGCTTATTTGCTGAATATTTTTCCTCTGTATTTTCCGGTCATCGATATTGTAAGTAAGGAAAATACCGTTTAGATTTTCAACATTTTTAACAATATCATTAACCACAATTTTTACATCAGGCCTAACCTCGCTTATCATTTTCACTAAAACACAGCCGTCTATCCCTCCAAGTGGATGATTTGATACACAAATCAGCCTGCCTTCACTGGGTATTTTATCCCTGTCTTTTTTTGAGGCTACATACGAGAAGTTTAAGTATTCCAGTATCTCATCATTGAATGCAAGCCCCGTTTTATCTTCGTGTTTCTCAAGAAAATCATTTATTTCAGAAAGATGGATTACTTTTTCAATTATTAAATATACTGTTTTTTTTATCGCTTGCGGATATCCCTTAAGATATTGGGAATAATACCGGTCTAAAATATTCTTTAATTCGATTTTCATGTTTTTTCTTCTTTAAATTTCCTGAATGCAAATAATTGCTGCTTAAAATAATTCCCCGGAAAATCTATTTCGGATAATCCATAATGTTCCGGTTTCAATGATTCAGGTTTATAAGCAGTTTTAAAAACCCAATCCCATACAGCGAGCTTGGTAGAAAAATTTTTATTATAAACTGATATTTCTTTATCAGAATGATGCCAGCGGTGCATTTCAGGCCCATTAATAATGAATTGAAGTTTACCGCTTTTTACATTAATATTTGAATGTATATACATTCCCCAGATAGCATCTACGGCCCCTTTAATAATGGGAATTTCCGGAGAAGCGCCGAGGAGTATCATCGGCAAAAACTCTACCGTCTGATTTATCAATATTTCTAACGCATGTGATCGGGAACCGGCAAGCCAATCTACCTGTTTATTGGAATGATGTGCTTCGTGAATTCTCCATAGTATTTTTGAACGGTGCTGCAGCCGGTGAAACCAGTATATATAAAAATCATGTATTATAAAAAAGAAAATAAATTGAAAAGGGATGGAAAATTTTCTTATTGCCCAAATATTCGCAAACTTTATATGGTACTCAATAAAATTTATAAAACATGATATTAAAAGTCCAAGTACATAGCTTTGGAAAAAAGTATAGAGAAAAAAATCTTCAAAAAATCCTTCCCGAAAAAACTTTTGATTTTTAGTATAAGGGAAAAACCTTTCTAATAAAATTATAGTTAAAGCAGAGACAACAACCAATATGGTTATAATAACCCTAAACCGGGATATTTCCATATATTTTCAATATGATGTTGCATACACATTTTTTAAAGAATTTATCCTGCGGAGTTTTTTCATCTGGGGCAATTCACTTTCATAAACCTGTTTTATACCATTGCCTAAAGCTTTTTCAATATCCCGAATGTTATTTACAAGTCTCATAAAACCGATTACTTCTACCGAGGCAGCCTGGTCTGTTCCCCACATTGCCCTGTCTAAAGTAATGTGACGCTCTATGAATGAAGCGCCTAAGGCTACTGCTGCCCAGGTAGGTGCAAGTCCTACTTCATGTCCTGAGTATCCGATTGGTAACGATGGGTATTTCTCCCTTAGAGTTTGAATCATATTTAAATTAAGTTCATCGTTCTTGCAGGGATATGAAGATGTAGAGTGAGCCAGCATTATATTGTGCCTGCCTAAAATATCTACTGCAGCTTCAATGTCTTCCATTTCTGTCATACCTGTAGATAACATAAGAGGCTTATTCAAACTTTTGTGCTTTATTAGAAGTTCAGCATCTGTTAAAGAAGCTGACGCAATTTTATATAATACAGGGTCGAATTCTTCAATAAAATCTATTGCCAGTTCATCCCAGCAGGAAGCGAACCAGATAATATTTTTCTGGCTACAGTAGTCTACAATTTCATCAAATTCATCTTTCGTAAATTCCATTTTTTTCCGATATTCGATATATGATAATTTCCCCCAGGGAGTATCTCTCTCGATATCCCATTGATCCCTTGGTACACATAGTTCCGGAGTGCGTTTTTGGAATTTAACAGCATCACATCCGGCAAAAATTGCACCGTCAATCATCTTTTTTGCAATATTTACGGATCCGTTATGGTTTAACCCGATTTCAGCAATAATAAATACCGGGCATTTATCTCCGATGAGCCTGTCGCCAATTTGAATAACTCTTTTTTGAAACATGTTTTCTCCATTAATTTTTTTTTTACCATATAGTAAAACCGCCGTCTACAACCAGATTAGCTCCCGTCATATAGTTTGAAGCTTCGCTTGCAAGAAAGACTAATGATCCTTTGTAATCAGTAGACCTGGCCATTCTTCCTAACGGCGTTCTTTTTGAATAATTTTCTACAAAAAAATGGTCCTGATAATTTTCTACACCGCCCGGCGAAAGAGCATTTACCCGTACCCCTTTATGGCCCCAGTAAGCCGCTAAAAACTTTGTAAATGAGATTACTGCACCTTTTGTTGTAGGATAAGAAGCAGTTTTATAGAAATGCTGCACACCCTCATTATCTTTATAAAGCGATTGATCAGGAGCTACAATTCCGTATGTAGAAGCAATATTTATTATGCTTCCACTTTTCCTGGCGGCCATTTCACTACCAATTACCTGGCAGCAAATGAACATCCCCGTAACGTTTACTTTTAGGGAAGATTCCCATAACTCCAGAGGATAATTTTCAAATTTGGATAACTTAAGAGCGTTGTCTGCATTTTCAAATTTGTCATTGATTGCTGCATTATTAACAAGTACGTCAAGACTTTTAAAATGTGATCTAGCTACATCTAATAAATTCCTGACCGAGGCATAGTCGGTAATATCCACTCCCACCCCGATAGAATTATTACCTAATTCATTAGCAAATTTCTCGCATTCATTTGCATTCTGATCACATACAATTACCGAGGCACCGGCTTCCTTTAATGCAAAACAATGCTGCATTCCAAGTAAGCCAAGCGCCCCCGTAACTATGGCAGATTTATCTTTTAAACTAAAATAATTTTCGATCATAGAAGTTTATAATTTATAATCGTCAAATACCCTAACCGGGCTTTTGCGCGGTTTCATATTAAAATTATCAACTTTTCTGAATACAGGTTCAACAGGTTTACCCATTAAATATTTATGTACATTTTTTTCATTGACAGCCTTTTTCAAAATAGGAAGAACCTCCTCATATACGCTTAAAGTATACTCAATATCGGCATTACTATGAGAATAACACATATTGTGAATACCGGACCATAGAATCCCTCTTTTAATTAATTCCTGCTGAACTAAAGATTTTAACTCAAGCGGATCGCCAGCAGAAGAATTAAATGATACTATTGATCGAAAATTATAACCATTGCATCTGGTGTAATGCATATCATTATGCAATGCAATATTATTATACCCTTCTTTAAGTTTACTGCCCTGTAAAGCCAGATATTCCTGAACGTAATTAGCTTTCATAAACTCAATAGTAGCTTTTGCTGCTGCAAGTGAAAGCGTTTCCCCGCCAAAAGTTGTAAAGAAAAAGACCTCTTTTTCAAGAAGACTCATAATTTCTTTTTTGCCTGTAAGAATGGAAACGGGCATTCCGTTAGCGACGGCTTTTGAAAAACAGGCGAGGTCAGCTTTAATATTAAAATATTCCTGGGCGCCGCCTAAAGACATTCTGAAGCCGGTCCACATCTCATCAAATATTAAGACAATTCCATATTGGTTGCAGATTTCTCTAACATCATTTAAAAAATTGTTCCTTGGTTCTTCAAACACAACCGGCTCCAATATTATAGCCGCAACCTCATCATCCACGGAAGATAATAACGACGGTAAATCATTATAATTAAATGTATATGATAAATTCCTTACTACACCAGGTATACCTGCATTCCGATCAGTGACTGAAATATACCAATCATGCCAGCCATGATAGCCGCAGCATAAGACTTTCTGCCGCCCTGTATAAGCTCTTGCAAGTCTTATTGCAGCACTCGTAACATCCGCGCCTGTCTTACTAAACCGAACAGATTCTGCATTTGGAATAACTTCGTGTATCAGTTCTGCTACCTCAACTTCAAGAGGGTGCATCAACGAAAAAGTAATACCATTTTTTAATTGATTTGTTATTGCTTCATCTACAACAGGAAATGAATACCCAAGTGAAACGGGGCCGATTCCCATGTTATAATCAAGATATTCATTACCGTCGGCATCCCAAATATGTGAACCTTTACCGCGGATTAAATACTTCGGCGCAATACCCTTTACAAATTGACCGGGTCCCTTCGCTAAGGTTTGAGTAACACCCGGAATTAAAGGCAGAGCTCTTTCATAATACTTATTTGAATTTGAGATATCAGGGAATTGTTCGTTGAATTTGATACTATTTTCCATTTTTATACCCGCCCTTTCATACTAAATGCGCTACAAAATTTCTCTCTTTTTGAAGTGTACTGATTATATTGAGAGCAATGTGTGCTCCTGTAAATTTTTCATATTCGAGGACATCATTTAATAACGCTGGTTTAAACCATTTATTCTGAATAGCTATTGGAAATAAATTGGTTTCTATTCTCTCTTTTGTAATTATTTCGCTTAAAATTGAGTATAGCCCTCCCGTTAAAAAATGATCTTCCACTGTTACAATTAACCCGGAACTCTGCAATATTTTAACAATTTCTTTATTATCAATAGGCTTAAGCGTTCTAAGATTTACAAGCCCTACAGAATAACCGTTATTTTCCAAAATCCTTTTCGCTAAAAAAGACTCTTCGAACATAAAACCATACGTTATAATAGTAATATCTTGCCCTTTCGAAATTATCTCCGCTTTACCGATTTCAAAGTTTTGATCATGAAGAACACGAGGTTTCCTGTTATTATATCTAATGTAAAACGGTAATTTGGAGTTTAATACCTTAGGGAGGCCAAGCAGCATATCCTCTTCATCTGCAGGACAAAAAATATTCATGCCGGGAATTGCACGCATTAAACTTATATCTTCAATTGCCTGGTGCGTCGGTCCGTTTGCTTCGGAAAGAAACCCGGGAACTCCGCCTACTAAAATTACCGGCAAGTTTAGAATACCGATATCAGTCCTGATAAATTCAAATGCACGCATAGTTAGAAATGATGCAAGAGAATGTACAATTGGAATTCTTCCCCGTAGTGCAAGACCGGCAGACATTCCTATTAAAGTTTGTTCTGCAATACCCACATCAAGGAATCTTTTTCCAATTTTGTCCGGCAGATTTCTGATTGCAGCCCTGTTTTCTGCTGTTAGTACCACAAACCTTTGATCACTTTGGACAATATTTTGAAGTAAATTTTCGTATGTCATAAAATTCATTCTATCTTACGGTTAATATTTCAGAAACAAGTTGAGTTTTTTCTTTATTATACAATTCATTCAACAATCCTTTTATTTCAGTTTCAGAAAAGTTGCAGAACCACCTGTCGGCCTTATTTTCTATACTTGGCAGTCCTTTGCCTCTTATTGTGTCTGCTATAACTACGGCCGGTCTTTGAGTAGACATATAAATCCCAGATATAGCCTCCTCAATACTTAAAAAGTCGTGCCCATTACATGTTATAACTTCCCAGTCAAATGCTTCAAATTTTCTTTCCAGCGGTTCTAAAGGAATTAAAAGTTCGGTCCTGGTGTTAGCCTGAAATTGGTTTCTGTCAATTATTACTAATAAATTGTTAAGCTTTAACGCGGAGGCAACTAATATTGCTTCCCAATTTGATCCTTCATTTAATTCACCATCACCAAGGATTACTACAATTTTATTATTTTGACGTTTCAGCATACAATCATATGCTACGCCCATGGAAACGGATAGTAAATGGCCCAGGGAACCCGCGTGAAATTCAACACCCGGGATTTTTTTATTAGGATGCCAATATATGTCGTCGTTCAATTTTAAGTGATTTCGTAATCTTTCTTTGTCAATAATTCCTAGTTCAGCAAGCGTGCCATATAATGCCGGAACGTCGTGTCCCTTAGAAAGGAAAAAAAAGTCCCTGTCTTCATTAGCAAGATTGTATGGATTTATATTAAGAAATCTTTTATATAAATAGACTATAATATCTGTACATGATAACGATGCTCCGATAAAGCAGCCGCCGTTTCCGGACATTTTGATTATATGTTCACGTACTTTTAAAGCGGTATCCTGCAGTTCTTCAATGTCGATTATATTCATAGTACTTTTCTAAATTACTTTGGTTTGAGTATGAGAAATAGTTTTTAATTCACTTAAATGGTTTCTATACCAGTTCACGCCGGCATATTTTTCATTAATCTTTTTTAAAGCAGGTCTTTTATCAAGAAGATATAATATATCCTGAATTGAAAAATTCGGGTTATGTTTATATAATTCTTCATATATAATCTTTATCAGAAAATAGTCTTCTTCATAATCGATCGTCCAACGGTGCACCATAGAATAGTCAAGCCCGTTTTCCCAATATACATTTCCAATATTAAATCTATGAGGGTTTTCCCATAAAAACGGTGTAGTGTGTTCCCGTTCAAAATTTTTGTCAGCTTCATTCCATGCTTCTTCAAGAACTTTTATGCTCATTACTTCAACATCATTGCCGTCAGGATACGTTGCAGGGTGAAGATTGCTTACATAGTCAAAAAAAGAAGCATGCGATTTATAAAATTGTATTACTTTTGTTATAACTTTCGGATCTATTAATGGGCAATCTGATGGAATCTTCACAACGATATCTGCATTAAAATTGAGAGCGGCTTTGTAATGCCGGTCAAGCAAATCAACCGGGTCGCCTCTAAATACATTGATATTTTCTTTTAAGCATAAATCATAAACCATATCATCGGAGGAATCAGTTGTTGTTGCAACTATTATAGTCCCACTTTCCTTCGAAGAAGCAATTCTTTCCACCACTCTGACTAACAAAGGCTTACCGGCTAAATCCATTAATATTTTATAAGGAAGCCGAGTTGACTGCATTCGCGCCTGTACTATTGTTACAAGATTGCTCACGTTATTAATCCGGTTTATTGACAATTTATTCAAACTAGATATTCGTCTTCTTTCTTTCTTATCAATAAATTTAGAGATAAGAATATTCCAAAAAATGTAAATGAAATTACTGTTTCAAATAACTCCTTACGAAAAATTGAAATAATGCCAATCACTAAGAAAACAATTGCATTAAAAAGAAATTTTGACTGCATAGATTTCATAAAAATTACCTTTCGATGATTAAGAAAATCTATTAATTAAGTTTAAATGGTTTTTCATATACCGTTTTTTTATTCGGGCACTGTATGAATTTTTATCTTTGAGCAGATTTTTACCAACTTCAGCTATATTGAATGACGACATCCCATTGTTCTGAACCGGTTGCAGTTTTTTTAATAAATTAATGTCAAAGTAAGAATGAACTTCTTTTCCCAGTGCCAGGCCTACATATACGACACTTGAGTACTTTGTAATTAATACATCACAGTTCGCAATCATTTCATTAGTATTTCCCTTAGAAAAGACCAAGGCTTCCGGTAATAATGATTTTATTTCTTTAGTTGCCCGTTTGACATTTTCATTTGGATGCAATTTAAATATCAACTGCCTCCCTGCGGCAATTTCAATAGAATTTTTTATGAATTTTTTTCTATTCTCATATTTAAGTGTCTCCCGCGAATCCGAAGTAGCAACCATAACATAATTTTTATAAGGAAAGTTGTTTTTGCAATATCGGATACAATTATCAAAATTAGGTAATCCGGTTACTTTAAGTTTTTCTTCATTTACTCCTTTGCTCACAAAAAACTCTTTATATCCTTCAGAAGCAACACAGAAGTAATCATACGTATCTGAAAGCCCGGTTGTCGAAGTACTTGCAAGGTAGCGCGGAAGATTGAATTTTTTAACTAAATGATACATAAAGTTTTCAGGATCGGTCATTCCTTCCTGGACTAGAATTATTTTTTTACCCAAAATATTTTTAGGAATTATTAAGTCGCTGCAAGTATAAACCAATTCATAATTAAACAATTCACCCATAAAATCTATATTCAGACTATTTGAAAGAAGATACCTGGTAGTTTCACGCTTGAATTTGCCGCCAAGAATAGTAAAATTCAGGAGGCCCATTTCTGACAATTGCTTAATTATACCATCGGCATAATATGGAGTAAAGTAACAGTTATATTCAGCTAAATACATCGATATTTGGTGCATTATTGTAGTCTGATTAAGCGAACCACAAATGAATAGAATCTTTTTTGCCATAACATCATTATTTTGAGTGTAAATCTAATTGCGGAGTGTTAAGCCAATATAAAGGATATGTTATTGAAATGTTAATTCTAACCGGATTATTAGTGAAGGAGAATTATTAATACCCTACCCTTAAAACAGCAATTCATCAAATACGTTAAATTAAGCTCAGTTCTATGAGCTCTTTATATATATTTGTTCTCAATTATTGAAGTTTCCTTTATGATAGAGATAATCATTTTTTAGCGAATTTATATCTTTTTCTGCTTAAAATTAACTTTTATTATGCTTTACCTTTAAAATCATTTAAGATTTAACAATTTCTTCACACTAACTTCATTGTATCGTAATATTGCAAAAGTATGTTTGGACACAATAATTTATGTGAGTTTATGCGAATTGCACATTTGTCCGATTTACATTTTACAACATTTTTCAGCAACAATAATCTACAACAAATTGAACTGGCACTAAGATTTGCAATTGAAAAGCAGGTTAACCACATTGCAATCACGGGAGATTTAACAGATAACGCGGTACCAAAAGATTTCATAATTCTGCGTAAACTATTTGAAAAATTAAATTTACTTGACCATAACAAACTCTCTCTTGTTATAGGCAACCATGATATCTTCGGTGGTGTACAAACTGCCGAAGATATTTTTAATTTTCCGGAAAAATGCGGCAAAGTTGTTTATAGACAAAAAATAAACAGCTTTTACAATTTTTTCCCTGAACTTTTTGAGGGTAGCCTTAACTATAATCCTTTAGATGTATTTCCGTTTGTCAAAAAAATAGGTGATTTTTTATTAATTGGTTTGAACTCCATAGCCGAATATTCAATGGTAAGTAACCCTTTTGCTTCAAACGGAATTATCGAACTTTCCCAGCTCAATACTATTTCGGAAATATTGGAAAATTATCAAGATGAGAAATATAGAAAAATTGTATTGGTTCACCATCACTTTAATAAAATGAATGTTACTGAAAACTCGCCCGGAGGCTTTTGGCAGAAGATTGAAAAACAGACAATGAAACTCAGGAAAAAGAAACGATTATTGAAAATATTTAAACATTTTGGAGTTGAACTTGTATTGCACGGCCACTATCACGTTTCAAGAGAATACTCACGCAAAGGAATAATTTTTTCAAATGCGGGTGCAAGCCTAAAAGGGCCTGAAAAAGGTGAAATAAATATTAATTTTATCGATATCGGCAAGAAGAGTATAAATGTTGACGTAATCAATCTTTCTTCTGATAAATTGCTCATTGATTCAAAAGATTTATTTTATAAGGATTTGATTACCGACCGATTATTAGAATTAGAAGTAGCCTGATAATTATTTTTTTTCCAAATAATTATTTCTTTAACTGATGCATATACAGTAAAAGAAATTTTTTCTCCATTTAAAAAAGTAACCGGTATTCCATCCACTGTAACTCTATCCATTTCCATAGGCAAATCCAATCTTAATTGTTTGTTATTTATATGGTTTGAGCTGATAAAGTCAATCCTTATTGTTATAATCAATTCAGAAGGTATAACTTTTATTGAAATTTTTCCCCCAGGTACAGGTGTATTTTTAATTGAAAATGGGATCGATCGTTCAAACCATAATGATGGAATTCCGGCAAATAGCACTAATTCCAACAATTCAGATGAACTGCTAAACCTTTCATATATAAACGCATCACGAATGGCTAAAACAATTTCTGCTGCAGCCCACCCATGGTGACCATCTCCCATTACCCCACCACCTGTTATCGGGTGAATTGCTTCAGGAAAGGTAAAAGTTGCTGTAGAATTAGAAATTACAGCAACTAATATTTCCCAATATTTTTCTCTGTTACCGGAATATAAATATGCATGTGCAACATGAAGAGTAAGATATGCATTCATACCTGAATGAATAAAGTTTTGGAAAAACATGCCTTTATAGAAATAATTCTGGTAAATAGTATCCAATGTTGAAATAATTATGCTATCATCAGAATTAAATAATTGAGTTGGATAGACCGCACTCACAGAACCAATCATTCCACAGTCATTCCCCCTTGTGCAAGAGGCAGGGATAGTACTTATGTTGAATTTGTTACAAACGTTTTCAATTGAACGGTTCAAATCAGTTCGATACTCATTTATTAAACCTTCAAGATACTCTAATTCTTTGGTGCGGTTTAAAATCACGCATATCGCTTCAAATGATTTTAATCCGGATAACGACCAAAAATTATCCCAATAGTAATAGTCTACTAAACCAAGATGTTCTGCACTCATCCCTGCAGGTAAAAGCCCAAAGTAAGGTTTATCAACAAATTTTTTATTCCGCAGCCGTGACTTATCTATCCATTTTGTTCCTTTCCAAAGTGAAGTGAAATTGGATTCAAGCAATTCAAAATTGTTTGTTAAAACAGCATGATGGTAAATACACCAAAGCACCTGACCATTAGAATCCCATTCCCCCTGTTGAGAGCGAAAGTATCCCTTCTTGTTCTGGTATTTCTTAAACGAATTAATAACAGGAATTGTTAAACCTGAGTAACCAAGTTTATCCAGGGCATTAAGCATAAATACGGCATCTCTAATCCAAAACTGATGATAAGTAAATGGGCCCGGAGTAATTGACTCTTTATCCAGCAGCATCAGAAGTGTTGCGGTAGAAAAATTAAATAAAGAATTTATATTATTATCAGGAATTTCAATTTTAGCGGCCGGCTGCAATAATTTTTCCCAATATGATTCGGAATCGTTTTTTGAATGATATTCCGCAGGCATATTTTTTATATTTTTACTGTAAGTACAAAGTACACTACTCTCTTTATCATAGCACTTAAAGACAGCCACTGCACTTGCCATTCCATATTCACAATTTGATGCGAATTTAGATTTTTCTTTTGCTAAAGCATGGTATGAATCTGATTCCTCAAAAGTTGAACAAAAAACAAAGTAAGGCTGTTTATTAAATTTAATTACGTCTTTATTATTGATTAAAAATGAATTACTTAATGAATCAAAATTGATATTATTGATTACACTAACACCTTCCGGGTTAAAAGGCCTGATTGAAAATATTATTGCTGCTCTTGTATCAATTTCAGTTCTAATTTCAGTATTTATATAAAGATTTTTTTCAAATGTATAAACACACGAAATGAGGGAATCGTTTCTCCGCTTTGTTTTAGTCTCTATAACCGGCAAATTATTTAAAAGTCGCTGGGTGGTATAATTATTCTTTGAAGGAATAATAATCTCATCATTTATCTGCATCCATGTATCAATCGACCAGCCGTCTTTAAATGGAGTAATTAAACCCCTGGGGTCTACAATTGGCTCGCTGTCACATTCCGGATTTCCTACTGCTGTCCAATTTCTCTCAGTAACGTTCATAGACAGGGCTAGATGCGATCTTGGAATGAACGAATGTGATTTATGATTGTATTGTTTTTCAGCCCAATACGGGAATATCCAATTTAATCTGCTCTGTAAAACGGTATAATTTAATAGTCCCCGCGAAAGTTGGATCGTATTAAGCGGAAGAAGTTCTGAAGGGAGTGTTTTTTTATTGATCCCGCTGATTACATTAGCAAGTTCAAACATTTTTACTGCTTCGCCCGGTAAATGTAATAAGGAGATTAATTTATATAATATTTTTTTTAGCATTGCCTGGAATATCAATTATTTATAAATATTATCGTAAGAAAAATGCCTGTATAAATTGAATTTAAAAAAGCTTTTAAAAATCATATATCATTGACGGGTAAACAAGACGTTTTATAAATATAACATAGAATTAACAATGAATTAACACTATAATAACATGTAAAAAGTAAGTTTAGGTCGTTCAAACGATGAGGTTAATATGAAAACGGCATTCTTTTTTATAGTTGGCGTGCTTTTGCTCCTTTTGCAATATCTTTTTGGCGGTAAAAGAATCAGACACGTATAGCATCAATAAATTACTTAAAATTTCCGGTAGTAAAAAATGCAGAATGATATTAAAATAGCATACTTTGCCGGCTCAATGAAGCCGGGGCAAGATGGTGTTACAAGAGTACTCTATAAAATGATTGAGTATTTCAATAAAAACGGGATAAAAAATATATTTTATTCACCAGTAGTTCCCGAAGAATCCGAACAGCCAACAAAAATGTTTGAAGTACCATCTTTTACAATTCCGGTATACAAAGAATATAAGTTTGCTATACCCGGGATTAAGTATTTTGAAGAAAGTTTAAAAAATTTTGCTCCTGACATTCTTCATATTAATTCACCTTGTCCGTTAGGTTATGCCGCAGTAAAATACGGTCAAAAAAATAACATCCCGGTTGTCGCAACTTATCACACACACTTTCCCAGCTATGCTAAATATTACAAAATTAAAGCGCTTGAAAATATGGGATGGAATTATCTTAGATCTTTATATAATAAATGCGAAGCAGTTTATGTTCCTTCGCTTCCGATAATGACGGAATTATCAGCCCAAGGTTTAGAAACAATTCAATTCCTCCCTCACGGCGTTGATACTGAAGTGTTTAATCCTGCATTTAGATCTACGGAATGGAAAAACTCTATTGGGTGTAGAGATAAAAAGATAATACTCTATTCCGGTCGATTAGTCTGGGAAAAGGATTTGAAAGTTTTTGCAGATGCATACAATATAATTATGGCATCAAGGAACGATGCAGTATTTGTTCTTGTAGGTGACGGTCCAATCCGGTCCGAACTGAAGGACTTAATGCCTAATGCAATATTTCTAGGCTATAGATCAGGTAAAGATCTTTCTACTGCATATTCATCAAGCGATATTTTTGCCTTTCCTTCAACTACAGAAACTTTCGGAAATGTAACAGTAGAAGCCATGGCTTCCGGTATTCCGCCTGTTTGTGTGCGTGCAGGAGGTGCATACGGAATAATAAATGACGGCGTTACGGGTTTAATAGCCGAGCCTTACAGTGCCGAAAGCTTTGCCGCCCAAATATTATATCTTCTGAATAACGAAGAGAAACGTATGGAGATGGGTTTGGATGCAATAAAATATTCGCATGCACAGAATTGGGATACTATTATTTCCCGGTTGTTGGCAAGTTACTCCGGAATAATTGATAACTTCAAAAAAACATTAATTTACAAAACTATAAAAGCAGCATAATTCTAAGGAACAGCAATGAAAGTTGGTGATATAGTAAAATATCATTTCCCGGTACCCGAAAATGAGAATAAAAAGTTTATCTTAGCTATAATATCTTTTGTAGGTGATTCTAAATTGGTTTTAGATTGTGAAGACGGTACCTGCTTAATGATTTCATTCAGAAATTTTGATCGCATAGAGATAATGCGATCTATCACAGCTAAAGAGAAAAATTTAGTTGCTTGAACAAGGTAAAGAATAATTGCATATCAGGATATTAATTCTCTGCACCGGCAATTCATGCAGAAGCCAGATGGCTGAAGGATTTCTTAAATCTTTTGATCCTGAATTAATGGTGTATTCAGCGGGGACAAATCCGGTTCAAAACGTTAATCCAAATGCCGTCAAGGTTATGGCTGAAGTTGGTATTAATATTTCCGGATATTATACAAAAAATGTAAATCAATTTTTACACAAATCTTTTGATTATGTCATTACCGTTTGTGAAAATGCCGGAGCTGAGTGCCCCGTATTTTTTGGAAATGTTAGTTATAAGCTTCACATTGGCTTTGATAATCCGTCTAATGTTTCAGGCAATGAAAATGAAATTTTAACTGCTTTCAGAAATACAAGAGATAATATAAAACAAGAATTTTACAATTTTTATATTTCCGAAATTGCTAATAAAGAAAAATTTACAAATTAGATTTTCTGAATTTTTTCTTACGAATTATGTAATCCACCCGATAATCAATATTCCGTTCAATTGTTTCGTTTCCCCGCCCGTGTTGTTCGATAAACAAATATTGTATGTTATATTTAAAATCATTATGTTCAATTAAAATAAGATAAATGCTTCAAATCCTCTGGAAACAATCAGAAAACATATCATTCTTGGTGCAGGCGGTGCGATAGGAGTTCCCCTGGTAAAAGAGCTAATTTCCAAAAATGAAAAAGTTAAATTAGTATCGCGTAAATTGCATAACGATGCAAACGTTGAATCAACCGTTGCCGATTTAAATTTTATTGAGCAAGTAAATAACGTTATTGAAAATGATTCCATTGTATACTTACTCATTGGTCTCCCTTATGATGTTACGATTTGGCGGGCGCAGTGGCCAAAAGTAATACATAACACTGTTGAAGCGTGTAAAAATAAAAACGCAAAGCTTATTTTTTTTGATAATGTGTATATGTATGGAAGAGTAATCGGGAAAATGGATGAGGACACTCAAGTGAATCCATGTAGTAAAAAAGGAGAAATTCGAGCAAAAATAGCTGAATATTTAATATCTGAGATTAAACAAAAAAATATAACGGCATTAATTGCCCGCTCTGCGGATTTTTATGGACCATATGCTTTGAATACAAGCATTCCTGATATTATGGTCTTTAATAACCTTGCAAAAGGGAGAAAAGCACAATGGCTGGTGAATGCAAATGTTAAACACTCATTTACTTTTACATTAGATTGTAGTAAATCATTATATCTACTTGCAAAAAACGAAAATGCTTTTAATCAAATCTGGCATCTCCCGACTGCAAACCCTGCTTTGACAGGTAAAGAATTTATTGAATTAGCCGCCGGCTATTTTAAAGTCAAACCGGAATATACTGTATTAACAAAACTTATCGTAAAATTTGCAGGACTTTTTAATAAATCAATTAAAGAAGTATATGAAATGCTTTATCAAAATGAATATGAGTATGAATTTAACTCTTCAAAGTTTGAAAATTATTTCAATTTTAAACCTACTTCTTATCAAACGGGAATACAACAAACTATACAATTTGTTAAAGAATCCGTGCCGGATAAATAATTTGCCCTTCAATGAACACACTTTCAATTAAAACTATACCAACTTAAGAGCCTATTTATTTTATTCATGAATTAATCATTTGCTTACTCATTATAATCAATTGTTAACAATTTGGTAACAATTTATTAACCTGCTGTTAACTAGATTTATTTAGTTTTGAATCGATAATAAAAGGGTAAATGGGTAAAATGATCTTATGAATTTTAATTTTGGTATTAATGCAGTTCTAAGTGACCTTGATTTATACACTGCCTCCATTAAGACAAATGATTTCCTGATGGAAGTATTCAAAATATTTGAAAAAGACAAGCATATTTCAGGTATTATTGTTTATGATGGAATTACTTTCTTCAGGATGCTCTCAAGAACTCGCTTTCATGAATCAATGAGTAAAAAGTTTATGTTTGAACTCTTTTCAAAGAGAACGGTACATTCTTTTTTTGACGATAAAAATGTTGAGCCCATTCTTTTTTTATCCTGCAATACATCTATCTTAATTGCCGCTAATGAAGCTTTAAAAAGGGAAGAGCGTTATAGGCATGATCCAATTATAGTTGAATTTGAAAATGGTGAATTAAAATTGCTTGACTTCCATAACTTACTCCTGGCACAAACCCAGGTACACATGCTCACTCTTAAATCTTTAACTGATGCTAATGAATTTAAAAAAGAAGTACTTGGAATTGCTGCGCATGACCTTCGTAATCCAATAAATTCCATACTTGGTTTTTCACGGCTTATTTCTGATACTGAAAATTGTGATTCTGATGTAAGGTCATACGCAGAATACATACATAAAGGCGCAAGTCAAATGAATGAATTATTAAACGATTTATTAGTTTCAGCCGCAAATGATGCAACCGAAATTAATATAGCAAGAACAGTTTTTGATGTAAATATATTGGTTAAATCCACAATTTTTTCATTCGAACACACTTTATCGGCTAAAAGGCAATCGGTTAATTTCAATTCCAACAGAGATGAGCTTTATGTCGATGTTGATAAACAAAAACTAAAAGAGGTTTTAGAAAATTTATTATCAAATGCCATTAAATATTCGGAATTTGATTCTATCATAAGAGTAAGTGTTTTTGAAAATAATAAAAACCTTGAGATTAAGGTCCAGGACAACGGCCCTGGCTTAACTTCAGAAGATTTCAAAAAAGTCTTCGGGAAATTTCAAAGATTAAGTGCAAGGCCTACTGGGAATGAATCTTCAACCGGATTGGGGCTTTATATTGTAAAAAAAATAGTTGATAAACATGGAGGCAAAATAAATATTGAGAGTATACCGGGATTCGGCAGTACATTTAATGTTCATTTGCCGGATAGTATTGCAGATATTAATTCCCACAAAGAACTCGTATGAAGATAATTAATTTCATCTCACATCAAAATAAGATATTATATCACATCATTGGTAATTTATGAACGACAACTTAATAAAAAATATTATAGAATCTTTACCGTTATCCACAATTTGTATAGAGAATGATACTTTATGGATGAATAAATCTGCAGAAAACGTTATTGGATATAAAAATGAAGAAATATATTCTAAACAAACCTGGGAAAATATTCTTCGGTTTACCCAGGACGTTAAAGAAAATAGTCCAAATTTTTCTGCTCATAGAGTTAAAGCCGGAATTATTCAGAAAGACAATAGCATAAAAGATATTGAATTTACACTACGGTCTTATTCCGGTATTGAGACATGGACGTTATATCAAATCGGTCAAGATATATTTCTCGGAGATAATTTAAAAGACAGGGATAAGATACTCTCTGTTATTTATTCCAGTACTTCGGACTTAATGTTCCTTGTTAATGTTGATAATGACGGAGAATTTACATATTTATCCGTAAATAATACATTTATAAATGTAACGGGATTAAGCAAAGAAAAATGTATCGGGAAGCCGGTGGGAGAAACATTCAGCCCCGACATTTCTTATAATATTAATGAAGCATTTAATGAAGTTGTATTGAAAAAAGATAAAATTAAAATTGAATTTAATTCTGTATTCAAGAACAAGAATTTTTTCTTTGATGTTTCGTTAAGACCAATACTTGATTTGAATAAACAAGTTGTTTATATACTTGTTGTAGCCCGCGATTTAACTGAACGGAAAAAAAGAGAAGACGAACTTTTAAAGACTAAAATCATAGCTGAAGAATCAAACAGGCTTAAAACTTCTCTTCTTTCCAATTTGAGCCATGAGTTTAGGACACCCCTAAACGGAATACTCGGTTTTGCCGATTTACTTTCAGCAGAATTAACTATTCCTGCACAAAAAGATATGGCAAATCACATTCAAAAATCAGGCAGAAGGCTTTTCAGCACATTAAATTCAATTTTAGAATTAGCACGGCTGGAAGCTGAAAGCAAAGAAATTTATAATACTTCAATAGATCTGCATAATGTTATTTCTGAAGTTGCCAGGAAATATGAAGAGGAAGCCAGCAATAACGAATTATTTTTTAATATTGAGATAAAATCACCCTCATTAAAACTTCATTTGGATGAATCTATTTTAATTCAGATACTAAATAACATTGTTGACAATGCAATTAAATTTACCAAAACCGGCGGTGTAAAAATTGTTGTTGAAGAGCTCTTGGAACATTCCAAGACTTATGCAGTTATAAAAATAATAGACACAGGTATTGGAATTTCAAAAGAAAATTTAGGATCCATTTTCAAAGAATTTAAACAGGAAAGCGAAGGAATAAGCAGATCTCATGAAGGAACCGGACTTGGACTTACTCTTGCTAAAAAGATGACAGAGCTAATGGGAGGCGAAATACTGGTTGAAAGTAAAAAAAATAAAGGCAGCATATTCAGTCTTAAATTTCCAGCAATGAATAATAATAAAAAAAGGATTACTTCAGATATTAATCATAGGGTTCGTTTAATTCCGGCAAAGAAATCCAGTAAGCTACCAATGGTGCTGTTAGTTGAAGATAATGAATTGAACAGTAAACTTACAATGGTTTATCTGAAAGATACTTGCATTGTTGATAATGTTCAGAATGCATCCGATGCATTGCGTGCAATAAATAAAAAAGATTACAATGCAATACTTATGGATATAAATCTCGGCGAAGGCATGAATGGAGTAGATATAGCACAGGCCGCCAGGACGATGAATAAGTATATTGATATACCTATAATTGCTTTGACAGGTTATGCCTTAAATGATGATAAGGATAATTTTCTTAAATGCGGCTTTTCTCACTATCTTTCTAAGCCATACGATAAAAAACAATTGCTTGAATTAATAAATAATGCACTAGTTCCTGAAGTTGTTTGAGATCAATAAAATAAATTAATATATTATATTTTTAATAATAATAAACAGGATAAAAATGAAATCTTACAAAGTTCGTTTTGTTGATGGCAAAATCATCACGGTAAACTCAGGAGAGAAACTCTCAGTTAAAAAATTATCGTCAAATTTCTTATCCTTCGATAGCTCTACTGATAGTGTTATAAAAGTTTATTTGAACACAAATCATATTGTATCAATTGAAGAACATAAAATTGTAAAAACAGTAAAAGTGAAGAAATCAAAAGTAACAGAGGATAATAAAGAACCAAAGGTTGAATAGCTGATTTCTTAAGTATGTTAAATCCAGATATCCTTATCTTTATTTTGGTAACTTAATTTTGCAGTTCGGTTAATTTTTTAGTGGCTTTATTTTTTGAATATTTATCCCTGAAATTTCTTACCGGCAATTGAATAACTTTATTAAGACAGTCAATTTCATTTTTACGGTCGTTCAATTTGTCATAAGTTTTTGATAGATTATAATATGCAATAATTATTCCTGAATCAAGAGACAACGATTTGTAAAACATTAATTTTGATTCTTCATAAGTACCTTCGGGAACACCGCCTAAAAATGATTTTGCGAACAGCTTTTCAAACCAATTAAGATTAGCAGCTTCACGGTAATAGATACCGAGAATAACATAAGGATAAACATCTGTGGGATTCATTTTCATAGCTTTTTCAGCATTTAATTTTACTTTAAAGGCATATTTTATTTTTTCTCTCCCACCTTTAAACATTGCAATATTTCCATAAGATAGAGCCAAATAAGTATAAGATAAAGCACTATCAGGAAATATTTTCTGTAATAATTCTGCCGTAGTTACGGCTTTATTAACATAAATTTCAGCGTCATCATATTTCATTTGTTCCAGCATTTCTTCGCCGGCATCATCATAAGCAAGTGTAAGCTTTGATAAGACTATATAACTATCCGGAGAACATTTAAATGCTTTCTCATAGCTTTTTACAGCATTTATGTTGTCATAGTTTTCATGATATACATCGCCTTCATGTAAATAATCCAAATCTGTCCGGGTTCCGGGAAAAACAGTTAGTATTATCAGTTGGAATACTAGAATTAGAGTTTTTGTTTTCATCAGGAATTATAAGTTATTTTTAAATAATAATTTAATCTTGTAAGATTAAAATAATGAGGTTAATATTAAGGCATTGTTAAATTTATTGACTTGTCTCACGTCATGGTTACATCTTTGCTAATGCGAGCATCCAGCCCGTTGCGGCACTTCCCATAATAATCCAAACAACATTAACTTTCTTAAGGAGTAATAATATTATTGCTGCTAATAGTATTAAAATTGCGTTTATATTATTTAATGTAGATTTAGCGAACAATAATGTAACGGATAATATTAGTCCTAGTGCGACGGCATTAACTCCATTAAGAAATCCGGAAGCAGCTTTAAATTTTCTTATCTTCGAAATAAAAAGATTACTGCAATAATAGCCGGGCGCATTCCTGCCATACATGGCGCAAAGGCCGGCGTGGTTCCGTAAAGATTGTAAATAAATGCTAATCCAAATGTTATCAGTGAAGCTGTTATTATAAAACATACACCGGCAATAATCAGTCTCTTCCACCCGGTTTTTAAGTATCCTATGCTGATTGCCATTTCAGTTGAATTATTGCCGGGTATTAAATTTGTTGCTCCAAGCAAATCGAGAAATCGTTCCTACGTAATCCATTCCATTTTTTTTCACAATTTCTTCTTCCATCATTGCAATATGTGCAACAGGCCCTCCGAATGCAGTCGTTCCCAATTTCAGAAACAGCAAGGCTATTTCTCTAAGTTTAGCCATTAATATTTAAATTATAATTCGTTTATTTTTTACAATTAAAGATGCTATGAGACACTATTTCATCCAAATTAAATAATTTTAAAGTTATTCATATCAACCGCTATATTTAAAATTATGAAGTCAAATTGATTAAATTTGATTATTAAATTAATTTTATATGGTTTTAATTATGCGCCATTTTGATGGAATATTATTCGATATTGATGGAACGATTACTTCAACTTATAAATTAATTTTTGACTCATTCAGGTACATTTCAAATAAATATTTAAATAAATCGTTAACAAACGAAGAAATAATGAAATTATTCGGGCCTCCTGAAGATGTCATAATAAAAGAATGGACTGGCCATAATTATGATAAAGCCAGAGTAGATTATTATGATTATTATACAAATAATCATCATCTTGCAAATCTTTTTCCCGGAATAAAAGAAGTACTGATATATATAAAATCGAAAAATGTTTTCCTGGCTATCTTTACCGGCAAAGGAAGAGAAGCTGCAACAATAACGCTGAAAAAGCTTGAAGTTTATGACTATTTTGATATGATAATAACAGGCGATGACGTAAGAGAACATAAACCTTCTGCCGAAGGAATTAATAACTTTATTAATAAATTTACTTTAAACAAAAAAAGAGTCCTTATGGTAGGAGATGCACCGCCGGATTTTAAAGCCGCGAGATCAGCCGGAGTTAAAATTGCATCGGTATTGTGGGATCATTATGTAAAAGAGGAAGTGAAAAACCTTAAAAGTGATTTTCACTTTCTCACAGTAGATGAGTTTAAAAAATTTATTTATGAAAGTATTTAATTACTATTCAGGTAATTTATAGTTCTGCAATTTTTTCTTGTGTGATATAATCTCATTCTCGACAAGGAATACCACATCTTCAGCAATATTAGTTGCGTGGTCGGCTAATCTTTCTATTTGTCGCGAAAGTACAATTAAATGTGCGCCCGTTTCTGCATTCTCCGTGTTAGCTTTTATCACTTCAACAAGTTGATTAAATATTTTTTTATTAAGTGAATCAACTATCTCATCTTTAGCCCAAATAGTTTTAGCAAGCTCACTATCCCTGTTTATAAAAGCAGTAATGGCATCTTTAACCATTGTCCGGGCAGTTCTACCCATCTCGGGAAGATCGGTTTGCTTAATAAGATTACGCGAATCATCTGTTTTTTTTACGCGTTGGACTATATTAACTGCGATATCACCGCACCGTTCTAATTGACTATCAATTTTAATCGCCGTTAAAATAAAGCGTAAATCCGAAGCAACCGGCTGATAAAGAGCAAGTAGATTTTCACATTGCGCCATGATTAAATTATCATAAGCATCCACTTCCCTGTCCCTTTGTTTAACTTCTTTATAAAGCTTAACGCCGGCATCCTCCATATCCTTGAAACTATTATCTACTTGTTCATCAACAATGGATGCCATTTTATTAATAGTTATTTTTAATTCATCAAATTCTTTTTCAAAATGTCGTTCCATTTTATTCCCATTATTTAATAATTAATAACACTCAAAGTTATGTTTATTAAAATAAACAAAAAATAATTTCAACCAAATCTTCCTGTAATATAGTCTTCAGTTTGTTTTTTCTCAGGTGAAGTAAACATTTTTTTCGTTTCTGAATATTCAATTAATTGACCCATATAAAAAAAAGCTGTTGAATCGCTCACTCTTGCAGCCTGCTGCATATTATGTGTAACAATAACTATTGTGTAATCTTTTTTTAACTCAAATATAAGCTCTTCAATTTTTGCTGTAGAGATAGGATCGAGTGCGCTTGCAGGTTCATCCATGAGTATAACCTCCGGATTAATTGCAATTGTCCTGGCTATGCATAACCTTTGCTGCTGTCCGCCGGAAATATCAGCGCCGGATTTATTCAATTTATCTTTAACTTCATCCCATAAAGCGGCTTGCCGTAAACTTTTTTCAACAATTTCAGCCAAATTCTTTTTATTATGATGCCCGTTTAATTTATATCCGGCAATTACATTATTAAAGATTGACATCGTTGGGAATGGATTTGGCTTTTGAAATACCATACCTATTTTTCTCCTGATCATAACCGCATCGGATTTCATTATTTCTTCGCCATCAAGAGTAAGAGAACCGGTAATTGTTCCACCAACAACTTCATGCATCCTATTAATAGAGCGTAAAAATGTAGATTTACCACAGCCTGAAGGCCCAATTATAGCAACAACTTTTTTCTCCGGAATATCAAAATTTATATCGTGCAATGCTTTCACTTTACCAAAATACGCACATAAATTCTTTGCGGAAATTTTAGGAACCTTTTGAACTGCAACAGCTACCTCAGTGTTCAAAGTAACCTGTGATTTTACTTCTTCATTAGACATAGATTAAACTCAAACTTTATATTTTGATCTGGTAATTATTCTGAATATTAAACTGAAAATTGAAATGATCAGGATTAGAACTAATGCTGCCGTCCATGCTTGCTTGTTCCAGTCCTCAAAAGGAGCCGTGGCATAGTTATAAATGTAAACGGTCAAAGAAGCCATAGGCTGGAAAACACTTGTTGACCAGAACCTGTTTCCTAACGCTGTAAACAACAGAGGTGCAGTTTCACCTGCAGCTCTTGAAAGGCCCAGAAGAATGCCGGTTGCTATCCCTTTCCATGCTGTTCTTAATACTATTAGTAAAGTAGTTTTCCATTTCTGAATTCCCAATGCCAAACCGGCCTCTCTGAAAGAATGCGGAACAAGCCTTATCATTTCTTCAGTAGTTCTAGTTATAGTTGGAATCATTAAAATCGCCAAAGCAATTCCACCCGCCAAAGCTGAAAAGTGTCTCATAGGTATAACTACAATAGTATATGCAACAACGCCAACTACTATCGATGGAATGCCGCTTAACACATCTGTTAAAAATCTTACAAGGAAACCGAATTTATTGTTTCCGAACTCTGAAAGGTACGTGCCTGTAAGTATACCAACCGGTATTCCAATTGCACCTCCTATTCCTATTAAAATCAATGTACCAACAATTGCATTAGCCATTCCGCTTCCGGGTTCACCGACAGGCTTGGGCATATGTATAAAAAAATCAAGATTTAAATAAGTTATTCCTTTGGATATGGTATAATAAAAAATGAGAATCAGAGGAATTATAGTTATTACAGCAGCTAACAAAGACAATGACAGCATAACACTATTTACAATTTTCCTGCGGTAAAAGGATAATTTATTTATTTCTAGCCTTTTTTCCATTTCCTATTCATACTCCAGACTAAAAGTTGCGCGAAAATATTAATAATAATGGTAATAATAAATAACACCAAAGCTAATTCAATTAAAGCACTAAGGTACATATCAGAAGTCGCTTCTGTAAATTCATTTGCCAAAACACTTGCCATAGTATAAGAAGGATCAAACAAAGACGGGGATATTATCGGCCTATTGCCAATTACCATTGTTACAGCCATTGTTTCACCTATTGCACGACCCAGGCCCAACATTATTGCACCCAACAACCCTGATCTGGCATTTGAAAGGACCAACTTAGTCACTTCCCACTTCGTGGCACCAATTCCAAATGCGGCTTCTCTTAAAGTAAACGGGACAGACCGGAGGATATCTCTCGAAATAGAGGAGATTATAGGAAGCACCATAACAGAAAGAATTAATGCGGCAGCAAGCATTCCAAACCCATAAGGCGCGCCCTGAAAAAAAGGTAGTTTACCAAAATGGTCGGATAGATAAGGCTCAATAGAATCCCTTAGCCATGGAACCAAAACAAATATACCCCACAAACCATAAACTACGCTGGGAATTCCCGCAAGAAGTTCTGTTAAAAAAGAAAGAGGTTTTTCCAGCCAGCCCGGAGCTATTTCTGAAAGAAAGACTGCTACACCAATTCCCAAAGGTACTGCTATTAAAAGGGCTAGTATTGAAGATACAACGGTTCCATATATTACCGGCAGCGCTCCATAAACTTCGGTTACGGGATCCCAGGTTGATGAAAAAAGGAAATGCCATCCAAACTTTGATATCGAGAGCTGAGAGTTGACATACATCTGGTAAGCCATTAATACTACTAATAAGAGAACTAACACTGCAAAAAGCAGTGTTAGTTTCTCAAATATAAAGTCACCAACATTTGATTTGCCAAATATTCTTTGAATAAAGCTTTTATTATCAGGTTCATTTTCAGAATCCTTAAGAGCTGGAATATTTTGAGCATCCTCAATATTGCTATTTAGCACTTATTTTATTCCCGTTACATGTTATTGAAGCAATCTTTTTTTCACATAGTGCAACCACTTGTTTTGGAAGAGGAGCATAATACAAATCTTTTGCATCAGCTTCGCCTTTTTCCATTGCCCAATGCAAAAATTTAACAAGTGCAGTTGCTTTATCTTTATCCTGCATATTTTTATATATTAATAACCAGGTAAAACCGGAAATGGGATAAGCATTCTTGCCGTCGGCATCAGTTATAATAGCCCTTAAATCTGCAGGCATATTTTTTATTGCACCTGCAGCGGCTTCGGTTACAGAATTGAAGTTCGCATCAATGAAATTACCTGACTTATTTTTTAAAAGAGCATAAGTCAAATTGTTTTTTACTGCATATGCTAATTCAACATAACCAATTGAACCTTCGGTTTGTTTGATTAATCCCGCTACACCATCATTACCTTTGCCTCCTAAACCTACAGGCCAGTTAACCGACGTATTATTACCTACTTTATCTTTCCAATCTGAACTTACTTTGCTTAAATAATTTGTAAAAATAAATGTTGTACCGCTTCCATCCGAACGATGGGCAACTAAGATTGCTTTATTCGGTAAAGATACACCCGGGTTTAATTTTTTAATCTGGGCATCGTCCCATTTTGTAATTTTGCCCTGGTATATATCTGCAACCGTTTTTCCATCAAGTTTCAATTTACTACTTACGGAAGATAAATTGTAACTTAAAACAATACCGCCCATAACTGTTGGTATATGCAATATTTCAGTGCCGCGTTTGCTTTGGGCTTCCTTTAATTGTTCGTCTGACATAGGGCCGTCACTTGCTCCAAAATCTACTGTACCTTCCGTAACTTGTTTGATACCGGCGCCACTCCCGATTGCCTGATAATTAATCTGTACGCTCGTAGTATTTTTATAATCATCAAACCATTTTGAGTAAATTACTGCCGGGAAAGTAGCCCCTGCACCGTTTAATTGCACCTGAGCTGATGTTGCTCCGCCTAAAACTCCTAATAAGAGTCCCAGCAAAGCTAAAAATTTTGTTTTCATACAATCATACCTTTCCATATAGTTAGATAAATATGTCTTTAAATTTAATAATGTTATCTTTTAGAAAACCCAATAAAATGTAACTCTTGGAACTACATCACTTGCACTGCCGCCTGCAGTTGGAGCCGCCTGATAGTGAGTAATTTCTATATTTGGTGTAATTTCAATATGCTTTGAAGCATTGAATTGAAGACCAGCAAGAATCAAAGATTTTGCATCATTAGTAACATCTGCATTTGTATTTGGATCATATCCGTCATAACGTACAACTAACTGACAAGTTTCACTGAAATTTACATATCCCCAAATAGAAATACCGTCTGAGGTTTGTGTGCTAAGTGCTGTTGTTTTGTTTGGTGCATAATTATTAGGAACCGATCTCAAAAAGCCCTCTGCACCTATTGAAAAGCTGCCGGCTTCTCTATAGTTTAAGAATAAAGCACCGACAAAAGCGCTATTATTATCAAATGCACCGTTCGATGGGTCAAGTTTTTTTGCAGCTGAAGCATAATCACCGTATATAGTAAATAATAAATTAGCCGAAGGATCAAATTCTAATAATCCATAAAATCTCTTGTATTTATCTGTTTCTGGAGCATTGCCTGAATTGTTACCTATTTTTACCCAATATTTTACCGTACCACCCTCATCAAATTTACCTTTTAAATCAATACCTATATCACGGGAGGAAACTATTCCATTTAAATCCATAATAGTTTTTTCTAGGTAACGGTGTCCCCATGCGCCCTCTGAAACATCAAATGCCGGTGTCGGCGAAACACCAAAAATAAGATTAGAACCAGAAAAAATATTATTCCATTGTAAATAAGCATCTTTAACATCAACACCGAGTTTACCTCCCGCAGTGTTAGTGCTAGACGTTTGATCTGATTCAAAACGGAATCTGGATGAAAAAGTTTGATCAATCGTATAATCCGTGGTAATATAAATTCTTCTAAGTTGGAAACCGTTTAAATCCCTATTAGCACCATTATTTTGAGCAGCATTATAGAAATAATCCCCAAACATTAAACCACTAAATTTTATAGGGCTTTGATCTTGCGATTGGATAAGTCCGGCAAAGATTAGAAGCATTGAAAAAAGTAATGTTAATTTTTTCATAGGTCTTTCTTTTATTTGTTAATAGATAAAATAGTTTGTTTGATTTTTTGAGGCTTCAAAAATCATGGCCGTAATATTATGTAGAATTATTATCCTGTGTGTTAAGCTAATGTTACGCTTATGTTAAGAAATTGTTAAGAAGGATTACGGCAGATATCTGATTAAAAAACAAGGGATTAGGAGCTGTACTTTATCACAGCCCGCTAAATAGTTAAATTTTAGTTGGAATTTCCATAATTAAACGGATATTCAAATGTAACCCTTGGTTCGATTCTTTTCTGGGGTTGATAATTGATTATATTGTTATTAGAGTCATAAACTGGCGCAAAAGTCCATTTGTAGAGCATAGATACAACAATATAAGGGCTGGGCTTATAACCAAATTCAAAGTAGAGAAGAGAACGGTTATCAAGTGTAAATATTTCAGTTTCACTGCTTATATTAACCTTATCATATCCGGCGCGGAGAATAAACGGCAAACTTTCCGGTGCTGCATTGGCTTCAAGATGAAGCACACCGCTGTAAGGCGTTTTATCCAATCTCTCATATGTACCTAATACGTAAAAAAGTCCTAATGCGTTTGCATACAATTCGCCGAAATAACCATTATCCGGGTTTGTTATATCCGCAAGTTTAGTTGCTTTACTTGAATATATTCCTGAAGCCGAATCATATTGATACCTTTCAATTTCATAAAGCGGATTAAAGTACCCGGCTATGAACTGTGAATTATTAAATCTTCTCTCGAACTGCGCAGAGGCTTTTATAAAACCGAGTCCGTTAAGATCTGCTTTAATACCCACGGCAGCGCCTGATCCGAAATTAATTATTTTTGCTGCATCGGTGTAAAATTGAAGCCCTAACATTCTTGAAGAATAAAGTGGCAACCCTAAATCAATTCCTTCAATATTAATAGAACCTTTATCTTCTGAAAGTGAAGTTGTTCCCAGCTGATCGAAAACAATACCTGCATATTTATTAAAATCAACTGCGTAAGTCATTCCAACAGTTAAATTGCCGATAATTGGTATATTGCCTGCGCTTGTAAATTTTAACGGCCTTAAATAACCCCGGATGCCAACAATGCCTGCATCAAGAAAATTACTATATATCGATTCGACGCCAAACTCGCCAAAGTCTATATCGGTAACAAGCCCAATCCTGCGCGCATCATAGCTTGGGCTATTATTGTAATTTAATATTATATTCCCATAACCAAGTGTATAATAGTCTAAAGCTCCCAGTTGAACATAAACAGGCTCATTCTTGGTTCCATAACGAATATACCGGATAATATTTAAATAATCGGAAAAATTAAGAAAGTCTTCTTTCCTAATATTGCCGTTCTTATCTATATCAATATTTAAATCTAATCCGGCGCCAAAGTTCGCAATTGATAATTCAGGTCTAATATTAAAATTATAATAAAGATTGCCGTCAATCCAATTAAAACCTAACCCGCCGCCGAGATTTCCCTGCCCGGGCCGGGGAAAATCTTCAATTTGTGCGTGGGCTGAAACTATCATGATCAGGCATGAACAGAACAGGAATAGTTTTTTCATTTATTAAAACCCGAATAAAATTGTTTTTTAAAAATAACAAGTTTTGTATTAATTCTTTCTTATGTTCTGAAATAAAATTGAGACTTAAATTTTTAAATAATAAAATTATGTTATCTAATATTCTTAACGAGCCTACCTAACAACTAAAAATTAGTTTTAAATAATATTCATTTGTAGTAAGTGGTATCGAATCAGTATCCGAAACCGGATACATGAAAATTAAGGGTCTTTAAAATAAAGGATAAATGCATTAATAAGATTGTCCCATTCTTATTCATACGATGGAAAGTTTTACAGTGGGAAAAGATCAAATTGATTACCTCAAAGTAAAAGTTGAAATCAAACGCCTATTTTAATAAAAGGACTTGTAAATATTAATCCGGTTTCCTTAGCAAAGGTAACCTGTGTATTTTAATTTTTTCTTTCAAGCCAATTTTCCGGATTTTGATTACTACGGGAATTCCAAATTTCAAAATGCAGAATATTTCCCTCAAGACTTTCTCCTACTTTTCCTATAACGCTGCCGGAATTGACGTGATTTCCTTCCTTAACGAAAATTTCCGACAGATGGCTGTAAACCGTTCGGTAATCTCCTTTATGTGTAAGTATTAATACACTTCCGTAACCAGGCAGCCAGTCAATTGCAGAAACGATACCATCCGCTACCGAACGTACATCAGCATCAGTAAAAGTTTTTATATCAACCCCGTAATTTAGTGTTACTGTGTTCAGTTTTTCATTTCTATTTTCCCCGAAATTACGAATAATCTTCCCTCCGCTTACAGGCCAGTTTAGCCTGCCCTTTAATGAAGCAAATGAAGGCAGCCCTGAAGTAGAAAGGTCAATATCATATGTATTCTCCTCACTAATTTCCGGCTTCTCTATATTTGATTTTGAAACAAGTTTCTTTGAGCGAGCTTTTAATCTCTCTTTTTCAAGACGTTCCTCTTCTGCTTTTCTTCTTAATTCTGCTTCCACAATAAGTTTGCTTATCATATTCTGAATTTTAATTTCTGCATTTTTTTTAGCATCCAATTCGCTTATCAATGCCACTTTATCATTCCGAATTGAGTTAAGAATTTTCTTCCTTACTTCCCTTTTTACATCTAGCATTTTTTCTTCATCTGCCTTTTGATTGGCAAGCAGAGTTTTCTCATTTCTTTCTGTTTCGAGATCCTGCTTAGCGGAAATCAGTTCATCTTTTTTATTTTGCAGCCTTTCTAAATCCCTTTCACGTTGATCCGCAAATTTCTTTAAATATTTATATCTCAATATCGCCTGTTCTAAGGAATTCGCATCCAAAACGCTTGCCCAATAATCAGGTTTACCGTGCTTAAATACTGCAACTATATATTTGCTATAATTCATTTTAAGCAAATTAGTTTCATTCCTCAATTCTTCAATATTATTTTGAGTAACGGATATTTGTTGATCCATATCCGCCTCATCCGCTTTTAAGTTATTTATTAAGTTATGCAGCAGGTAGCTTTGCTTATTATAATTATCCAGAGTATTATAAGATTCTTTTTCTTTCGCAACCTTATATTTTAACTCTTTTTCAAGAGATGAAATTTCTTCTTTAACCTTTGAAAGCTCGCTTTTCTTGAGGGAGATTGATGATGATGCAGCATGCACATTATGATTATCCTTCTGTGCAAACGAAGAAATAAATGTTAACGATACAATTGCAATTGTAAAATATGTTTTCGCAGTTACCATTTTATTATGGTCGCATCTTCCGGAACTTTAAAATCAATAGAAATATCTGATGCATTAGTACGGATTTTTTTATACTTTATCGAAACGCTCTGCCCTTCCTTAACATTCTGCACATCAATACTATACGGGACTGCAACATTTTCAATATAATCAAAATCGGAATATTTGCAATCTAACGCAATATCGCCGTTAGGATCAAGCACCTGGAAACTTGTTATCCCAAGAGTTCTGATATCAATCTTATAAATAGAAGTAAAATGCGTTGTGGAATCGATATATGTAAGAGTATATTTATCATACTCAACAGAATAACTTGAAGGTTGTTTATAAAGATGTTTTGTTAGATTTACAGAACCGACAAATGCATCAATTATATCACTAAAAGGAAGATTAATCTTAAAAATATTTTTCAATATATCTTCATTTAACTGGCCCTGATAAGCTGTGTTATGAAGATCATCATAGAAAACAAAACTATCAGATGTAACCATTGTCTGGGCCAATTGAATTCCAAATGCGCCTAATATCGTTAAATACATCGAATCGGGCTTTACAAGAGATGCCTCAAATGAAGCTTTATTTTCCATATTAGATGTTTGTATTACTAAAGTACCGCTTCCTTCAAAGGATTTAATTCGCCGGCGGTTAGCTTCAAGTTTATTTACCAAACGTTCAGCCGGTAAAATTTCTACTTCTTCAGTAGGTTTTGATGGGACGCAGCCTGTAATGAAGAGGACTAAGGAATAGGCCAATAAAAGAAGGATTAAATAATATTTTTTCAAATCTCACCTTTTTCAATTTTTTTCTTAAGTTCATTATTATTTTTATCAAGGTTTAAAGCTTTTTCCCAGGTCTCTAAAGCTTTATCTTTATTTCCCATTTTAAATTGGATATCGCCAAGGTGTTCAAGAATATCGGGTTTTTCGCCCCCGGCTTTGAGAGCTTTATTAACATATCCTAAAGCCGTATCTAATAATCCGGATTTAAAATAAATCCAGCCGATAGTATCAAGATAAGCGGAGTTATTTGGTTCTGCGGTGATAGCAATTTTCGCCATTTTCAATGCCAGATCAAGTTTAATTCCTCTCTCTGAAAGCGAATATGCAAAATTGTTATTCAATAAAGCATTTGAAGAATCAATTAGTAAAGCTTTTTCATAAACGCTGTCGCACTCTGACCATTTCTTCTGCCCATCATAAATTAGTCCTATAGTTCCTAATAAGTTTATATCTTCAGGAGTAATTGAAAGAGCTTTTTTCAGGTAAATTACTGCTTCGTCATTTTCTTTTAACTGGCTTAAAGTATAACCGTAAGCTGAAAGCGCGGTTATATCCTTTGGGTTTAATTCTACAGCTTTTTTTAATTTTATTTTTGCTTCATCATTCATATTAAGCTGTGAAAAAGAAAGGCCTAATATTAAATTTACACGAAAGTCTTCAGGAAACGAGGTAATCGCCTGGCTCAGAACCTTCACGGCTTCATCATATTTTCTATTATCAAAATAAATTCCGCCCAACCGGACCCAGGCTTCAACATTCCAGCTAGCCAATTGAGTGGCAGCTTTAAAATATCCAACTGCTTCCGAATCATTCTTTTCATTTAGCGCAATAGCGCCAAGATACATTTTTACCTGCCAATTGGCTGTATCCTGGTCTATAGTGATAAAAAAATTTTTAGCTATAGGTGCGAGAGAGCTGTCTTTTATAGACTGCTCAAAGTAAGTAGCACCTATTTTTATTTTTAGATCTACGGGAACATTGGACTGCTTAAGTATATAAGAATATTCTACTGAAGCTGTATCCCATTTATTTTCCGATAAATATATTTGGGCTTTTCTATCATGCGCATCCAAATCATCTGGGTTAACAGTTAAAACGTCATTAATAACTTTTAAGGCTTCATCATACAGCTTAGCTCTCTGAAAATACTCAGAAAGTAGTTTTTTAAGTCCCTGATTATCCGGGTCAATAGTTAAAATTTGTTCAATAGAAGAGGCAGCGTCTTTATAATTTCCAAGATTCGCCTGAAGTTCAGCCACACGCATTAATACATCCCAATCCGGTCCAATAATATTTGTTATCTCCTGATAAATACTTATGGCATTAGCCGGCCTTTTAGCTTCATAAATTCTCGCAAGGCGGTAATAAGCATCTACATTTGTTGAGTCCATTCCAATAATTTTTGAAAGGATAAAGGCGGCAGAATCTGTCTGCTGTGCACTTGAATAAATTTCAGAGAGTAATTCATAATAATCAGTACGGCTTGAGTCAAGAGCAAGCGCCTTTTTTGAATATTCAAGTGCTTGTGAAAGTTTATTTAAATTAAAGGAATTTTTTGCAAGGGCATAAAATACTCCCGCTTTAGGGTCAAGTTTTGAGGCTTGCAGGTAATATGATATCGCCGTGGCATAATCACCTTTAATCTCTGCAATCGTTCCGTTGATAAATTGTTCCATAGCAAGTTTGGAGGAGTCTCCATATATAATCCCGGCCAATTTTGAATTAACATTACTATCTTTTGATATTTCTCTTTGCGAACTACAACCATATCCAACCAGTAACATTATAATAAAAGCAGAATATCTTAACATATTGTTTTTATCTGTTTCTTGAATAACTATTTTTCAATAAATATTAAAATTTTAATTTATCATTTTAAAAATGATCTTTAAAACTAATAAACTCAGCACTTTGATCATCCTCAATTTATCACAGCTAACTTTTGGATATCTAAATCCTTTCCCAGTATATATTTAAATTCTTGCTTACAAATATAGTAAACTATATCTTTGTAAAAATATTTTTATAAGATGAAAAAATTTGACCTGGGGCTTTCTTTTGTTTGGGAATATGATGTGGATTTTATCGCGCTTATTGAGGAGACATTTCAAAAAGCCGGACTAACTACTTTTGTTATTTCCTATCATAATATTTTAGAAGTCACTTATAAAGTTATTAATAAAGAGCTCACTTTTGATTTTTATTTTGACAGGGCTTCTGATGTTGAATCCGAGTTTGAAACTTTGGCAAAAATTTTAAATCGGAAGAAAATTACAATTTTTAATCCTTACAACAATGCTCTTCATGCGATAGATAAAGCGAGTATGCACCTTGAATTTATAACTGCCGGATTAAATGTCCCCCACTCAATAATAATTCCTCCACACAGCGAAAGAGAAGAAATTTACATCTCAATTGATGATTTAGCAATTTTAGGACGGCCATTTATCATAAAACCATGCAACACGACAGGTGGGGGAATGGGCGTTGTTACAGGCGCAGAATCTTTAAAAGAAGTGCTGGATGAACGTGTTACAAATACCCATGACAAATATATTTTGCAAGAAAAAATTTACCCATCTTTCTTTGATGGTAGAAGAGCGTGGTTCAGGTCTTTCTGGGCTTTCGGAACTGCCATCCCCGTATGGTGGGATGATCAGACACATCTTTATTCAGAGCTTACATTGGATGAAATGAATCGTTACAATCTCAAGAAATTAATTGGAATAACAAAAAAAATAGCTGAAATTACAAAGCTGGATTTTTTGTCCACGGAAATAGTATATACTAAAGATAATAAATTTTTCGTGATCGACTATGTTAACGACCAATGTGATATGCGGTTAAGTTCAAAACACATTGATGGAGTTCCGGATAATGTTGTAAAAAAAATTATTAACTCTATGTTAAAAAGGGTTATTAAACTTAAAAAATTAACAGTATAATAAAGAGAAGTAAATTAATTGTTTTAAGATATTACTTAGATGCAATCAAATGGGAAAAAATTGACAATTATAGTTTCATTATTCTTAATAATAATATTACTTGTTTGTCAATATGTTTTTAATATTTACGAGACAAAAATAGATATCATACCTAATAAATTATTCGTCAATGGCCTATCTATTACAAATATTTCAATAATCCCTGTAAATGCCTTAGGATTTAAAATCCCGTTTCGAAAAATCTCAGGGACTTTTGAAATTGTTGAGGGAAAAGAATTAGTTGATATTTTGAGAGAGGATGATGGAAAGGGCAGAATAAGTTTGCGGGCAAAGAATAGTTCGGGTAAAGTTGTTATTTACGTAAAATCCAAAAAATCCTTTTTACCTTCACTCGTGGAAATAAATATTTACCCTAATACCCTATGAATCTAATATGATTCTCAAATTTTTCAATAATTATTGTTATCTTTTATAATTGAATTATTCGATTCTTTTAGAACAAACACTGAGGAAATATGAAAAGGATATCATTACTTATTACTTTTCTTCTCATAACGGTTTCAGCTTTGTTAGCTCAAGGAACGGCCGGTACTGACGCAAAATACGAATATCGATCTTTAATCGATATGCAGACTGCGGGAATACTACAAAAGGGATATGTGGGCGTTACTTCCGATATAATGCCCGACGGCATTCTAATTGAGAAAATTGAAGTCGGTGTGTTTAACAACCTAAGTTTCGGGATTTCATATGGAGGTGAAAACTTAATCGGAGCCGGTAAACCTGATTGGTATCCCGCACCTGGAGTAAATATCAGATTTAGAATTTTAAATGAAAATATTGCCCTTCCGGCAGTCACTTTGGGGTTTGATTCACAAGGCAAAGGTCAATATTTTGATTCTACTAGCAGGTATGCAATCAAATCCCCCGGTTTTTTTGCCGCAGCAAGTAAAAATTTTGAATTTTTAGGTTATATGAGCCTTCATGGAACATTAAATTATTCACTTGAGAGCAAAGATGCCGAAGATTTTGTCGACCTAAATGTAGGATGTGAAAAAACACTAGGTTCAAGCCTTTCAATAATAGGCGAATATGATTTTGCTTTTAACGATAATTCAGGTAAATACGGTTCAGGCAACGGTTATTTAAATATGGGTTTGAGATGGACAATAGGTAACGGGTTTACATTAGGTTTTGATCTTCGTGATTTATTAGCAAATAAGAAATGGAGCCCGACTTCAGCCGACAGGGCAATAAGACTGGAATATATAACTAATATTTAAAAAGTACAGGTGATTCGTTTCATCATGTAAAGTTAAACTGATATTATGTATATTTTGTCAAATAATTAGATAAAATTTAATGTGTAGAAAATTGTATACAACAAGTTTATTATTATATACAAAAAGTATTTGTTCTTCTTTTATCAAGTGAAATTTTTAAGCCTTTATTTAGGCTCGATTATTGTTGAATTTATAGATGTTATTTAACTGGAGGATTAAGATGAAAAATTTGAGAATTTTAAGCGGACTTATTGTGGTGACTTCTGCTTTATTGTTTACCGGTTGTTATACCCAATTTGTAATGAGAAGTCCTGGAAGTTATGGTTACTACTATCATCGTGGATCACAAGTTAATCAAGCTCCTGCCGATTCTAACTATAGTAACCAGTATGGGAATCAAAATGATGCTGATTCCAGTTATAGTGATCAGTATGGAGATCAAAATTATGCCGACTCAAGCAACGGTATTGTAAATAATAATTATGGATGCCCACCGTGTTATGGTTGTGATTATGGCTACGTTTCGCCATACTATGGAGACCTTTATTGGAATTATCCATATTATTGGGATACTTATGGTCTATGGGCATTTGGATTAGGTTATTATCCTTATTACAACAGCTTCTTTTATGGCGGTTATGGCTATAGATTTGGTTATGGCTGGGAACACGGATACGACAACCACTTTGGCGGGTTTAACCGTGCCGGCGGTATTGGTGGTTTACGAAATGGAAGCGGTAGAGGTATATCAGGTATAAACTCAAATCGCATAAGTACAAGAACTGTACAAGGTAATACATTAAATGCCGGTAATGTTGCCAGATTAAATGGAAGAAACAGCCGAATTAGCTCAAGTCGTCAGGTACTGCAAAATAGAAATAATAGAAATAACTCATTCAGAAGAACTAACGCTTCAAGCAGAGCAACATCCCAACGAATGTCCTCTTCAAGAGCTGTTTCTACAGCAAGAGGCTACAGTTCACCGGCTCGTTCATCAGGTGGCAGCAGTGGTGGCGGTCGAAGCAGCGGTGGCAGTGGCGGTGGAGGCAGAAGTAGCGGCGGCGGCGGGAGAAGATAATTAACATTTATTTTATGAAAAAATATTTACTTAAAATGTTTTTTATCCCTGTCATAGGCATATTATTTACCGGCTGCTACACAACATTGCTGGTTCCGAGTGGAGATTATAATAAGGATGATGTTATGAACAGCCAGAAGGATAATTATTACAGGATAGAGGATTACGGAGATTATTACTATTATTACAATGAGCCATGGTGGTTTTCTACTTTAGAGGCAAATCAATCTGATTTAGAATGCGATAATGATGTGAACTCTTTTATAAGATCGGATTATCAAAGAGGAGATATTATTAGAAACAGTAATACTCTTACAGAGCTGCCTTCTGTCTCTTTACCTGCTATTATTCTTCCTTCAACCGGCTCTGCTTCTGCATCGGTAAATTCAAATCACTCTAAGATTAATTCCAGTGATAGGGTTAAATACATTAATCCTTCCAACCAATCTTCCGGCGGAAGTAGAAATTCAAATAATAGTAACTCTGTTAAAAATAACGACACAAATAGAAATACGTTAGGGAGGTAAAAAATGAAAAACTTCTGTTCACTCTCTTCAATGCTTTTTGCAATAATTGTTTTAATTTCATTTAGTTCAAATACTTATAGCCAAACTGCGGATGATGCGCTTAGATTAGGATTTCCAAGTTTAAGCCCGGACGCAAGAGCTCTTGGTATGGGAGATAGTTATATTGGCTTAAGCGATGATGCAGGAGCCGCTTTCTTTAATCCTGCCGGATTCGGGTTAATGCGGAATATGGAGTTATCCGGCGGATTAAGTTATGATAATTTTGGGAATAATTCATCTTTCAATGGTCAATCATCTAATTATACGAACAGTGCAACAAGATTAAATAACCTAAGTTTCGTTCTACCTGTTCCTACATATAAAGGCAGCCTTGTATTTGCATTTTCGTACCATACAACCAATGATTTTACAAGTGCATTAAACTTTAATGGTTTCAACAGCAATAATACGTCCTTAATTCAGAATTTAAATAATGCCGGTTCTTATATTCCATATGATTTATATTTAACTGATACAAATTTCGTAACCCCAATTAATGGTCATTTAAATCAAAGCGGCACAATTGTCGGCAATGGTGAAACTCATAGCTGGACTTTTTCGGGAGCATTTGAAGCATACAAAAATTTATTTATAGGATTAAACCTTGATTTAAGTTCCGGAACTTATAATAACACTAATGATTATTTTGAACAGGATTTACAGGGTATCTACAGCAATATTCAAACCGATCCGGCAACACCGGGTACAAAGGGATTTCAGACTTTTTATTTAAATAGATTATTAGATTGGGATATTACCGGATGGGATCTAAAATTAGGTATGCTTTATCAACTGGAAAATGCAAGAATTGGTTTAACTGTTCAATTCCCCAAGACCTATACTGTTAAGGAAAACTTTAACGTGAACGGCTACAGCCAGTTTAGTACCGGTTATTCATGGTCTCTTGACCCATCATACTATAGTTATAGTGATCGTTATGATATTGTTACTCCTTATGAACTGGGAGCCGGATTTTCTATTAATCTTGCAAATCTTATCCTAAGCGCTCAAGCTACATTAATTGATTATTCCCAATTGAAATTCGAAAACGCAAACGGTTTATCAGATTTGGATGTCAATAGTATAAATCAAAGTATTAAAAATGAGCTTAAATCTGTAGTTAATTTCAATGTGGGCGCAGAATATACAATTCCGGTTATCGGATTAAGAGTAAGGGTTGGATATCTCAGACAGCCTTCAGCATACCAGGGTGATCCTTCATCTTATGACCGGAATTATGTTACCGGAGGTTTGGGATATATAATCGATCAAGACGTTAGCATAGATGTAGGATACGCACACGGCTGGTGGAGCAATTATATTGATAATTATGGAACAAATGTTTCCAGAGTAAATGAAAGTATTACCGATGACATGGTAATTCTTTCTACAACTTTTAGATTTTTCTAAAGTTTTTTTATAACTTCTCCTGCTGTTAAAACTACAGGAGAAGTTAACGTATATATTAAAAATTCTAATACCTGCATTTGACATAAAAATTCCCTAACACTATTTTTATAAAAACCTTTTTTAATAATTAAGGAAAAAACAATAAAAGGAATAGTCTGCCGAATAGAAAGTAAAGATTACTATGTTTTCCCCCAAAACGAGGAAGGTATTGTACGATGCTCCCTGCCCGGAAAGTTCAAAAATGATATTAAATTGAAAAAAGACAAACAATATCTTACTGATATTGTTGTAGTTGGCGATTATGTTGATTTTGTTTTAAACAGGGATGGAAGCGGGGTAATAATTAAAATTGACGACCGGGAAAATTATCTTTCAAGGAAAACTCCAAGGATCAGAGGCGCAGGTTATAATGGTGAAAGACTTGAACAAATAGTTGCCGCCAATATTGATAATTTTTTTATTGTAAGCAGCGCTGCAGAACCTCCTTTTAACTACAAAACTCTGGACAGAATCTTAGTAGCCGGCGAAAGTTCTCATTTAAATATTAATATAATAATTAATAAAATCGATCTTGATAAAAATAACATTATTAACACCTGGAAGAATTTATATAAAGAAATCGGTTATAAAGTATTTACAACCAGTGTTAACTGCAATAAAGGAATTGATAAATTAAAGAATGTATTAGATGGTAAAAAAAATTTATTTTTCGGACAATCCGGTGTGGGTAAATCTTCTCTCCTTAATAAAATGTTTCCAGGCCTTAATCTAAAGACAGGCAAAATAAGTGGTTTCACTGATAGAGGAGTGCACACTACTGTAACAAGTATTATGATAAAAGTTAATCCCACAACTTACATTATTGATACTCCCGGTATCAGGGAATTAGCGCCATTTGGTATAATGAAACAAGATCTTTCTTATTATTTTATCGAATTTTCTAAATTCATTAAAAATTGCAAATTCAATACTTGTACACACAGCCATGAACCCGGTTGTTCAGTTTATGAGGCCGTACAAAATGGCGATATTTCTGCTGAACGCTACGATAGCTATCTAAGAATTTTGGAAACAATAGAGGAAGTCAGCCTACTTTAATTATCTAAAATGTTTCAAAATTCTACATTTTATAATATTTTTTGGGAAACAAATTATTTTATGTATTAAGCATTACATAAAGTTTACATCAATTGTAAAGCTTTTTTTTATGAATTATATTTAATAGTGATAAAACAAATACTATGATGGAAGATTTTATTTCGAGTACAGTAGCTTCTTTTTCCAATTTTTTATCAGAAAACAATTTTAAAATTAAAGAGCATAGCCCTTCAAATATTCTCGTAAGCTATGTTACAATAATTAATGATTTTAATGTTTTTGAAAGGATAAATCATTTAACTAAAAGCTACGAAAGATCGTTTTATTTTGAGAAGCCTGACGAGAATTTTTTTATTCTTGGCGCTGATGAAGCATTGATAATTTCTGAAAACGGAGAAAGAAGATTTACTGCCATCGATAAAAGAATAAAAGGCCTAAAAGGATCATTTATTAATAATTGGGGAACAACCAATGTAAAGGATATACCTTTATTTCTCGGCGGAATGAAATTCATGACCGACCATAACGATACTGACTGGCAAGATTATGATGATTCAACCTGGTTCATTCCAGAGATAATGATCTTATGCGCCCAGGAACAAAAGTATTTATTCTTTAATTTTAACATTCAAGGTACCCTGGATAAAGAGATAGTTAAAAAATTCCGGGTAAAACTTGAGAAATTCTTAAAGCCTGAAAACTCAAAAGAAAAATTAAGCGTACAGAAAATCTTAAATAGTAACGGCGATAGCCCTAAAGATAAAAAGAAATGGAAACAACTTGTTGAAGAAGCACTGGAGCGGATTTCTGAAAATCATATTGAAAAAGTTGTACTCGCCAGGAAAGTGGAACTAAATTTAGCAAGTGAATTGGATTTCAACAGCATTATAGCAAAGTTGAGAAATAATCATCCAAACTGCTCGATATTTATTTATCATCACGGCAGATCATCATTTTTTGGTGCTACGCCTGAGCTACTAGCTAAATTTTCAGGAAGCAAAATTGAAATTGATGTGCTTGCCGGCTCAGCTCCACGCAGTAAAAATAGTGAGGAAGACAACCTACTTGAAAAAACCCTTCTTGCCGATCATAAGAATCTTCATGAACATGATATAGTTACAGATCATATAAAAAGAACATTAAACAAATCAACTGAAAACCTGAATATTGAAAAACAATACTCAATAAAAAAATTGGCAAATATTCAACATATTTGGTCAAGAATATCAGCATTTCTTCCGCCGACATGTTCTATGATGAATTTATTAAAAGAATTGTATCCTACACCGGCAATCTGCGGATTTCCTAAAGAAACTGCCTTGCATTTTATAAAAAAATCGGAAAATTTCCGGCGGGGACTTTATTCCGGGATTATAGGATGGTTCAATCTTGAAGAAAACGGAGAATTTGTAGTTGCACTTCGATCTGCTCTGGCTGTTAACAATAAGATTATTGCATTTGCCGGGAACGGAATTGTGGATGATTCAAATCCTGAAACTGAATTTAAGGAAACTGAATTAAAATTGAAAACTATCCTCTCTCTATTCAATGACTAAAATAAAAATTAACCGGAATGTACTTTGGGCCCGGTCCTTTGTAAACGAACTTGCTGTGCTCGGTGTAAAATATGTCTCCATTTCACCGGGTTCAAGAAATACACCTTTAACAATAGCTTTTGCAAATAACAAAGCAATCAAATCCTTTATTCATATAGATGAGAGGTGCAGCGGCTTTTTTGCTCTCGGGCTTGCGAAAGCTTCAAATTCACCTGTCGCGGTGGTTTGTACTTCAGGTACGGCTACTGTGGAATTATATCCTTCGATTGTAGAAGCATATCAGCAAAGAGTCCCTTTAATTATTTGCACGGCGGATAGACCGCCTGAATTATTAAACATGGGTGCCAATCAGACTATAAATCAAAATAACATTTACAGAAATCATATCCGCTGGTTCTATAATGCGGGTTTACCTGATCCGGATATGAAAAGTATCAGGAATATTAAACTTGCTGCAAATAATGCAGTTTTTTATAGTACAATTAATTCTCGTGGGCCCGTACATTTAAATTTTCCCTTTAAAAAACCTTTTGAGCCCGATTCCTTTACAGATGAGATCGATCAAAAATTATTAATTTTTGCCAGGGATACACTATCAATTGGTAAAAAACAATGTTCTGGCTGTGATGTCGATATTTCTAAACAAAAATGGTTTTTAAATATTTTTAATTACTTTAAAAAATGTGAGAAAGGATTAATAATTGTCGGTCCGGATAATTATAATCCTGAATTTTTAACTAACTGCCAAATTTTATCACAAAAACTTTCTTATCCGGTTCTTGCCGATGGGACTTCACAGCTTAGATTTGGAAACCATAGTAAAGAAAATATAATTACAAATTTTGATGCATTTCTTCGATCAGATAAATTTTCAAAATCTCATCAGCCTGATATTATTATTCAATTTGGCAGAACAGTTACTTCAAAAGGATTAGATACCTTTTTAAGTAACTGTACTTCTGCCAGATTTATGATTAATGAATTCGGCGATTGGTTTGACCCAGCTGATAAAGCATTAGCAGTATATGCATGCAAACCTTATTTATTTTGCAAGGGCATGATAAAGTTAATTGATTCCATAAAGCCTGCCCGTGAAAATAATTCATGGCTCATGGACTTCAAGTTGGAAGAAAAGATTTCTTCGAAACTTAAAGCGAGAATTATTAATAATTCAGATTTTCCAAATGAAAGCCGAATCATAAACGAGATCTTACTTGCGATTCCCAATGCATGTCAAATAATGATATCCAACAGTATGCCGGTTAGGGATTTTGATTATTTCGCATCCTTAAATGAAAAAGAAATTATTATCTATAACAATAGAGGAGCCAGCGGAATAGACGGTATCACCTCCACTGCATTAGGGATTGTTGCTGCAAACCCAAAGCCAACGGTTTTAATTACAGGAGATTTAGCATTTTATTATGATCTTAATGGACTGTTGAGTGCAAAAAATTATAACCTTCCACTGGTGATAGTCTTGATTAATAATAATGGCGGCGGAATTTTTGAAATCCTTCCAATCTCAAACTACCGCGAAATATTTAATGAATATTTTCGTGTAGCTCATAACCTTGAATTTAAAACATTCGTAAAAGCGTTCGGCGGAAACTACAAATTAATTAAAAGCTGGAAAGAACTTAATTCTTCTCTATATTCAGCATTTAAAGCTAAAAATTTTTCCGTCCTGGAAATTAAAACTAACGCTACCAGTTCCCTAAAGACAAGAAGAAAGTATTGGAAAGCTGTAGCAAATAAATCTTAATTTTTGTCCTAATTATTTAATATCATATTAAATTAAGCTAGATTACTTTGAAAATTATACTTTCCGATGTTACACTTAATATTGAGGAATACCCGAACAATTCTTCCGGAAAGAATTATATCTTTTTTCTACATGGTTTTACTGGTTCAACAGGTGATTGGAATGAAATAATCCCGTCACTTAAAAATAATTTTAATTTCATTGCATTAGATTTAATCGGACATGGCCGAAGTGATTCGCCCGGAAACTTGTCCCTATACTCTGCCGATTCAATAGTAGATCAAATTCATCAAACTATTCAATATTTTACAAAAAAACCTATTATTCTTGCCGGATACTCTATGGGCGGCAGAGCCGCTTTATCCTATGCTTCAAAACATCAGCACTTATTGAAGGGATTAATACTTGAAAGTACAAATGCCGGGATAATGGAGGAGAATTCAAGAAAGCAGCGGATTGAAGATGATAAAAAGCTTGCTGAATTTATAGAGACTCATACGATTGAAGAGTTTGTTGATTATTGGAGTAATATCAGTCTGTTTAAATCACAATTAAATCTACCAAAAGAAAAATTGGATATAATAAAAAAAACAAAATTATTAAATTCTAAAACAGGCCTTGCAAATTGCCTGCGTGGATTCAGCACAGGCACGATGCCTCCTCTAATGAATGATATAAAAACAATAATGACTAAGACACTTTTAATTTCAGGAGAACTTGATTTAAAATTCACGGGTATTAATACCGAATTAGTGAACATTTTCCCGGATGCAAGTCATCTGATAATAAAAAATGCCGGTCATAATGTTCATCTTGAGCAGCCTACTTTATTTATTAATGTGATAAATGACTTCCTTGATAAATTCTAAGTTTATCATTTTTTTAATACTTTTGTAAGTTTTGTTATTATAACTTTAGGTGAAATATGAATTTCAATTGGGAAAAAGTAAAAGAGTATACAGACATTATTTATGAAAAGATGGATGGTATTGCAAAAATTACTATTAACCGGCCTGAAATCAGAAATGCATTCAGGCCTGAAACTATCCTGGAAATGTCTAATGCATTTTCAGATGCGCGCGAAGATCAATCTATCGGAGTAATATTACTAACAGGACAAGGTCCTTCAAAAGACGGCAAATATGCTTTTTGTTCAGGAGGCGACCAGAGTATACGCGGGGACAAAGGATATGTAGGTAAAGATGGTGTACCAAGATTAAATGTGCTTGATCTTCAAAAAATGATCAGAAGTATACCTAAACCTGTTATTGCACTCGTTGCCGGTTATGCAATCGGGGGCGGGCATGTTCTTCATGTTGTATGCGACTTGACTATTGCGTCAGAAAATGCAGTTTTTGGCCAAACAGGTCCAAGAGTTGGCAGCTTTGATGGTGGTTTCGGAGCAAGTTATCTTGCGAGATTGGTAGGACAAAAAAAAGCCCGCGAAATCTGGTACTTGTGCATGCAATATGATGCACAGGAAGCGCTTAATATGGGGTTAATAAATAAAGTTGTACCACTAGAAACTCTTGAAGAAGAAGGCGTGCTTTGGGCAAAGAAAATTTTAGAACATAGTCCCATGGCTATAAGACTGCTCAAGTCCTCTTTCAATGCTGAACTTGATGGACAGGCCGGGATACAGGAATTAGCCGGTAATGCAACATTGCTATATTATATGAGTGAAGAAGCCAAGGAAGGAAAGAATGCTTATCTCGAAAAACGGAAGCCCGGTTTTAATAAATTTCCTAAACTTCCTTAATATTAACTTTTAATTTAAGACTACAATGGAAAAAAGCATACAAAGCGAAGCACAATTAGTTACGGGTAAATATAAGAGTTGGATAATTGCCTCAAGGCCTAAAACTCTTTTGGCAGCAATTGTTCCGGTAGTAGTCGGATCTTCTCTTGCAATCAGCAAGGGAAGTTTTGTTTTTTTATTTTCATTAATTGCACTTTTTTGTTCTATATTAATCCAGGTGGGAACTAATTTTACAAACGATCTATATGATTTTCTTCAGGGAGCCGACAATGAAGATAGAAAGGGGCCGCTGAGAGTCTTAGCTGCTGGTTTAATTTCGGTAAAAGAAATGAAAATCGGAGTTGTTTTTATATTTTCAATGGCATTCATCCTTGGATTAATTTTAGTCTATGAGGCAGGTCCGGTCATTTTTGTTATAGGTATCTTATCTATAATTGCCGGTATCGCTTATACGGCAGGCCCATTTCCTTTAGCATACAACGGGCTTGGTGATATTTTTGTATTCATGTTTTTTGGTATCGCAGGAACTACGGGAACTTATTACATCCAGCTTAAAGAATTTTCTACGGTTTCTTTATTAACCTCAATTCCGGTAGGTGCATTAATTACCGATATACTGGTTGTAAACAATTACCGGGATATTGAAGAAGACAGGGCCGCAGGCAAGAATACCCTGGCCGTTATATTTGGGAAAAATTTTACGAGATTTCAATTTATTTTTTTAATTTTAACTTCTTTTGCAATCCCTGCCGTACTGTATTTCTTTTTTGATTTTAAGTTTTGGATCTTTCTTCCATATTTAACCTTTCCAATTGCATATAAACTTATTATTATGCTTTATACTCTTGAAGGTATTCAATTAAACAAAACATTAGAACTCACAGCAAAACTTTCCGCTCTATACGGATTTCTATTCGCAGCCGGTTTAACGTTATGAAAAATATTAGTTTAACTTTTTCTTCTTATAATCTGAAGTTCAAAAATCCGTTTGAATCATCCAAGGGAAGTTTAAATGAAAGGAAAGGATTTTTAATTCATCTTAAAAACAATTCCGGTAAAACCGGTGTTGGTGATGCCGCGCCGTTTCCTGAATTAGGTTCAGAAACCTACTCAGATGCTGAGAATGAGCTCAAGAAACTTAAATTAAATATTAAAATTAATTTTCATGATATAGAAAGTAGTATTACGCAAAGCTTAAGCAGCCTTGATAAATTTCCGACCTTACACCACGGTGTTGAACAAGCTTTAATAAACCTGATAAGCAAAGAGAACAATCTTTCTATTAACGAAATTCTTAATGAATCTTCAACTAATAGAATTAATGTTAATGCTGTTATAGGATTTTTAACTCCTGATGAATCGGCAGAAGAAGCCCAAAAGCTTATCCGGCAAGGTTTTACAACGCTAAAAGTAAAAGCCGGCAGAGATAAATTTGAGGATGACTTAAATTGTCTAAAAGCTATAAGAGAGTCCGCGGGGACTAAAATTAAATTAAGAGTTGATGCAAACGGGAAATGGGAATTAAACGAGGCTATTAAAAATTTGAAAAGAATGAAATTAATTAATCCGGAATACGTTGAGCAACCTTTAAACGGCCTGGCTAACTTTATAAAGTTGAAAAATAAAACCGGAGTCCCGCTTGCTGTTGACGAATCGATAAGAACTATAAAAGATGCAGTGGAATTTATTCAACACAAGGCAGTTTCATTTGTAATCCTCAAGCCAATGATGCTTGGTGGAATTATTCCGGTCCTAAACATAAAAAATTTTGCGGAACAAAATGGTTTAAAAGTAGTAATAACTTCCTCTTTTGAATCAGTTGTGGGAAGATCAATGGCTATTTTTGCAGCTTCAACAGTAAAAGAACAATTAGCTCATGGATTGGCAACAGGAAATTATTTTGAAAAAGATTTATTTGCTGATCCATATCCTGTAAAAAACGGAATGATTTCTCTTGAAGCAAAGTAGATTCTAACCGGGTATATTATGGATATTATCGGTTTATTATTAAATCCTAAAGGTATTCGTGAAAAAGACTGGAATTCTAGTGCAATTATTACCCCCCGTACAGAAATTACTTACCGACAGCTTTATGAAAAAATTTATTTTACAGTACAATGGTTACATTCAATCGGTTTGAAAAGAAATGATAAGGCCGCAATTCTTAGTGAAAATAGTTTAGAGTACGTTATCCTCATACTTTCTTTGTGGAAGGCAGGGGCTATTCCGGTTCCACTAAATATACGCCTTCTGCCGGATGAACTGGAAGAATTGATTTTATTTGCAGGATGTAATTTTGTATTCATTGGCAATTCGGAACCTGGATTAAAAAGTATTCCCGGCATAAGCTTAATTAAATTTCCATTGCATGAAGAACAAGCCGGCAATTATTTATTCCCTAACTCTGAATTATCCGATTTCCCTGACAATAATGAATTAGAAAATACTGCATTAATAATATTTACTTCAGGCTCTACAGGTAAACCAAGAGGAGTAGAACTTACTTTCAATAATTTGCTTAACAGTGCATTTAATGGAGATAAATTATTTAAACATAGGGATAATGACCGTTGGCTTGCAAGCCTGCCTTTTTACCATATCGGCGGATTTTCAATTATTCTTCGGAATTTCTTTTTCGGTACAACTTTAATTATCCCCGAAACATTAACCACAGAAGATATTATATTTTCAATAAAGTACTTAAATCCTTCTTTGGCATCTTTTGTAACAACACAATTAAAAAGATTATTGGAAACGGGGCTCAAACCAAAGCCCGTCTTGCGGCATATTTTATTGGGCGGTGGATTTCTTGAAACAAAATTAGTAAGCGAAGCCCTTAACAAGGGTTGGGATGTAATAAAATCTTACGGAACTACGGAAACGGCTTCGTTCGTAACAGCTCTAACGGCTGAAGAATTCAAGAATAAACCTTTTTCAGCGGGCAAAGCAATTTTTCCAAACCAAATATTAATTGTAGATGACAATAAGAATATCTTGCCCGAGTTGAAAGTCGGTGAAATTGCTATCAAGGCCCAATCTGTTGCAAAAGGCTATCTTAATAATAGAGATGAAAACAATAATAAATTTGCAGGGAATATTTTTTATTCAGGCGATTACGGACATCTTGATGCGGATGGATTTCTTTATGTTGAAGCGAGACGTGAAGACTTAATCGTTTCAGGCGGAGAAAATATAATACCCTATGAAATTGAATCTGAAATTATGAATTATCCGGGCGTAAAAGAAGTTTGTGTATTTGGGAAGGAAGACAAGGAATGGGGGCATATCGTTCTAGCAGTTATCGCATCTGATGAAAATATTGAATTAAAAAATCTTAAAGAATTTCTGAATGATAAACTGCCGTCTTTCAAGCATCCAAAGAAGATCTATATTATAGATGAACTTCCAAAGACCGAGTTAGGAAAAATCAGGAAAGGGAATATTATAGAAATGTTTAGCAAATAAATGCTTATTTGCCAGAATAATACTTTTCCAGGCCAGCCTTAACATCTTTTCCAATTTGTTTTTTTCCCCAGGTAGACTTATCAACAAAAATATGAACCGTTCTTAAAGCTGTACATATTTCCCCGGCTTCGTTTTTTAATTCATATTCAAGTTCAAACGAAGATGATTTTAATTTAGAGACTACTAATTCTACAGAAATTGATTCGCCATATTTTATAGGTTTATGATAATGTGCTTCGCTGTTAATAATCGGAACAACATATTCATCATTGTTCCAATAATCTTCATTTAATTGAAAGCTCCGGATTAAATCCTCATAAGCAGAATGGCAGATTTCATAAACTCTTGCATAAAAGAGAATGCCGGCAGGATCGCAATCATAAAAATTTATTTTCTTTTTAGTTTTAAACATTTGATAAACTATCCTACTATATTCTTGCTAGCCTTATAACCCATGTACTAATATCATAAGATTTCTTTTTTAAATATACTTAAAGTAACCTGGAATTAAAATATAAATGATTGCATCGTTTCCTTGCGGGTTGGGAATATAAACACACTTTGCAAGTATAATAATAGGATTATATGTTGCGGTGAATTAAATCATTCCTTGCATTATACTAAAATTATTTTCCTGCTTCATTGCTTGACTGTTTATACGTGGAATAGCTAAAATATCACCAAAATTGCAATAATCAGTTGCCTCGTAACTGGCTGGTATGACTGTTTTTTAATACTAATTATAATTTTATATTTATATAAGTTATTTTACGGAAAAAGAACATTTTTTAAATGCTTCTTAACAAATGAGTATAATATATGGGTATAAAAAACATAAAGATTTCCAATTTTAAGAGCTTTAACGAAATTGATGTAACCTTAGGGGATCTAAACATAATCGTTGGAGCAAATGCATCCGGCAAATCAAATTTTATTCAAATCTTCAAATTTTTAAAAGATATTGTAACTGACGGTTTAGAAGATGCAATCTCTTTACAATCAGGAATTGAATATTTAAGAAATGTAAAACTTGGTAGTAAAAAAGATTTCTCTATTGAATTTTCACATGACGATTCATATTACAGGGGAATTAAAATGGATGCTCAAAGTAATTTAATTCTTTTAAAAAATATTCTCTCACAATTAAAATTTGGGTTATCATTTACCGAAGGGGGGGATGGATTTAATATAATAAATCAAAAGTTTAATCAAATATTTAGTCTTGAACTTCTTAGAACTATTCCCGGCCAAATAGAATTAACAACCAAAAATGATGGAAATGGTGAATTTGGATTTTCATTTTCAGAGGGGAAAATATTACAGAGTCATTATAATTTTAAGTCACATTCAAAAGTTATTACAGACGATGATATTTTACCAAAATTTATGTTTGAACGTACTGATTCTACTAATAGCTTAATATTAAACATCCCATATCTCCCACCTTTTACCCTTTTTAATGGGGTAGCAATTTATGATTTTGATCCAAAATTATCCCAGAGAGCAGTTCAAATTGCAGGTAAATCTCAGTTAGAAGAGGATGGAAATAATCTAGCTATAGTTCTTAAAAACATTTTAGGAGAAAAGGAGAAGGAGAGATTATTTTTAAATATACTTGAGGATATATTACCATTTATTAGACAGACAAAAGTTGAAAACATAATTGACAAATCTTTATCTATTAATGTAAAAGAAATTTATTCTGAAGCATCTCTACCTGCTTCATTATTATCGGATGGCACTATAAATTTAATTTCGCTAATTGTTGCGCTGTATTTTGAAGAAAAATCAATTGTTATTATAGAAGAGCCCGACAGATATATTCATCCTTCTCTAATACCCAAGGTATTAGAAATTATTAAAGATGCATCTAAGAAAAAACAGATAATCATCACAACTCATAATCCCGAAATGGTAAGATATGCAGATTTAGAAAATCTATTTTTGGTATATAGAAATAAAGAAGGTTTTTCGGAAATAATTAAACCGGCTGACAAACCGATAGTAAATAAATTTATACAAAATAATGTAAGTAAAGAGGAACTTTTCGTTCAAAATTTACTCGGGGAATAATATGGGAGAAACAAAATATTATTTTTTTGTTGAAGGTGATTCCGATGGTACCTTCTTTGAGAAAGTTATCTTTTCAATTTCCGGTATACCTAACAGAGGCAATTTTAAGTTCATTAAATATGCCCGGAGTAAAAAAGAAGCTATTAATGGTATTATAAAAACTTTACGTGAAAATAATTTTAATTATTTCTTTTTTACTGATTTCGATAAGGGCCCCTGCGTAACCTCAGTAAAGGAAAAACAAAAAGTAACATTTCCATCCCTGGAAGATGAAAAAATATTTGTCGTGATAAAAAAAATTGAAAGCTGGTATCTGGCCGGATTAGATAATGAAAATTCGATTGAAATGGGTATAGAAAATTTTGAGAGTACAGATAATATCGCAAAAGGGAAATTTGAAGAAATGAAGCCTGCAAAATATAATTCTGTTAAGGATTTTAGTTTAGAAATATTAAAAAGATTTTCCGTAGAAACAGCTAAGGAAAAGAATGGTTCGTTCAAGTATTCTTGGATAAAAATTATTAATAAAATTTTGGAATGATTGTACTTTTAATATTTTTAATAAACTTCGACTAAACCGAAATTTAGTTATATGGAAAATTTGCGCATTCTAATGCAAGAGATAGCATACCCGCATTTTATGTTTTGCCGGATAAGCATTACGGCCGGAGTAACAGTTCAGATGACATACCCTTCGTTTGTAGTTACAAAATGAAGATCAACAAATCTTTGCTTTATTTATATTAGTCTTTGATTGACAAAAAGTTTTCCAAATCGTTCAAGTGTTCGCCTAAAAATATAATTACTCTTCTTTATTAAAAAATAATTTAGTAGTTTATAGTCACCGATAAAATTTAGAGGGAATTTATATGTCAACTGGCAATGAATTCAAAAGTGGCTCTTTATGGAGGAAATGGGATCTTCATATTCACACACCAAATACCAAACTCAATAATCAATACAATCCTGATGGAAATGACGTTTGGGATACATATTGTCATAAGATTGAAGAATCAGACGTAAAGGTCTTTGGAATAACCGATTATTTTTCTGCCGATACATATTTTACTTTTATAAAAAACTTTAAATATCTATACCACGATTCAGATAAAATATTTTTCCCAAATATTGAATTAAGAATAAGTGAAACCGTAAATAAAGCTCAAGAAGAAATCAATCTTCATCTTATTTTTAATTCTTTCGATCAAAATATTGAACAGAAGATTCATAAATTTTTACAGAACCTAAAAACAAACAAAACTGTTGCTGGAAGATTGCATGTTAAAGCCTCCGAATTACAAAATTCAAACGATTTTGAAGAAGCAACTACTACAAGGACATTTATAAATGAAGCTATTATTGATACATTTGGTGATAAAATTGATCTCACGGAATTTCTTTTGATATTTACTTCTGCGAATAATGACGGAATAAGAACAACTACCGAAGTTGTAAATGGAAAAAAACGTGGAGTTAAAAGAAAGGCTTTAATTACAGATGAAGTAGATAAATTCAGTAATGGATTTTTTGGTAATTCTCGCAATTCAGAACATTTTCTAAAAACAAATCGATTAGAAAATAAAAATGAATTTATTGAACCCAAACCAGTTCTGACTGGTTGTGATGCACATTCTTTTACCGACTTTGATTCTTCGGTAGGAAAGTTAGTTAAAAACGGTTCAGAAATAGAAAAAGAACCAACTTGGATAAAAGCTGATTTAACCTTTGAAGGATTGAGACAAATATTGTACGAACCTGAATTGAGAGTTTATATAGGGAATGAACCAGAAATAGTAAATAGAGTTCGGCAGAATCCAACAAAGTATATAAAATCTTTGAATATTAATCAGGTTGATGAATATGATGAACATAACGGAATCTGGTTCAAGAATGAAACAATAGAAATAAGCAGTGAACTCGTTGCAATTATAGGGAATAAGGGTAGTGGTAAAAGTGCAATAACTGATATTATTGGGCTATTAGCAAACAGTTACAATCAGTTTTATTTAAGCCCGCACGGACATACCGAAGAATTATTTTCCTTCTTGAATAATGAAAAGTTTCGGAAAAACAACCTGGCATCCAACTTTCAAGGCTCATTAGAATGGGAGAGCGGAAAACTGGATACTGCAGAACTTAATTCTAATATTGATAACAATATTCCTGAAAAAGTCGAATACCTTCCTCAAAAGTATCTAGAAAAGATTTGTGCCAATATCGACGATGATGAGTTTCGTGATAAATTGAATAATGTGATATTTGGTTATGTAGATATAAAAGATCGATTCGGTACGAAAAATCTCATTGATTTAATATCATACCTTACTAAACAAGTTGAAGCTGATTTAAGTTTATTAAAAGATTCATTGCACAACATAAATGAGGATATTGTTCAAATTGAAAGGAAACTTACTGATAGTTATAAGAATGAAATAGATGAAAAAGCTAAACTTAAGCACGAAGAAATAGATGCACATCTTAAAATTGAGCCTGTTAAGGTTATTCCTCCAACTCAGAAAAAAGATGGGAATGAAAATGCGAAAGCATTAAATGATTTGGTCGAGAATATTAAATCATTGGAAAATAAAGTTGGGAATCTTAGAAAGGAACAAACAAATTTGATTAAGGAGATAGAAGATCTAAAACAAGTGATACAAACTATAGAACGTCAAGTTACAGCACTGAAAGACCTTAAAATCGATCTTGCTGAAGTTTTGGAAATACACAATTTAAAGTTCGAAGATATTGTTACAGTTTCAGTTGATTATAACAAGCTAGAAAATCTTGTTATTGAGAAACAGACTCGATTAAAAGAAATAGAAACTCTTTTATGGGAAGAAGATATATTTGCCACTTTTTTAGAAGATTCTTCAAATATTGAAAAATCTCGAACAAAAAGCTTGATTTATCAGCTCGGACAAAGTGAGGCTCAAAAAGAAGAGATCGTTGATAACTTAGATAAACCTCTACGTGAATACCAAAATTATTTAGAACAAAAAACTGATTGGGACAATTCCTATTTAGAACTCGTCGGTGAGGATAACAATCCAATTGAAGAAACATTGAATTGGCTGAAGCAAGAACAAGGTAAAATTTCTAATGAATATGTTAAGGCTCAAGTAGAGAGAAGAAAAAATCGGGAAGAGATAACCAAGAAAATATTAAGAAGAAAATCAGATTTAATTTCATTTTATGATTCAATCAAGAAGTCGGTTGATAAAGAAATAAAAAAGTATCGTGCCGAGCTTGGTGAATACGATATTGCAATTGAAGCTACACTGCGATTTGAGCCATTATTTTATAACGATTTTTTCGATTTCATTAATCAAGGCGTAAAAGGAAGCTTCTATCAAATAGATAGTGGCATGAAACTTCTTAAAATGCTTTGCGGAAACGTTATAGATTGGAAAAACGAGACACATGTTATGTCTTTGCTTAATGATATCGTAGATCATTTGGATTACACTAAGAAGCCAGGTTCTACAATAAAAGAGAAGAATGGTATCTTCCGACAAATGAAACAGTACAAGGAACCAGTAGATTTCTATGATTATTTATTTGGTTTGGATTATATACATTCAAAGTACGACCTGAAAGTTGACAATAAAGATTTAAGCGAATTATCACCTGGAGAAAGAGGAGGTTTGTTACTTGTCTTTTATTTGATGCTGGACAGACGAGAAATTCCATTAATTATAGATCAGCCAGAAGACAATCTTGATAATAAAAGCGTGTATGAAATTTTAGTTACATTTTTGAAAAAGGCAAGAACAAGAAGACAGATTATTATGGTAACTCATAATCCAAACCTTGCCGTCGTGGCTGATGCAGAACAAATTATTCATGTATCAATAGATAAAAAGAATAAAAATGATTTCGATTTTTGCAGTGGTTCTATTGAAAATCCGAAAATAAATAAACTATTAATAGATATTCTTGAAGGGACTCTCCCTGCATTTGATAATAGAAGACTAAAATACCGGAAACAAATATCTATCTAAAAAATCGATTTACTTATATTTATTTTTCAAGTACGATTATAAAAAACAGGATTCATAATGCAGCTAACAAATGTCAGTGTGACTAGTGGTTCAACATGGACAGTGTTTTTTATTTCGGTATTTGCTTAATTATAATTTTGCACTTGTTGTAATGATTTGTTGTTCTATAAGGTATTTGGTTCTACAAATACTTTTATAAATGAAATCAAGTTGTTTCTATTCGGCTTCGTTTTGAGCTGCTGATTAAAGGCAACTTTGTTAGCTTGCAAATTAATATTGATGGAGGATTAAATGGCGGATATTTATGAATATTGGATCGGTAAAGATGTTCCTTATGACGAAGTTTGGGAGGCATACGAAAAAGGTCAGGGATATATTGATAAATATCACTCGATGGAAGTACATCTAATTCAAATTAAGTTTCAACAACAGCCAAAGGAATTACCTTTATTTAATTTTGAAGCAGTGTATAAAACTCTTAAGGGATATTTTCATGATCTGAAATACCATTGTTTAGACCGACAATCATATAATAGTGCAGGTCCTTTATTTATCTATAGTGTGGAGAGAGCCTCCGGAGTTTGGGAATTTCTTGGTGAACTTAGGCAAATCTTGTTTTTTGGTAGTACCCTTTCTGATGAAAAACTTATGGGACAGAAAATAGATAACATTGACAAAAAAATGACAATCCTTAGTAAATATTTCGGCGATTCAATTGTACCTGAAGATTACCAAAAATTTATGAATACAAAAACACCCCGTCAAGTTGAAAGAGCATTTCAACGTATGATTAAGCAACGAATCGAGAGTATCAAGATTTCACAAAAACCATTTTTAGGTAATCCTGAAGAGACAAAATCGAGTTTAATTGATATCAAGTTATTATTAAATAAAGTTGATGAGGATATAGAATAAAAGGCGAACTCACAAGAGTTTAAAGTAAGAATGCTATGGTCGTCTTAGGAATAGTTGTTGGGTTTCAACTATGTAAGAGTGGCATTGTAAAATGGATGGCTCAACTTTTGGATTAGTTAGTGGTTATTCTTTAACTTTTATTAGAGATGCCTAAGACCAAAAGTTGAATAAGTTTTTTTATTATAGGTAGTAGCTTTTTAAACAGACATTGTTTTTTTATATGAACGGGTGAAAAGCCATACCATTATATAACAAAGGACAAAAATTATGAGCAACAAAATATTATATTTCCCATATATCAACGTCCCTGATTCAGCATGGTTCAGTCGAATGTTACTATACTGGGACGAAGTTGGAGCAATAATACCATACGACTATATTGCTAACCCCGAAAAATTGAATAGTCACACGAGAGAATTGGTTCAAGAAGGATTAATTCAACAAATTATTCCCAGCCAATATCTTTGGAAAATTCCAAATTTCAGAAATGCGTTCACTGAATATCTTACTCAATTAGATATAAATGTACTTAAAAACAGAAGGCGTGCATTCATAGCACAACATATGTTTAAAATTCATATTGAAAAGATGGAAGGTGTAGAAAGAGATTTAGTAGAACTAGGTTTAGCAAAACAAATTGATTATCCTTGGTATTATGTAGAAGGAGATACAGCGATTGAATTTATGTCCTATCTTGCCGCAACCCTTGGTAAAATTAATGAATTAGATTTTGCGCCGACAACTGATAATATTAGTTATCTAAATAAATTTGTTTCAGCTAGCGAAAGCATAATTACAACGGAAAGAATTTTGGAGGAATTAAGATTGGAAGTCTTAAATGATATACTTCCTGCTCCTACACGTAGCCTTAGTGCATTTGAAATTAAGCACTTTAAGGATACTTATTATAAGGATTTGAAATCATTCAGAAATAGTATTGAACGAGAACTTGTTTTAATTGCGGACATTAATAACCCAGAATTAAAAAAACGCCGTATTAATTTATTTAAGGAGGAATCTTCCGATCAGATTGAATTGATAGTAGAAGCAATGGAAAAAAGTGGTTTTAAAAATCTAAGCTTAACCAAAATTGGTACAATCGTTTCAGCAATTCCAGGTATAAATTCTTTAGTTGGTCTGGCAAACGCTGTGATTCAAGCTTTTGGAAAAGATGATATCTCAAGAATAAATCCAAGTTTTTTATATGCTGCATTTGCTCAGAAAGAATTATTAATTAAAAGTTAGCAGTAAATAAACCATGTTATTAAACGGCTAACTATTGATAATCCTAAACTTAAAGTACTAAATCAGCATTTTAACTGCTGTTCTAAACGTTTTTTTTAGGATATCTCCCACATCATACTCAATCGATTTCAGACGCTCGGATTATTCCGGATAACTTGTAGTAGGATCTAGAGATGCACCCTTTAAACTAAACCTCCAAGGTTGAGGCCAAACCTTGGAGGTTTTTTAAAAAAGAAAAATTAATAATATTATCTAAGCAACATTCTCTTCAACAACAACTTCTTTGGTTAAGAAGTTATGAACTGCAGATGCACATTTTCTTCCTTCTGCAATTGCCCAAACAATTAATGATTGTCCCCGCCGCATATCGCCGCAGGCAAATACTTTATCTAAACTGGTTGCATGTGCATTCTCGTTATCACCAAACTCGGCTTTCACATTACCACGCTGGTCAAGCTCGAGCCCGATTTCTTTTAACTGGTTTAACATTCCGTCATGTAAAGGATGTACAAATCCGGCCGCAATAAGAACAAGATCAGCTTTCAGTTCAAATTCGGTTCCCGGAATGTCAACTATTTTTCCCTTCTCGAATTTTATTTCATTGCATAAGAGTGAAGTAACTTGGCCGTTCACATTGCCGCTGAATAATTTAGTATTTACACTCCACTTTCTTTCTCCGCCTTCTTCCTGGCTTGAAGACGTCCTGAGAATTGTTGGCCAGAAAGGCCAGGGCGCATTGTCAGGCCGGTCTGACGGGGGCTTCGGCAGCAGCTCAATCTGTGTAACGGATTTTGCACCCTGCCGGTTTGAAGTTCCAACGCAATCAGAACCGGTATCCCCGCCACCGATAATAACAACATCTTTGCCGGTTGCAAGTATCTGGTTTGAAACCACATCGCCTGCATCAACTTTATTCTGCAACGGTAAAAATTCCATAGCAAAATGAATTCCTTTCAGTTCCCTTCCGGGAATAGAAATATCTCTGGGTTTTTCAGAACCGCCGGCTAAAATAACTGCATCATATCCTTCAACCAGTTCAAGAGCGGAAATATCAACACCAACGTTTACATTTGTTTTAAATTCCACACCTTCAAATTTCATCTGCTCTATACGGCGGTCAATAACAGATTTTTCCATCTTAAAATCCGGAATACCGTACCTTAGAAGTCCGCCAAGCCTGTCGTTCTTTTCAAACACTGTAACAGTATGTCCTGCCCTGCAAAGCTGCTGGGCGGCCGCAAGACCAGCCGGGCCTGACCCGACTACAGCAACCTTTTTACCTGTCAAAACAAAAGGCATTCTCGGTTTTACCCAGCCTTCTTCCCATCCTTTATCTATAATAGTACGTTCAATATACTTTATTGTTACCGGGTCTTCGTGAATTCCAAGAGTACATGCAGTTTCACATGGAGCCGGGCATAACCTGCCCGTGAATTCTGGAAAATTATTTGTTGACAACAAATTGTCAAGGGCCTCTTTCCAAAGTCCTCTATAAACAAGATCATTCCATTCGGGAATATAATTCTGCACGGGACAGCCTGTATCACCATGGCAAAAAGGGATGCCGCAATCCATACAGCGTGCACCTTGTATTTTTGCATCAGCACGGTGAAACCGCTTTTCAAATTCTTTAAAATGTTTTACCCGTGTTTCCGGTGATTCATGTTCCAATGAACCCCTTTTATATTCTTTAAATCCAGTTGGCTTACCCATTTACAACCTCCGTTTCCTCTGATTCTTTTTTCATACGAGCCGCGATTTTCTGTTCCTCAACCATTTTTGCAAGAGCTTTCCTGTATTCTTCAGGTATAATCTTCCAGAAATTATCTTTTTCATGGCTCCAATTATCAAGAATGAACTTAGCTCTTTTAGACCCTGTATATTCGTAATGTTTCTGTACCATTTCATGTAATTCATTAATATCTTCATCATAAATGAGATATTCAACGCTTACCATATCATGATTAATATATTTTTCAGCGTCTTTATTCGGATCCCATACGTACGCAATACCGCCGGACATACCAGCAGCAAAATTGCGTCCAATTCTTCCCAAAACTGCAACCCTTCCACCGGTCATATATTCACAGCCATGATCCCCCACTCCTTCAATAACGGCATAAGCGCCGGAATTTCTAACTGCAAATCGTTCACCCGAAACTCCATTTATATATGCTTCACCGCTCGTGGCGCCATAAAGGCATGTATTGCCAATTATTATATTTTCAGCAGGATCAAAAGTTACCTCCGGCGGAATCTTTACAACTAATTTACCGCCGGATAACCCTTTGCCGGTATAATCATTAGATTCCCCTGTAAGAATAAGATCAATGCCGTGCGCTAAAAATGTTCCAAAACTTTGGCCTGCTGTACCTCTTAACTCGATTTTAATAGTGCCTTCCGGTAAACCCGGTTCGCCATAACACTTAGCAATTTCACTAGAAAGCATAGTACCGACAGTACGGTTGATATTTCTTATTCTTGTTTTAATGTTAACCGGCGTACCATTCTCTAATGCCGGCTGAGCTAATTTAATAAATTCATGATCAAGCTGATTTTGTAAACCATGATCTTGTTCCCTCGTCCTGTGGGAATCGGTCTTGTAAATTGGTGTTGTTTTAAATAACGGCTTGGTTAGATCAAGGCCCCGGGCCTTCCAATGATCGTTTAATCTGACGGGGATAATCTTCTCAGTATGCCCGATCATTTCGTTTATAGTTCTGAATCCCATAGAAGCCATCAATTCCCTGACTTCTTCAGCAATATAAAACATAAAATTAACAACATATTCAGGCTTACCGATAAATTTCTTTCTTAATTCCGGATCCTGGGTTGCTACCCCGGCCGGGCATGTATTAAGATGACATTTCCTCATTAAGATACAACCTTGAGTAACTAAAGGCGCCGTGGCAAAACCGAATTCTTCTGCGCCAAGCAAAGCAGCTATAACAACATCACGGCCGGTTTTCATCTGACCGTCAACAGCAATATATACACGATCTCTTAATCCATTCAACATTAGTGTCTGATGCGTTTCACTCAATCCAAGTTCCCACGGTGATCCGGCATATTGAATTGATGAAATAGGGCTTGCTCCGGTACCGCCGTCATATCCGCTTATTAGGATATGATCTGCATGAGCTTTTGCAACACCCGCCGCTATTGTCCCAACTCCAACTTCTGATACAAGCTTTACACTTATTCTTGCTTTTGGATTAATATTCTTTAAATCGAAGATCAATTGCTTTAAATCTTCAATTGAGTATATATCATGATGCGGAGGAGGGCTTATCAGCGTAACCCCGGGTATACTGTGACGAATTTTTCCGATAATTTTATCGATCTTAAACCCTGGAAGTTGACCGCCTTCTCCCGGTTTAGCTCCCTGAGCCATTTTTATCTGAAGTTCATCAGCATTCACCAGATAATTAGCAGTAACACCGAATCTTGCAGAAGCAACCTGTTTAATAGCTGAACGCATACTATCGCCATTTGCAAGAGGTTTAAATCGTTCAGCTTCTTCTCCGCCTTCACCTGTATTCGATTTACCACCAAGTCTGTTCATAGCAATTGCCAGCGAAGTATGAACTTCCCTGATATTGAGCCAAAGCTCATCGCTCCGGTTGAAAATCTTTTTACAATCTCCTTAGCGGGTTCAACCTCATCAATAGAAATGGCCGAACCATTTGAATCAAGTTCATATAAACTTCTTAGTGTAACTCTCTTTTTGTCCTGGTTATTTATCAGGGCGGAATATTCTTTAAATGTTTTGAAATCGCCCCTGGTTGTACTTTGTTGAAGCTTTGCAATTGTAAGCGGATTCCAGAGATGGCTTTCGCCGTCTCTCCTGTATTGATAAACTCCGCCAACGTCAAGAGTGCTTTGATCAATTTGGGGATCAAGCGCATGAACATGCCTTCTTATTGTTTCTTCTTCAAGCATTTCCAGGCTTAAGCCTTCAATACATGTAGGAGTGCCTGTAAAATAATTTGCAACTATTTCGGTATCTAATCCTACGGCTTCAAAAATCTGTGCGCCGCAATATGATTGTAAAGTACTAATTCCCATTTTACTGAATATCTTGTACAAACCTTTACTTACAGCTTTTACAAAATTATTTCTTGCAATTTTATAATCCTTTATATCCGGCAAAAATCCTTTTTCAGTTAGATAAGCAAGAGTCTCATAAGCTACATAAGGATTTATTGCATTAGCACCGTAACCGCATAATAAAGCAAAATGGTGGGTTTCTCTTGGCTCGCCGCTTTCAACAATTAAACCGGTTCTGGTTCTCAACCCTGCTCTTAACAGTGCATGGTGGACACCTGAAGTAGCAAGCAGGCTTGGTATAGCTGCGCAGCTTCTATCCAATCCTTTATCCGATAATATTATTAATGATATTCCTGATTTAACCGCTTCTACAGCTTCCGTACAAATCTGGTCAAGCCTTTCACGCATATTATGCCGTACATTCGGATTGAATAAGAGGGGAATTGTAATCGATTTGAAATGTCCTCTTGCTATATTTCTGATTTTTTCAAGCTGTGAATTTGAAAGTAATGGGTGTTCAAGCTCGAGCCGGTGTGCATGAAGCGGAGTTTCAGCTTGTAAATTCTGCTCAGGACCCACATAGGTTGTTAATTCCATTACCAATTCTTCCCGAATAGCATCTATAGGAGGATTAGTAACCTGTGCAAATAATTGTTTGAAATACCTGAATAATATCTGTGGTTTCTCCGATAAAACTGCAAGCGAAGCATCAGCACCCATGGAACCCGTTGCTTCCATTCCGTTCAATGCCATAGGAAGCATCACCTGGAAAAGATCTTCCTTCGTATATCCGAAAATTCTTTGACGTATATGAAGAGTTTCAAAGTCGGCATTATATATTTGATCCGGCTGAGGTAAATGAGAAAGTTTTATCATATTCTCATTAACCCATTTGCGGTACGGTTTACGGGTTACAATTTCCTTCTTAACTTCTTCATCTTCAACTATTCTTCCCTTCATAAGATCAAGAATAAACATACGGCCCGGCTGAAGTTTGCCCTTTTTAGCTACATTTTCAGCATCCACGCTGAACGTACCAGCTTCAGAAGTAAGTACAACAAGATCGTCTTTTGTTACAACATACCTTGAAGGGCGTAAACCATTACGATCCAGTGTAGCGCCAATAATATTTCCATCTGTAAAAACAACCGCTGCAGGACCGTCCCATGGCTCCATCATTGTTGCATGGTATTCATAAAAAGCTCTTCTATCCGGGTCCATTAAATCATTCTTTGACCATGCTTCCGGGATCATCATCATCATGGCATGAGGCAGGCTTCTTCCGCACATAACAAGCAGTTCAAGAACGGAATCAAATGTTGCGGAATCGCTCTGCCCTTCCATAACAATTGGAAGCATTCTTTTTAAGTCCTTACCGAAATAAGGCGATTCCATAACAGCCTGGCGTGCTGCCATCCAGTTTTTATTCCCGCGTAAAGTATTTATTTCACCATTGTGTGCAATCATCCTGAACGGGTGGGCAAGATCCCAGGTTGGGAATGTATTTGTTGAAAAACGCAGATGGATCATTGCCATTGCGGATTTCATATCCTTATCACTCAGATCTTTATAAAAGTCTGTTACCTGAGGTGCAAGAAGCATTCCTTTATAAACTAAAACTTTGCTTGAAAACGACGGAACATAATATTTACTTCTATCGCATTTTAATTCGGCGCGGACACGGTGATCGATAATTCTTCTAACTAAATAAAGTTTTCTTTCAAACTCATCCTGGCTGGTAATACTTTTATTCGCTCCGATAAAACATTGCCTTATAAACGGCTGTGTTATTTTTGCACCTTCTCCCGGAACCCTGGGATCAACGGGAACATCACGCCAGCCGAGAAATTTTTGATTTTCATCAACTACAATTTTTTCAACAATATTTTCAATCGCTTTGCGCATTATGGGATCTTGAGGTAAAAACATCATTCCAAC
>Ga0181520_10000311_pt1 | contig 108110 bp, 72 predicted proteins | sample PEATcosm2014_Bin_29_FD_132451 | JGI IMG/M metagenome (GOLD analysis project Ga0181520, IMG submission 132451) | Peatland microbial communities from MTU Mesocosm Facility, Houghton, MI, USA - PEATcosm2014_Bin02_30_metaG | ecosystem: Environmental > Terrestrial > Soil > Wetlands > Peat | place...
CTCGTGCTTCGGGTAGAAAACGAAGTGCATCGTCGGCCATTCCGTGGCAAAAGCGATCGATGCACGAATCCTACCCTCCTACCGGGGATGGCGCAATAGGGGTTGGGAAGCTATACTGTTACTCTATTTTCCCGTCTACTCGAACGGAATCAAAGACGTTGCCTCGGCTCTGGGCTACGCATGGACCGACAAGGCAGCGTCTGGCCTAAACAGCATGGTCTGGCGTCGGGAATGGGAGCTTACGCGTTCTCCTGGGCTCAAGGACAGGCTTCTCACCTACAATCGGGACGACTGCGCAGCTCTCAAACTGGTCAGCGACTTCATTCGTGGGGCCAGCATTCAAGTACGGCAGAACGGTCCCGATGCCGGAGAAGAGGCGAATAGAGGCATACAGGTTGCGTTCCCACCGGAAACGACACCGCACTTCACCCGACCGAACTGGGGCACGCCGCAGTTTGCCCAGTCGGACTTCGACTATATTAACCGTTGCGCGTTCTTTGACTACCAAAGGGAGAAGGTATACGCGCACACGTGCGATCGGATAGCAAGAGGGCTGGCAAGACCGAAGAGAAGGCCGGGTAAGCCGAATCCGCAAGGGAGGATCATCGTCGAAAGCTCGCGTTGCCCGGAGTGCGGCGGTAGCGAAGTGGCGAAAGTGTCAGAACGAATATGCTTTCGGCAGTTCTTCGATCTTCGGGTGAAAGCGACCTGCGTTCGCCGTGTTTATAAGCGGGTTGGCTCTTACAAGTACCGCTGTGCGAAGTGCAGTCGCACATTCTTTCCCGAGCGGTTCGTGAACATGGCCAAATACGGTCATACGCTCAAGAGTTGGGCGATATACGAACATGTGGCTCACCGGGCGAGTTTTGAGAACCTTGAGGAAACGCTGCGCGATGTCTTCAGCCTCTCCGTGCGATTTCGGGACATTCACGTGTTCAAGAGCATCATGGCCAATTACTACAGGGAGACGTATTTTGGCATTATTCGGAGCCTGAGCCAGGGCGATCTTCTGCATGCCGACGAAACGGAGGTTCATTTGAAGCGCGTGGGGAAGGGGTATGTGTGGGTCTTCACGAATCTTGAGGAAGTGTTGTATATGTACCGGTCCTCGCGGGACGGAAAGTTTCTTGCGGAGATGTTCGCGGGTTTTTCCGGTGTGGTAGTTTCGGATTTCTATGCTGTATACGATTCTTTGGGCTGCGCTCAACAGAAGTGCTTGGTTCATTTGATTCGAGACCTGAATACGCAACTGTTGAGCAATCCGTTCGACACGGAGTTGAAGGCGGTCGTTTCAGACTTCGGTTGCCTCCTGAGGCGAGTAGTGGCCACTGTGGACAGATACGGGTTGAAAAAGCGCCATCTGGGAAAGCATCGGAGAGAAGTTGACAGGTTCTTCGAGGGGTTGGCAGGGAACTGCTTTTCGTCGGATTCGGCACGAGCCGTTCAAGAGCGGATGTTGCGGAACAGGGACAGCCTCTTTACGTTCTTGAGATACGACGGCGTGCCGTGGAACAACAACAATGCGGAACATGCTGTTAAGCAGTTCGCCTATTACCGCGAGGTTACGGATGGGCAACTCTCCGAGGCTGGACTTATGGATTATCTCGTCTTGTTGAGCATTGAACAGACGTGCAAGTACAAGGGGCTCGGGTTCTTGAAGTTCTTGTTGTCGGGTGAGACCGATCTGGACAGTTACCGGGAAAAGAGTCGGACGCACGGAGGAAAGGAGACGGAAGTCCAGTTCTCGCCGTTGGATCGCGGGTTTTTCGACAGAGCGAACCGGCGGCGAGCGCCTCCGGTTCACTGGAGCGAAAGCGAGCGGGAATGAGTGACCGTCGGTTGTGGCAATTGCGGGGTGGAGCTGGCTGAGCGAGTAGGAAGAATCACCGCCCGGGCGATGGCGATTCTTTGACGGTTACGCCGCAACGCCTCTCCGCGTTCAAGGTAGGGGCAGGGGAATGGTGATTTCTTGGCGCTTACGCTTTGCGACGGTAACGAACCAATACTTTCGCTGCCACGATGCTCGCATAGTGCAGGTAACGGTTGCGTTGGGGGGAGCTGTGGACGGTCTTTGGGATCACGGCAGGAACAGTTGGGAAATTGCATCGCCGATGCCCTTTCCGCCCGGTGGCGCCAGATGGATATTGTCTTGGAACCAGCCTAGTTCCTTCATCGCCCGGCTGTTGAGTCCATGCTGGAGATCGAGGTAAGGATACTGATGGGCCTCGTACCAGGCGGCCCGCTCCGCGAGCGTCCTGGCGTCGGCCGGACTGATCCCGTCGCGAGGCTCCCAACAACTGAAGAACAGGAGCTTGGTGTTGGGCACGGCAAGCAACACCCGCCGCACGAGCATCTCGTATTCGGGATTCACACGCGTGTCGCTGGGCTCGGTGCTGCCGCCACTTTCCGGTTTGCTGAGGAAGATGATGGTTAGATACGGGTCGCATGCGGCCAGCAGCTTCTCCCAGCCGGGCTGCCGCCATAAATAGCTGTGCGCCCACCAGCCACCATGGGAGATGTTGTAGACGACCACGCCCGGCGCGGAGTTCTCTACCAACACGCCGTGCAGGCTGAGCACACCGTCATGGATGTGGTCGATCCTGAGCGTATGTCGTGCGTCGCGCGTCGCGAATTTCAGCAGCCCCATATCGAGCGGCTCGCCATTGCGCGCGGCGGACATGACGCGGCTTTCGCCATCGAGACTGGCGGTGAAGCCGGCGGCTCGATTCAGCACGCTCCGGCCGTTGAACGTGGTATACGTGCCCGAGCTATAAACCACGGTAAACGTGCTTCCCCGGGCCGTCAGTTGATACTCGGCATCGGGCAGATCGGTGGCGAGAAAGTCGCCGTTCCAACCGAGATAAGGCCAGATGTCGCCGCGGCCTCCCCAACTGTGTCGCCACAGTCCTTGGGTCCGCGAACTGAAGTCCGTCTTCGGATCCCAAAGCCAGCCGGGAATCGCTTGCGGGTACTGGGCCCAACCAGACCAAATGGCGCCGTAGCCGCCGTCGCCGTAGGTGGTCTGAAGGTTGCGGCGGAAGAAGTGCGACCAGTGCTGGTGGCCGTCGCTCAGGCTATCGCCGATGATCAGGATTCGCAGCTTCCCATCCGTGCCGAGACTTCTGGCCTTGGTCTTGAAGGAAGCCGCGAGCGCGTCGGCATTCTTGAACCCTTTGAGCGGATAGCCCTGGTTCCAGGCGGTCTTTAGCGGAGTCGCCGCTTGGGGCTCGCTGTTCGGTTCCTGGCCGCCGCATGGCCAGACAATCCACAGAGCAGGGATAATGACGGTCGTGGCAATTCGGCAATTCATTTTTCGTACTCGATTTTGAGGATGCCCCGCTTGAAAGCCCCGTCGAGATACACCAAGTCTCCCTGGCGATCCGCCCGGTGAGCCATATCGCACAGGACCGCCTTTCCATTCCACTGGATGGACCGCCGGGTGCTGCCCGGTACGGGAATGCGAAAGTGGCCGCGACGTTCTTTGTCCGTCTCGATGGTCAGGGTGATCGTTTTTGCCTTGTTGTCCAGCAAATACGTATACTTCAGGAACCCGCCGTCCGGCAGTGCCACGCTGATCGTCGCCGGGTGGTCGGCCCAGCTTAGCGGCATGGCCGGCCAGATGTTGATCTCGTCGAAACCGAACCTGGTCGGCGTGATTCCGAACAACCCCTCGATGATCGCGCTCACGTGCGCGGCGGCCGAAATCCCGTAGTGGTCGGCGCCGCTGCCGGTTCCCTCCAGCGTAAACCATTCGCGGCAGTCCTGATCCCGCACGTGGGCCTCGCTGCGGCGTTTGATCGCCGCATGCACCGCGTCATACATGCCGTACTTGGCAAAGGCGCGAACGCAATTGTAGTAGGATTCCTCCCAGCAACCGCCGGGAACGAAGCCGTGATACGGATAATTGGGGCAAATCCAATAGTACGAGGGATACATGAGCGGCAGCGGAAAGACGCCATGGTCCATCAAGACCTTCCTGGCGTACTCGGCGACCTTATGCCCGCGGGAGTCGTTTCCGCCGACAAAGGCGGCATAGTACGGCGTGACGTCGAGCTCGCGGCTCTCCTCCTGGATGCCGCGGCCGCTGTGGTACCATTTCTTCTCCTTCGCCCGCTCGAGGAGATAGTAATAGCCGGCGTCGCCGTCGTAAGCCAGCGTCTCGATGGCCGTCCGCATTTGGGCGGCCTTCGACCAAAGCCAATCGGTTTCGGGCAGTTGGTGCGCCGCACCGTAGTCGGCCATCAGTTGCAGCCACTCGCAGACTTCCATGCTGGCGACCACGACAACGTCGCTTTGGGTGTGGTCCCAGATAAAAGCATTCTCCGGCTCGCCAACCAGGTAGGCCCAGAGCCAGTTGGGAACATCCCGCCCATGCTCGATCAGACCGTCGTTGTTCCGGTCGTACTCGGAGAGAGTCCAGCGGATGATCTTGAGTTGACGGGCCCAGTTGTCCTTGATGAACTTGTCCTGCTCGGAGTAACGGAGATAGTCGGAAAAATGCTTGGCGACTTGTCCAATGTGAATCGCTGTCTGGCCGTGGCCATACTCCCAGCGCAGCTTCCCATTCTGCTCGTGTTCATCCAGGAAGATGCGGTTGCCCATTTCCGAGATCAACCGCGGGTCGTCTCCCCAAAGGTACGCGGCACACTTCGGGCCGTAGCGGAAATCGCGGGGGTCGTAACCCGGCCGCTTATCCGTTTTCCCGTTACAGACGGCCAGCCAGCCGTCGTACTTGTAGTGCCGATAAGCAACCTGTCGCATTTCGGCGACCAGGTCCGTGGCAATCCGGAACGATTGTTGGATCGCCTCGTCCGGGACCGAGAGGGCCACCTTGCTGCTGATCCTGAAGTCCGGCTCCTTCCCTGGCACGTGGTTCGTGGCGCCGGAAGCCCCCGCGGGTTCGGCCGCAGCCTCACGAGGGAATAAGCCAACTGCCGCGTATAGCATGGCGAGTGCCAGAACGTTTTTTCGTGTGTGCCTGGGCATCGGATTACTCATGCAAGTCTCCTTGGAGCGAGAAAGACGAAACAGTGGAACGGTCATTCGCAACCGTTGGCGGGTCTGGGAAACACTCCGGACGCCGGCTCACGGGATCCTTGGCTTTGGACCCCATGACGGGGGTGCGGCGAAGATTAGTTTCGTTGCGGTGTTTGGCGTTGTCAAGCCCGCCCCGCCCAAGGCGACGCGAGTATCTGATACAATACGGCTCTTGGCCGAGTTCGGCTCGGAAAGAAAATGGATGCTGACAAGGTGACAAGGCCGGTGTAGCCGAGGAGGTGAAACGTGTTGGACGCATTTCTCAGGTTGCTCCGCGGCGAGCGCCCCGACCAAATCGTCTGGATGGCCGACCTTGCGTACTGGATTGCTGGTCAGCAACAGGCCGGCACCGCCAAGCCCCAGTGGAGCGAGGAAGAAGGGTTCCTGCAGCTTCACAAAGAACTCGGTATCCTGCCGTATTATTACTATGAACCGGGGAAGTTCTGGGCCGCGGAACCGCGCTACGACGCTGGCACCGAGGTGCGAGACGCCCGGGAAGGAGACAAGAGCATTCGCTGTTTCCGCACGCCCGTGGGAGAACTCCGGGAAGAGAGCGTCTATTCACCGCTGAGCTGCTCGGTGGGCATCACCAAGCATTTTGTTCAGTCCGAGCGAGACCTGGACGTCCTGCTGTACATCTTGCGGCATCGCCGCTTGGAGCCGTCCGGCCTGGCCGGCTGGCCCGAGCGCCGGCGGCTGTGGCGGGCCTACGACGGCCTGCCCTCCATTGCCTTGGTGCGGTCGCCCTTAGCTGCTTTCTTGGTGGAATGGGCGGGGGTCGAGACCGCCAGCTACTTGTTGATCGACTGTCCGGGAAAGTTCGCCGAGTTCTCGCAATTGATGGAAGAGCAGGAGGGGCCGATGATCGACGTAGTTTGCGAGCTGGCGCCTCCCTTGGTTCACTTTTGCGACAATCTGACGAGCGAGTGCACGACCAACCTCTACGACGCCCATATGGCCCCCGCCCACCGGCGCCGGCTCGAACGGTTGCACGCCGCCGGTGTGAAGTGCGCGGTCCATCTCGACGGCACGGTCAAAGGGCTGTTGCCCAAGCTAATCCGCTCCGGCTTCGACGCGATCGAGGCCCTGACGCCCAAGCCCGGCGGCGATCTGGACGTTCAGCAGATCCGCGACCTGGCCCGGAGCGATACGGTGATCCTCTGGGGCGGCGTGCCCGGCATTATGTTTGCGCCCCCTTATACATGGGATCAAATGGAGGCGCACGTGCGCCGGCTGATCGAGTGTTGGCAAGGCCGGCCATTCATCGTGAGCGTGGCCGACCAGATCCCGCCGGACGGCAACATCGATTTCTGCCGCAAGATCGCGCAGCTCGTTTCCTCATGACTTCCCTGCGAGGAAAACGACGCACTCAGGGCAGCGTCTTCAGCAGCGTGCGCATGGCGGTCGTCATGGCCGCAGCGTAACGCTCCGGATCGAGCACGCGAAAAATAAAGCGGTCGGTCGATTTCGTGTCGGGCGTCCAATGGGTTACGCCCGAAGGCTGACACTCGACGCGGATCGGCTCGAACGTGTAGAGCGGGTTCTTCGCTTCGGCCAACGGCACGATCTGTCCATCGACTGTCACGGTCAGCCCCACGGCGTGCAGGAATCCACCCGTACACCACATGTTGCGATCGAGCCGTCCTTGGCGGACCAACAGCTCGGTCTCTGGGGGACCAACGAGATATTGGAGCCAATTGGTTTGCGCTACGGGCGGCGGGGATTGCGGGCCGAGCGTGTTGCCGTGCCGGTACATGTAGGCGAAGAAGTTTTGCACGCGGCCGGATAGGTGCGGCAGAATCGCGTCCTGGCGGAACCGATAGAACGTGCCGTATGGAGCCACCTGCAAGTCGACACCCGGGCCGGGCACTTCCTCAAAACAGGGCATCCAATACACCGGGCAGGGCAGCCGGAACAGGGCTCCGTAGCTGACCGGATCGAGGGCGACGTTGTATTCGAGCCGCGCGGCCTTGGCCAGATCGCGCGTGCCGGAGCCGGCGTTCAGGTACACCGCGGCACACTTCTTCGCGAACAAGTGGGGCTCGAGTTGTGCGGCAATCGCCACGTCGCGACACGACCCGAGAATGCTGATAACCACGGGCCGCGGCGCACGCCGCAAAAGGTCGAGAAACGCACGGATGCCGGCCACGTCGGCGGCGTGCTCAGGGAGCCGAGCCTCGTGAGCGTCGAGCCGTTGGGGCGAGCCGACCACCGCGGGCACGGCCCGGCCGGTCAAATAGTTCATCTGCGCTACGGCCAGGACGTCGGGATCGTCGTGCCAGGCGGGATTCGGATAGTCGATCAAAATACCCTGCAACTCGGCATGGCCTTGATGTGCCAGTGAGTAAGCACAGGCCAGGTCCCAATGGTCGTCGGGATCGTTGTGCGGCCGGAACAAATCAGTCACGTGCAACATGGGCACCGGCTCTGCGCGATGGGGCGGCAGAGGCTCTGCGGGCCTTTCGGCGCCCCAGCCAATCGACTGGCATGCCAAGAACAGAAGCAGGGCCAAATCCAAGCGTCCGTGAGAGAGCCGCATGTCTTGATCCTCCGTCGAGATCTGGTCCGCTGTTGCTCGTTTCGACTTCGGTCGGACAGGCTCCCAGCAACAATGGTCTCCTCATGTTAGCAAAGTGACTCGCGACCTTCCAGTTGGCACGGCTCCAACACACTTGTATGGGAATTCCCTGATGCTACACTAGAGGGGATAGCATGGCACCGAGGTGGCCAGAAAATTCTAGGTGTCTCCGATGAAAGACCAAGCCATATCCGTGGAACGACTTCAGCAACAGGTTGTGGAATTACGGCAAGAGATTGCGGAATGCAGGGCGGCCCTGCAAGAACGTGACCACAGGTATAGGACTCTGCTCTACAACCTTCCCGAGAAAGTGGTTCATAAGGACCGAGATTCCGTCTATCTGTCGTGCAACAAGAACTTCGCCGGCGATTTCGGGATGACACCCGAACAAATGGTCGGCAAGACCGACTACGACCTTTACCCGCTGCACCGGGAGTTGGCCGAAAAGTACCGTGCCGACGACAGGCGGATTATGGCCTCGGGCGAGACCGAGGAAATCGAGGAACGTTATTCAACGCCCACCCAAGAGGAATCGATCGTTCGCACCTTGAAGGCCGCCGTCAAAGACGAACACGGCGATGTTACGGGCATCTTGGGAATCTTCTCGGACATCACCGCGCGGAGGCGGGCCGAAGAAGCGTTGCAACGAGAACGGGTCTTTACGAACGCCGTACTGGATAGCATCCCGGGGATCCCTTACCTGTTCGACGCGGAAGGCCGTCTCGTTCGGTGGAATAAGAAACAGGAGCAGATGACGGGCTACTCCGCGGACGAGTTGGCGCACATGCACATCAGCAACTGGTTTCGCGGAGAAGACGTCGGATACATCGCGGCCAGAATGGCAAGAGTGCTCACCGACGGTTACGCGGATGCGGAGGCCACGTTGGTCACCAAGGACGGGACGTCGATTCCTTTCTATTTCACGGGCGTCCGGCTCATCCTCGACGGCAAGATGCACTTGGCGGGCATTGGAATTGACATCAGCGAACGGAAAGCGGCCGAAGAGACGATCCGAAAGAGCGAGATGCTCTACCGGACTCTCTTTCAGAGCGCCAACGATGCCATCTTCATTTTGCAGCATGACTTGTTTAGCGACTGCAACGTAATGGCAACGCGCGTCTTCGGCTACCCACGCGAGGAATTGATCGGGCATTCCCCCGTCGAGTTCAGCCCCGCGCGGCAGGCCGATGGCCGCGATTCGGCGGAAGTGGCGGTGGAGCGGATTCGGGCGGCACTGGACGGAAAGCCGCAATGCTTCGATTGGACCCATCAACGCGCGGACGGTTCGCTGCTGATCGCGGAGATTTCGCTGAACCGAATAGGAGCTTACTCCGAGCCGACGCTGCTGGCGATCGTGCGCGACGTCACGGAGCGGAAAAAGGCCGAGGAATCGTTACGCAAGCTCTCGCAGGCCGTCGAGCAAAGCCCCGTCAACGTGATCATCACCAATCTCGAAGGCAACATCGAATACGTGAACCGGAGGTTCAGCCAACTTACGGGCTATACCGCGGCGGAAGCACTGGGGAAGAATCCGCGCATTCTCAAGTCGGGGCACACCTCGGATGAAGAATACCGATCTCTGTGGCAGACGATCAAGGCCGGGGGCGAATGGTCCGGGGAATTCCTGAACAAGGCGAAGAACGGGTCGCTGTTCTGGGAGCGGGCGCTCATCACCTCCATCAAGGATGAGGCTGGCCGCATCACGCACTTCTTTGCCGTGAAGGAAGACATCACCAGAAGCAAAGAGATCGAAGAGAAGTTGCAGCAAATGCATCTGCAGTTGACTCATGTGGCGCGCCTTTCGACCCTTGGTGAGATGGCGGCGGAACTGGCTCACGAGTTGAATCACCCGCTCTACGCCATCCTTAACTACGCGAAAGCCTGCCGAAACGTGCTTGCCGAAGAAGGTCCGCCCAATCTGGACAGCTTGCGTGAATGGAACGAGGAGATCGCCGAGATCGCCTTGTCGGCCAGCGAGGCCGTCAAGCGATTGCGGTCGTTTGCACGACGTGCCGAGTCGCCGCCCAGCGCCTGCCGTATCGAGGAGATCGTCGATGAGGCTTTGCGGCTTGTCGCCGTGGAAACGCGGAAAGCCCGCGTGACCGTGGAGACTTCGTTCTCCGCCAATTTGCCTCCCGTCCAAGTAGAGCGGGTCCAGATTCAGCAGATACTCGTCAATCTTCTGAGCAACGCGATCGAGGCCATGCAGGCTTCGCCCCCGGACCTGCGGCGGATTACGATTCAGACGTCGGTGCGCGACAAAGCGGTCGAGGTGGCCGTTTCCGATCGGGGCGTCGGCCTGCCGCCCGGCGGCGAGACGAAGATCTTCGAGCCCTATGTAACCACCAAGCCGGACGGCGTGGGCATGGGGCTGAGCATCGTGCGGACGATTGTCGAAGCCCACGGGGGACGGCTGTGGGCCAGATCCAATCCCGAGGGAGGCGCCACTTTCTATTTCACTCTTCCTTTTGAGGACGGAGGCCGTCCCAATGGCGTTTGAGCCGGTGGTTTTCGTTGTGGACGATGACGAGCGCGCCTGCAAGTCGGTCTGCGCGCTGGTTCGTTCCCTGGGGCTCCGGGCTGAAGCGTTTTCCTGCGCCGAGGACTTTCTGACGCACCACACCCGTGGCTGCCCCGGCTGCCTCGTCACCGACATCCGCATGACCGGCATGAGCGGGCTGGACCTGCAAGACCGTCTCGTCGAGCAAGGCATCCGGTTACCGGTGATTGTTCTGACCGCATACCCGCGAACGCGCTCGACGGTCCGCGCCATGAAGGCCGGGGCCGTGACCCTCCTGGAGAAACCCTACGACGAAGAGGAGCTTTGGGACGCCATCCGGAAAGCTCTGGCCCAGGAGGCGGCCGGCCGTGCCGAGGTCCAGCGCCGTGGCGAAATTCGGGAGCGTGCCGCCTTGCTCACGCCAGCCGAGCGAACCGTCATGAACCTCATCGTCCAAGGCAAGCCCAACAAAGTCATCGCCAAGCAGTTGAACACGAGCATCCGGACCGTTGAAAGCCGCAGGCATGAAGTCTTCACCAAGATGGGAGTCGAGTCCGTTGCCGAACTCGTCCGGCTGGCGATTGAAGGCGAATTGACTGCTTAGCCGCCGTTCTTCTCAGAACCTCCCCCCTCTTCCGCCAAGCCATTGCGGCAACCGCAGTTCTTTGCGGGCATAACCTTCGCGGGAGCGTAGGCGACACACTCTCTTTGGGGGAATCGCGGCTTCCCTTACGCGCTCTTTGGCGGTGGTTCGTCCTGCGGGGACCCGCAAGAACGTGCACGTATTGCGACTTCACGGCCTGTTGGCCTCCTCTATTATGTAAACAGCAGTGGTGGCACGGGCAACGGAGAACGAACATGAAGACATCTCAGAACACCCTGTTCGTCATCGACGACGATCCCAAGTCACGCAAGGCCGTGGCGGCACTGGCTTCGTCCCTGAAGATCACGTGCGAGACATTTGCGTCGGCCGAAGGATTCCTCGGTCGTTGTGATCCTTCGCTGACGGGCTGTGCGCTGATCGATTTTCGCCTGGGCGGCATGGACGGCCTGCAACTCCAGGAACGCCTCCAAGCCATGGGCAGCGCGCTGTCCGTGATTCTGATCAGCGCTTACGCCGACGCGTCTCTGGCTGTTCGCGCCCTGAAAGGTGGCGCGGTGGCCTTTGTCGAAAAACCGTACAAGAACGACGAATTAGCCGACGCGATCCACGAGGCGCTAGAAGGCGGCACACGCGCGCGGCAGTCGCCAGCCGCGCAAGCGGAGAACCGGCAACACTTGACCACCCAGTAACCGTGGACAAGGTTTCCTCGAATGCAAGGACAGGTTTAAGCATGGACAAACAGCAACGGAGCAGAGAAATGAACTCTCTTCAAGGCCATTTTCTGGTGGCGGCTCCCCATCAACTTGATCCCAACTTCGTTCAAGCGATCGTCCTTGTCGTCGAACATACCAATCGCGGGGCCTTCGGCGTCATCGTGAATGGTACCCGTAAAGAACGTAGCCGTCTCCAGCAGCGCAACTGTGGGTGGTGTCCCCCTAACAAGCTCGGATTCTTCTGCGGCGGCCCTGTGACGGGGCCACTGATGGCCGTCCACACGAAGGCGTCCTTGGGTGAACGGCAATTACTACCGGGGCTGTTCTTCTCTGGGCAGGAGAAGAATGTGCTTACGCTCATGCGGCAGGCAGCGCAACCGTGCAAGATCTTCGTCGGCTATGCGGGTTGGGGGCCAGGACAAATGGATTACGAGGTGGAGCAGGGCATCTGGCGAGTTGTTCCGGCCCTGCCCGAGCAGATCTTCTCGGAAGACAGTGACCTCTGGGAGCAGCTCACAAGGCAGGCTTCCCGGCTGCAACTGCGGATCATGTTCAACATCAAGCATATTCCGGCGGACCCACTACTGAACTGAGAGAAGAGTCGTGTCCCAATTCACCGCTAACCCCGAACCTCGATAGCCTGTACGTTCATTTCTCATGGAAGGGGGGACAGAGCACATGTCGCGTTGCCCATCGAGAACCGGAAACAGGTCGCCTGCTGCCACCACCGCGATGACGAACGATGCTGAGAAGACAGGACCGTGGTCGGCGTGGGGGGATGAGGAGTTGGTGTTGGAATACGCCAAGACGGGACACCAACCGGTATTCGAGGAACTCGTCCGAAGGTTTGAACGAGAGCTCTACAGCTACCTGCGCAGGTACCTGGGTGACGCCCACTTGGCCGAGGATGCCTTTCAGGCGACGTTCCTCCAACTGCATCTGAAGTGTCAGCAGTTTGAACCAGATCGCCGACTCCGGCCGTGGCTCTATACGATCGCCACCAACCAGGCAACCGATCTCCTGCGGCGAAACCGGCGGCATAAGGCACTCAGTCTCAGTGCCGCAGCGGGAGACGATGGTTCGAACGATGAGCGACGATCGCTCGGCGATTCGCTGGAAGCGCGCGATGCCGGTCCCAGCGAACGATTGGAGTCGGCGGAAGATTCTGAAAAGACCCGCTTAGCCGTGGAGCACATCCCCGCGAAGCTAAGGCGAATCGTCGATCTGGTCGCGTTCCAGGGACTCAAGTATCACGAAGCTGCCGGGATACTGGGAATCCCCTTGGGAACACTCAAAAGCCGAATGAACAAGGCTTTCAGAAGCCTGCACGCGGCACTGTTGTCGCCGGATATGCCCTTGCTTTCAACGCGATTTCAGGCCCCCTGATGCGCCGCAAGACGCGGCCCTGAGTTCTCGCTTTCCTGCCCGATTGCGCGTGGGCACCTTTTCGCGAGTTATCCAGCCTCCCTATCTTGACCCGCTTTCGTGGTCTTCCACGCTGATACTGCCCGGATCCTCCGCAATACACAGGCAGCGGCCAGACCGCCGCTACGCCGGGAACTATTGCTGATTTTCTCCAGACTTCCATCCCGATGAATCTCATAATACCGGCATCCGACGCTGTCGCTCGACTCTCTTCTGGCGACTCTCCTCGGAGGAGTTTCACCCATGGTTCCTCACCGCCTGCCCATCGTCTTCGCGTTAAGCGCGTTGAGCTGCGGCGCCCTGTGGGACCAGCCGGTTTCCGCGCAACCGCAATCGATGCCCACGGTCTCCGCGTCTGGGCAGATGGCGCCGTACAATGGGCCGGCAATCTATCCCTCGACCGATCCTGCTAGGTTTTCCTCTCCCTATCCAATCACATCTCCGTCGACCTATCGCTATCCCCTCACCGCCGCATCACCGTCGCCCCTTTCTGGGCCGGTCCCCAACGGTGTCGAAAATGGTCCGGGGCCTTCCTTAGCGGGCGACCCGGGTGCCTTCATGGCCCCTAACAATTCCGGGCCATTATATACGCCCCGCATCAGCCCTGACGCTATGGCCGCCTCCCGGCCGCTCGCTCTCAATGCTTACGGTGAGCCGGCAACCACCAGCGACGAGCCCTGGACGTGGCAGATCCTGCCCACGGGCTTGCTCTATAAGTTGTATCTGGCCAGCGACCGCGAGCCGCGCGTGGGCAGCGAGCTCGTTTACCAACGCAACCAGGGTTGGCTGTGGGATTCAACCGTCGGCGCCCGCGTGGGGCTCCTGCGTTACGGTACGGCGAACGAGTTCCTGCCGCTGGGTTGGCAGTTGGACGCGGATGCCGCCGCGTTCCCGCGCCTGGACGAAGATCGAAACCTCGTCGAATGTGATTATCGCATCGGCATTCCGTTGACCACCCGCCAAGGACCCTGGGAACAGAAGATCGGCTACGTTCACACCTGCTCCCATATCGGCGACCTGTATTTGCTGGGGAATCCCACGTTCCCACGCATCGACTACACGCGGGACGCGGTCGTGTGGGGATTGGCATTGTACGTCAACCCGGATGTGCGGCTCTACATGGAGACCAGCGCGGCCTTTCACACCAACGGCCCGGCCGAGCCATGGGAATTCCAGATGGGCGCCGAGTTCAGCCCCGCCGGCCCGACCGGCCCTTGGGGCGCGCCGTTTTTCGCCGTCAACGGTCATCTGAGACAAGTGAACGATTTCGGCGGCAACGTGACCGCGCAGACCGGCTGGCAATGGCGGGGCAACAGCGGGCACCTGCTCCGCATCGGCATGCAATACTTTAACGGCATGAGCGAGCAGGGCCAGTTCTACAACCGATTCGAGGAACATATCGGCGGCGGGCTGTGGTACGACTTCTAGCGGAGGATTGGCCGCCGTCACTCCCCCGCCACGCCACCTCTCTTTTCGCCTTGTTTATCGCCCGGCGCGCAGCTCTGCCACGCTCTCGATGACCGCGTCGCCAAGATATCGGATCTGTGCCGCGGTCAGACCGTAAAGCGGCAAGTGCGTGAAGCGATTGGCAAAAACGTCCTCGGCCCGCGGACAACTGGCCCGGATGGATGCCGTATCATATCCAACCTGCTTCATGATCTGGAACTGATAGAGCGGAGCGAAGTGGGCGATTTGCGTCACGCCGCGCTGGGAAAGCTTGCCTTTCAGGTCTTGGATGTTGGCGCCGACCAGGTCCGGATCGATCTGTAACAGGTACAGGTGATGGGTGCCCTTGGTCGAACCCGTGTCCATGGGCGTACCCAACAGGCCGCGCACCGGGGCGAAGCGGCGATTGAGGGTTGCGGCGGTGCGCCGGCGGCTGGCAATGATCCGATCGTTGCGGCGCATCTGGCTTTGTAGGCCCACCGCCTGAATTTCCGTAACCGAATGATTGCCGGCCACAAACAGCCCGCGCATCCCTTCAACCGCGGTCACGTCGTAAAGCCAGTTGGGAATCGAGATGGACAAATCCAGTCCGAGAAAGCGACTCTTCCAGAACTGCTGTCCATACTTCGTGTTGGATACCAGCAGACCGCCTTCGCCGAAGGCGTTGATGTTCTTGACTTCGTGGAAGCTATAGGCGCCAAAGTGTCCGATGGTTCCTGCCCGGCGGCCGCGGTAGTACGCTCCGAAGGCGTGGGCGGCGTCCTCCAGAACCACCAGTTCGTGCTGCTGCGCCAGACGCATGATGGCGGCCATTTCCACCGGCCATCCGCCCACGTGTACGGGAACGATCATCCGCGTGCGGGAAGTGATCTTGCGGGCCACGTCGGCCGGGTCGAGATTGATCGTCCGCGGATCGACGTCGGCCAGAACCACTTTAGCGCCGATCGACAACGGGTAAACAATCGTGGCAATGAAGGTGATGGCCGGCACGATCACTTCGTCGCCCAGGCGCAGGCCGGCCATCTTGTAGGCGATCTCGAACCCGGCGGTCGCGTTGGTGAGGAACAGGGCGTGTTTTACCGCGAGATACTTGCGTGCCGACTCCTCCAACGCAGTCACACGCCCGCCCAGCGTGAGCTTCGTGGCCTGGCCGCCTACCTGGCAGAGTTCCCGGAGCGACTTTTCGACGACTTTCCTCTGCCGGCGATAGGCCGCCTGTTGGTCGGAGCTGGCCGGCACGAGAAACTCGATGACTTGCATTACGTCGTCAATCCGCAGGGGCTCTCCGACGGCGGGCCAAGCGACCTTGGCCGGTCCGGTTTCGTAGCGAAAATCCGACGCCTTAGATTTTTGACGGGTCATGTGTGGAAGGGTAATACAATTTGGGATCCGGGATTTCCCCTATAGGCCCGCTCGGATACGCACCGAGCGGCAACTCCCCACCATGTTAGCCCAGAGTTGCGCGGAACTCCACTGCCCCCCGCCTGATTTTTGCATCGCCAGTCTGGTCCCACAGTCCATCATGATTCCCGAGGGCCGCCTCGTGGAGACGAATAGCCTGAAAATGGTTGTCTTGACGGCAGGAACCCTCGACGGACTGAATCCCCCCCTCAGACGACAACTCCCCACTAGCCTGCGGCGCGTTCGCGCCGTATTCTACTTATAACATTTTCTCGCTCCGCGAGCGACACGGTCGTTTGCCTGGCTGCCCAATAAGCCCGAGGAGGACTTCCGATGATGCGACTCTCTGACGACCAGCTTTGTCAGTTTCGTGAGGATGGCTTCCTCGTCATCCGTAACTTCTTCGCCTTGGAGCAACTCCAACCCGTCATCGAATGGATCGATAGTCTGGTCGATGAACTGGCCGAACGGCTGTACGCCGCGGGCCGGATCCGGGACAAGCATGCCGAGGAAGGTTTTGCCACGCGGCTAACCAAACTAGAACAAGAATTCCCGGGAGCGGCCGTGCTCATCCATATTGGCGGCGTGCTCGGGCAACCCTTGGCCGACCTGTGGGGGGCGAAGGAACTTCTCGACGTGGTCGAACGGATCCTCGGTCCGGAGATTGCCGGCCACCCGGTATGGAACCTGCGCACGAAAACGCCCCTCAATCCGCTGGCCACCGTCCCTTGGCACCAGGACACGGCCTATCTGGCGCCTGGCGCCGAGCACACCCTCCAGCCCACTGCCTGGATTCCCTTTATCGATGCCGATGCCGTCAACGGCACGCTGCAAGTGCTCCGCGGCGGTCACCGCAGCGGCAAAGTTTTCCCGCATCGGCCGGAGCGGACCATCGGGCATGAGAAGTCGTGGTATCTTTGCATCGCCGACGAAGATCTGCCCGCGGGCGAGGTCGTCACCTGCGAAATGCCGGTTGGCTCGCTGCTGTTGATCAACCAGCTCATTCCGCACCGCAGCACGGAGAACTTTTCCGACAAGATCCGCTGGAGTGTGGACCTCCGGTGGCAGCGGCCGAACGAGCCCTCCGGCTTCGAGAAGGTCAAGCAGTGCATTCTCATGCGAACCGCCAAGACGCCGGACTATCGGATCGACTGGACAACTTGGGCCAAGCAGAACCGGGTGGCCGCCGCAATGGACAAGAAACCGGCCGATCCCTTCGATACGACCGTCACCGGCCCCTGGCTCCACCGTTGGACCAACACGGCGGATTAACGTCTCAGGGCGTCACATCTCGAGTAGAATGAGAGTTGCCACATTCGCCGAGCGATTATGAGCGATCTGCTGGATATCGAACGCCCCGGCGAATTGGAAACGTATCTGCGGATCACCCACCGTATCGCTCCCGCCGACGCGATTTCGATCCGGCCGCTGGTGGGCGGAATCTCGAATCGCACGGTATTGGTGCAGCGTTCGGCGGGCGAGCCTTGGGTCGTCAAGCAGGCCTTGCCAAAGCTGCGCGTGGCGGTCGACTGGTTTAGCGACCCGGTCCGCATCGAACGCGAAGCCATCGGCATGCAATGGCTGGGCGAACTCGCTCCCCCGCAGACGATCCCGCGTTTCATCTTTGAAGATCGCCAGTGCCATCTGGTCGCCATGGAGGCGGTCCCCGAGCCGAGTGAGAATTGGAAGGCGGTGCTCCTGGCCGGCCGGCTCGATAGCGAGCGCGTGCGGCAATTTGCCCGGCTTTTGGGAACTATCCACCGCGAGGCGCACCGGCGACGCGGCGAGCTGGCCCCGATCTTTGCCAACCGGGACTTCTTCGAGTCCCTGCGGTTGGAGCCATATTATACCTTTACGGCCGCCCGCGTACCGGCGGCCGCGGTCTTTCTCGACGCCCTGACCCGCGACACGCGGCAGATCGGCGATACGCTGGTGCACGGCGATTACAGCCCCAAGAACATCCTCCTTCACGCCGATCGCATGGTGCTGCTGGATCACGAAGTGGTCCACTGGGGCGACCCGGCCTTCGACCTGGGTTTTTCGATGACCCATTTGCTGAGCAAGGCCCATCTCCTGGTCGACCGAAGGCCTGCCTTCGCCGACGCCGCGCGCTGTTACTGGCAGGCTTATTTGGACGCGCTCGGCCGCGTAACCTGGCGGAAGGATCTCGAGCCGCGGGTCGTGCGTCACGCGCTCGGTTGCCTGTTGGCACGCGTCGCCGGCCGCTCGCCGCTCGAATATCTTGACGACGCGCGACGGACTGCGCAGCGTGAAGCCGTAGCGCCGCTCATGCAGTGTCCCCCGTCCACGGTCGACGACTTGATCGACCAGTTCCTAACCCGACTTTGACCCATGCCTACGATCGACGACCTTTCGGCCCTGGAAATTCTCGACAGCCGCGGACGCCCCACCGTCTGTGCCACGTGCCGGCTTGGCGACGCCACGGCCAGTGCCTCGGTGCCTAGCGGGGCATCAACCGGCGCCGCCGAGGCCCTCGAACTCCGCGATGGCGACCCATCACGCTATGACGGCATGGGATGCCTCAAGGCCGTCGGCCACGTCAATGGTGAGATTTGCCGCCAACTGCGGGGCCGGCCGTTTGCCGATCAGGCGGCGCTGGATCAGGCCCTGATCGAGCTGGACGGCACCGCCAATAAAGCGCGATTGGGGGCCAACGCGATCCTGGCCGTGTCGCTGGCCTTTGCCCGGGCCCACGCGATGGCGCTGCGAATTCCGCTCTACCACCATTTCGCGGCGATGCCCGGTCAACCGGTCGGCCGGCTGCCGCGGATGACGATCAATCTGTTCAGCGGCGGCATGCATGCGGGCCAACAGGTTCCCATTCAAGATGTGCTGATCGTCCCCGCCGCCGCGTCCAGCATTGCCGACGGCCTGGTGATGGCCAGCGCCGTGTACCGGGCGGCCGTGCGGCTGATCGAAAGGAAATACGGCATGCGATGGCTGACGGCCGATGAGGGAGGATTGGCGCCGCCGGCCGAAAACCCCGAACGGCTTTTCGACGACGCGCTGGAAGCGATCCGAGATGCGGGCTTGGTGCCCGGCACCGACATGTGCCTCGCCGTCGACGTCGCGTCGAGTCATTTTTGCCGCGACGGCCTCTACTATCTGGCACAAGAGCCGCTCGATAGCATGCAGATGATCGACCGGCTGCGACGGTGGGTCGATCGTTACCCGATCGTCAGTATCGAGGACGGCCTGGCCGAAGAGGACTGGGATCATTGGCCAAAGTTGCGCGATGCGATCGGCGGTCGAGCGTTAGTCCTGGGTGATGACCTGTTGTGTACCAATCCGCAAAGGATCGCCCGGGCCGTTGAGCATCAGGCGTGCAGTGCCTTGTTGCTCAAGGTCAATCAGATTGGCACGCTCAGCGAGGCCCTCCAGGCTTATCGGCTGGCGCGCCGGGCCGGTTGGCAAGTCGTCATCTCCGTACGCAGCGGTGATACGGAGGACAACTGGTATTCCGACCTCGCCGTCGGCTGGTCGGGCGATCAGACCAAGGCTGGCTCACTCAGCCAGTCGGAGCGGCTGTCCAAATACAATCGGCTGTTGGCGATCGAGGCGGAGCTTCCGCTCCCGGTTTGCGTTTGGCCGCGGGTTACCTAACGACTCGCAATGTCAACCAATAACCGGCGGTCGAAGCCGTGGCTCGCCGCGATCAAGCCCTTGAAGCCGCATCGATCGATGCTTCGCGGGCCGGAAAGACTGGCCTGGGCAACGTCCACTGGGGGTCTCACTTGTGTTCCTTACGGGCGCTAACAAAACGTACTCCTCACGCTCCGCGTGAGGAATGGGGAAGAAGAACTCACGCTCCGGTCCGCGTGGGACCAATTCGAGCATAGCGTCCCTCTCGCGGAGCGAGAGGAGTACATTAAGTTCCTCGTTGTGTTAGAGGTCCTTGAGTTCGATGACGGGAAAACAAGTGAAAGTCTCATTGGACTCGACCTGCCAATACGGTTTGAGGCACGGTGCGGTTTGTCCCTCGATGGCAAAATTGAGCGGTTGGTTCGCTTTGGGCTTGAGCCACTCTTGGGGCTTGGCCGGATCATGAGTGATTCGCACGCGATACGTGTAGTTCTTCTTCCCATCAAAATCGGGTAGCGGCACTGCCTCGCCCAACGGCCCGACGGCGGCCATCAGGACCGGCCCGTACAGAACGCTATAGCGTTTGTGCCCTGGAACCTGATCCGCCCCCTTGTACGGAGTCGCGACAAAATCCATGGGCAGTGTGAACTCCACCCTATCTCCGCCGTTCCAGGTTCGATCCAGCGTCACATAACTGCCCGGTTTTCCGATGGCCACCTGTTTCCCGTTGACCTTGATGGGCATCTCCGTGGCCGCCCAGACCGGCGTCCGTACCCGCAGTTTCATGGTCACGGGTTTTTCCGCGCTCACGCGCAACGCAACCTCCCGCTGGAACGGGAATTGGCTGCTCATCGTCAACCGCAGCGTTTGGCCCGCATGTTTCCACGAAATCGACGACGGCTCATAGAGATTAAGGTACAAACCGTCATCGGCAATCGAGTAGATGTATTGGGGCAGCGTGGCGTACAGATAGGAGCCGACGACTTCGCAGCACGTGTGGTCGATGGCCGGCGATTCCTTCTTGCCTTCCAGGTGAGTGTGATAGGCGATGGACCTGCCCCGCTGGTTGGCCAAGCCGACGTTGTAGATGACCTTTTCGATCTCGGCGACGTACCTTTCGTCGGCGGGAAAAAGCTGGTGGAGCTTGTGATTGAACTTGGCCCACCAGACCATCGAACACATTTCGCCGGTGTGAGCTATGGGGGTGATGTGGAGCGAATCGGCCGGATAGATGTCGAATTCGCAGATGGCCAGGGTGCTGCCCGGGTGTTCCCAGTGGCCGTGGTACAGTTCCCATCCGCCAAGCATGGCGTCCAAGAGGCGGCCGTCGCCCGTGGCACGGTAGATATCGAGGAAACCGATCCATCCGTAACAGTAAGCCGAATGCGCATGGCCACCGGGCATCCGCCAAATGGCTCTGAGATTGCGCCGGGCCAGCAAACCCATCCACTCGGGATGAACGTGTTGATACGCGGCCAGCACGTCCGCGGGCGTGCCGCCGGGGGCAAAGTTGGCCAGCATGAGGGCGGTGGCCGCAAAGTAATTCTGGCCCGCTGTCAAGATGCTGCGCGGGTTGCCGGCCGTCGATTTCTCCACGCGCTGCCGATACCATTTGGCCCAGGCGGAGAGCAGATCGTTGGCATCGCGGTTGCCCGCCTCCGCCGCCGCGACCAGGCCGTGGGCCAGAAGCATGAACGAGTAGCCCTCCTCACCGTTCCCGTATGGCGCCGGCAGCATTCCTTCAGCAGTGCGGCAGGCCTTGAGGCCGGCGATCACTTCGTCCATGCGCCGCCGAAGGTCAGCGTTCTCGGTCCATCGCAGCGTGTTTCCCGCGCCGATGAGGAACTGCGCCGCGTGAGCGGGAAACATCTTTTCCCAGCCGCGCTGCTGCCCGGGCGGGTTCTTGACTCCGGCAAGCTGGCGGAAACGCCACACCATGTCGTCGAGGTTGGCGTCGGCCAGCAGGTAGGCCGTGTGCTTGTCCATGGCCGGGCGGAAGAGTCCATGCTCGCCGAGCGCGACGCCGCTGACCGGAACGGCCACGGCATTGGGCACGCGCTGCCACGTTGTCGGGTCGCTGGTCAGCATGTGTGCCTGCACAACGCCTACGAAGACGGTCTTGCCTTCATCGGCGGTCTTGCTGCCCGCCACACCGCGCAGGATATAATCCACTTTGAGCTTTTTGCCGGCGTTGCCCGGGGCCGGGTCACCGAAGTCGGCATTGTTGGCATCAACGGTGAGGGAGTTGTCCTCCACCATCGAGGCAACGTTCTTGGTAACGTCGAAGGAAGGACCATTTGGAAGAATGCCCCAGACGGCCTTCACGATGACCAGTTTCGGCGCTTTATCCGCGGCGGGGGCGTCTGTGGCGTGGCTGGCAATCCCGCTCAAACAGAGTAACAGTCCGCCGGTAAACACCATGATCGAGCGTGCGAAACGGTTCTTTTTCAATGTCATTGCTTTTCTCATCAGGTCGTTGAATAGTTTGAACCCACGTTCCAATTCACCACAACGATGACGTGACGAAGTCCAGTTTCACTGCAGTTTGTGGCGTTGTCAATCACCCTCCCAGCAATGGAGTCGAAACGGCCGCCCGCCAATTGGTAGACAGCGACTTTCGGGGGTGTAATAGCTAGAATGTCAGGCATCGCTCGGCTAACATGGAGGAAATTGCCGCTCGGAGCGCGTGCGAACGGAGCCTATGGGAAATCCGCGTTCACATCAGGTGCGACCTATGACGAAACATGTTCTTTTCACAACCGTGGTGTTTCTTGCCGCCATTGCGCCGACCAACCATGTTGTCAGCGCTGACCCACCCTCGCCCGCGAAACCCGCATTAGCCACCCGTGATGACGCCGCGATGCGCCGGTGGCGGGCGAATCGCTTCGGCCTGTTCATCCACTGGGGCTTGTACGCCGTGGCCGGCGGCCAGTGGCAGGGTAAGGAGATTGCTGGCGCGGCGGAGTGGATTCAAACCTATGCCAACATCCCCGCGGCGGAATATGCCAAGCTGGCGCAGCAGTTCAATCCAACGAAGTACGATCCTCAAGCGTGGGCGCGCATGATCCGGAAGATGGGCGTCCGCTACGTCACGATTACCACCAAGCATTGCGAAGGCTTCTGCCTCTGGGACAGCAAGTTCACGGACTTCAACATCGCCGCTACGCCCTACGGCCGCGACTTGTTGGGCCCGCTGGTCAAGGCCATGACTGCGGAAGGCGTGGACGTGCATTTCTATTACTCGATCATCGATTGGCATCACCCGGACTACCGAGCCGCCATCCTTTCACCCGATGACCGCCGGGCTTTTGACCGCTACTTCGAGTTCATGAAGAACCAACTCCGCGAATTGCTCATGCGTTACCCGGAGGTAGGTACCTTGTGGTTCGACGGACAATGGGATGCCTCCTATTGCGAAAACCCGGAGTACGCCGAGCGGCTCGAAGCGTTTCTTCGCAAGGTCAAACCGGGCATCATCATCAACAACCGCATCGGCGCCGGGTTGAGCGGAAACGTTGACTACGATGCCGCGGGGCGTCCGTTCGGCGACTACAACGCGGGTTATGAACGAATCTTGCCGCACGCCGGATCCGTGCCGCTCTACGATTGGGAGGCCGGCATGACGCTGCCGGAGAATCAATGGGGCTACCGCAAAGTGTGGACGGGCCACTTCAAGACCGCGGCGGAACTGGCGCCGATGCTCGCTCAGTGCGCCTCCCAAGGCGGCAATTTCATGATCAACTTCGGCCCCAAACCCGATGGCACCTTTCGCGAAGAAGAGCGGGCAGTGGCCCGCGACATGGGTCGGTGGATGAAACTGAACGGCGCAGCGATCTACGGCACGCGCGGCTCGACGTTTGGGCAGCCGCGTTGGGGCTTTATCACCGAGAAGGCAGCCGCCGCCGGTGGGCGCACCATCTATCTCACTATCTTCACCAAGCCGGCGAGCAACTCGATCAAACTGGCGGTGCCCCGGCCCCGCGTGCGCGCCTGTTATCGCCTCGACAATCCCCGGGAGACCTGCGAAGTGCAGGAAGACGGCCCGCATCGCGTCGCTATCGCGATCCCGGCTCAACTCGACCCCTTGGCAACTGTGATCGCATTGGAGGTGAAACCATGAGGCTCCATAGCACGTTGCGCTGTACTGGATTTCGTTTACTGGCGCTATCATTCCTGATCTCGCTTGCCGCACTGGCACGGCCACTCCCTGCCCCGGCACAGCAAACCAACAACGGCGAGCTGCGGGCAGTGCCCGCGCCGAAAAAGGTCGTCATCGACGGCAACTTGGACGATTGGGACCTCTCCGGCCAGATTTTGATCTGCTACGACCTGGCCCGATTGGCGGACGTGTATTCGGTCCGCGCCGCCGCCATGTACGACGCCACGCATCTGTACCTGTCTTTTCGTTTCAAGGACAAGACTCCCCTGGTGAATTACGTGGACCCGAAGGCGGAACCGAACGGGGGCTGGAAGAGCGACTCGGTCGAGCTGCGCATGAAGACAGACCGCGTCGCGCATCTCGAATGCTGGTACTACACCGGCCGCAAAGAACCGGCAATGACCATCCACTATGGAATGTGGAACCGCACCGACCCGGACTACGCCGATCTGAACGATGCCATCGCGGCCGGAGCGCGGGAAGCATTCTTGGCGGACCAGGATGGCCGAGGCTACGTTCAGGAAGTGGCGATCCCGTGGAAACTGATTACCCGCGACGGCCATGCCCTCAAGGCGGGCGACACCTTTGCCCTGACCATTGGGGTCAATTGGGGCAGCGCCGCGGCCGCCAGGAGCCCCGCCGATTACGTGCCTCCCGAGCACCGGTACGTAGACCTGATCAATCTCGCCAGTCCGCAACGGGAATTCATTTGGACCAACGCTAAGGCCTGGGGTACGGTAAAGCTCCTGCCACACGGCAAGCTGGCCCCGTCGCCTTCGCTCGAGCAGCTCTCGCTGATCGAGGAGGAACTCAAGCGAGAGTACGCCACCGAGGGCCCGGTGCCCCTCCATTACCAAATGCCCTATGAAGGCGGCGCAACCCTGGTGATCGAGAAACCCGACGGCACGCGGGTGCGAAACCTGATCGGCGACTATCCGCGCAAGGCCGGCACGCAGGTCGATTTCTGGGACGGCTTGGACGACGACGGGCGCCCCGTCGAACCGGGCACTTATCGCTGGCGGGGGCTCTGTCATCGGCCCTTCGATGTGCTCTACGAGTTCGCCTACGGCAACCCGGGCAAACCTCCCTATCAGAACGCCGCGGGCACCGGCGCCTGGCTGGCAAACCACGACAACCCGATGGCGGTGGCCGCCGACGCGCAGCGGGTCTACGTTGCCGCGCCGCAGTCGGAAGGCGCCACAACGCTGCTGGCGGTGGATTACCGTGGCCAACGCCAATGGGGCCACGGCAACATCAGCGGCGGGCCGATGGCGCGCTACGGAAAGTACCTGTACATGCTGGTGGGCGGAGACATGTACCATCCTTTCGTTCCGGACGGGGAAGTACACATCACCCGCCTGGACCCCGCCGACGGAAAATACATTCCCTTCGCGGACGGCAAGTACAGCCACAAAATCGCCGAGATTCCCGCCGATATGACCCAGTGGCCCGGCTACAAGCTCCTCCGGCCCGAGGGCGAAACCGTGGCCGCCCACGGCTTCGACGCCAATTGGTGCCTGCACCAGAACATGGGACTGGCCGCGGCCAAGGATCGCCTGTACGCCTCCGTTCACCACCAGAACCAGGTTGTGGTGGTCGACCCGGACAAAGGCGAAGCCATGGGGCAGATCTCTGTGGATCGTCCCGCCGGGTTGGCTACCGGCGCCCGTGGCGCGGTGTATGCCCTCAGCGGCCGGCGCGTGGTGAAAATCGAAGAGGGCGGCACACCGACGGTCGTGGTGGCCAAGGGTCTGGCCGCGCCCGTAGGCCTGGCCACGGACCGAGAGGGAAACCTTTACGTCTCCGACTGGGGCGCGGCGATGTGCGTTCAGGTGTTCTCGCCGCAGGGCCAGCGGCTGCGCACCATCGGGCGCGTGGGCGGCCGGCCGCTTGTCGGGGCCTACGATCCGCACGGTATGTTTCGACCGTGGGGCCTGGCCGTCGATCGTCAGGACCATTTATGGGTGGCGGAGTACGACCTCACCCCGCGCCGCGTCAGCGTCTGGGACACCCGCACGGGCCAATTTGTGCGCGAGTTCTGCGGCACGACCTGGTACGCGGCAGTAGGAGCGTACGTCAATGCGATTAACCCCCGCCAGGCCTTCGTGTTGGGCAACACGTGCGAGCTGGACTGGCAGAAGGGGCTGTGGCGCGTGACGGGCACCCTGTGGAGAGAGACTCGCCCCGAATCGCTTTTCGGCCTCAACCGCGAAGGCCAGAAAATGGAGGTGGTGCGTCACCAGGGACGTGATCTCCTGATCGCCACCGGAGGCGGGTTCTCCTGCATTGCGGAGTTGGGCCCCTGCGGCGCCAAACCCCTGGCGGCCATGGGGTCCATCGGCATCTTCTGGAGATTGGGGTACGCTTGGCCCGACCTGGTCTTGAGGCATCTTACCGAGACGCCGGAAAAGCTCGCGGAACTGAAAAAGAAATTCCCGGGCATGTTCAATGGTCGCGGGCCCGCCTATCCGTATCTTGGGTTTCTGGTGCAGACGCCGTGGGTGAAGTCGCAGTTCCTCTGGGTTGACCAGAACGGAGATGGATTGGTTCAGGAATCGGAGATCCGCTTTTACTCCCGGGAGGACTTGGGCAGCTTGCCGCTGAGTCCCGGGGGATGGCGGGCCGGCTTTGGCCCCGACCTGAGCGTGTACATGGCCACTTTCAACAGCGATCCCGCGGGACGCAGTTTGGAACTGTGGAAGCTGCCCGTCACGCATTGGAACCGCGTCGGCGCGCCGGTCTATGACGTGAAGTCAGCCCGGCGGATCGCCAGCGTGCCGAGCCGAGGCGGCGGAGGGCCCTCGACCTGGACCGACTCCCAAGGCAACACGGTTACTATCGAGGGCGGCCCGCTGCGGATGTTCTCCTCCCAAGGCAAGCTGCTGTGGAGCTATCCCAGTCCGTGGACGGGGGTTGGCGGGTCGCACTCGGCCCCACGGTCCAAGCGCGGTCGTACGATTGGCGAGAACTACGTGCTGGGCTCGGTCCGGGTGAATTCCAGCATCGGAGAGGTCTTCGCCATCAACGCGAACTTGGGCGAGCGCTACCTGCTGACCACCGACGGCCTCTACTTGGGCAGCCTGTTTCAGGACGGCCGCGGCGCCCCCGACTCGCTCCCGGAGACGCCCAGGCGCGGAATGAGCATCAGTGGTTGCTCGGCCGGTGGCGAGTCGTTCGGCGGCGAATTCTTCCGCAATCCCGTGGACGGCAAGGCGTATCTCGGCGGCTCCGTGGCCAGTTGCCGCGAGGCCTCGGTGATCGCCCAGGTCACCGGCCTGGAAAGCATCCGGCGCCTGACGGCCACAACCTTCCAGTTTACCCCAGAGCAACACGCCCGGGCGGCGCGCTTGCTGGGCGAGCGGGCGCAGCGCGAGGCGGCCGCGAAAAGTCTGGCCATTGCCTACACCAAGAAGCCCGCAACCGGAGCGCCGGGATATGACGTCTTCGACTGGAGCAGCGATCGCCGGGTGGCCCGCTGGTCGTTCGACCCACGACACGCCGCCGAGGCCGCGTGGACCTACGATGAGAAGAACCTCTACCTCTGCGTGCGCAGCGTGATGGATGATACCCCGATGATCAATGGCGGCAACGACGTGCGCACGCTGTTCAAGACCGGAGATGCCATCGAGTTCGAGCTGCGCACGCGGCCCAACAACGATGACCGGCAAGTGATCGAAGGCGACCTGCGACTGCTCGTCAGCGTGTTCGAGAAGAAGCCAGTGGCGGTGCTCTACCGTTACAAGGTTCCCGGGACGAAGCAACCGGTCGAGTTCACCTCTCCGGTAGGCACCACGCGGATCGATCAAGTGGAAGTGCTTGCCGACGCGCAGATCGCCATCGACCGCTCTCCGGCAGGTTACAGCGTGCGGGCGGCCATCCCGCTGGCGGCCTTGCACTTCGCTCCAGCAGCGGGCAAGACCTATCGGGGCGACATCGGGATCGTCTACTCCGACAAGACAGGCGCCATCGACGAGCTGCGCATGTGCTGGGCCAACCCGGTGAACGGCATGGTCAACGACCTCTCGACCGAGGCTCGGATCACGCCCGCCACTTGGGGCCGGTTCACCATCGAGGAGTGAAAGCCATGCGATACATGGTTCTGTCCGGACCGGCAAGATTGGCGAGCCTGGGCCTGCTGCTCTGCACCGCCTCGTGGGGCGTACTGACGGTGACGGCCGCCGAGAACCGGCCGCCGGCGGTCCCCGGCGGGCAGTGGCAAGGCGCGAGTTACCCGCGCGCCGCGGCGGACCGCGTGCAACCGGCCCGCTTCTTTGTCACCGACACCGGCGGCAGCGGCGGCGGCTTCGGGCGGGGCGATCCGCATCACCACCTGGCCAGCATCGATTTCTGGAATCGGCGCATCGGCTGCGCCTGCGGCGGCGGCGGCGCGTTCCGGAGCGGGGACGGGGGGCTTAGTTGGACGCGCATGAAACCGCCGGGAGGCTGGTCTCACGTGCGGATGACCGGCCCGCAGGAAATATGGCTGCTGGAAACGATATGGGTGGACAGAAAAGCGGTCGTGCGCCTCTGGCACAGCACCGATGCGGGGCAAAGCTGGCAGGAAGCGCTGCCCGGCCGATTGGCGGGAGGAGCGTGCCTCTACTGCCGGGGCAACGAGCGGTGGGTGTTCAGCGGCAGGGCGGACAATGTAAACTTTGCCAGCTCCGATGGCGGCACGTCTTGGCGGCGGATCGACTTCGGGGGGCTCCTCTACGGCGGAACGCACCTGGCCATCCCGGCCGACGCCCTCACCGATGCCGACCCGCAGCCCAATGGAGGTTTCGTCGTCTATGCGTTCGGGCACCGTACGGGGCCAAACCGCTCGCCCATGGTGAAAAGCACCGACGGCGGCCGCACCTGGAAGCACGTGTCACTGCCTCCGGATTTCCCCGCCGGCAGCTTCCCAACCGCGATGTACTTCGCGACAAGCTGGAAAGGCTGGATGGGCTTTGCCGGCGGGAGAATGCTGTTCACCCGCGATGGCGGCCGCACGTGGCAGCAGCGCAATCTTCCCACCAACCAGACCGTGACCGCCATTTGGATGGACCAGACGGGACACGGTTTTGTCGCCGTGGCCAATGGTCCCAACTGGGGTTCCGCCAACGATCTCTATGTCGGAGCCTTTCGAGACGCCGTGTTCGAGACCTGGGACGACGGCAGGACCTGGGAGCCCGTGCTTTCCGGCCTGAAGCAGATCAACGCGTTCTGCGCGATAGACGCCGACCACGTTTGGGGCGCGGGCCTTTCACCCACGAACGTGCCCAATGACCTGATTGCCATACGGACGCGTTGAGCCGCGAATAGCTGGACTCGCACCGCTGCATTCAGAGAACGCCGTTGACCGGTGGCCTGGGCCATGTGTAGCCAAGGATACATGGCGTCCGAGCACCGGCCAGGAGCGACGCCGCGGACCGGACATTGGACTGCTCCATGCCGCAGCCGATTGCCCGGGTCGGCAATTACCAGGCAACGGCGTCGGCATTCCATGCCTCGATGCGGACGACCGGCTGCTTCGGCGCGTGGGGGGCAAACGTGATACGCACGCGGCGCGCATCGCCGGGCGGCAACGAGAAATAGTTCTCGTCGAAATAGACCCAATCGAGCATCGGAATCTTCGCCAGGTCGGTCGCTTCCGGTGTGACGACGTCGATCTTCACGAACAACGCCGGCGCTTGGCCGGCATTCCGAATCTCGACCGCGACCTCCGTTTCGCCGTTCCTCTTCACGCTGCGATCGATCACCTGCGATTTCAAAGCCGTTCGCGGCGTCGTGAGCATGTCGGCCAAGAGCGGCGGCGGTTTGACGTTGGTGTCCCCGGTAACACCGAACGTATAAAGATGTTGGGCAACGGCTTTGCCCCCAGCATCGAGCAAACCAAGCCACACGAGCACCGCCTTGTTGGCCATCTCGACCGGCGGCCTCCAGTCGATATCGCCGATCTTGATGTTTCCCTCGGCCGGCACTTCCGCCGGAACCTGCCGCTCCGCCAAGAGCTTTCCGCCGACATCGGTGATTCGATAGCGGCAGCGGTAGCCCGTGAGCGGCTGCAAATGGTCGTTCGTGGCCCACAGCTCGACCGCCAACGGGTTGCCCACCGTGGCTTCAAGATTGGAATACACGGCCAACACATCGACCGCGGCGTAGGCCTGCTTCACATAGTAGTAGGCCATCGGCTTTCGACCGTAATATTCCACGATCGCGTCGTGGGCCGCATTCGGCCAAGGCTCGTTGTAAACCCACGTGGCGCATGCGCTGCGATGCCAGCGGAACCGCCGCATCGACTGGCAGGCATACCGCAAACCTTCGGCCTGCACGAACTGGCTACGCCGCACGAGCGTTGGCAAGTCGGGCGACGGGCCGAAGAGCTTGGTAAACCCCGACATTCCCAGCCAGTTGTCCGGACCGTAGCCGTCGATGCCCTTGTGCCAAATCCAACTGGGATTCTTGGAATGGATGGGCCAGAGGTCCTGGGCGGGCATCATCGCCTTGAGCGCCTCGACGCTCGCCGCTCCGGCCACGCCAAATTCGTTCCACTCCATCGGATTGGCCGGCCCGCTGCCGTTGATTCGCGGTTGGCGATAGTTCAAATAGAAATAGGAATAGGGATCTTCATACTGATAATCGCCGTGACGTTGAAACATCGTCTCGGGGTCCGGATCGTGGAACGGCCGGGTCGGATCGAACTGGTTACAGATCGCCCGAAGCTGGGCCATCTGGCGGCTATTCCTGGCATTGAGGTACATCTCGTTGCCGCCGGTGTAGCGAACCACCGACGGATGATTCGCCAACAGCGGCAGGACCTCGCGCGTTTCGCGGGCGGCGATCGCCAACGCCTCGTCGGTTTCATAGGGCCGGCCTTGCCAGAACTCATGAAACAACATGATGCCATACTGATCGCAAAGCTCCCGAAACTCCGCTTTTTCAAGCACTCCGCCACCCCAGACGCGGAACAGATTGCAATTGGCCTCCGCCGCCGAGCGGACCAGATATTCATAACGCTGTTTTCGTGGCCGGCCGTAGAGAAAATCGGTGGGAATCCAATTGCTGCCTCGCGCAAAAATCCGCCGGCCGTTGATCTGCATCAAATACTTGTGCTCCGGCAACGCCTCCTTCGGGATCGGGAATATGCCGACGTGGTTCGGGGCCCAATCCCAATAGACGGGATACTTGGGGTCGTAGGGCTCGGGGTTCGAGAGTATTTGCAGGTCGCGGATGCCGAACGTCGTCCGCACGGCGTGCAATTCCTTGCCGGTGTCGGCCGCACGGGCCGTAATTGCCAATTCGTAGCGGTGCTGCGGGCCGTATCCGTTGGGCCACCACAGTTGCGGATGCGCAACCTTGACGGCGAACGCGACCTGCCGACTGCCGGCCGCAAGAGAGACGTCTTGCGATGCGACTATCGGCTGATCCGGCGCGGTCAAACATCGCACGCGATAATTCAACTCCACTGATTGCGGTTTTTCAGCCCAGACATTCAGCCGAGTTTCCAGCGTCGCTTCGTCGTAAGGCGCCGACAACTTGGGCAACACGATCGGGTTGGTCAGACAAACGTCTTCGGAAGCCAGCAGCCGAACGTCCTTCCAAATGCCCGTGGCGATGATCTTCACCCCCCAATCCCAACCGGCGGTAGTCGCGGCTTTCCAGTAGGGGTAAGCCGCTCGTACGACACCCATGACCGGCCATTCCGCCTGCCCGGCGGCAATCGCCTTGCGCACGGACTCCGGGCCGGGATGAATCAACACGGCCAGCACGTTTTCCTTGTCGCGGCTCAGCCGTTTCGTGACGTCATACTCGAACGGCGTGAATTGTCCCTCGTGCCGGCCGAGCTGTTGGCCGTTGAGCCACACGTCGGCCAGATAGTCCACACCATCGAATTGCAGATGAACGGTTTTGCCTTGCCATTGCGGCGGCGTGGCAAACGTCTTGCGATACCACCACTCCTTGCCGGCGACCCAGCCGATCTTTTGGGCGTTGAGGCCGTAATAGATCGGCGGAATCCGGCCGATGCGTTCCAGGTCCCAGTGAACATCGCCCGGCACGGTAGCGGGAATCGCTTCGGCCGCGGGATAACCGTCCGCAAAAGCCCGATGTTCGATGCCTTGGCCTGGCTCGAAGGAGACAATCCGCCAATCGTTGCCGCTGAGAACGAGTTCACGCGATGCCGCGCCGGGGGAGGGCCGCTCCCGCATCTCCGCGGCCTGGCAAAGGCAGACGCAGCCTATCACCACGACGAAGAACAGGGCAACTACGGCTGTTGCCAAAGCGTCCCCCAAAGCCGACGTCGCAGCGATGCCGCCGGTGGTCTTCACAAAGTCGCGCCGGAACGCGGTGTTAGGTCCCTGTTTCATCATATTCCTTTACGCTGCGGTGTAAAAACGGGCCGGGCAGGTTTCAGCCTAATGACATTCAAACTCGATCGCGACGTCATCCAACCGGGCTTCGTGATCCAGGTGTCACCCAAACCGTCTCGGCAAGCTGCCATTCTATTGCGAGGCACCTGACAATCACAATACCCCAAGATCCCCTGGAGCGTTGTCCGCCTGCCCCTCGGCAGAAATCGATTTGGCCAGCCAACCGCGTCGGTTCGTAGGTCAAGAGTCGTCTCTGTCCCGGCGTTGGTCCCATCACATCTTTCCGCCGCGACGTCGTTAGTTGGAACGAGAACCGATCTTCATTGAGATGAGTCCGCGGAGACTGTGACGCCGGACTCGAGTTGTTCCCGCTTCAGCACGCCATAGTCTTTGCCATTGATTGTGATCGTGCAATGCTCTTGCGGGAGCCGCCCGAACTTCACCACAAGCCGGCGGGGTTCCACATAGGGGTGGGGTAGCGTCGTCAGCGCAGACTCGACGCGCAGGGAAATCTTTTGCCCCTCCCAAGACAGGATTTCAGCCTTCGCGCCGTCAATCGGCACGGCCCGCTTGAGTTGGCCGTCCACCCAAACCGAACCGAAATGCTTTTCCAGATAGGCGCTGGCAGCCAGTGCGCCCCCCGCGGACCAATTGAAACCGGTGTCGCCGCCCTGGAGCACCGGTCCGCCGCCGTGATACTGGTTCTCCGCCGAGTATCCCGGACTCTGGTGATATTGATTGATGCGGTTCGCATGGTTCTCCTCGGTGTCCATGCCGGCAAAGGACGAGCGACAGGCTGCCACGGCGCGTTCGAGATACTCGGCGTTACCCGTGGCCTTGTAGTAATCGGCATAGGTGGAAACGAAACGCGTGCTGCGCAGATCGTTCCATTCGCCGTCGTGATTCTGCGCGCCGAAGCCGCCGAACAAGTAGGGCGGCGTCAGATACGGCGGCGACCAGACCTGTTGAAAGAGGGAAAGAATGGCCAGGCAGTACTCGCCTTTCGCCAGCCAATGACGGTCGCCGGTGAGCCGATACAGCGCCAGGAACTGGTCGGCCGACCACTGGATCGCCAGGTTATTCACCGGCGGGATGCCGTTGACGGGATCGAGCCAGTAAAGCGGAAGCGGCGCACACGAATAGAAGACTTCGAAATCCTGGAACAGGCTTTTGGGTAGAATCTCCCGGTCCATGAAACGGCCGGCGTCGAGCGCCGCCTTCTTGAGCCTGGCGTTCCCGGTAATCAGCGCCGCTTTGGCCAGCACGGCGCCACCGATGGCCGTCGTCGCGCTCTCTTTCAACTGCGGACACGGGCGGAGTTGGGCGTCGTAGTACGTGGGGATGGCTCCGGACGGAAGCTGGACACGGGCCAGGAAGCCTGCCAGATCCACCGCGCTCTTCTCGGCACGCGCGGCCTGTGGAATCGCCTTGAAATTCTCGGCCCAGTAGAGCTGCCACCAGGCCGTGGTCCCCATCGCAGCCGTATCATAGCCGTCGCGCGCCCAGGCCGGCTCGGCGGTCCAAAACAGGGTGCCTTCCCAGGCTTTGCGGTTGAAGTTGAAAATACACGGGAAGGCTCCCTCCTTTCGAGGCGCCGCCAGACTCAATTCCATCATGCCGCTGGCCATGCGGCGAAGGTCGTCGCGATTCCACTTGTCGCCGTAGTACCAAATTCCGAAGCCGACGTGCAAATCGTTTTCCCAGGCGTGGAAATTGGCGCCGTGGCGAAAGGCGTTATTGATCCCCCAGCATTGCCGGCCGTCCAACTCAACCGGCACCGCTTCCTTCTTCAGTTGGTTGACATAGGCGTACTTCCGCCCGTACTCCTCGAACGGAAGCACCTGGGGGCGGATGTCCTGGAAGGCGGCGCTGCCGTACTTCTTCCACAAGAGCGCGGTGGTCCGCCGCGCCACGTCCGCGCCGTCCCCCGCCTCGCCCAGCAGCAGGTCAAAGCCGTACGTCAGTTGCCGGGAGCCGACCTTCGCGGCCGGCCCCGGCGCCATGAAGACGTGCCCGTCAACATTCCACGTCGAGAGTCCGTAGGAGAGGCGGGGCAACCCATAGGCGCCGACGCCCGGGTGGTCCGAGCAACGCAGATCGAGCGCGTGCGGCACCTGGCGATTGGCCGCCAGCATGTTCAGGTCCGGAACGATGGCCGCATACAATCCGCGCCCCGCCACGATCGCGGCGGGCGAACGGAAAGTGTAATCCCCGGAAATTCCCGCGGCCGTGCGGTGGAGCGATGGCAACCAGGCAAAATCCATGGGCAAGGCGTATCCCTTGGAGCGGCCATCCGGCGTGAAGTAGAAATGGCTCATCACGCGCTCGATGGCCGTCGGCGACGCATCGAGCGCGTCGCACACCACGACTCGTACCTGGCCATCGCCCGCCAGCGCGATGCTCTGCTCGACGTGATGCACGTCCCGTTGGCCGCGGAGGATCAGCGTCTGATGGTCGTCTGCCAGGGCGGTTTTCGTGAAAAACGGCTGCTGCTTCGTGCCTCCCCCCGGAGCAATCTGCAAGTCGTCCAAAGCCGTCTTGTCTTCCTCCCACGGTGCGCTCTTGTAAGCCGCGACCTGCGACAGCACGGTGCGCCACTCGGCGCCGGGTTTCCTCACCTGGCATTGCAACACGTATCCCGTGCCTTGCTTCACCGCCCGGATCCGTACGGTGTCATTCTGGATCGTCGGCGTTTCCTCGGCACGTGCAACGGCCTGCGTCAGCGCCAGAGCCAAGCCGAACAGCGCGATAGGTTTCATCGATGCTCCCCTGTGTGACAGCTTATCGAGGCAAGCCGGCCCAGTGCATGGCCCGTGAACAGTCTATTGGTTCCGTGGTTGATTGTGGAACACTTTCGACGTTCTCGACCGGGAAAACGGGCTCGCTTCACTCGCCCTCGTTCCAGTAGCGGTGCAGGACCCAATAGGACAACGCCAATCGATGTGGCGAGGTGAGGAGCTTCAGCGATCTACCAAGGACGGTGGTTTCCCATGCTTCTTGGCACGCATTTCATTGCGGCTTTCCCGGAGTCAGCTTGATCGTCCAAGCACAGGCGCAAGGTGGTTTACTGCGGGCTGTTGCCGGAATCGCGATGGTGGTCACACCATCCTTCGTTTCCCCCGGTTGGAGTGGGCCCCAGCCGAGCAGCGTGAAGCGGCGGGCGTTGGCGGCAAGTTCACCCGGAATCGCAACTCTCTCCGGAAGAGTACCGTTGTCGTCCTTTGAAAGGACAATGACATACACGGTGCGGTCCTGCCTGCGCGTGAAGACGCAGTCACCGCTCTCGTAGGGCTTCATGGGACGCGTTTCATAAATGGCTTCGCCGTTGAGCTTGAGCCATGCGCCGATTTCGCTGAGCCGGGCATACACGATGGGATCGAATTCGCCGCTGCCGTCCGGGCCGATACCGATGAGATAGTTGCCGTTGCGCGCGACGATGCGGCAGAGGTTGCGAATCAGTACGCCGGCACTCTTGAAATGATCGTGCGGCGAGTAGGGCCAGTGGTCGCCCATCGTCATGCACGTCTCCCAGGGATAGGGAAGATAGTGGCTCGGAATTTCGCCTTCGGGCGTAACGTAGTTCTCGTTCGGGCCGCGAACCGTACGGTCGACAACGATCAGGCCGGGCTGGTGCTCGCGGGCCATGGCGGCCATGCCGTCCATGTCGATGCCGGCGGACGGCGGGCGGACGGCCCCGCCATCGAGCCAGAGGACGTCTTGCGGACCGTAGCCGGTAAGAAGCTCCTCGATCTGTTTCCAGGTGAACTCCTTGAATGTGCGCCACTGTGCGGCATGCTCGCGCGTATCGTAGTTCGGGCCCTGCCCCGGGCCGGGGCCAAGTTCCGGCAACCAGTAGTAAGGGCTGTGCCAGTCGGCTTTCGAGAAGTAGAGACCGGTGCTCAGACCGGCCTTGCGAAAAGCGAGGCACATTTCCTTAACGGTGTCGGCCCGCGGATCAGCGTGGAATGGGCAGCGCGCCGCGGTGATCTTGTAGTCGGTGGTCTTCGTGTCCCACATGCAGAAGCCGTCGTGGTGCTTCGCCATCGGCAATGCGTACTTCACGCCGGCATCCTTGAAGGCCGCGGCCCATTTGTCGGCGTCGAACTTGACCGGATTGAAGGTCGTGATCAGATTCTCGTACTCTTTCATGTAGGCGCGATCGTCGAGCTTTGCATATTTCTCGGGACGCTGGTTCCACGGATACTTGGTGGTGACAAGGCTCCAGGATTCGACGATGCCCCATTGGCTGTACGTGCCCCATGTGATGAGCACTCCGAATTTCTGGTCCTGCCACCCGGCGAGCTTCTTCAAAACGGCCGAGTCTTGCGGCGGCGTCCACTCCTTGCTGGCTGCAAACGCACCAAATATGCCGGTGCCTTCTTGAGCCTCTTCCGGCTTGTCTGCCGCGCCCAGGCTCGGCCCCGCTGCGACCGCAGCAACGGCGGCCATGATTGCCATGACTTTAGCGACCATTGTGCTTTCCGTCCTTTCGTTCAGTTACCTGTTTTCCCCGGCCGGCCACAGACACAACTCCGTCGATCCCGACATCAATATACTGCCCCGCCTTGCCGTCGTGAACCCGCCCCGGCTCCCTCTGGCCGTCGAGTAACAGTGCAGGACCCAAATAGGACACGTCTCGGAATACGGGTGAGATCACGCGACAACGGTGGGGGTAGTCCCCGTTGCTTTCCTGCCAAATTCACGATATGATCCGGGCCTTGTAGCAGAAAGCTGGTACATCTCGAACCTCCCACGATAGGGCTACTCTCCATCATGTTTTCGTTGCAGCGTTTCTTGCACCGAGGAGATCGCTTCTTCGATTTGCTGGGGGCCGCAGCCGATGAAGCCCAGCAATCGATCCGCGCGCTCGTCGAATTGGTCAATCAACCGCAGGACCGAGGGGCCCTCGACAAGTCCATTGCCAGCCGCAAGCAGGAAAAGCAGATCCACCAGCAGATCACCGTCCTGCTGTGTAGCACCTTCATGACTCCGCTGGAACGTGAGGACATCGAGGCACTGGCCGGCGCCTTGTCGCGAATCACCAAGGTAGCCAAGAAATTCGCCCAGCGATTGCTGCTCTTCGGGCCGCAGGTTCAGACGGACATTTTCCGCAAGCAAGCTGAAATCCTGGATCGCGTCGCCGGTACGTTGTGCGAAATGGTCCACGGGCTGCGCCGTGGAGCTCACCTGGATCGGGTCCAAGAACAGAACTACCGCTTGCAGCAGTACGAAGGCGAGGCCGACCGGTTGATGCTCGATCTCCTGGGCGAACTCTACCAGGGGCAGCACAGTGCCTTGGTGATGATTGCCACTCGGGACCTGCTGGAACTACTCGAAAAAGTCATCGACCGCTACCGCGACGCCGGAAACGTGGTCTTCCAGATTGCCTTGAAGAACTCCTGATCCCCGAAAACGACACCGATGACGCTCGTGCTTTGCGTGATCCTGTTCGGCTTGGCCTTCGAGTACGTCAACGGCTTTCACGACTCCGCCAATGCGATCGCCACGGTCGTTGCCACGCGAGTACTTACGCCCCGCCAAGCGATCCTCATGGCGGCCGTCTGTAACCTGATCGGTGCCCTGGCGGGCACGGCCGTCGCCACGACGATCGGCAGCGGCTTGGTAGCGACCGAGGCCGTCACCATCCACGCTTTGCTGGCTGCCGTACTGGCTGCCATCTCGTGGAATCTCCTTACTTGGTGGTTGGGCTTGCCGTCCAGTTCCAGTCATGCCTTGATCGGCGGCTTATGCGGCGCGACGGTTGCCGCGGCACACGGTGATCTTTCGATGATCAAATGGTATGTCCACGGGGCACACGGATACGAGGGGCTTTTGCCGAAGGTCGTGCTACCGATGATCGCCTCACCTCTGGTGGGTTTGCTCTTCGGTTTCCTTTTCATGGGTCTTCTGATGGTACTACTCCGCAACTGGCGACCGCACCGCGTGAAGTCGGTCTTCGGTCGCCTGCAATTGGTCAGTGCGTCGTTCATGGCTCTGAGCCACGGTATGAACGATGCTCAGAAGACCATGGGGATTATTGCCCTGACCCTTTGGACGGCGACCCAGAAGGGTTTATTCGTGAGCCTGCCCCCGTGGTTGGCTTTTCTGCATACTCCGGAGTTCCACATCGCGTTGTGGGTCAAGGTAATATGTTCGGTGACGATGGCGTTGGGAACCGCCGCGGGAGGATGGCGGATTATTAAGATCATGGGCCAACGTCTGGTGAAGCTGCAGATTATCCACGGCTTCGCGGTCCAAACAACGGCCGCCAGCGTGATCCAGGTGGCAAGCTATTGGGGAATTCCACTCTCCACGACGCATGTCATCTCGGCGTCGATCCTGGGCGTGGGGGCCACGCGGCGACTGAACGCTGTGAAATGGGGCATCGCAGGCCAAATGGTCTGGGCGTGGATCTTGACGCTTCCGGCCACCGCGCTAATCGGCTGCCTGACCGAATACTTGCTCCCGATTTAGTGAATGGGTCTATTTTCCTCGCTCGTTCGTTCGGACGACCGTCAGACGCTCATGCTGTCTTGGGAGAGCCGCGAATCACCAACAGCACCGGGATGGACCAGCAGTCCGTTGAAAAAGGGGACTGGCTCCGAACTGACAAACGAAAAACCCGCACAAAACAATGGCCGTAAGGTGCCTGTCCCACTTTTTCAACGGGCTGCCAGGCCGTAGACCCGCACGGCATTGTCGCAGAACAGTTTCCGCCGTTGCTCGATACTGCGGTTTTGCACGACCTGCTTGAGCGCGTGGACCCATTGCCGGAACGTGGCCACGCCGGTGCAAACCGGCCAGTCGCCCGCGAACATCACCCGATCGGGTCCAAAAACCTCTAGGCAGTGGTTGATGATGGGGGCCAGATCGTTGGGCATCCAAGAGTCCTTCGTCGCTTGGGAAACAATTCCCGAAATCTTGCACACGACGTTGTTTCGCTTCGCCAGCGCGGCGATATCCCGCCGCCATTGCTCCGCCGCGCGCCGCCGAGCGGCAACCGCATCGGTGCTTTCGTCTTTGTCCGGAGAACGATACCACTTCGGATCGGCATTGCCGCAATGGTCGAGAATGAATTGCGTGCCCGGACAATGGTCGACCAGTTGGATGGCGTCGGGCAATCCCGCCGGCGGCGGGCAGAGATCAAAACGCATCGCCCACTCGCCCAGCAGCCGGATGCTCTCAATGAAGCGTTTCTGCCGATACGGACTCTGTCCGCCGACGGCCCGCGGGATCTGCCGCACGCCCTTGATGAAGGGGCTTCCCTTAAAGCGAGCGATATACGCCTTGAACGAGTCTTCGCCGGGGCATCCGCCAATCACGGCGGCCACGGTCGGCGAACCGCCGCGGCGGCAGATGTCCAAGACGTATTCCGCCTCGGCCAACTGCGAGTCGGCGTCAACGTCGACTTCCATGTACACGGCGCGGACGATGTTCAGCCCCGCGGCCGCTTCGAGATAGTCCTTCATCACGAAATTGCGGGTCAATGGCCCGCCGGGCGTCAGCCACGACTGCCGCACTTTGCTCATGTCCCAGAGGTGCTGGTGGGTGTCGACGATCGGGAAGTCCGGTTTCGTGGCGGGGGCGGACGGTTGCTCAGCCGTTAAAGCGGCCCGAGAAAACATGCCTGCGGCCCCTACGCCCAATGCGGCTTGAGTGCCTAGACAGACAAATCGGCGGCGGTTAATCGTTGTAGATGGCATCTGCGTCATCGTTAGGATCTCCCATTTGGGGTCCGCTCAAACAGGTACTGAGCGACAATGTCTGCATGTTAGCCAAGGGCTGCGTGGAACTCCAGTTCTCACGAAGATTTTCCCGCCAACAGTCTGATCCAAGAGTGCATCCCAGTCGAGTGCGGATGTCCGAAGGCCCGCGGCCGGTCGTCGGACAACGCGACGCGACCGCCGTCACCCTTCCATTTTTCAAGCAGATTAGAGCCGCGGCCATCCGACCTCCGCTGGTCGGCCCGGCTTTACGTTGAGGTCCACAGCCTGGCGGTGCTTTCCGAACAGCACAATCTCTTTCAGGAGCAGTTCGCCCTGGGCCACGTCGATCACCAAGTGGTAGCCGCCGCCGGACTTCTTTAGCGCCAGCGTGCCCCAAGCCGGACCAGCGGCAAAGAAGGTGCGGAGGTTGTCCGGGTTCACTCTTGGGTCCAGCCAGAGTGTGTGTTCGACGGCCGAATAGCGGAATCCCGTCAGCGCCAGCAACTGGCCCCAATTGGCCAGGCTGCGGGCGTAGTAGTTTCCCGCCTGAAGTTCGCTGTAGGGGTTGCGGTTGCGGCCGTTGTGGCGGTCGCGAATCGCCCGGGTCACGGCCAATCCCTCCCGCACGTATCCCTGGTAAATCAGACTCGCAGCCACCTGGTCCTCGTAGCCGACCTGGAAGGTCTCGGGATAGTACACCGGCTCGCTCGGGCGTCCGCCCTTGGGCCACGAGCAGATCATCAGACCGGCGTCGTCGTTGAGATTGAGAACGCAACCGTCGTTGAGCAATTCGGCGGACGTTTCCAGAAAGTTGTAGCGGAAAAGCGAGGCTACCGCGGTCCGAATGTTTTTGGGATCGTAGATGTACCCCAGTCCCATCATGCTGGCCCACCACTGGCCGACGAGCTGCTCGCTGAGGCACCCGGTATTGTATTGAAACGGCACGGACGGCAACTGCGGTTGTTGATGATAGTACTCGCCGTTGAATAACGTGTGGTCGGTCAGCTTGCGGGCCGACTCGAACAGGCGTCGGTACTCCGCCGCCGCAGAGGTGTCGCCGACGCGCTGGGCCATCTTCGCGCCGGCCAGCAAGGCCGCCTGGTACAGGCTGCCGCAGAAGCTGTTCCAGCCGTGCAAGTCGATATCCAAGGTGCATTGCTGCGGACCGCTCATCATTCCATCGCGATCCGGGTCCCAGGAAACCCAGGCAAACCCGAGCGACTTCTTCACGTCAGGCCACATTTTCGCCAGCCACCCGTCAGCGCCGCTGACCTGCCATTCACGATACACGCGGAGGATGGTACCAAACTGGCCGTCGGCCGCCGTGGGACAGTAACCCCGCTGGGGCCGCTCGGGCGCGTCGGGCCACACTCGGAAGGCTAGTGCCCCGTTCGGCATCATGCGGTGCAGGTAGTCCCACTCGCGCGTCCGGCGCTCGATGTCGGGGAACAGGTAGGCCAGCGACTGCGCGTAGTGGTAAACGTGCAAACAGGCGCCCTCGCAGGCTCCGGTGGTCTGTGCGCAACCTTCCCACCCCCAGTAGGCGCCATTTTCCATGCGGAAGATCGTCGGCGAACGCAGCATCGCCAACTGGGAGGATACCGCCTCGATGACCACGCCAGGCAGGTTGCCGTCAAACAGCCGGGTCTGGAAAAGCCGGGTCTGGCCAAGCAAGTAGTCGAAGTTTTTCAGGACATGGTCCGAAACCTCCGCCGCCCCCGGCCAGCGGACTGCATAATAGTTTCTGCTGTTATGCTCCGCGGGTCGGACCGGGAAATACCACGTGATGATATAAGGCACCGTTCGCGTTTCGCCCGGCGCCAAGTGGAAGGCCACCGAGAAACTGGAAATGTTCACGTCGCCTTCGCGATTCTGCAACCGTCCGGTGCGGGCGAACGCATTGATGTAATCCACCAACCCTCCCTCGCCGTGCCAGAACGACCGCCGCCAGCGCCGAACGGTATCGGCAGCCGGCAGAGGCACGGTGAACGTCATGGCATTGGGCGAGCCGGGAGCGCTGAACGCCATGCGGGTGCGGCTCGCGTCGGTCTGGATGGCGTTCTCACTGCCGAAGAAGTTCTGAGCTGAAAAGGAAAGCCTGACTTGCAGTCCGCGCTCGCTCCGGTTGCGAAGCGAAAGGTTCAACACGGCTGTCGGCAGGGACGAGTTCTCCGCATCGCCGGGAATAAAGGGCGACCAACCCTCCACGTGGGCCTCGACTGGGAATCGCCGATCCTTGAGCACCGCTTTGGCGAAGGGGAACCGCCCCACAAAGCTGACCTGAGGAAAACGCGGCAGTCCGCCCAGCCAACCGTAACGCACTCCCATGCCATAGCCGCCGCCGTCAAAGGGAACCGGCCCCTGCCCCGTCAAGTGATCGGTGATCGCCCCCTCCAAGACGCGAAACGCTCCATCGCGCCGGCCATCCGTCTGCACGAACAGGCCGATGAACGTGTAATCCGGACGGAAGCCCGCATCGGGATGGTTAGCGACCTCCCAGTCGGCCAAGGCGCCTTTGCCGTTGAGGGCGATGTCGCCGCTGCCGAGTCCTCCCAGGGGAAAGCGGATTTCCCGAAGATTTTCCCCGTCGTACGTGTCACGCACGCGGGGCGAAAGCAACGCTTCGATCGGATAGGGCAGCGGCTTGATGGTCGGGTCGGCCGCCCCGCTCGGATCCGCCAGCATGAGCGCGAGTGCCGGAAGCCAGATCCCAAGTGTCCTCATTCGTCTTCTTCCTTTGTCATCCGCGCGAGTACGGTTTATCGCGTCGTCGCGCAGCGATCACCGACAAAACCTCGTTGAGCCGCGGAGCGCCGGGGGGGGCTTGCTGCGGTGCCCTTCTCGGGATTGTATCAGAACGGGTGTGGAGCGGAAATGCTTGCTTACCGGGTGGACTCCACCTCAGCGAAAGTCCTATCGGGCGGTCGAAGAAATGGTTCCTCTTTCAGCACTCGGCCCATCGCCGGGTAGCGGCAGTGGAACTGCGAAGGCCGCCGCGCCGCCCAGTGGCGAGCGCAACAGTCCTCGGCGACTGACCGGGGATCGGGTCTGTACGGCTAATCAGTCCTTCCGTTCTCGCCTCACCGGTCGGGTGTATGGCGCTCCGTCGAGGACATCGGACACGGCGAGCGATCAACTCGAAGCCAGTTGTCGAACCACGGCCAGAGCCTCGGAAACGTGCCGATCTGCCGAAAACTGGGAACTGAACACGCAGCGGACAATCCCGTCCTTGTCGATCACATAGGTGACCCGTCCCGGTACGATCCCCAAGGTCTTGGGCACGCCAAAGGACTTGCGCAGGGAGCCGTCCTCGTCGGCCAGAAGCACGAAAGGCAGCCGATGGCCGCTCGCAAAGGCTTGATGACTCTCCGCCGAGTCCGAGCTGACGCCAATGACCACGGCTCCTGCTTGAACGAAATCTTCGTAGGCATCGCGGAAACTGCACGCCTCCTTGGTGCAAACGGCTGTTCCGTCTTTAGGGTAAAAGAAGAGCACGACCGCCTTGTTGCCGCGAAACTGGGCCAGGGAAACCCGCTCCCCGGATTGAGACGGCAAAGTGAAGTCGGGGGCGCGGTCGCCAACTTGCGTGGAAGCCATGTTTTACTCTCTCCGCAGGGTACGCCGGATCCCTTCCAGCATACCGGAAAACACGACCCGATGCACGGTTACCCGTCGCTTTTGTAATTGCCGACGGAGCCTGGCAACCGTCAGAATCCTATCGACAGGCCGCCGGTCAGTTGTTGGCTGACGTACGATGCCCGCAAGAGTGCATCGTAGTTCAACTGTATGGAGACCCGACTGTTCCATTCGCCGATGGCCACCACTCCGGTGCGGGCGGCGTCGCGCTCCGCCACGGCGCTTTGGACCGTGAATTGGCCGGGCGAGCCGGCAAATGCCATGGTCATGTCGTTGCTGGCGTCGGCATACTCGTGTTCCCACTGACCGTAGGCTTCGGCACGCCAGCGGCGAGTCACGCAGAACGCCAGTCGGCTGCCCAGGTGGCCGACCAACGAATTGCAATAGGCATCGCCGACCGCCAGGTTCACGCTGTCGGCGCCGGTTTCCGTGGCACTGGCCATTTCGCCATAGCCGCAGCGCAGGCCAACGATGGGAGTGAGCCGCCACCGCTCGTGTTCTATGTTGTAGCCGGCTTGAACGAGCGTGCCAAACACATTGCCACCGAGCGAGGCCGTGGCCTGACGGGGTTTGACGAGTCTTACGACATCACCGATGCTGTGGTGGCAAAACTGCGCGAGATTCGGCCGATGACGAACAGCCAACCGGTTGCTACGGCCGCCCATTCCGACGGATCGGCTTCCAATCGTCGCTGAAACGGCATAACGGGGGGCAAGTCGGAGATCCGGATTCCTGGCTGTGCCGCTACTCGCTCAGCAGGTAACTGGCGGGGGCGTAGGCCGAAAGACGAAAGGTGAACCGGCCGCTGGTGAGTTCGATCGGGTCGCCCGTCTTCTCGCCGCGAAGGGTGACGGGTGTCGCTGTCTTGAAGGCGGCGCCCGCCGGTAGAGTCACGGTGAGGTCCCCGCCGACTCCACCCTGTTCCCACACGCGCAGCACGATGCCGGCGCCGTCGGGGTTCGGCCCAAAGGCGGTCAGGGCCACGCCTTTGCGCGATAGCGCAATGCCGGCCTGCGTCGGCGGCAGCTTGCCGGGGCGGGCCGTCGAACGCGCGGCGCAGAGCGGCACCCGGGCCTCCATGGCCGGCGAGTAGAGCGCCGCCTCGGACGCAAAGCGGTCGAACGCCCACAGGCGGACGCGCGAGGTCAGGCGGCCGCCGTTGCCAATCCAACTGGCGAAATTGGTCCGCCACTGGTTGTTGTAGAGGTTTACATACACGAACGGCTTCTTGGGCTCGTAACGCCGGTCGAACTTGTACTCGCCCGGCTCGCCCAGGCTGACCAGCGGCGAATCCTGCGGACAAATCGCCACGCCGGCCCCAGTGTCCCCGTCGTACACCGCCACGCCGGTATTCACCCACGACATGTGATAGTTGGCGTTGTCTACGGTCATGTCCTTGACGGGATCCAAATCCGCACCCAAGCGGCCGAGACGAAACTTCGGATGATTGCACTTGATGGGGAAACAGATCCAGCCGGCCTCCGGCCAACTGTCGGGCTGCTTTTGCCAGCCAATTTCCAGGTCGGCCGCCGGCAGGGCGGCAGGCAAGCTCAGGCGGATCAGGACCCGCTGCGGCTGGCCGGGGCCCGGAATCGTTCCGGTCATCACGGCCGTCACGTCGATGGGGGTCTTCTTCATCACCAGCGACATGTTCGCCGGCAGCGCCGAGCGGTAGACGGCGTCTTGCGGCAGGTCGTAGGCGGAGAAGATCATCTTGTGCGCCACGTAGTCCGGATACAAGGATTTGGCGGTCCAGTCGACGATCTCTTTGTGGCCGAAGCGCTCATAGAAGTATTGGCCAAAGCCCTGTGGCGCCGCGGCGTCGACCAGTTCGCGGCCGGTGCGCTTGTCGATCAGGCTGGCGATGCGGCCCCGCTTGGCATCGAGCGCGGCCCTGAAGAAAGGGCTTTCCATCACCCCAGCCGTTTCGTCCGCAGCCAGTTCGGCCGGCGCGGTCTTTTCGTCCGAGACCACGTACGTGCGATAGCCCAGCGGCGGAACGTCCCGGGCCACGAAGCGGATGACGCTATAGGGACCTTCGACGCCCGGACCTTCTGGCGAAACGGGAATCGCCGGGCCGCCATCCACGGGTTTCAGAGACACGCCGCGGGGCAAGTCGTAGACATTCAGCGTGACCTCGCCGTCGCGGCGCCAGGGCAGCGGGTTATAGACAACGATCCGCCCGCCCGGCACACCTACGTGGTCGGAAAGCGACAAGACCGCGTCGCTGTACGGCCCGGCCACCAGCCGCTGGACCTCGTCCACGCAACCGGCCTTCTCCCGCCACGATTCCTCCATCACCTTATACTGTGGCGGCAGGCCCTGGCTCCAAAGCTCGTCCCACGCCTTTCCGTAGGGCTGTTTGATATAGTGCTGGTTGGCCAGGCCCCACGTGTGCTCGCTAAATCGCATGCTCTGCTCATAGGCGGCCGCCACCGCCGGGCGAATGTCGGGACAGAAGATGCCCCAGCACCGTTCCAGCGTCGTCAACTGATCGAGGGCCCCGATCGCCGGCCGGATGTTGTGCGCCAACTTGCAGGCCGCGGGCATGCTGAGGGTGCCATGAATCCAGGGGTCGGGAATGTCGCTGCGGACGACCGGGAGCTTACTCAAATCCTCGCGGAGGATCAGCTCGGCGAAGTCGTCGAGTCGGCCGACCTGGGCCTCGATGCCGCGGCTGCGGTAGAACTCGATGTCGCGTTTGACCGTGCCCGGATCGGGCGGGCCCTGGTTGTCGGCGGTCATGTTGATGTAAACCCACGTCCGGTAGGGCCAGTCGGCCGGCGGCAGCGGAGCGCTTCCGTAGCCGTTGTTATAGAGCGTCAGCAGCCGCGAGCCGTCCGGCCCTTCCCACCAGAACATGGGCGGCAGACCCAGTGTGAGGTTCACCAGCGGGCCGCCCATGTGATAGAACTTGATGCCGGCATGCGCGAAGAGGGTGGGGAAGATCCAGGACTGGCCCGGCACGTCGCTCATCTTCGCGGCGGTCGACAGCGGCAGCCCGAACTGCCGATCGAGGGTCGAGGAGATGGTCAGCCCCCGCACCAGGTCCTCCGGCTCGGCCGTCTCGGTGTGCGTGGTGAACGGATAGGCGTGCACGACCAGGTGCCCGTCGCGGATCGCCTGTTCGAGTTTCTGCCGCCGCTCGGGCGATTGGCCTTCCCAGAGAATCTGCTTCATCGGCCAGCCCGATACCGTCCAGACGAATTGTTGCTCCTTGGGCTGGCTCCGGTTCTTTTCGATGGCGTCGAGCACGCGGTCTGCCATCTCGGTACGATAGCCGTGGACCACTTCGCGGGCCATCGTGGTGTAGCCGATGTCGAAATGGGTCTTGTAGACAATGATGACCTTTTGCAGCCCGGCTTTCATGACGGGGGCCGGCCTATCGTCCGCGGCCTGTAGCGATCCCAAAGCCAGCCCGAACGTTAGCGGAACCAGAAACGTGGCGCCGAGTTTCATTTCACTTCACCTTGCCGTGCGAAAGCGACCTTCTCGTTGATGCTCACCTTGGCATTGGACCGCTCGTTGGCGCCCACGTCAAGTCACGGCATGTGGCTCCTCCCCATTTCTAACGGACGGCAGGAACTTAATGTACTCCTCTCGCTCCGCGAGAGGGACGCCGTGCTCGGATTGGCCTCACGCGGAGCGTGAGGAGTACAAAGCCTTTCGTCACGCGGAGCGTGAGGAGTACAACGTCTTTCGTCACGCGGAGCGTGAGGAGTACAACGCCTTTCGTCACGCGGAGCGTGAGGAGTACGTTGTGTTAGAGCCCCTTACGCTCATAGAGAATCCGAATGGCGCCGCTGCGACTGAGGAGGTCGACGCCAGGGTAGTCGTCTTCGCCGTTGACGATGGCTCGCACAATCTTGCACCGGGCAACCCGTTCGTTTTCACCACTTCTATCGGAGCGCCGTGAGATCATTCCACGCCAGGTGCATGCCGTGCCGTCCGCAGCCGGCCAGGTGCCCTCCTCTGGAGCGTCAATGACGGAGTACGGCGCATCGCTGCTGACCGAGCCACAAATGGTCAACGCGTGGACCGGGAGCAAGCCAAGTCCATGGGACGTGAAGCGGGCCTCGATGCGGCCGGACTCTGAGATCAGGCGATGTCTCTGCGTGGCCAAGGCCGTCTCGGCCGTGAGAGCCGTGTCGCCGAAGTCATTCTTGACGTCAATCTTGCCGGCGATGCCTTCCAGGTGCAGATCTGCCTGTGAGAAAGAGGCCGTGAAGTTGCCTTCGACGTCCTTGCACGTTATCATGCTCATGGACCGTGACGCCATCAGGTTTCCGACACCCTTTAGCCCGGCCACGTAGGGTGCGCTTGGACTGGTCCAGGCGAGTTCGTAGGTCAGGGAAGGCAGAAAGCGCACACTGCCGCGAATCGCATCGAGGGAGAGGGAATTGATCGGCAAGTCGAAGACCGTCAGCGAACCGTAGAGATCGCGAACCTGGAAGTGTGGGTTACCCCTCGGCGATCCAATCCTCCCGCCGTCCACCAGCAAATCGCCGTGAACGCCTTTGACGATCAGACCTTTTGCGCAGTCCTGCAAAGCGACGGCTTCGCAGCGCGGCACATAAACTGTCAACAATGCGTGACGTTGCAGTTCTTGGTCGTAGCAAACGTAATTTGTTGCCGAGATAGTCATGTCAATCGTGCGGTTGCCCTCATCCGGGCGAAGCCCCTCAATCGCGATCGTGTCGATCTTCCTCCCCTGAAAAACCTGGTATCGATCGCCTTTTTTGGTTGTGACAAGCCGGTGGATGGTTCGCTCCCTCTCGGTCAGTTTGCTCGCCTCCGGGCCGGCCAGGTATTTCTGCTCGTCCGCCTCTCGCTCGGCGGAGGTCTTTCCCACGGTCATTGGGGCAGCGCCATACTTGTGAACCGGCCTGATACTGCTCAACTGCTTGTCGGCCGTTGTGCTCTCATTCTTGTCCGGAACGATGACTTGTTTCTCCAGAACACACTTGACCTGCGGGCCATCCCACCCTTGCAGGTGAACGTTCCCGGCCGTGACGACCAGCAGCCGCTCGGGACCGGGGTCGAAGGTCACCGTCTCCGTCTGTTTATGGAGTTTTCCCAAAGAAATAAAGGTTTTCTTCTTTTCGATCTTCTTTTGCAGGCCGTCCAGCTTTGTTTGCAGGTCTTTCAGTTCCTCTTTCAGCCCCGTGAACGACCCCGCGCTACCGATCCGGCCATCGTCCAAGCCAGACTTCAAGGTTCGGATGCGAAGCAGGAGGCGATCGTACTCATCCTTAAGGGTCGTGTCGACGAAGAAGACGCCACCAAAGGCATAGCGGAGGTTCGTCTGTCCTTCCGGCCCCTTAGCCTTAAGTTGAATCATCTCCTGACTCCAAGCCGGGCCGGCCAGCAGGCCCGTGCCAATGCCAATGGACAGCACCAGACGGGCTAGCACGGCGCTCTTGCGCAAATACCGTGTCATTGCTCGACTCCTCTATTCTGGGGCGGGTGATGGTGGCTCGCCGAAACGTTTGAGCGCCGCGGCGATCTGCCTCTGTGCGCTCTTCTTCTCGATCGCCTGTTGAAGCGATTTCAATTCGACCTGGAGTCGCCGGACTTCGTCCGCCAGATACGCGGATCCTTCCGAGGGGTCGATCTCCTCGACCGTGACGGGGCCGAGACGTCGGATCTCGTTTCCGGCAGCGATCCGTTGTGGTCCTGCGATGGGTGAATTATGAATGTGCCAAGAGACTGCGAGCAGACAGGCCACGGCGAGACACGCTGCGGCAATGGCTCCGGCCGTTGCCAATTTCCAAGCGTTTCCACGCCCAGGTCGCGCCGCGGCCGCACCGGCGGCCTGCCGCCACAGGCTTTCGGCGCGGGGCGAAAGCGGCTCGGCCACCGCCCAGCGTTGCATCGCGTCGGCAAATGCCGCCCGTTGTGACGCGCACCGCCGGCATCGTGCGGCATGGCACCGCGCCTTCAGACGCTGCACGAGGCCGCCGGTCTCCAGCGCGGGAAGAAAATCGTCGCACTTCATTGCAAAACACTCCGCAGCGCGTTGATCGCCGAATTGAGGCGACTCTTGACCGTCCCTTCCGCCACGTTCATGGCATCGGCGGTCTGGCGTATCGAAAGGCCTGCGCAGTAGTGCAGAACCACAACCTCACGGATCGGCTCGGGCAAGTTGACGATGGCCGCCTGAACCCGCTCGGCTTCTTCCGCCCGCTCGGCCATCTGCCGGGGCGAACCGCTCCGCCCGTCTTCCGGATCTTGGATACTGTCGTGCCTTTTCTGCCGGCCCCTGGCATCAAGGAAGGCCCGATATCCGATAGTCATCACCCATGCCCTGGGGTTACGTAAGCTTGGCCGGCTGGGAAGATTGCGCCACACCCGCAAGGCGGTGTCCTGGAACGCGTCCTCCGCATCCTGCCGGTTGCCGCAAAGACGTCGCAGCATCGCCATGAGCGTTGCCCCATGCGCGTCCAACAATTCGAGGAACTCTCGTTGCCAAGCACTGTTGGACACGTGGTATCTCCGCTCTTGTCTTCCAGGGAGCACATTGTCCTTTTGCACCGGCCGATTCTAGTAAGTATGACTGGCGACGGCCTGGATCTGTTCGACAAGATCCCGGAAATCGCAGCCTACCAAACCGAGGGGTATAAGTCGATGGATGGGCCAAGCGGGGGAGCCGGACGGCATTGGGAACGTTCCGCGCCGTTGGGAAACCGTGCCGAAGGGTTCTCCCAATGGTCGCCCCGCCAGTCGTTGGTAGGCGTGGCAAGACATGGTACAATCGACCCCGGTAGCGTGTCTAAAGGAATGAACGATGCTTGAATCAACCCGAATGCATTTCTTGGATAACCTGAGAGCATTTGTGGTTCTGCTGGTCATCGCCCTGCACGGCTTCATGAACTATATGGCCTACGCGTCGGATTGCTACGTCGTGGATCGGCAGAACAGCATCTTTTTCACGCTGCTGGTATTGCTCATTGACGTTCCCATCATGCCCATCATGTTCTTCATCGCCGGCTATTTTGCATTGCCCTCTCTTCGCAAGAGTGGCGGCCGCGTTTTCTTACGAGAGAAGCTCATGCGGCTGGGAATTCCGTGGGCTATTGCTGTTTTGGTCTTGGCCCCGCCCATTGCCTACATGACCTATCTTTCGCGAGATGTTCCCATGGGTCTGTTTGAATTCTGGAGAACAGACTTTTGGACGGAAATGTACGAACAATCGGTGTACTGGTTTCTCGGCATACTCCTGTTCATGTTTCTCGTTCTCGGTTTCGTGTATTCACTGAGTGGTCGTTTGCGTGCCGCCCCACAGAGAGTCTCGATCCCTTCCTGGAAAACGTTCGTCTCGTTTGCAGCAGTCATGTCGGCCGGATTTCTGCTGCCGAATCTGTGGCGGTCGATGGATGACTGGATGGATGTGTATTATCTCTTCGTGTTTCAGCCGGTGAGACTCCCGGTGTACATAGGCTACTTTGTCTTGGGCCTGTATGCCTATCAGCATGCCTGGTTTACCGCCGATGGCTACCAGCCCCGGCCAGGATGCTGGGGCCTCGGGTGCATCCTGTTCGGGCTGGCCTATCTCGGTTTCAGAGGGTGGAGCCTCAGCATCGAGGAGCCGCTGCTGCTCGTCGGGGCGGGAACGGGAATCCTGTTCAACGCTTTTTGCCTGGCTTCCTTGATCGCTGGCGTGGCGGTCTTCCAGCAGAAGATCAATGGCGCAGGGTTCTTTTGGAAAAGCCAAGCTGCCAACTCGTATGGCATTTACTATTTGCACCCGCTGGTTCTCGACCCACTCGCTTACGCTCTTCGCAACGTTTCGCTTTCCGTGTTTCTAAAGGCGGTTCTCCTGGTCTCGCTGACGATCGTAATGTCGTGGGGATTGAGTGCCCTGGTGCTGAAGAAAGTCCACCTTCTGCCTGGAATCTCTGCGCCTCGTCCAGCAATCGGGAGATAAAGGCCGGAACGAAGATCGTCGAGGCGGGCGCCGAGCTTACCGGTCGGAGGAAGCCTGGCATCGTGCTCTTTCATCTTCCTCCGTCGTCGGACACCGTTACTTCCGCCTCACAGGGAATCCCGGAGGTCACGTCGGGCAGAGCCCCGATGCGCAGATAGATCGGTCGGACGATCTTCCGCAGGGCGGGCAACCGCCAGGCGAAGACCGACGAACCCATGATACACATGGCTCCGGCCAGTTGCACGACGGGGGCCACCCCGAGGTGACTGGCCAGGCTGCCGGCCAACAGGCTTCCCAAGGGGGCCGCGCCAAGGAAAGCCATGGCGTAGAAGCTCATCACGCGGCCGCGTTTGTCGTCGTCCACAATGGTTTGCAGAATGGTGTTGCTGGCCGCCGTTTCCATCATCACGGCAAAACCACCGCTCACCAGCAGCAACATCGAAAGCCACAGCACGTGGGAGAAGGAAAACGCGATCAGACTCAGGCCGAACATGGCGCTGGCCCAAGCGATTTGCCGCCCCAGACCGAGCACACTGTTGCGGTAGGCCACGCACAGGGCCCCCAGCAATGCCCCCAATCCCGTGGATGCCGTCAACAGACCCAGCGTGTCCGGTCCGCCGTGGAGTACGTCCGTGGCAAAGACCGGCAAGAGCACCATCAACGGCATGGCCGCCATGTTGACCAGGGCCAGCAGCATGAGGATTTCGCGGATCGGGAGGAAGTTAAAGGCGTAGCGGAATCCTTCCATCAAGTCGTGCAGGACGTGCTGCGGGGTTTTGGCCGGAACTTGCGGGGGCAGTCGCATGGCCAACAGGGCCGCCAACACGGCCACGAAACTGAGCCCATTGAGAAGAAAGCAGACGCCTTCTCCCACCGCCGCAATCAGAAACCCGGCAATCGCCGGCCCGACCAGTCGCGCCCCGTTGAACATCGACGAGTTCAGGCCGATGGCGTTGGCCAGATTGTCGCGTCCTTCCACCATCTGGATCAGAAAGGCTTGCCGAGCGGGTATGTCGAAGGCGGTGACGAGCCCCGCGCAAACGCTCAAGACAAGGACATGCCAGACGGTGACCGTGCCGGTCAGGGTAAGCACGGCCAGGATCATGGCCTGGCACATGGCCAAGGCCTGCGTCAGGAGAATCGTGCGGTGCAGGTTCCAACGGTCGGTGAACACGCCCGCCAAGGGGGCCAAAAAGAAACTGGGGACCTGGCTGCAAAAGCCCACCAATCCTAACAGGAACGCCGAGTTGCTCAGCCGGTAGACGAGCCAGATCATGGCCACCTGCTGCATCCAGGTGCCGATCAGGGAGACACCCTGGCCGAAGACAAATAGCCGAAAGTTGCGATATTGCAAAGCCCTGAGCACGGCCTATTCCGTCATGGCAAGGGTCGAGTAATCATAGAGTGCCGCGATAACAAGCAACGTACAACCGCCGGCCGTGCCCCGCGGGCACTCGTGATTCTATGGCTCGCCAGGGAGATTGATCAAGCGCCCTTGCGGTTGAGCTATTTGCATTTTCGTGTGGTTTCCCCTATATTGACGGCGTTCGCACGTCGATCTGCCCGCGATACACGGGTTGGTTTGCCTTTCCCACCCGCGAAATCGTTGGCCGCGATCGACGTGCTGCCGATCGGAGCGTTGCGGCAGACCTGCCTGGACCTTTTGCTAGGAGACCTGTGATATGTCCATTGTTCTGCGACTGAATGTGATGGCGTTGGTATTGCCGGTTCTTGCCTGCGGCATGGCGGTGGCGGCCGACGTGGGTGTGAGCAAGTGTTTCAAGGGGCCTACCGGCCTGCAACTCTACAGCCTGCGCGACATGCAGAAATCGCAAGGCGTGGCGGCCACGCTGGATGCGGCCAAGGCCTTCGGCTTCAAGTACGTCGAGGTAGCCGACTTGGGCGGACTGTCGCCCGCCGAGTTCAAGACGCAGCTCGACCAGCGCGGGCTGGTGCCCGTCGGCAGCCATTTCCCCTACGCCCGGCTCCGCGACGACGTCGAAGGCGTCGCCCGGGATGCCAAGGCCCTGGGACTTCCCTACGTCGGGTGCGCATGGATCGATCACACGGGCCGCTTCGACGAGAAGCAGTGCCGTGCGGCGGCGGCCGTGTTCAACCGGGCCGGCGCGGCCCTGGCCAAGCATGGCCTCAAGTTCTACTATCACAACCATGGCTACGAGTTCGAACCGTACGACCAGGGAACGCTGTTCGATCTGCTGGTGGCCGAGACCGACCCGCAAAACGTTTTCTTCCAGATGGACGTGATGTGGACCGTGTTTCCGGGGCAGGATCCGGCCAAGTTGTTGGAGAAGTATCCGAACCGCTGGCTGTTGATGCACCTGAAGGATCTCCGCAAGGGCGTCCCGCTGGGGAGCCTGTCGGGCGGGACCGATTTGAAGAACGACGTGACCCTGGGGACGGGCCAAGTGGATTGGCCCACCCTGTTACGCGCGGCGCAAAAGGCCGGCGTAAAGTACTACATCATCGAGGACGAATCGCCCACGGCCGTCGAGCAGATTCCACACAGCTTGCGGTATCTCGAATCGGTCGAGTGGTAGTTGCCCGAGAGGCAAGTGTTCACGGGATGACGGACAGCGACCGCAGAGCCACGGAGGTGGCGGAGAAACAAGGACAAGAAGAACGCCGTCAGGGGCTGTCCGCCTCGTTTCCGCTTCTTTCCATTCTTGGGCGGCGGCTTGGGCGGCTTGACCATGTCGCTCGACGGCGCCTTGGAAGAAGTCGAGGGGGTCTTGCGCCGCGGCCAACTGCTGTTGCAACCGGGCATTGTCTTCGCGCAGCCGGGCGATTTCTTCCTCCAACTGCGAGTTGCGTTCCATCACTCCGAAAAGTTTTTCCTCCAGCTTGGCCACGCGCTGGGCCAGCCGCTGAGATTCGGAATCAACGCTTGGCTCTCGCAGCTTCATGGCGAGGAACGATACCATTTCGTCTTTCGCAGAGCGGGAGAGATTCTCGGCTCTTTGGCCTTGGAATGCTTCGCAACCGTTCGCCCCCGCGGCCCTCCGCGCGGATCACGCGCGCGAGTTCTCTTCTGGTTCTTTCGGAGAGCCAGACTGTTGACAACAAAAATGCGTTAAACGACAATGGTGTTCGTAGTTTGTGTCGTCCGGGACATGAGTTTCTCAGAATGTTTCTGAGAACCGTGAACGACTACGGTTCTTTTTTGGCGATCCGCGGTTGGAGATGGCGCCGGCTGGAGTTCCGCCACGTACAAGCGTGAAGCCACGATGACAACGAGGAAGAGCGTGCATGATGAGCACTACTAACCTTTGCACAGCCAACGGCCAAGGCCGACCAATGCAGGGCCGGAGAATCTGCCCCAAGATACCGCGCCCGTGGTTCGTGATGCAGGCAAGTGTTAACGGGTTGCATTGTGTCAAGCATGTTGTGCGGGATGTGATGATTGCGAATCTAGCGATGCTGACAATTTGCGCCGCGCTCCGATGCGCCGTCGCAGACGAGACGCACTGGGTGCATCCACTTTGTCAGCCCATCCCGATAGACAGGAATGGGCCGTTTGTGACGCAGCCGGACGGGAGCTTGCTGACGGTCGATGCCCAGGGGCTGCGCACCAGTAAGGATGAGGGGAAGACTTGGTCCGAGCCGCAGCCCGTGTGCAAGGGTATTAATCCCAAGGAGCCCGCTTCGTTCTACGTGTTGCGCGCCGCGAGCGGCGCCCTGGTCATCGTGTACCTCGATCTGAGCGACGACCATTTCAGTTGGGACGATGCGGCCGGCGAGCCGAAGCCGGATTGTCGGTGTGAGTTTTGGGCGATCCGCAGCCTGGACGGTGGCAAGACGTGGACTGACCGGCAGCGGCTTCTCGATGGCTACAACGCGAACTTCTTCGGGCTCATTCAGACTCGGGCGGGCAGAATCATCGTCACGGCCGAGCACCTCGTGAGTAATCCGGGTCATTGGGTCGCATGCTCGTTCATGTCCGAGAACGACGGAAAGACCTGGAAACGAAGCAACCTGATCGACTTGGGCGGACATGGCCACCATGACGGAGCGACCGAACCGACGGTTGCGGAGTTGAGCGATGGTCGGCTTCTAATGCTCATGCGGACCAATCTGGACCGCTTCTGGCAGGCCTTTTCGGAGGACGGCGGACGGTACTGGCGCACGATCCAGCCCAGTCCGTTTGACGCCAGCAGTTCGCCGGGCCATCTCGCAAGGCTGCGCAGCGGCCGTTTGGTCTTGATCTGGAATCGCCTCAATCCCGAGGGTGGCATCGCACCAAAGGGTGGCCCCGGCGTGGCAGCCGAGTGCCCCGCGTCCTGGTATCGCGGGGCGTTCTCCATCGCATTCTCCGAGGATCAGGCGAAGACTTGGACCAAGCCCATGCTCCTTGCACGTGAAAAGAATGGGTTGAGCTACCCCTACGTTTTTGAGCGTCGTCCCGGTGAACTGTGGCTCTTCGCAGGCTTCGGCGGACCCTTGAGGGTGCGAGCCAACGAGGAAGAGCTTTGCCGCGAAGTGAAGAGAAATGCGAGGTCCGAATCGGGTGACAAAAGCAAATGACCGCAACGGGGATCGCGCGGAGTTGCCGCCGTGCGAACCCTGCGGCTGCTGGGAGAAGAATAACGTCCTGAAAATCGTCGCCTGAACAGATACCCCAAGAGCCGGTTGACGCGGGATCGGGCAGAGGCGACAATAGAGCCGACGTGCCTACCGGCCATCCCGTCCCGAATAACATCCAGCCCATTAGGGAGGTTTGCCATGAAGAAGTGCGTGTCGCGGTCCATCGTTTTCGTTTCCCTGTTCGTCGCCTCGTTTACCGTGCCCCAGGCCCGGGCCGACGTCAAGCTTCCCAAGGTGATCGGCGAGCACATGGTGCTGCAACGCGACCGGCCGCTGCCGATCTGGGGCTGGGCCGATCCCGGCGAAGAGGTCACTGTGAAGCTCGACGAGGCCGCAGCCACGGCCAAGGCCGACGCCCAGGGCAACTGGAAGGTCGTGCTGCCCGCCGTGCAGGCGGACGGCAAACCGCATCGCATGGCCATCAACGGCAACAACAAGATCGAGTTGGACGACATTCTCATCGGCGAGGTGTGGATCGGCTCGGGCCAGTCGAACATGGAGTTCAACCTGGGAGAGAGCATCGGAGGCAAAGAGGCGATTGCCGCGGCCAACTGCCCGCAGATCCGCCTGCTGCACGTCGAAAAGGTGCAGACGCCGCAACCGGCCAAAGACGTTGTGGTGGCTGGCGGCGCCGCGGCACAGAATGCCCCGGCGTGGAAGGTCTGCACACCGCAGAGCGTGCCGGCCTTTTCGGCGGTGCTCTATTACTTCGGCCAACGGCTGCACAAAGACCTCGACGTTCCCGTGGGACTGATCAACTCTTCCTGGGGCGGATCGCCCATCGAGCCTTGGACGGTCGCCGACGGGAAAGGCGGCGGCATGTACAACGCCATGATCGCCCCCCTGAAGCCATTTGCCCTTCGCGGCGCAATCTGGTATCAGGGCGAATCGAACAACGCTAACGGCTTGCAATACTACGACAAAATGAAGGCCCTGATCAACGGCTGGCGGCAGGTATGGGGCCAGGACCTCTCCTTCTACTTTGTCGAGATCGCGCCCTGGTCGGGGTACAATCCCGGTAATCTGCCCAAGCTATGGGAAGGCCAGGTCGCCAGCCTCAAGATCCCCGGCACCGGCATGGCGGTGACGACCGACCTGGTGAACAACATCACAGACATTCACCCCAAAAACAAGCTCGACGTGGGCAACCGGCTGGCCCTCTGGGCCCTGGCCAAGGACTACGGCAAGAAGGACCTGGTATATTCTGGACCGCTCTACAAGGCGACGAAGGTCGAGGGGAACAAGATCCGGATCACGTTCGCCCACACGGGCAGCGGGCTGAAGTCTCGCGACGGCAAGCCGCTGGCCGAGTTCGAGATCGCCGGTGCGGATGGTAAGTTCGTCCCGGCCGAAGCCGCGATCGACGGCGAGACGGTCGTGGTCGAGGCCCAGGCGGTCGCCGCGCCCACCCAAGCCCGCTTCGGCTGGCGGAATGTGGCGAACCCGAACTTGGTCAACAAGGAGGGCCTGCCCGCTTCGCCGTTTCAAACCAACAACTGGCAGGGCGGCACAGGCGAGTGAGTGCCCGGTGAACGGTTACGCCGATCGCCGGCATCACGCGATCATAGCGGAGTCACATTGACTCTCGTCCAGGGAGTAAAAGCGCCCAGGGCGTGGACTTTCACTTTGCGCTTCCATATCTTGTCTTTGCAAAAGGCGAAAAGCGTGTCCAAGTCCGGCCCGCCCAAGCACAGGCCGATGACGCGGCTGCGGTCGGGCAACGGCAGAATTGCCTGGGTCGGGCCGTCGTCGGCGCACACCTGGATACCCCAGCGCGTGGCCACGAACATCTGGCCTTCCTTGGCGTAACAGACGGATTCGGCCCCGGCGTCGTCCGCCCCATCGGGAACATGGAGCCAGAAGAAACGCTCCTTGTTGGCGAGCGTGCCATCGCGATTGATCTGGTAGCTGTAGACCCATTTCGAGTTTCCGTCGGCCACCGACAAGAGCCACTGGTCGGGCCGGCATGCAAGTCCGGTAGCACGTTTCAACCCCGAGTCAACTAGAGTTTTCTGGCCGTCTTTGACAAACCATACCGCGCCCGGATCGCCGGGCTTGTCGCCGGTGCTGGTGACGTACAGGCCGCCGCCGGCGGTGGCGAGAATATATTGGCCGCGAATGCCGTCGGCGGCAAGGCTGCCTTTGCCCGACGGGTCATAACTCATGATTCTCCCCGTCGTGCCGGAAACGGCGTAGAGACGGCCTTCCGCATCAAAGGAAAGGCCGCTGGCATGACCGGCATCTGACAGGAACACGTTTACCTTGCCGGCACGGTCGATGCGGTAGATCTTGTTGTCGGGAGCATCCACAAAGAACACCTCGCCGTTGGCATTGCACGCCGGCCCTCGGGCGTCGTGCCAGCCCTGGCCGACCATTTGCCACTTCTCGTCGGGAAGGATGATATCTCGCACACGCGGCGCACTTGGCCCGGCTCGAACCGGCTTGGGCCAATCCTTCCAAATAAAACTCATCGCCTCGCGAAAACAATCGTAATAGCCGGCGCAGTGCCCGCCGTGGATGATGCGGAAGAAATAATCGTAACCAGAGAATCGCAGGGCTTTGTCCATTTCCTGATCGAGCAGGAACCAGTCTCCGGCGCAGTTCTCCATGTCGTTGGTGCCGGTGGTGAGATAGGCCCGGATCGGTTTGGCCTCGAATTTGCGGACGAGCGTGGGAAACTCGTGGCCGCCGCGGAAGGCGACAAAGCTGCCGCTGTTCGCATAGACCCGGCTAAAGGCGTCGGGCCGTTCCCAGGCGGCGTTGAACGCCGTAATGCCGCCGCTGCTGCCGCCGGCGATGCAACGATCATTTCCGTCGGTGGACAGTTTCAGGTCATACTGCTTCGTCACGAAAGGCAAAATCTCTTCGACCAGGAAACGGACGTTATTGTCCCCCCTGCCATCGTATTCGAAACAACGATTGCGGCGGCCCAACGTGTTCTTCACCGTTGCCGGCAGGTCCCCGGGGGTGACAAAAACGCCGATGGTCACGGGCATCTCTTTGGCGGCAATCAGCGTTTCCAGGAGCGTCTTTTCTGTCGGATTATAGCCGTCGGTCTTTACGTAGACGCAGGCCGGCTTCGATCCGTCGTACTGCGCCGGGATGAAAACCGCGACGTTGCGGACGGTTCCCGGGAAAATGACGCTTTGCGAGAACGAAACGTGTTTCACCACACCCCGGAGAATGAGTTCCGGTTTGATGCTGGGCGCAATATAGGGCGCCGGAGCTTCTGCCAATGAAGTGCCTGTTACGATGCCAGCCGATAGAACCACGGCGAGGTGAACGATGTGTCTCGCTGTCAGGTTGATCGGCGTGCCTGTTTTCTTCATGGTTGCCACCATTTCTCCAATTGGGTTATTAACCGACAGTGTTCATTCGCGGTGAACCGGAGACGGTTCCGAGTTTACATGGAAAAGCCGTTTTACGGCTCGATGCGAAACCCGTCAACGGCAACCACCGAATCTGTTGCCGAAGCACCGTGTTGGCCAAGCACCGTAATCCGTAGCACGTGCGGACCCGCGGGCAACCGTTTGCGATAGACGCAGACGCCCCAAATGTCGTCGGCGGAATAGGTGTCGACGATCTCCGCGGAACCGCCGTCCACGCTGACGGCCGCCGTGCCCGCGTCGGCGCCAAGCTTCGAGAACCAGAGAATCCGTTTGCCGTCGAAGGCAATCGAGACCGTTGCCCCCTTCTCCTTGGACGTGGTGAGCGTGCCGGCATAAGCGGGCTGCAGGCCGCTTTGCGATTGCCATGAGCCGGTATATTGGAGGTCCGGCCCCGGGGCACCATCGACGATCCGAGCCGGACGGGCCGCGCCGCCGGCAGCCAGGGCGCTGGCCGAGGCATTTCCCGCCCCGTCCACGGTGCGAACCTCATACTTGGCCGCGAGGTCGGCGCCGGCCGAGTGGTCGAAATAGTAGGTCCCCTTGGCCACGCGATCCAAGGCCATACCGTTGCGGAACACTTCGTAGTAGGAAATCCAGTTGTTGTCCGTGCCGGGCTTCCACGTCAACTCAATTCCCGGATAGCCCATATTCTCGGCCGCCTGCTTCTGCACTTTGCCGGGAGCCGTGGGCGGTTCCCGGTCGAGCTTGCTTCCCGGGTGGAGCGGCAGATTGAGATAGATCAGTTCGCCGGACGGCATCTTCTCCAGCCGGATTCCGCTCTGCATCAAGTCGGTCCCGGATCGCTGCTGCCTCGCGCCCGCTTCGTGGAACGTGACGGCGTACGTCTCGGCCGGTAGCAAGCCCTTGGGCTTGATGACGACCGCGCCGGGAGCGGGCCGTTTGGGAATGATGATCCCCCGCCGCCGATCGCCGCTGAGCCGCTGGAAATACATCGTCGGGTCATCGCCGGCGACGGCGGGCCGATACACGCGCACCCACCGACCCACGACTCCCTGCGCGTGCAGGTAGTGGTAGATGTCGATCAGTTCGCGGAGTCCTTCCAGCTTGGCGGGGTCCCAAGTATCCCCGGTCATGTCGAAGTTGATTGAGAGCAGGCCCCGCCACGTTGCCTTGTCATAGTTGGCGGGGTTCCAGATGTCGGGGATGTCGCTGCTCTTGTCCGGTGGCAGCAGCAGCGAAGCATAGTAGTTGCGGATGATGCCCACGGCGCCGTCGCTAAAGGAAACGGAGGATGCGTAGCGGGCGTAATCGTAACCGGCATCGTTGCCACCGCCGTTGACCGCCTGAAACGCGCTGCCCGGATACTTGTCCAAGAAGTCGCGGATGACCTGGCGCAGCCCGGCGTCCTGGCCCAAAAGCGGCGTGTCATCGCCATTGCGCGGACAGGTTGGCGTGCTGTCGTTGCGCCATTCGAAGTCGCCCCAGCGATCGTGGAAGTTGTCGAGCTGTCGTTTCATGTGCGCGACCACTTCCGGCTTGGACAGATCGAGCGTTTCGCCGATGACCCAGTCCGGATGCTCTTTGGCGACCTTCGACCGGAGGTCGACCGTGTAGAGGAAGGCATAGATCAGTTGCCCCATGGCGGACTTGCGCAGATAGTCGCCCGTGGCGCGGAAATCGGGGCCGTTCCAGTCGCCGGCCCGATCCCACCAGCCCCAGTCGCGATGGTAGACGTCGCCGCCGATGCGGCGCATCAGGTCGGCCACGCGAAAGACCTTGCGAAACGTGCTTTGCAGATCGGGGCTTCCGCCCGTCCAAGCCACGCCCGGCTGCCCCCAACCGGTTCCCTTCATCCAGTAGCCGAGCACGCGGATGGCGGGAAACCACCCGTCGCGCGTGTAATCCCAAAGATAGCGGTATTGCCAGTCGAGCACCTCGTTGCCGGCTTCGTCGAGGTCGTCGCGGAAGAGGCCCACAAACGCCTTCGGCGTGCGGACCGACTGGCCAGGCGCCAGCGTCTGCTTATGTCCGGCAACCTTCAATTGCACCGTGACGGCGCCGCCGGCGTTCACTTGGAACGAGGAGGCCCAATGGCCGAAATAGTCCCAACCGACGACGACGCCGTCGTGCGTGTCTTTGGCCAGCAGGGCATACCAGGGGGCGTAACTCCCCGTCCCCATGCGAAAGCCGTAGCCGCCGGTGCCGCCGTTGGCCGTGTTACCCGTGTTGCACACCTTCGCCGTGACGTGCACGCGTCCGGCTTTGGGTGCGCTCCAGACCCGCGCGGCATCCTGGTTCGCATCCGGATGCTGATCGCCCGCGCCCACGAATGGCGTGCCCGTGGAGTTGTCTTTCTCCTTGCGCCATTGTCGGGGCTGCGGATAATAGACGAGATCGATGGGCTTGCCGCCCTCGATGTATTGGTAGCGCCAACCGTGCTGCCCCTGCTTGTCGCTGAACTCCGCCGAGGCCACGTGCGTTTCGCCGTCGTCGTACTTGATCGCCGGATCAAAGGCCGTGGTATCCCAACCGATGTTGCCATTCATGTTGACCAGAAACGTGAGCTTGTCGCCGGCGGCCACTTCCAGGCGGAAATCCACCGGCACGGACACCGTCGCATTGGGCACGTATTGCCAACCGTTGCCAGGCCATACCTGCTTGCCGTTGAGCAAGACCTTGGCGTTGATCCCGTCGCCGGGAAACGCGACGGCCGGCGCGCCGGGAAACGGCTCGTACGAATCAAAAGTGCGAGGCTTAGCAGAAGTCAGCTTTTCCGTTTTCAGCATCCACGAGCCCGGCTGGTTCTCTCCGCCGGTCATCCAGTGGAAATCGAGCTGGCCGGGATCGCCCGGCCGGAGCGATTCAGTGAGAAAGCCCGGCTCGACGATCGTCAGCGGCCGATCGCCCGCGTTGACGAACGTGGTCCATTGGGAGATGATGCTCGAGCCCGGATGGACCACGTACGTCTTGGTGACCCGCAATGACTCTCGCTGGAGCACGAGGTCCAATTGCAACTGGCCCTGCTTGAGCTTTGTCGTGTCGGCGCGAATCAGCCTCCAAGGGCCCGTAGAACCTGTGACGGGTGCCTTGGCATCGCCGATGCGGACGAAGAACTCCTCCGACAGAGCGCCAGGGGAAACCAGGTCCCGCCCCGTGCGCTGGTTCTTGAGGCTTTTCAGCAGCAGCCTCCCGTGCTCCAGGGCGACCACCCGCTCGACCGTCGCCGTGCCCAAGGTCCAACGCTGTCTCTCGGCCCGAATGTACGCTTCTTCCGTCGCCACGGCGCTGCCGATGAAGCTCGGGCAGAGGGTGGCCAGCCATACCGTCATCCAGAAACCAATGGAGGTTCTCATCGTGTTTACCGACAACTGACAGGAAGTTGGATCGTACTCAACGCCCCTGATCTTAGCGTGGGCGCCGAGCGCTATCAAGAATCCGCTGTAAGCTCCCCGTCGGGCCGTTGCCGCCGCGGGAAGGGGACAGGTCCACGTTTTCGGCCAACCGTTAATTCGCAAAACACGTCCGTACGCCGAAAAATGGACCAGTTCCCGGCCACGTTGCGCGGGCTCGTTCTCGGCCCTGCAAGGCATTTCAGACGGTTAGGGCATCAACGGAATGGATAAGCAAGGGCATGGCGATTCTTCCGCCCTTCGCCAGGCGATCAACGGCCCCGTCAGCAGCTCAGCGACAGCTCCGTCCGCGGCTGCAACAGCCGGGCCTCTTTCTCTTCGCGCGCCGCGTAACGATGGTGAATATCCACGAATCGTTCTTCACTGGCGAGGAAGGCCTGCACGATATCGGGGTCGAACTGCGTCCCCCTCCCCGCCAGGATGATCGCGCGTGCATTGCGGTGGCTGACGGCCGGCTTGTAGACGCGGCGGGTGGTCAGGGCGTCGTAAACGTCGGCCAGGGCGACAATGCGGCCGCACAGGGGAATGGCATCGCCCATCAGCCCATGGGGATAGCCGCTGCCGTCGAACCGCTCGTGATGGCTGCGGGCGATATCGCGCGCCATGTACAAAAACCTCGCGTCCGGATAGGCGTAGATGGCCGAATCGAGCGTCATCCCCCCGGCCACCGCGTGCTGTTTCATGATCTCGTATTCGTCCTCAGTCAAGGGACCGGCTTTTTGTAGGATGGAATCGGGAATGCCGACCTTGCCGATGTCGTGCAACGGGCTGGTCAAATAAATCAAGTGGACGAAGTCGCCGTCCACCTGCTCGCGGAACCTGTCCTGTTCGGACAGCGTTTCCGCCAGCACCCGGCAATACTCCCGCATGCGATCCACGTGCGCGCCCGTCTCTTGATCGTGCGATTCGGCCAACTTGGCCAGGCTCAAGATGGTGACTTCGCGGCTCTCCAACGCCAGAATCCGCTCCCCCGTGCGGATGCGAACGCAGAGCTCTTCCGGCGAAACGGGCTTGCTGATGAACTCGTCGGCGCCGGCGTTCAGCCCATCGATGATGTTCTGCGTGCCCGAGCGCGCCGTCAACATGATAATGTAGACGTAACTGCTGCAATAGCGCTGGCGCACGCGCCGGCACAATTCGAGGCCGTTCATCTGCGGCATTTCCCAGTCGCACAGCAGCAGGCGATAGGAGCCGTCACGCAAGAGCCGGAGCGCCTCGTGGCCGTTCATCGCGGTGGTCACCTCGTGGCCGAGCCGCGCCACCACTTTCTGGTGCAGACGCAACATCAGCGGATCATCGTCGACAACAAGTACGTGCATCGGATTGCCCCTTTCATCGCACCCCTGTCTCCCCTCAGGAATGCTAGGACGGAATCCGGATGCGAGCTGTTAAAGGGGGGAATTTTTCCCACTCACTGTCGGCGGCAGGTCATGGCGGTTGTAGCGGTCGTAGGCCCGCGACGCGAGGTTGCCGAGCCCAATCTATTCGATCGACCGCCCGTAGAAACTGCTCAGCGTCCGCACTTGCCGCACCAGGTAGGCCACGGCCGCGCCGTTAATGAGCAGGGCCAGCGCAAAGATGGCGTGGCGGTCGAAGCTGACCTTCATTTCCTCCTGCAAAAACGGTCGCCAGTAGTAAAAATCGATCACCAGCACGCCGTACGAGAGCAAGGATAAGAAGGTCATGAACCACACGAATCGCACCCGAAACCACAGGCCCGAGGCGACGATGATCAGCGGGTAGCCGACCACCAGCGCGCTGAGGACGCCCTGGCCCAGCCGCAGAACCGCCAGCAGCGCCAACGAGTCGAGCGTTCCCCAGACGAAGCAGGCGGGAATCGACCAACGCCGACTGCTGAGCAACCGCTGGCAAAGAATCGAGGCCACGATCCACGCCGCCACCACGAACGATACCTGCTCGTGAAAACTCTCTTCCACCGAAGCGGTGAAATAGTCGGCCGTCTCGATCAAATAGAAGAGCGTCAAGGCCCCCAGCCGCGATGCCAAGGCCGGCTGCCGCCGCGTCCAGCTCCAAAAACGCTGCGGCAGCGTGGGCGGACGGGCTTCGAGCACCTCGCCCCGCGCGAAGCGATCCAAATCGTCGGCCAGCGCGGCCGCCGAGACATAACGTTCGCCCGGCTCTTTGGCCAAACACTTCAGGCAGATCAGCTCCAGGTCGCGGGGAATGTGCGGGTTGAGCGACCGCGGCATGGCCGGATCGCTGCTGAGGACTTCCATCAGCGTATCCAGTGGGCTTTCCGCCCGAAACGGCGGCACGCCGGTGAGCAGTTCGTAAAGGATCGCGCCCAGGCTGTACACGTCGGTGGCCGGCCCGATCTCGGCCCGCCGCCCGGACGCCTGCTCGGGGGCCATGTAGCTGGGCGTGCCGGCGATCGCGCCGGTGGCCGTCATGTCGCTGCCGGGGGCAAAGATTTTCGCCAGGCCAAAGTCGCTGACGTAGGGTTGGCCGCCCGCATCCAGCAAGATGTTCGACGGCTTCAGATCGCGGTGAACTATCCCTTGCTGGTGCAGGTGACCCACGGCCCGGGCCACCGTGGCGGTCAACCGCACGGCGGTGTTCGCGTCGATAGGCCCGGCGGCGATCCGCTGGGCCAGGCTTTCGCCCTCGATGTACTCCATGGCAAAGAAATCCTGGCCGTGGAGCTGGCCCACCTCGTGGATGTGGACAATGTTCGCATGGCGGAGTCGGGCGGCGGCCTTGGCCTCGGCATGGAAGCGGCGCACCAGCTCGGGCGAGGCCAAGTGGCCGGCCAGGATCATCTTCACCGCCACCACGCGGTCGAGGTCCTTTTGCCGGGCTTCGTAGACCACACCCATGCCGCCGCGGCCGATCTCGCGGACCAATTCGTAGGGCCCAAAGTCGCGGGGCAGGGTGTCCGGGGCCGCCTCACCACCCGCCGCCGGGCTGGCCAAACGAGCCTTCTCCGCGGCCGGCGGCGCCAGCATCTCCAGCGCATCGAGGCAATCCAGCGCCGAGGCCAGTTCCGGATGTTCTCTTAACAATACCTGCCGGTCGGGCTTCTCGCCCGCCTGAAGACGGGCGAGATAGGCATCCAATGCGTTCAGGGCCTCGACATCGGCGGCATCATCGCTCATGGTTCGGACGCCTGCTCTTCCTCTTCCAAGCTCTCCTGCAACTTGCGGATCGCCCGCATCCACAGCATCTGCACGGCCGGACGGGAACGGTTCATTCGCTCGGCCACCTCGTTGAACGGCAGCCGCTCGAGATTCCTGAGCAGAATCACCTCTTGGTAGTCGGCCGGTAGCCCGCTCAACGCGGCCGTCACCCGCAACTCGGTATCGATCTGCAAAAACTCCTGGCTGGGCGTCGGCTCGGCGGCGGCCGGTTCGGCCACGCCCGGTGATTGGCTGTCGGCCGGGTCGCGGAAGGGCACCTCGCGGCCGGCTGCCCGCTTGGCCGTGCCGCGATAGCGGCGCACGAAGTCGGCGGCGTTGTGGGCCAAAATCTTGCGCAGCCAGGCCAGCCACTCTTGCTCGGTGTGCCCCTCGAAACGCTCGAAATCGCGGTAGGCCTCCAGCATCGTTTCCTGCACCAGGTCCGAGGCATCCACCTTCCGCCGCAGCCAGGTTTCGATCTGCGAACGGGCGGCAAAGCCCAGATACGAACGGCACAGGGCGAAGAGCCGGTTCCGGCACTCGGCGTCCCCCCGCCGGGCACCGTCGATCAGCACGGAAAAGATGGTCGACTTGCCGTCGCTCATGAGGGCCTAGTCTACCATGGGCCGCCGCAGCCGACAATCGAAAAGCCGCCACGCCGACCGGGGGATGATTGTCTTTCTTCCGGCCGCGGCCTATGATCTCCGTTTGGGAGGCCAACATGAACGGCGAGGTTGTCTATCTGTACGCCTACGACGTGGCTTACGAGGCCGATTTGGCCGCCGTCAAGAAGTTGGTGGGCGCCGCGGAAGGATTCCGCCTTGGTCACACGAAAGATGCGCCGCGGAACTTTCCCTTCTATCGCTCGCTCATCCTGCAAACGGAGGATATGCACCTCGATGGCCCCCGTGGTCCCGTAACGCTCTCCACGACCATCAAGCTGTTCTCGGTGGGCGCCATCTCGGTCAACGTCCGCATGCCCGTAAGTTGGCAGCGCATCACCGACCTGGTGGCCTATCGCGATCTGCGATTCCAGGACAATACGACGCTGGACGAGCGGATTCGGGAGATTGTCGAGCGGCTTTTTCAGACCGTGAAGCCGCAACTCGACACGCCCGTGGCCGCCCTGGAGCAGCCCGAAGTCTACACCGTCTTCTGCCTTGGAACGCCGATGACCCCGGCAACCGCGGCGGCGGGTGCCGGAGAGTCGATGGGAGATTGGCTCCTCCGCAACCAGCGCGAGGTCGCTGCTCTGTTCGACGGCGAGACAGATGCCACGCGGCTGAGCGACCCGGAGGTCCAGGACACGATAAAGTACAAGTATTCCTATTATGATTACGACCTGGCCGTCTTGGACTGGGATATGGCTCTCCTGGTCGACACTCCGGAAGGCTGTTTGGAGATACTTTACATTCTGGAGGCGGCCAACCTCCAGTTGGAAGAGTTGAAAGTCTATGACGCGAAGCTCGACGCGGTTCTCGATCAAGCCTATGACGACGTCGAGGCGGTGGCCCGCCTGCACGCTTTCGGCCAGCGCCAGCGCGTGCTGGCCAATCTCCGCGAACTCCGCATGGATCTGACCAAGGTTGCCGATGAGCTGTCGAACATTACGAAGTTTATCGGCGATTGGTATCTGGCCCGCATCTACATGGGCTGTGCGGCCCGCTTTCACCTCCCGGAATGGGAGGACATCGTCAGCCAGAAGCTCCGCACGTTGGACAGCCTGTATATGATGCTGCAGCAGGACGGCATGAATCGCGCCATGTTGCTGCTGGAAATGGCCATTGTCGGCCTGTTCGTCATCGACCTGGTAATCATCGTCGTGCTGGGCGCCAAGTGATTATGTTCGCGTGGCAGTTGCACTGCCGCTGATGTTGGGGTGGCAGTTGTACTGCCGCCCCTATTTTGCCGCGATTCCGAGGGTGGCAGTACAACTGCCGCCCCAACAATAGCACAACTGTCGCCCCGACAATAATACATCTCACGCACCGTACATACGCATGACCAACTCGCCCCCCCTGAAAGCAGACTGGTACGACTATCCGCGGTATTACGACATCTCATTCCGCGACGAAACACGGCCGGAAGCCGATTTCATCGAGGCCGCGTGCCGAAAGTATTGCCCGTTTCGGGCGCGGCGGCTGTTGGAACCGGCCTGCGGCAGCGGCCGGCTGATCGCCGAGTTGGCCGCCCGCAGCTATCGCATGACGGGCCTGGACCTGAACCAGCCATCCTTAGATTTTCTCCGTCGCCGGCTCGCCCGCCGTGGTTTGCGGGCGTCCGTCAGGCAAGCCGACATGGCCGATTTCCGTCTGCGCGGGCCGGTCGACGCGGCCTACTGCACCTTCGACAGTTTTCGCCACCTGCTCGGCGAAGAACCGGCGCGCCGGCACCTCCAATGCGTGGCCGACAGCCTGCGGCCGGGCGGGATCTACATTCTTGGCTTTCATCTGTTGCCGCTCGATGCCGCCGAAGAGTGTATCGAGCGCTGGAGCCAGCGGCAGGGGCGCACCAAGGTTAGCGTTACGCTCCGCGTGCTCTCGACCGATCGTCGCCGGCGGATGGAAACGCTCCGCGTCAGTCTGCTGGTCCGGGACGGGGAGAAAATCGTTCGCCTGCGTCACGATTTTCCCCTGCGGATGTACACGCTGGCCCAGTTTCGCCGGCTGCTCGGGGCCGTGCCCTCCTTCGAATTGTGCGACGTGTACGATTTTTGGTACGAGATCGACCATCCGCTCGTGCTCGACAACGAAATCTCCGACACGGTGTTTATCTTGAAGAAACGAGCAGGAAAGAAATAGAGCCCACGCTGGGGCGGCAGTTGTACTGCCGCCCCAACCATGCGAAACGAGCGGGAAAAACGAAGACATCCCCTGCCTACTGAACAAGGAGCGACAAAGCCATGTGCCGAATGTCTTTTGTCACGGTGTTGTTTGGCGTGTCCCTGTTCGCGCTCCAGCGGACGGCCCAGGCCGATTATTGGCTGAAGTATTACGAGGCGAAAACGTATGAGAGCGCCCATGGTCGGACCCTGCCCTATCGACTGCTGAAGCCGGACCAGATCGAGTCGGGCAAGAGCTATCCGTTGGTCCTCTTTCTGCACGGGGCGGGCGAACGCGGCTCGGACAACGCCCAGCAACTGAGCAATGCCGCTCGTCAGTTCGCCCGACCAATCAATCGGCGGAAATATCCCTGTTTCGTCCTTGCTCCGCAATGTCCGTCGGGAAAGAGTTGGTCCGTCTGGTCCAAGCATGCCATGCTTGGAGAACCCACGGTGCCGATGAAGCTCGCGCTCGAACTGCTCGACCGGCTGGTGGCCGAGTTGCCGGTCGATAAGAACCGCATCTACGTAACGGGTCTTTCCATGGGCGGCCATGGGACGTGGGACGTCATTGCCCGGCGTCCCGGCTACTTCGCGGCCGCCATGCCCATCTGCGGCGGCGGCGATCCGGCCCAGGCCGCCAAAATGACCAAGCTGCCGATTTGGGCCTTCCACGGCGATCGCGACGACCGCGTGCCGTACCAGCGCACCGTGGAAATGATCGAGGCTATTCGTCAGGCGGGCGGAGAGCCGAAAATGACCATCTTTCGCGGCGTCGATCACGACTGCTGGGGCCTCGCGTACGGCAATCCGGCCGTGCTGGACTGGTTGTTTGCCCAGAAGAAGACGGAATGACGACGTGGCGCAGCCGTCCTCGTTATTACCCACAAGCTATTAACGGATGCGTGCATCCACCGGCGGCAGCCTGGGAAACGCCGCGTGCGGCTCGGATTGATACCAATAGGCCACCGAGGTCGCGTCGTCATCCTTCTTGTCGTAGAGGTTACCCTTCCATCCGAGCGCCTGGATGGTTACCTTCAAGTCCTTTTGGAAGTTGATCGGGTCCGCGATGTGCCAACGGTACAGACTCCAATCGACGGGCGGCTTATTGACGTCGCCGGTCCGCAGCACGGTGCCATGATACAGGGTGCTGCGCGGCGTGCCCGGAAAACCGTAGGAGAAATTGAAATAGTCCTCGGTCCCGGTGCCGCAGATGGTGGGAAACTCGCGGTCGCCGTCGATGAAGAACTTGATCTCGCCCTCGCCAAACCAGCCCGTGCAAAGTTGCCGCCAGGCCAAGAAAGTTCCCACGTAGCGGCCCTTGCCCCGCACGCCGTCGAGAATCACATAGGGGTTTTGCCGGCCCGTTTTGCTCCGCCGCCACTGGGCGTGGAAATAGCCGACATTCTGCGGAACGGGGGTCTCGGCATACGTGATCTGGTAGGCCACCAGTTCGCTGTCCTTCCTCGACTCGTTCGTCAGCGTGATCTTTGCATGTTTGCGGAATGGCATGGGCCAATAGCAGTTCATGGCGTTTTGCGGGTTGAGAATGATCGCCGCCGAATTGATGGGCGCGAACTTGCCGTGACCAACGGCAAAAAACTCCATGGCCGGAACCTCGATCGAGGGCCGCGCCTCGCCGTCCCAATAGAATCGCAGCACGTGCGCGCGATTGAGGTTCTCGACCATCCAGATGTGTTGGATGATCCCCGGCCCGTCGACGTCCATGAGGGTAGCCGTCTTATGGGCGTTGACTCGTATAAAAGGCCGGACCTTCCAACCGATGCCGAGCTGATCGGCGGCACGCGCCGAGGCCGCCGGTTTGGGTTCTTCGGGATGGGGGACAGCCATGCCGCCCTTGCCTTTCTCGCCGGTGGGGTTTTCGGCACAAATCGAGCGCGTCTTGGCGTCGGACAGCAACGGCAACGAACCCAGTCCGAAGTTGAGCCCGGCAGGCATCGCGGCCGGCGGGCATCCCGGCGTCTGACTTTGGGCCCATGCAGGCGAAGTCGACAACAATACCGCCGCACCACACAAGGCCAGCAGAATCCCCGTCTGAATGTGTCTGTTCATCGAATCCGGCATTGGCGAGTCTCCTTTTGATGGCGATGGCTTAGATAATGCTTCGGCGAGCTAGCCTTGAGGTCGGCAGCCCGCTCAACCCTGGATGCCCCGCAGCCCCAGATCGTACATGGCCACGATGTTATCCGCCGGCGTATCGGCACTGATGTCGTGGCTGGAGGCCAGCACGTAGCCGCCGCCGGCCCCCAGCGTAGCAATGCGGTCGCGGACCGCCGCTTGCACTTCGGCCGGCGTGCCGAAGGGGAGCGTCCGCTGCGTGCACACCCCGCCGTGAAAGGCGAGCCGATCGCCGAACTCCCGTTTCAGTGCCCCCGGGTCCATGTTCTTCGCCGCCACCTGGATCGGATCGAGAACGTCGACGCCCAAGGCGATCAGATCGGGGATCAGCTCGCGGATGGCCCCGCAACTGTGCAGCATGAACTTCAGGCCCGCCCCGTGGCACAGGTCGATCATCCGTTTCAAATAGGGGGCCAGAAACTCGCGAAACATGGGCACCGAGATCAGCAGCCCCCGCTGCGTGCCGAAATCGCTCCATTCGCAGTACATGTCAAAGCCGCCGTTGGTCGCCTCCAGCGCCCGGCTGATGTCCTCGCAATAAAAACTGGTGAACTTGTCGATCAGAAAATGCACCATCTCGGGCCGCTCGACCATGTCGAGCATCACGTTCTCCATGTTGCGCAGAATGCACGGCCGCGTGAACAGATCGGCCCCCTCGTACATCACGGCGTAGCCCTGGTACCGGGCGCATTGCTCGCGCATGGGCGAGTAGTCGAAAATGTCGGGCCACGGCCAGGCATGCTTCTCCATGTCCGCGACCGACTTGGCGTCCCACAGCGGCGCGTGCACGTGCATGTCGTAGCTGCCGTGGTCGGCCTTCAGATGCTTCGATCGAATCCCCCAATAGTCCTCGAACACGCCGTCCGGGAACGTCTTGAACGGCGGCCCGACGTAGCGCGGCTCCAATCGCCGCACGTCCACTTCCAGCCGGCGGAGCAGGCTCTCGTAATCGTCCACCTGCAACCGTTCCATCATGTAGCGGTTCACGTCCGGCTCGGCCTTGTAGTCGGCAGGGGTCCGATCGGGCCGTTCTCGATTGACGGCAGCTAACACGCGCTCGCGCGGCGTCATGGGGTTGTTCTCCGGTCGCTATTGCGTGGTGGGGTGCTCGGGGCAAGGCACGGAATGATCGAGCATTTGCTCGATGAAGTCGATCTTCGCGGCGATTTTCCGCTTTGTCAAGCGCCGGGCCGCCAACGGGTTGTGGGTCAATGCGAAATTGTCTTCTTCGTGGCAGCGGCATATATCTCTTTGAGAGTCTCCTTGAGTCGTGCGCTGTTTCCTCCGCGGTAATAGACTCGCTTTTCAAACGTCGGTCCGGCGGAGAATGCTCCTACAGGGTCCGTAGACAAATAGTACAGGGAAATGAGGTAATTCTGCTCATGTTTGGTGCGAATCGTGATGTCCCCTAGGACCTGCCACTTCGTGGGCCGAGGATCCACGCTGTAGGGTGAAATAGCCGAGAACACGTCCTTCCAACGACTCTGCGGTACTTCGAATGGAGGCGCTGCCATATCGCTATCGACAAGATACTGCACAGTCATGCTTTGAATGTCGTCCACTGGAGGTATGCTCGCGGTGCGCAACGAGACATAGGCAAGAAGCACGCCAATGGCGAACAGCAGGAATGCTCCCAGGGAAGGCAAGAGCCAGCGGCGACGGCGATTGGCAACGGGCATTTCCGAGACCCTCTCGGCTCGATTTTACCGTATCTTGCGAAAGATGACAGGGCTCGATCGCCCTGGCGGCGGCTCTGCTTGCTAGCCGCCCAATACGGCGGTAAGATATTCGAAAAATGGCGGGTACACAACTGGTGGGTGAACAGTGGCAGCCATTAGCGATTGTCGGCCCAACGGGCCAACCGTTTCCTTCCGGCGAATGATTGGCCCATTGGGCCGTTGCGAACTTCGTCACGACCGAATAGTGATTTAAACTTCGCGACAAATGGCATAAAAACGCGTCTTGAACCACCTGCGCCGTCGTGCTATAGAAACGGACGTACAGATAGAGCGCCGTTGCGGCGGCGCCTCACTGCTGTTTGATAAGTTGCCCCTGACGGTCGCGTCAGCCGGGCCGGTTGCTCGCGGCACACCCGCCGGCCAGCCTGGGCGCCAGTTTTCTTGCTCCTCACCACATAGGAGAGGCGCGAGAGCCTGAGATTGGAAATCTGAAGGGTTGCTGACCAACTCCGGGAAGAGTCGGAAAACCCTGAAATTGGAAAAGTTGGGGGCTTGCTGACCAACTCGTCGACAGACTCGCGGCCGCTTCGTCCACGCACGGTTGGGCAGCGTTCGCGGTGCCGGGTTTCTCGGCCCAAGACTGCTTGCTGGTACGCCCGTTGGAATGTAAGATACGACGGAAAATGAAGCGGAAGACTGCGTGCCCGCCGAGCATTGTTCTCAAAGATCTTCGTCGGAACCAAGAAATCGCACCGCAGACGTATTTGCAGACCGTGAGGTATGTCGATGATCGCTGATTTTCTTCATGAGACGGCCCAACTCCTCGGAAAACTCGACCAGGCGGCCATCGCCCGGGCCCGCGATATCCTGCTGGAGGCCTATCGCCACCAGGGACGCATATTCACGGTCGGCAACGGCGGCTCGGCCTCCACGGCGCAGCATTTCGCCTGCGATCTGGCCAAGTACGTCATCCCCCCCGGCGCTCGACCGTTCGACACCCGCTCGCTCACCGATAACGTCTCGCTCTACACGGCCTGGGCCAACGACGCCGACCGGGAAGACGTGTTCGCCAACCTGATGCGCGGATTGCTCAAGCCCGAGGACGTTGTGATCCTCATCTCCGTGCACGGCGGGGCCGGTTTTTCGGGCGATTTGGTCCGCGGCCTGCGTTACGCCAACGAGGTGGGGGCCAAAACCATCTCGTTGGTCGGCTTCGACGGCGGCACGCTGCACCGCGAGTCGACCTGCTCGATCCTCGTGCCGGTCGATTCCACGCCCCAGACCGAAGCCATCCATCTGGTCATCGAGCACTTGCTCATGCACGTGTTGAAGCATGAGTTGGCCCAGGGAGCAGGCCGCTAGTGGACGTTCTCTGCGTGGGACATGCCTCGTGGGACATCAACCTGTTTTCGGACGGTTTTCCGCCCGAAAACAGCAAGTGCGAGATACGCACGATGCTCGAATGCGGCGGCGGGCCGGCCGCCAATGCGGCCTACCTGCTCTCGCGTTGGGGCGTCTCGTGCGGCATTGCCGCAGCCATCGGCCAGGACGATTACGGCCGCCGCGTGGTCGACGAGTTCACGACCGCCGGCACCGACGTTACTCTGCTCGACCGCAGCCCCGATCATCCCACGCCGGTCTCGGTCATTTTGGTCAACGAGCACTCGGGCACGCGGACCATCGTGAACCGCAAGGCGGTTCGCCCGCCGATGGCGTTGCGGCCCCCGGCCGATTGGCCAGAGCCCGTACCGCGGGTCTTGCTGTTCGACGGCCACGAGTTGGAGGCCTCGCTTGCGGCGATGGAGCGTTTTTCCGAAGCCCAAACCATTTTGGATGCCGGCTCGCTCCGCGATGGCACGCGAGAATTGGCTGGTCGGGTGCGGTTCCTGGTCAGCTCGGAGCGCTTTGCCCGGCAGATGAGCGGAGTCGCCGATTTGGAAAGCCCCGCCCACCAGACCCAGGCCGTCGCCGCCCTGCATGCCTGCAACGGAAACCCGGTGGTCATTACGCGGGGAGAGCGAGGAATGCTCTATGGCACCGGCGACCGCGTGGAGCAATTGCCCGCCTTCCCGGTAAAAGCGGTGGATACTACGGCGGCGGGCGATATCTTCCATGGCGCTTTCGCCTATGGCGTGCTGCGGGGGCTCTCAGACCAGGAAACGTTGCGATTGGCAGCCGCCACGGCCGCACTTTCCGTGACCGTACGCGGCGGCCGCACGTCGATTCCCGCCTTGGCCCAGGTCGAGGAGCTGCTGCGCCATGGCCGATGAAACGGTGTTCCGCGAACGCCAGTTCTGCGTGGTGGGCAACATCTGCCGCGACGTAAAAATCGCGCCCATCGCTCCGGACGAGCGGCTTTTCCACGACGGCGAAACGCCGACGCAGTTCATCGTCGAAACCATCGGCGGCGGCGGCGCCAACAGTGCCTTGTCGGCCGCCGGCCTCGGCGCCCAGGTGCGGTTTGCCGGCAAACTGGGCGCCGACGCGCTGGGGGCCAGATTGGAAGCGGCCCTGCTCGCCCGCGGCATCAAGTCGTTCGTCCGCCGCGATCCCCGGACACAGACCGGCAGCTCCGTGGCGCTCAGTTTCTCGAACGGCTGCCGGCACTTCATCAGCGCGCAGCCCAACAACGACACCTTCTGTTTCGAAGACATCGATCTGGCCGTCTTGGAGGGCGCGGGGCACCTGCTGCGGGCCGACGTCTGGTTTTCCGAGCCGTTGCTGGGTGGTGGCAATGCCCGGCTCTTACAGGCCGCCCGCGACCGTGGGCCAAGAACTTCGCTCGACTTGAATTGGGACCCCCACTGGGGATCCGCTCCAGAAGATGTGATTCACGAGCGGAAAGAGGCGGTCCGCCAGGTCCTGCCGTTGGTCGATCTGGTGCACGGCAACGTCCGCGAATTGAACATCTTCGCCGACGAGACCGACATCGCCACAACATTGAAGCGGCTTACCGACTGGGGCGCCGGAGCCGTGGTGCTGCACATGGGAGCCCAGGGCGCCGGCTATTACTGCCGGGGCGACTTGATCGTTGAGCCCAGCGTGCCGGTTGAGCGGTGTATCAATACGACGGGCACGGGCGACTTGCTCAGCGTCTGCATGATGCTGCTCGACGGCCGGGACGACATTCCGGCCGTGGAAAGGCTCCGCCTGGCCAATCGCATCGTGGCCGACTTCATCAAGGGCCGCCGCGAGCTACTGCCGCCGCTGTAAAAAATGCTGGATGAGGACTTGACTTGCCAAATTAAACAGTAATAATTGCTACTAGCAATAAATGACGCCATGGGTTCGAAACCGCAACAACGCCGTACCCGTCAGCGGCAGGTGATCCTCGAAGAGCTCAAAAAGCTCGAGTCGCACCCCACGGCCGCTGCGCTTTACGAAATTGTCCGGCAGAGGGTCCCAAAAATCAGTTTGGGGACGGTTTACCGCAATCTGGAACTGTTGGCGCGGACCGGCGCGATTCGAAAGCTGGAATTCGCGGGCGGCGAGGCCCGTTTCGACGGCAACGTCACCCGCCACGATCACCTCCGCTGCGTCCGCTGCGGTCGGGTCGACGACATTCAGGGCCCGCCCCTTGACCTTACGGGGGGGCACGCCAATGATTGGCGCAATTATCGCATACTCGGACATCGCGTGGAGGTTTTTGGCATTTGCCCCCAGTGCAGGGCCGAACAGACCTCTACGACATACGCAAACCAGAACGACCTGGAAATTCCTCACTACCCAGAACAGGAGCAAGAATCATGTTGAGCCCAAGGCTGCAAGACGCTTTCAACCGGCAAATCAACGCGGAGCTGTTTTCCTCGTTTCTCTATCTCTCCATGGCCGCCTACTTCGAGGACAAGGACCTGAAGGGGATGGCCAACTGGATGCGAATCCAGGCGGGCGAAGAGAACGCCCACGCCATGCGGATCTACGATTTCATCAACGATCGCAGTGGCCGCGTGACCCTGACCGCCATCGAGGCCCCCAAAACCGCGTGGAGCTCGCCGCTGGAGGCCTTCGAAGACGCCTACAAGCACGAGCAGAAGATCACCGGCATGATCAACGACTTGATGAACCTGGCGGGGGCCGAGAAAGACGGCGCCTCCCACGATTTTCTCGAATGGTTCTGCCGCGAGCAGGTAGAAGAGGAGCACGCCGCCAACCTGAACGTCGCGCAGTTGAAATTGGTCGGCGACGGCGTCGGAATCTACCTGTACGACAAGGAACTGGCCCAGCGGAAGGCAAAATAATTCAACCCGTTCAAGGAGAAACTGTCGATGTGTACCCTAGTGACTAAAGAGGCCCCGGATTTTACCGCCAAGGCGGTGATGCCCGACAACTCGTTCGCCGACGTGAAGCTCTCGTCCTATCACGGCAAGTACGTGTTGCTATTCTTCTATCCGCTCGATTTCACCTTTGTTTGCCCGTCGGAGATCATCGCTTTCGACGCGGCCCTGGCCAAGTTCGAGAAGAAGAACACCCAGGTGCTGGGCGTTTCGGTCGATTCCCACTATACGCACCTGGCGTGGAAGAATACGCCGCGGAAGGAAGGCGGCATCGGACCGATCAAGTACCCATTGATCTCCGACTTGGACAAGACCATCTCGCGAAACTTTGGCGTATTGCTGCCGGGCGGGGTGGCGCTGCGAGGCTTGTTCCTGATCGATCAGCAGGGGATCGTGCGGCATGCGTTAATCAACGACCTGCCCATCGGGCGGAGCGTGGACGAGGCGTTGCGGGTGCTCGATGCCCTGCAATTTCACGAGAAACACGGCGACGTCTGTCCCGCCAACTGGCATGAGGGCGAAGAGGCGATGAAACCGAGCGCCGCGGGCGTGGCCGAGTATTTGGCCAAACATGCGTCGTGAGTTGCAAGGCGGTTTGCCTCGCGGGTAAAATTCATTGGATTCCGTACTGACGAGGCGCCCGCGGACTGCGGTCCCGGGGGCGGCGATCCGGCATTTGATCAGGAAGACGGGACGCAACCGCAGGATCCGTGAGCAGAAAGCGTTGAAACGGACGGTCGCCGATCGTCCGTCATCATGGGCAACATCCTGTTTAGCATCGTGCGAGAGAGTTGGTCAGTGCTCGGCCAAATGGCCCCGTACCTGCTGCTGGGTTTCCTCGCGGCCGGCGTGCTTTCGGTGTGCATTTCGCCCGAGTTCGTCGAGCGGCACCTCGGCGGCCGGGGCTTCCGGCCGGTGTGGAAGGCGACGCTGTTCGGCGTGCCGCTGGTGCTCTGCTCGTGCGGCGTGATCCCGGTGACGGCGTCCGTGCGGCGGCACGGGGCCAGTCGAGCCGCGGCGACCTCGTTCCTGCTCTCCACACCGCAGACGGGTATCGACAGCATCGCCATCACCTATGCCCTGCTGGGACCGGTGGTCGCCATCTTCCGGCCCGTCATCGCCTTTCTCACCGGGCTATTCGGCGGCGTCCTGGTCTGGCTCTTTGGCGAAGCCGAAACCACCGGCGCCGACGGCGGTGCTCCGGCCCACTGCACCGAAGCCTGCTGCACGAGCGATGGCCGGCGCAACGTGATCGGCCGCGCCTTGGAGTATGGCTTCCTGGTCTTGCCCCGCGATATTGGCGGGGCCTTGCTCTTAGGCATCGTCATTGCCGGAGTGATCGGCGTACTGGTGCCGCAGAATGGCTGGGAGGCGTATCTGGGCAGCGGCATCCTCTCGATCGTGGCCATGATGTTGCTGGGCGTCCCGCTTTACGTCTGTGCCTCAGCGTCGGTGCCGATTGCGGCCGGGCTGATTCACGCCGGCGCCTCGCCCGGTGCGGCGCTGGCCTTCCTGATTTCCGGGCCGGCCAGCAATCCGGCCACCATTACCACGGTCTGGAAACTCCTGGGCCGCCGTACGGCCCTGCTCTATTTGGCGGCCGTCGCCACCAGTGCGATTGGCGGCGGTCTGCTCTTGGATTGGCTCATGCCCACCTTGCACGCGGTGGTGCCCCCCTTGAGCGCCCACGCCCACGAGACCATGCACGCGGATTGGCCGTCGGCCTTCTGGGCCCTCCTGCTGTTGGCGGTGTTCGTCATGTCCTACGCGACAAAGCCGCAAGCGAAGGCCGTCGCCGTTGCCGAAGCGGACTGCCCCGACCATAGTCAACCACCGCAAAAACGGCTAGACTTGGCGATTGACGGCATGACGTGCGGCAACTGCGCCGAGGTGGTCAGCCAGGTTTTGCGCCGCTGCCACGGCGTGACGGCCGTGCAAGTCGATCTGGCGGGCGGCAGCGCCGTTGTCGCCGGCGACGGCATAAACGTTGACAACGTCGTTGCCGCCGTGGAGTCGTCCGGCTATCGGGCGCATGCCGTGTAGCACAGCCGCCCTCGGTTGTGAAAAGCGTCGGCGCAGCCGAGGGCGGCTGTGCTACCTACGTGAGCTTCCCTCCACACCATGACACTTGCAACCCTGCGTGAAAACATCCATTGGGTCGGGGCCGTCGACTGGGCCATCCGCGACTTCCACAGCTATGACACCGAGCGCGGCGCCACCTACAACGCCTACCTGGTGCGCGACGAGAAGACTGCGCTGATCGATACCGTGAAGGGCCCTTTTGCCGAGGAACTGTTGCGTAACGTGGCCTCGCTCGTCGATCCGGCCAGCGTCGACTATATCGTCTGCAACCACGCCGAGCTGGATCATTCGGGCGCCTTGCCGCAAGTGCTGCGGGCGCTGCCGCAAGCCACGCTGCTGTGCGACAAGAAATGTGCCGCCGCGCTGACGGCCCACTTCGACACGGCCGCTTGGAAAATCCGCGTGGTCGCCCACGGCGAGACCGTTTCGCTCGGCCGCCGCACGCTGCACTTCATCGAAACGCCGATGGTCCACTGGCCGGAGTCGATGTTCACCTACGTGCCCGAAGAGCGGCTTCTGTTCTCGATGGATGCCTTCGGCCAGCATTACGCCACCAGCGAGCGTTTTGACGACGAAGTCGGCCTGGCCGCGGTGATGCAGGAAGCCAAGACCTACTACGCCAATATCGTAATGCCTTTCGGCAAGCCGGTGCTCGCCTGCCTGGCACGGGTTGCCGGTCTGAAGATCGACATGATCGCCCCCAGTCATGGGTTGATCTGGCGCCGCCACGGCGCCGAGATCATCGCCGCGTATCGCGATTGGGCGAACCATCGGGCGAAGCCCAAGGTGCTGGTGATCTACGACACCATGTGGGAGAGCACCACGGCGATGGCCCAGGCGATTCTCTCGGGCGCTACGCAGCCGGGCGTCCACACGCAACTGATCCCCATTCGGCGTTCGAACCTTACGCGGATCGCCGGCGAAGTGCTCGACGCGGCGGCCATTGCCTTTGGTTCTTCGACGCTCAATCGCGGCATGATGCCGGCCGCCGCCGCGGCGCTCTGCTACCTGGAAGGTCTGCGGCCGGAGGGCAAGGCGGCGCTCAGCTTCGGTTCGTACGGTTGGGGACGCGGCGGGCCGGAGGCCGTCGACCAGGCGCTGCGCCGCATGCAGTGGGAAATCGTCCGCGAGCCGATCCGCGCCCATTACCGGCCCACGCCGGAAATTCTCGCCGAATGCGGCCAAGCCGGCCAGTTGCTGGCCGAGCGGGCCGCGGCTGCGGAGCTTCGGCCGTAGGGTGCGGCGCCACGCACCAACGCCGTAGAATCCAGGTTAGCCGAGTGTTAGCCCGGGAGCGGTCCAAGAACTCCCAAACACCTAGAAAACAAGGCATTTTTGCGTCTCGGCCGTGCTATCGCCGCTATCGCCACCTATGGGTGGTATGCGTCGTAACATTCCTCCCTTTAACCGCTTACGACAATTTCTCGGACTCTGATTGACCACCGCTAGGAATTCATTAAACTTGGACGATCTCAACTGTATATTGTGGTCGCTCGACCGTAAGATACAATATATAGGGGAAAGGAAACCCGAATCTGGCCGCGGAAACGGAAATAAGGAGCCCAGCCATGGACAAGCTTGAACAGGAACTCGTCGACACGTCTGCTGTCACGCCGGAACACCCCACTGTGAAGAATGCCAAACCGCCACTCGCGGGGCTTTCTGTCCCCGCGACGTTCTGTCCCGAGGATGTCGACGACCCGTTTGCCACGGTCGAGTGGGACCTTCGCACGGCGGCCATCAAAGGCGAAGGGGGCGAGGTGCTGTTCGAGCAGCACGATTGCGAAATGCCGGCCGGCTGGAGCCAACTGGCCACGAACGTGGTGGCCAACAAGTATTTCTACGGCGAGGTGGCCACGAACGAGCGGGAAAAGGGCGTCCGGCCGCTGATCCACCGCGTCTGCCGCACCATCGCCGATTGGGGCACCGAGGACGGCTATTTTGCCAACGCCGAGGACGGCGAGCGGTTTTATCGCGAGCTGTGCTGGCTCTGCTTGCACCAGTTCGCGGCCTTCAATTCGCCGGTCTGGTTCAACGTGGGCCTCTACCACCAGTACGGCATCAAGGGGGCCACGTGCAACTGGCACTGGGACCCCAAGACGGGCGCGGCCATCCAGCCCGAAAACCCCTACGAGTTTCCCCAGGCATCGGCCTGCTTTATCCAAAGCGTCGGCGACAACATGGAAGACATCATGGAGCTGGCCCGCAGCGAAGCCATGCTCTTCAAGTTCGGCTCGGGCACCGGGACGGACCTCTCCTCGCTCCGCTCGCATCGCGAGAAGCTCTCCGGCGGCGGAAAGCCCTCGGGGCCACTGTCGTTCATGCGGGTGTACGATCAGATCGCGGCCGTGGTCAAAAGCGGCGGCAAAACCCGTCGGGCCGCCAAAATGCAGTCGATCAAGGACTGGCACCCGGACGTGATGGAGTTCATCGAGTGCAAGAACCGCGAGGAGAAAAAGGTTCGCACGCTGGTCGAGCAGGGCTACGATCCCCAGGAAGCCTACGACACGGTGCTGTTCCAGAACGCCAATCTTTCGGTCCGCCTGAGCGACGACTTCATGAAGGCCGTCGAGACCGATCAGACGTGGACCACGCATTGGGTGACCCATCCGGAACAACCCGGCCCGAGCTATCCGGCCCGCACGATGCTGTCCACGATGGCCCAATCGGCCTGGTGCTGCGGCGACCCGGGCGTACAGTACGATACGACGATCAACCGCTGGCACACCTGCCCCAACTCCGGCCGCATCAACGCCAGCAATCCCTGTTCGGAATACATGTTCGTGGACGACTCGGCCTGCAACCTGGCCAGCATCAACCTGATGAAGTTCCGCCTCGACGACGGCACGTTCGACGCCGAGCGGTTCCAGGCGGCGTGCCGGGTGGTCTTTATCGCCCAGGAAATCCTCGTGGACCACGCCAGCTATCCGACCAAGAGAATCGCCAAGAACAGCCACCTTTTCCGGCCGCTGGGGCTGGGCTATTCGAACCTGGGCAGCCTGATCATGACGGCCGGCCTGCCCTACGATTCGGAGCAGGCCCGCGGGCTGTGCGGCGTAATCACCTCGCTGTTGCACGGGGCGGCCTGTCTGACGAGCACCGAGCTGGCGGCGGCGGTCGGGCCCTTCGAGACCTATGAAAAGAACCGCGAGCCGATGCTCCGCGTGATGGAGATGCACTGGGAGAAGGTCGAGGAGATCAAGGGTTGTTCGCGGTCGCTCCGCGAGGCGGCCCGCGACCTGTGGGACAAGGTGCTGGCCCACGGCAAGCGGCACGGTTTCCGCAACGCCCAGGCCACGGTGCTGGCCCCCACGGGCACGATCAGTTTCATGATGGATTGCGACACGACGGGCATCGAGCCCGACATCGCCCTGGTCAAATACAAGCAGTTGGCCGGCGGCGGCATGTTGAAGATCGTCAATCAAACCGTGCCGCTCGCCCTGCGGACGCTCGGCTACGACGACGCGCAGATCGAATCGATCGTGGCCTACATCGACAAGCACGACACGATCGAAGGCGCGTTGGAGCTGAAACCGGAGCACTTGCCGGTGTTCGACTGCGCCTTCCCGCCGCGGAACGGCAAGCGGTCGATCCCCTGGAAGGCCCACATTCGCATGATGGCCGCGGCCCAGCCGTTCATCTCGGGGGCCATCTCGAAGACGGTCAACATGCCCAAGGAGAGCACGCCGGAGGACGTGGCCGACGCCTATAAGGAAGGCTGGCGGCTGGGTCTGAAGGCGCTGGCGATCTACCGCGACGGGTCGAAGGAGGTCCAGCCGCTGTCGACGAAGATGAAGTCGGACAAGACGGCCGACAAGCTGGTGGCCGCCCCCCGCCGCGAGCGGCTGCCCGACACGCGGCGGTCGGTCACCCACAAGTTCAGCATCTCGGGCCATGAGGGCTACATCACGGTGGGCCTGTATCCCGACGGCCGGCCGGGCGAGCTCTTTATCACCATGGCCAAGGAAGGGAGCACGATCGGCGGGCTGATGGATTGTTTCGGCACGGCCGTTTCCATGAGCCTGCAATACGGCGTGCCGCTCGAGGTGTACGTGAACAAGTTCTCGCACACCCGCTTCGAGCCGATGGGCTTTACGAAGAACCCGGACATCAAGATCGCGAAGAGCCTGGTGGACTATATTTTCCGCTGGCTGGGCATCACGTTCCTGCCCGGCTACAAGGAGGCCAACAAGGCATTGTCGCCTTCGCCCGCCGAAGCGACGCCGCCGGAACCGGGAGACGCGGAGACAGAGCCCAGGCCCGCCGCCACGATGGCTGGCGGGCCGACCGCGGCGCACGGATCGGCAAAAACCACCCGCCCAGCCAACGGAACGGCACCGCCGGCCGGCAACGGCCGCCCCGAGTTGAAGCGCGTCGTCAAGCGGAACGGCGCGGCCAAGCTCGACCGTTTAGCGACGGCGCTGATGGCCGAGGGCGGCTCGACGCTTTCCCGCAGCGAGCAGTTTGCCTCGTTCCAGACCGACGCCCCGACCTGCGACAACTGCGGGGCGATCACGGTCCGCAACGGCAACTGCTATCTCTGTTACAACTGCGGCAGCAGCATGGGGTGTTCGTAGGAAAGGGGGAAGGCGGAGGGGGTAGGACTCATATTTAGCCGCCGCGTCCACGCGGCGCCGGCGGCGAATGGGGACTTTGGCGGGCGTGCCGGACGGGTGCCACTGGCTTTGGCAGTGTCCGCGACTGTTGGGTAGCCCCGATAGCTCGTCTGTCGGGGCGGCGAAGCCGCAAGCGGCACCCGATCGTCTCGTGCAACAGTGCAACAATAACACGTTGAAGGAATTCTGTTGCGTCGTTGCGGATCGTCGTAAATTATTGAAGCCGCTGGCCTTTTGATCGCCTCTCCAGAGTTAGCGCCACATCCGCTTTTTTGGTGGTGTGTTGCACTGGCAAACTGGGAAGTTTTAGGCTGCGCAAGTGTGGAAGCCTGCGCTGCCACATCGAGCAGCGGGTATGAAGGCGAATTTCCAAAGAACGGGTTACCCGCGGCGAGGTCGATTCCTGGCGCCGCGTGCGGGCGGCCGCCTCGCTTTGAACGGCAGCATAGCAAAGCGGCTGGCCTGATTTCAACGCAATTTCTCAGCCGGACCGTTTGCTCGTTATGACCCCCGATGGGCAAGACATAAGCAGCCTGGTCGACGCATTTTTCGCGGTCCAGTCTTTGGAGTGCGCGGAGAATGGATACCGCGCGCTTCTGGAAGTTTTTTCGCGTTTTCCAGAACGATGGGAACGAGGTCGCCTTGTGCGCTTACATGCGGCGCATCGCTCGGATATCTTCCGGCTGTTTCAAGAGGACCCGGAGCTTTCTTGGTCAACACAGAATTTTAACTCCCTCGGGAAACGGTTCTTCACCAATCTGGGCGTCCCACAGGAGCCCGTAATACTGGCGGACACATCTTCGCTGCTCTCAGTCTTGCTCCAAGAATACGTGCCGGCGTTTGCTGGGGGAGATCGGGCGGTGCTCGAAGATGCCTTGAAAGCCGCGATTGATAGCGTCGCGGCCGACCTTGTGGCGGCGTGCATGTCCCAAATTCGCGGTTTGGGCCAAGTCGTCTTCGCGATGCTCCAGGAGCGACAGGTGGTTGCGGAAGCAAGGCGAATTGTTTTGGTGGAACTTCCGGTCGGAAACTCGATACCCATCAAGGTTCTCCGGCATTTTCTAGCGAAACGCGGTTGTTCCGTTGAGGTTTTGAGGATATCCCTCTCACGGAACGACAGTCTCCGCATCGACGAGAAAACGGGGAAATACCCCAAGGTGACCAGGAAGCAACTCCTCCGGGAGCATCTGACGGAGGCGCTTGGGCCCCGCGACGTGGTCATCTATCTTGACGAGTGGCTTACGGGATCAAACTTCAAGAACATTAGCGAGCAAATTGCGAGCATACTGCGAGGGAGTGTGCTCGCCGGTACCTCCTTCCTGCCCGTCGCGATGCTAACGAGCGCGTCTCACCGCGAGGACCGTTATCTGTCTTACGTGAGGAAGCATAATAAGTTGGTGCAGCGTTTCGGCTTCGGTTCTGAAAACGTTTCGAGGTTTCGCGTGGAATTTCCGCCGCTCGATGGCGACCTGCCGCGCCGCGGCTACTTCTTTTGGGCCGAGCACGATTGGATGGCGGGATACCGCAAGATACAGCCTTTAGGTATGGCGTCTAGCATCATTGACGTGTCTGTCGAGAGGCTGATGAGCAGCCCGCGATCATGGCCCAACGCCGTCAAGCTGTTCCTGGCGCGTATGATTAGGCTAAAGAACCAAGGCGACGGCCGGATTCCGGATTTTCCGCCGGAGGCCATCGAGGATCCGGAAAGCAGCATACTGGCATCCTATGAAGATTATAAGGATATCTGCCGGGAGATCAGAGCAGTCGACCATCCCACGAACTTCGGACGAGACGCCGAGCCGATTGAGATGGCAGGTCAAATAGGCCTCAGCATCTTGAATATCATTAAGGACAGGCCCGCGAAGCTCTGTGTTGGCTTGGGCCTTTCCTGGGGCGGCAACACAGGCGAGAGGGCGTTCAAGAAAAGGGGCGTATACGAGGAACATGTCCCGGTTATCGCTGAGTTGGAGCCGCCGCTGAGATGGTTTCACGACCGACTCACACAACGGATTGTTTCAGCAATTGAGGAACGCGGATGGTCGGCACGGAACGGCGGGCGCTGACCTAGCATTTGCCACCCGTCCGGCTTTCTTTTCCAATTCGACCGGCCGCAGACTGCTCAAGATAACGCCCGTCGGGCTGGGCGCCGTTTTCAATTCAGGAAATCCGGAATTCGCAGTCCGTGGAATTCTCAGAAAGCAGTCTCCGCCGCATCCATCCCGGGGATGCCAGCCATTAGCCGGTGGTCAGCCCAGCGCCACCACCGGAAAGGAAAGCATCTCGCCAGTCATCCCGCATCCCGGGATGCCAGCGGGTTTCTGGCATCCCTGCGGGATGCGACATGCCGCTCGCCATCGTTCCGGTGGTATCGCTGCGCTTAACCACCGGCTAATGGCTGGGAACCCGCTGGGTTCGATGGGGATCCTTCCGATCGCGATCTGGTCGCCGCGTTTCCTTTGCGATCGGCTACTTCAACGGCTTGCCGCAGTGAAAATAGGTCTTGGAACCGTCCTCTAAAACGACTTCGTAATAGTAGGTTTTGGTAATTTCCTGACTCAAAACTTTCCGTTCTCCTTTGCGCACCGCCTGCAAGTGTTCCTGCCAGGTGGTCCAGGTTGTGGGGCGGAGCGGGGCGGTTGCCTGGTCTTCACCCTTTGTCTCCAAGGGGAGAATCGCGGCCCGGTGCTTGCCCTTGGGACCGGGCATAAACAGCACGTGGTATTTCTCGGTGGAGTCTGCGTCTTGGCAAACAAACCTGTAGTGCGTCTCCGTGTGTTTCAGTCGATAACTCCCGGCCAAGATGGCCCGGCAAATCTTTTCGTTACGTTCGTCCTCTTCGGCCTGGCGTTTCTGCAGAAAATCGTCCCAGGACGCCACGTTTTCCAGGGATATCGTGAACTCCTTGACCTTCTGGCTGCCGTCAGAGAAAGTGAACCGGTACTTGTACAGCTTTCCGCCTTCTTTCTCTTCTCCATAGACATGGAGGAGCCGGTAGCCTTTCCTTTGAGCGATGAGCTCCTTCATTTCTGCGTGGTAGCGTTTGGCTGTCGCGACAGCCTTCTCGACCTCGCTGGCGTCGCAAGTAATACTCTCGCTCATCGCCCCGCCCTGCCCCCCGAATGTCCCGCCATTTGGCAGCGTCCAACTGTGCGAACTGTTGGGAGGGAACCGCTCCAGAATTACCTGGATCGTGACCGGCTTGTTGCCAACCTCTTCGGCCGCGGGCAGGGTCCACGGCCAACTCGCGGCGACAACCGCCGCCCATGCTGTCCAGGTGGCTCCAACGGTTCTCATAGCCAGCTCCTTCTGCTTGCCTTATCAGTTTTGACGGACAAGATCGGTAGTACCGCAGCGGCGCTGTAGGGAACGGCCTCGGTGCCGTTCCGCGCCCCGGAACGCCACGGAGGGCGTTCCCTACAGAAACGATTACCGGATTTGCTCGTCAAAACCCAATAAGAAGCCGTGATACTAACCTTGAGATATGGCCCAATAAGCAATCTGCGCGGCTCGGCCGCGCCACTTATTATAGCAGCTTGTGTGCCATTGCCACGTATAGGTCATCCAATGGGGAAATACGGTGGTCGAAAGTGTTCCCCAATTAACCACGGAACCAATAAGAGCCGCGTCGGAAGAGGTTGATTGTTTTGGGGGAACACTAATCACCGCTGATGGACACTGATGGAAGGAATCAGCGGCAATCAGCGAAGATCAGTGTTCCGCAAGAGGACTGGCGGAGCCAGGGGCACACCGCGTACTCTTCACGCTCCGCGTGAAGAATTAACCGTACCTTTCACGCTTCGCGCGAAGCCCACATAACTGCACGCTCCGCAGGAAGAACAAGATATCTTACGTTCCGAGGCGAGCACGATAACCTCACGCGGAGCGTGAGGAGTACAATTTGTCTCACGCGGAGTGAGGAGTACAAACTGGTCCGTCCCACCAGAGCACTGGCAAAGCCAGGGGCACACCAGGCGAAGCCGCAAGCGGCCTTTCGGCCTGGGCGGCGCCTCTTGTACCTGCGACACACCGATAGCCGGGCTATCGGTCCATCCGCCAAGCTTTGGCTGCCACCGGGCTAAAAAGCAAGGGACGCAGCTCTTGTTTCTCCCCCCACAGGAAGAAAAGAGCTGCGTCCCTTTTCGTTCGTCGCTTGTTGGCGAGACGTTCTGCCGACCCTTTTACCCGAACTTCACCCGCACTTCCGGCTCGGCTTCGACGGTCTCGCGAAGCTTGATGGTGGCGCCCGGCGGGGCGCGACGTTCGGAAATGATGCCCCGGGCGGTGGTCGAGAGGAACTCGTAGAACTCGGCCGCCGGACCGGTGGGGAAACGGGTGCGAAGCTGCTCCAAAATGTCCGGCCAACGCAAGCCGCTGCGGTAGATCAATCGGTAGGCCGTCATCAGTTGGTGAATGGCCGCCTGGTCGTAGCCGGCACGGCGGAGCCCAATCTTGTTGAGCCCCACGACCAGGCTGCTCAGTCCATCGACCGTAACGTAAGGCGGCACGTCTTGCACCAGGTGGGCCTGTCCGCCGACCATGGCCAGGGTACCGACGCGGCAGAATTGGTGAACGCCCGCGGCGCCGGAAATATACGCCCGATCGTCCACGCGGACGTGGCCGGCCAGCATGGCGTTGTTGGTCACAATCACGTTATTGCCCAGGTGACAGTCGTGGGCCACGTGGCAGTTGACCATCAGCAGGCAGTTGTCGCCGATGATCGTCGCATGGTCGGTCAAGAGGGCGCGGTGGATGGTCACGTTTTCGCGCACCGTGTTGTTCGAGCCGAGGATGATGCGGCCGGGATGGTCGGGCACGTGGACGTGTTGGGGCAGCCCGCCGAGCACGGCGCCCTCGAAGACGTGATTGTTGGCCCCCAAGACGGTTCCTCGCTTGAGCGCCACGCGGCTTTCCAGGATACAGCCGGGGCCCACCACCACGTCCTCTTCGACCAAGCAAAACGGGCCAATCTCCACGTCCGAGCCGATTTGGGCCAGGGGGCTCACGACGGCCGAGGAATGAATGCGCACAGCAAGCACCTCGCGAATGAGCGGATTGAGAAGTTCAAGAGAGGCAGCCAATGCCTGTTGAACTGTATCGGAGAGCCCAAGTCTGCCCGTTAGATTCGCCGTATCGGCTGTAACGAACTTCCCGACTTTACCAGTTTAAACCACACTGGTGGGGAGTATGGGACGCGCTGGGTGTTTGGCCGCCGCGTGGACGCGGCGGCTGAACGATAATTGGTCGCCGGATCCCGCCGTCCGGGCTGCTTTCCCGCGGCCGTTCCCGTTGGTAAACTAGGGTTGGGCGGTTTTTTTGACTCACCAGCGGAGTTTTTCTGATGCCGACGGTCGACCAACGGTATGACGAAGCGATTCAGTTGCAACAAGCAGGCAAGCTGGAGGAAGCGGTCAGCAAGCTGGAGGGCCTGCTTGTCGATGCTCCCGACTACGCGTTGGCCCATGCCGCGCTGGGCGTTTTCTATGGCAAGCTGAACCGCCCGGACGAGGCGGTCGAGCAGGCCCGGCGGGTCTGTGAGCTCGAACCGGACGATCCGTTCAGCTTCATGGCGATGAGCCTGATCTGTCAGCGGGCGGGCCGCATTCCCGAGGCCGAACAGGCCATGGGCACCGCCATGGAAAAGCAGTGGGCCGTCCGCCGCGGGCCGTGACGCGGCAGACAAACCGGCTGCCTGGCTGAGGAGCCGTTTCGAAACCGACCGCCCTCACCCGCGGCCCCTCTCCCATCTGCGGGAGAGGGGAGCGTGAAGTGCCGGTTACCTGGGCAGGTCGTGGATTTCGCACAACGAGTGATTCACCAACACGCCCTTTTCCAGGTAGCTCTCGAAGGTAACGCTGCGCAGCACGCTGAGTACTTCGAGCGCGGCGTGCGTCTGGCTGATGACCATCTTCTGCTGGTCGTCGCCGACGCCCCGGGCACCGGCCCCCTGCTCGATGCCGAAATCGATCCAGGGGGTAACCGTCTTCACCAGCGTGGCCCAATCGAGCCAGCCGGCCATGGCCAGCGGCCGGTTGGCCACCTTGGCCAGCGTGCCGTGGACCGCCAACGGCGTGCCCTTCAACAGCCGCTCGCTATGGGCCCGCGAGGCCGAGAGTACGGCCAGCTTGTCGGCGATGGCCACGTTAGGGAGGATCTGCTCGTCGACGCCCCACTCCTTCGGCAAGGCGAAGCTATAGAACTTGCCCAGCGGGCTGTCCTCGCTCTTCGGCTCGGGAATGCGGATTTCCTCGGGCACGTGACTCCCTTCCATGTGGCGGACGGCGTCGATCAGATCGTTGATGGCTCCGCGATATTCGCTGAGCCCGTCTTTGAACTTTTTGGCATCGCTTAGGCTGAGGACGACGGCCGGCTCGACCATCGGCATGGGGTTCTCGGTCTCCGGCATTGCTTCGACGAAATGTTTGCTCTTGAGCTTGCCGTCGACGACCACGGCCACCTGGCCGTCGGCCAGGGCGGGCACGAGCATCTCACGATTGGCCTTGTCGATGCGCCGCAGGGCGGGGGTGGCGGCGTGGACGAACTTCTTGGCCTTCTCCCGATCCGTTTCCGGCAGGGTCGGCAGGCCGAATTCCTGGAAATAGTCGTACGCCGTCTTGCCCCACTTGGCCAGCAGTTCGTAATCCTTCGCGGTGATTCTGGCCCGCACGATCATGCCCAGGATGGGGTTGCCGCCGACGTGTTGCAGCAGCGTGAGCGGTTTCGCGCCATCCAGCCGGCCGAAATCACCCCAAGCGTACTGATAGCTCTCGATGCCCCGGTCGGAGAGGAAGCTCAGGCCGACGCGCGCCCCGAGTTTGGGGAATAGGGTATTGAGGTCTCCGCTCAGCCCTGCCACGTCCTTGCGGATCCGCTCTTTTTGCTCGTCGCTGAGCTTGGCTTGCGGCAGCATCTTGTCGAGCAGATCGCGGAACGTGTCCACGGTCTTGCGCTGATTGCCCAGTTGCTGGGTCATTTCCGCGCTGAGATAGCCCAGGCCCGTGAGCCGCCGGTCGGCGAATTTCGCCACCGACTTCAGTTCCGGCCGATCGATGAGCCGCTTGCCCTTGCCGAACTGTTCCAGGCACTTCAGCGAAGGGCCGATCGAGACCAGCAAATACTTGTCGTGCAGGCCGAGGGCGATCACCAGCTTGGTTTTCTTCAACTGCTTGATGACTTTTTGGGTATCGCCCTCCTTAAGTTCCATTTCCTTGAACTTGTCCAGCGGCAATTCGTCCCAGGGGACCAGGGCGCCGTCGACCGTGAAGGTGAGATACTCGTGCTTGCCGACGGTCTCCTTCTTGAAACGGCCCTTGGTCTGCTCCATGCTCTCCAGCACGATGTTGCCGATCGTTTCCAGCTTGACCAACTCTTCGTTGGCCAGTTCGGTGCTCTTCAGCTTGAACCCGAGAAGCAATCCGGGAAACTTGATCTGATCGGCGTGCTGGACCAACGCCGAGATGGCCATGGCCGCCTGGAACTGATTGGGAGCGCGGTCCTGGGCCTGGCCGGTCGCTTGCAACAGCATCGGTCCGTAGGTCATGGCGACGTTGACGTCCTGGAGCAATTCCAGGAAGTCGGTGCAGTCCTTATCGCCGTAAACGAAGGCTTCGTCGGAGAACATGTCGGCGGCCAGATCGAGGATCTTGCGGACCTCGGGGTTGTGCAGCGCCGCGTCAAACTTGGCCGGAGCGCTATCGGGCACCGACGCCTGCATGGCGTACAGCGAGAGCCCCATCTGCACGACCGGCATCTGGCGAATCTTCGCCCATGCGTGGCTGCGGCCGATGGCCGAAACCTGCTCGCGGCTACGCAACAGGCTGCTATAGAAGGACGCGTCGGCGGGGGCCAACTTCATCGCCGTGTCCAGCTTGTCCAGGTCGCCCGCGACGAGGGCCAAATTATCCGACTTGGCCGCCGGTGCCGCGGTGACCGGGCAGGGCGTTGCGGCCAGAATTATCGCCAGGGCCAAAAACTGAACCATCCGGTAGCTCCGAGACCGCGCGATCATAGGAATCTCCTCGTGGGAAAAGGGGTCTTGCAATTGTCGGGAAGGCGGCGGCCGTTCACGGCGCTGCAAAACAGAACGGGCGGCCGGACCTCCAGCGCCGCGGCATTCTAGCACTTTGCCGCCGAAGAGGCAACTACGCCTTTTCACCGGTCAAGGAAGCCGTTGTTGACGCCCTCCGTGCCACCCATTAGGATAAATGTCGCACTGGTCCTGCCCCCAACGAGCATTCCTTCCTTTTGCCTACCAAGGAGCATCCATGTCCACATCCGAAAAACGGACCGTCTCGCGGCGCAGCTTCCTGCAAACCAGCGGGGCAGTGGCCGCCGCCACCTGGACCGCATCGAGCTACGCCCGCGTCATCGGCGCCAACGATCGCATCCGCACCGGCTTCATCGGCGTGGGCGGCATGGGGTCGAACCACGTGGCGGCCATCGTCGCCTTGAAGCAAAAGGACAACGTCGAGGCATTGGCCGTGGCCGACCTGTGGAAGACCCGCGCCGAAGCCGGCGCCAAGGCGGCCGGCGCCCCCCAGGCCTTCACCGACTACCACAAAGTGCTCGACATCAAGGAAATCGACTACGTGACCATCGCCGTGCCCGAGCACTGGCACGCCCGGGCGACGCTCGACGCCCTGGATGCCGGCAAGGCGGTGTATTGCGAAAAGCCAATGACCCATACCATCCCCGAAGCCCAGGCGGTGATGAAGAAGCAGAAGGAAACGAAGCTGCCGTTGCAGATCGGCGTGCAGGCAACGTCGGACGACAGCTACCGCACGGCGGGCGAGGCGATCCGCGCCGGCAAGCTGGGGCGCGTCGTGCAGGCCCAGATCGAATACGTCCGCCGCTACGACAGCGAGGGGCCGTGGCGCGTGCCGAGCATCACCGACGATACGCCCAAACCGCCCGACCTGGACTGGGACACCTGGCTGGGCGACGCCCCGAAGATCGCCTGGAATCCGCACCATTATTTCGAGTGGCGGAACTACGCGGCCTATTCGGGCGGCGTCAGCACCGACCTGTTCATCCATCGCATCACGCGGATCATGAAGGCCTGCGACCTGCTCTATCCCCGGCGCGTGGTGGGCATGGGCGGCATCTGGCAGTGGCCCGACGGCCGCGACCTGCCCGACAATTTCGAGATGGTCTGCGAGTATCCCCGCGGCATGACCGTCTACGTGCTGGGAACGATGAGCAATCGCGTGGGCATCGACCACCTGATCCGCGGCTATCGGGCCACGCTCTATTTCACGCCCACCGGCTGGGAAATCAAGGATAAAGACGGCAAAGTGCTGGAAACCCACCGCAAGACCGGCGGCGAAGACCACGTGCTGCACCACACGAACCTGCACAACCATCTGCGTCACGGCGAGCCGTTGAATTGCCCGGTCGAGTTGGGCATGGCCGGCGTGGTGGCCGTGTGCATGGCCTGCGAGTCGTGGCGCAGCGGCCAGATGATGGGTTGGGACAAGAAGGCCGAGCGGATGGCGCCCGCCAGCACGCTGCCCTTCAATCCCTATCCGGAAAAGCCGGGCGAGGCGTAGAGCGCCCACCGACAGCCGCGCGTTGCCATTGGCCCCGGGACGCCACAGCATGTTGCTTCGAACCTTCCGCCGACATCTGAGTACCGGTTTGGCATGCGTGGTTGCCGCACTCGCCGCCTGCCTGGCCCCCGCAAACGCCGCGGACCTGCAAAAACAGATCGACGCACTTGCCAAGCCGCTGATTGCGGACGGCACGGCGGTAGGATTCGTGGTGGGCGTACTGCAGGACGGGAAGACGCGGTTCTTCAACTACGGGGAAACGGCCAAGGGCTCGCGGAGGGCCCCCAATCCCGACACGGTATACGAGGTCGGCTCGGTGACGAAGGTTTTCACCTGCACGCTGCTGGCCGATATGGTGGAACGGGGGCTCGTGAAGCTCGACGATCCGGTGCAGCAGTATCTGCCCGCCAACGTGAAGATGCCGATGACCGACGGCAAGCCGATCCGGCTGGCGGACCTGGCCACGCAGACGTCGGGCCTGCCGCGGATGCCGGCCAACTTCGCGCCGGCCGACCCCGGGAATCCCTACGCCGATTATGGGGAGCGACAACTGTTCGCCTTCCTCAGCGGCCACACGCTCCGCCGGCCGCCGGGGACGTACGAGTATTCGAACCTGGGGATGGGCCTGTTGGGCGTGGTGCTGGCCCGCCGCGCGGGTTGTACCTACGAGCAATTGCTGAGCAATCGGATCACCCGGCCGCTCGGTCTGGCCGACACGCGGATCACGCTCGACGATCGGCTGCGACACCGGTTGGCGCCCCCCTACAATGCGGCGCTGGAGCCGGAGAAGAATTGGGACTTCCAGGCACTCGCCGGGGCGGGGGGCGTGCGGTCCACGGCTCGGGACCTGCTCCGCTTCGCCCAGGCCAATCTGGCCGGCGACGGGCCGCTCGGAAAGGCCTTTCGCCTGGCGCAGACGAAACGCTGCGACATAAGCAACGGGCTGGCGATGGGCCTCGGTTGGCACATCGCCCGCGACGGAATCACGCGATTGCACAGCGGGATGACCGGCGGCTATCACACCTGGCTGGCGATTGTTCCCGGCCGGGGGATTGGCGTGGTGGTGCTGTCGAACACGGCGACCATGCGGATCTCGCAGTTCGGCGAGTTGGTAACCCGGGCGGCGTTCGGCTCGAACGTCGAGCCGCTGCCGCCGCAAAAACGCGCAGCCGAGCGTAAGGCGGTCGCCGTCGATGCGGCGACTCTGGCCCGCTATGCGGGCGTGTATCAGTTGGTGCCGGCCTTCGATCTGACGGTTTCCGTGCAGAACGGCCAACTCATGGTCCAGGGGACCGGCCAGCAGAAGCTGCCGGTTTTCGCCGAATCGCCGACGAAGTTCTTCTACAAAGCCGTGGACGCGCAGATTACGTTTGTGCCGGACAAGAATGGCAAGGTCGACCTGTTGATCCTCCACCAGAACGGCCTCAACGTGGAGGGGAAACGGAAGAAGTAAGTCAGAAGCAAGTCACAGGGGGCCTGCCCGCATTTCAGGCCGTAAGCGGCAACTCGCGACTTCGTAACCGATAAGGAGCCGAGCGATGCTTCGGTACATCGAGCTTGTCGGACTGGTTCTGACGCTAGTCGGCGGCGCGGCGGCCGCCGAAGCCGGAGCGCACGACACCCCGGCCGCCAATCGCCGCAAGGTGGAGCCTTTCGACTTGGGGCAGGTGCGGCTCTTGGACGGGCCGTTCCGCGAGGCCATGGAGCGGGATCGGCAGTACCTGCGGAGCCTGGACAACGACCGCCAGTTGCACACGTTTCGGCTGACTGCCGGCTTGCCGACACACGCGAAGCCGCTGGGCGGCTGGGAAAGCCCGAATGATCGGGCCCGCGGCGAATTCTTCGGCCATAGCCTGTCGGCGTGCGCCATGATGTACGCCGCGACCGGCGATAAAGAGCTCAAGGCCAAGGTGGACATGCTGGTCGCGGAGCTGGCCAGGTGCCAGGCGGCCCTCGGTTCGCGCGGCTATCTGGATGCCTTGCCCGAGGCGGATTTCGATCGCCTGGAAACCGGCGAACTCATCTGGGGGCACTATTACACCGTACACAAGATCCTGGCCGGCCTGCTGGATGTCTACACGTATTGCGGCAACCGGCAGGCGTTGGAGATCGCCACGAAATTGGCGGATTGGGTGGATCTTCGCACGCGCGGGCAGTCGGTGGCGCATTTCGCGAAGACGTGGCATCGGGACCTGCACGTCGAATATGGCGGCTTGAACGAGGCCCTGCTGAATCTCTACGCGATCACCGGCAACCGCCGCTGCCTGGAGACGGCTCGCCGCTTTGACGACGAGGCACTTTATGGCCCTTTGGCCCAAGGATGCGACGCCCTGAAGGGACTGCACGTCAACACGCAGATTCCCAAGATCATCGGTGCGGCCCGGGCCTACGAAGTGACCGGCGAGACTCGCTACCGCCAGATCGCGGAGTATTTCTGGCACGAGGTGACCGCGAAGCGGTGCTATTGCACGGGCGGGACGAGCAACTACGAACTGTGGCAAGGCCCGCCCGGCAAGCTGGCCGCCCAGTTGGGCCCCCACACCCAGGAATGCTGCTGCACGTATAACCTGCTCAAGCTGACGCGGCACATTTTCATGTGGCAGCCCGATGCCGCCATGGCCGACTTCTACGAGCGGGCCTTGTACAACGGCATTCTGGGGACGCAGAACCCGGACAATGGAATGACCATGTACTACGTACCCCTGGCCTCCGGTTACTGGAAAACGTTCGCCTCGCCGCTGGACAGCTTCTGGTGCTGCACCGGCACGGGGGTCGAGTCGTTTGCCAAGCTGGCCGACAGTATCTATTTTCGCGGCGACGACGAGTTGTGGATCAACCTGTTCATCCCGTCGGTGGTTTCCTGGCCGGCGAAAGGTTTCTCGCTACGGCAAGAGACGCGTTTTCCCGATAGCGATCGGACCACGCTTCGGTTCGTGGCGCCGCGGCCGGTCGACACCGGCTTGCGGATCCGCATCCCCTATTGGGCCAAGCAAGGCGTGACGATGCGGCTGAACGGTGCACCGCTGGCCGTCTCGGCCACTGCGGCCGGCTATGCGACGGTCCGCCGCGCGTGGCATGACGGCGACCGGTTGGAGATCGAGATGCCGATGAGCTTGCATCTGCATCGGATGCCGGACGAGCCGCAGATGGCGGCGGTCATGTACGGCCCGCTGGTGCTCGCCGGCCGGCTTGGCACCAAGGGAGTGAAGCCGAAACAGCTCCACGCCGTCACCATGGGACCGGAAGGAAAACCGATTGCCGTGCCCTGGTTCGCCGTCGACAGCGACGATCCGCACACGTGGATTCGCCCCGTCGAGGGCAAGCCGCTTGAGTTTCGCACCTACGGCCAGCGAACTGACGTGACGCTGGTGCCGCTCTGCCGGCTGTTTGGCGAATGTTACGGGGTCTATTGGCACATCTACCGGAAAGGGAGCCCCGAGCACCACCAGCGGCTTGCCGGCGAGCGGCGGTGAAGCCTACTTCTGTTGCGGACTGCCTTCCGACTGCGGCACCTTCGGCACGTTTTTCGGCGAGACTTCCTTGACGCTCAGGTCGGCGTAAATCACCTGGTAACTCTTGATGAACTTGCACCAGAAGATGGGCCGATTCGGCGTGCCCAGCTTGACGTCCTTGCCGGCATAGTGCCAATCGCCATTGTGGGTGATCGCCGCCAATCCCGCTATCCCGGCGGCCATCTTCATTGCCTTATCTGACTGTTTCCGCAACCTTTCGATCACTTCTTTCGGCAGCTTTTGAAATCCCTCCTTCTCGAACTTTTTCTGCATTTTCTCGCCGGCCCGCTTCATGATCCCGTCGATCCCTTGCTCGCCGTGCAAGGCAGCGGGGAAGACGCCGCCGTTGTTCTCGGCCGCCAGCCCGAACACCTCCGCGATAATGCGGAACGGGCCCTTCGAGAGGTCCAACTGCATCTGGTGTTGCAGGTGGTAATCGTTCGGCACGTCGACGCTGAACAGGGCGGGATCCAAATCCACACCGACGCGGAAATCGGTCATCACGCCGTGGAACTCGGGATCGCCCCGCCCGACCCGCTCGACGCGGACCGGCAGTGACGTCTTCACGTCGGCCCAAATCTTGGTTTCCATGCTGAATTTCATAGTCGGGTTGTCGTACATCATGCGAAACACCTCGGTCCGGCGGCCGTCGATGGTCTCCCGGCCCAGCCGCTCCACCGTTAGGCCCTTGCCGCGCTGGGCGGCGGTGATCGTCTCCTGCAAGTCGGCGAACGTCCGGGCCAGCGGGCTTGGCTGGCCCTTAGGGCCCTTGAAATCGGCAACTATGGCCATTTTCGCCGCCGGAACAAGGCTGATCATCCTTTCCTTTTGGGCGTCGACGATGACAATCGACGCGAGACCCTTTCCCCTCTGCTCCTCGACCCGTTCGTGGCCCGGCGCCATGAACATCCCGTTCTCGGTGATCGTCTCGGGCTGGCCTTGCGGCCCTTTGATGGTCCGCGTGGTCTTCCAGGTGGCGGTGCGGATGCCGGTGATGGCCTCGGCCATGTCGGCCAAGGCGACCGTGGCCCCGCCGCCGGGCACGTACCACGAAACCAGCCCTCCCAAGGCGAGCAAAATCGTTGCCGCCACCGCGATGTGTGTCGTCCATCTCATATTCTTGATCCTTTCCATTAGCGTGACAGGGTGAGGTTCCTGGGCGGCGCGCCGCACGATGGCAACCAATTGAGCGACCCGCTCCGGCGGCAACTCGCCGGGGATCGGATCGCGGAAGACGGCGTCCACCGCCCGTTCCAGCAATTCGTCGGGATTGAAGTCGTTACGATCTTCCATCCTTCAAGTCCTCACTCGTCTTTCGATTTGGCGCCCGAAGGCTCCAAAAGCCGTCGCAGGCGCTGACGCGCCCGCGACAACAACATCCGCGCCGCGGTCGGGCGAATCCCCAACTGCCCCGCAGCCGCCTCGGAGGTCATTTGCTCGAAACAGGTCAAGCAGAAGACCTCCGCTTGCCGGCGGGGCAGCCGGCCCACGGCCATTCGTAAACGATCGGCCAGTTCACTCGCCTCGGCGTAACCGGACGGGGTTGGCTCGCGGCTGACCGCTTGCGCCGGATCCGCCTCCTCGCTGCACCGGCAGCGCTGCCGAGAGCGCCTGCGAAGCAGGTCCAGCGCTCGGGCGGTAGCCAGGTGCCGAAGCAGCGCCGACCAGTCGCGAACCGGCTCCCGCCGGTCAAGCCTGACGGCCTCGAGGAACGTCTCTTGGACGCAATCCCAGGCGTCGGCGTCATTTCCGACGAGGCGGTAGACCGTGCGCCGCACGATTTCTGCGTGTTGGCCTACCACCGCTTCCCAATCGGTCATCGTCGGGTACTCGCTGGGGCAGTCGTCCAGAACCGCGGTTCAACAGTATAGTCGTTCCGAACGGCCGCGGTGTAACGCGAAATCCTGAATTGATTGGCCGGTTTGTGTAAGATAGCCCGTCGGCGATCTGTTGACGGTCGCCCGCCACGCACGGATAATGGGCGGCTGCGGCGGTGACTTCGCCTCCCACCGATTGTGTCCTTCCTAAGTTACCCGTCGCTAGTTCAAGGAGCCGCCCCATGACCGCAGTGCCCTGCGTGAGACGTCTGGCCGTTTGTTGCGGAGTCGTGTCCGTAGGGCTTTGGATATTTGCCGGTGCGGCACCGGCGGCAAACGATGCCGTGTTCCGCGAAAGTCTCGACCGGCTTCGTACGGCGCAACAGGCCGTGGCGCGCGGACAGTGGGCCGAAGCCAAGGCGGCATACTCCGCGATTCTCCAACGCCAAGACATTCCGGCTCATCATCGCTGGGAAGCGGAGGAAAGCCTGCGGGAAATCGCGCGGATCGAGAAAGGACTGCCCGCACGGGACCCCGCCGCCACACGGGTTACTCTGCCGGCGCGTCCCCAGGCGGCCGTCTCGTTCTATGTGGTCCCCGACGGCAATGACGCCAATCCGGGGACCAAGGAAAAGCCCTTTGCCAGCTTGGAACGAGCGAGAGACGCCATCCGTGGTCTGAAAAACTCGGGCGGATTGCCGCCGGGCGGCGTGCAAGTTTGGCTCCGCGGGGGCAGCTACCCCGTCAAGCAGACCTTCGCGCTGACCACGGAGGATTCCGGCACCGAGCAGTCGCCGATCGCCTATCGGGCCGTGGCGGGCGAAACGCCCGTCTTTCGCGGCGGTATTCGCGTCTCGGGATTTCGGCCGGTGAGCGACGCGAAGATCCTGGCCCGGCTGCCGCAGGAGTCGCGCCGCAAGGTGTTTTGCGCCGATCTGAAGCCGTTGGGCGTGAAAAGTCTGAAACCGCTGGAACTGGGCGGCTTTGCCAGCGCCCGCGGTTTCCAAACGCATCCCACCGCCGAGTTGTTCTTCGACGGCCGGGCCATGACCCTGGCCCGCTGGCCGAATCGGGGATTCGTGCGGGTGGGCGATATTGTCGTGCATGACAAGGAGCCGGTCTGGGGAATCATTGCTGGCAGTAACACGGGCCGCTTGCGCTATGAAAGCGATCGACCCGCCCGCTGGCTGCAAGAAAAGGACGCCTGGCTCTACGGCTACTGGTTTTGGGCCTGGGCCGATTCCTATGAGCGGATCGCCTCGATCGATCCGGCGAAGCACGAGATTGCCCTGACGCCGCCGTTTTCCAAGTACGGCTACCGCAAAGGCCAGCCCTATTATGCGGTCAACCTGCTGGCCGAAATCGACGAGCCGGGCGAATGGTATCTCGATCGCACCGAGTGCGTGCTCTATTTCTGGCCGCCGTCCGATCCCGGCCAGGCGGTCGTCGAGCTCTCGCTCAACGATTTTCCCTTCCTCCGGGCACAAAAGGTTTCGCACCTCACTCTGGAAGGAATCAATTGGGAACTCGGCGCCGGCGACGCGCTTTGCCTTCAGGACAGCGATCACTGCCTGATGGCCGGCTGCACCGTGCGCCGCTGCGGCGGCAACGGCATCGAGATTTCGGGAGGCACGCGGAACGGCATCCTGTCGTGTGACATCTATTCACTCGGTCGAGGCGGCGTCGTGCTCTCCGGCGGCGATCGCAAAACGCTCGCGCCCGGCCGCCATTTCGTGGAAAACTGCGACATCTTCGACCTTTCGCGCATCGATCACACCTACACGCCGGCCATTATCGTGTCGGGGGTGGGCAATCATGTGGCCCACAATCGGTTGCACGACATTCTTTCCAGCGCCATTCGCTTGGGCGGAAACGATCACGTCGTCGAGTACAACGACGTCTATCGCGTGGTGCTCGAATCCGACGACCAGGGCGGCGTGGACATGTTCGGCGATCCCACCTTCCGCGGCAACGTGTTTCGCTATAACCGCTGGCATCACATCGGCAACTGGCGGCATCCGAACGAAGGCCCCGACTGCGGCCAGGCGGGAATCCGCTTGGACGACGCGATTTGCGGCGTTTTGATCTACGGCAATGTCTTCTACCGTGCATCGGCCGGCAAGAGCGGTTTCGGCGGCGTCCAGATTCACGGCGGCAAGGACAACATCCTCGACAATAATCTGTTTGTCGATTGCGAATCGGCCGTCAGTCAACAGCCGTGGGACCAGCCACGCTGGACCGTCTACACGGGCAAGTCGCTCGAATCGCCGGAAATCGATCGCCGCTTGTACGTGGCAAAATATCCCGCGCTGGCCGGGCTGACCGAACATCCGAACGGGAACATCGTCGCCCGATCGCTGGTGGTCCAATGCCGAAAGTTCCTCCGCCGCGAGAGCAGCTTTCTCGCTTTGATCGATAACTGGCAAACGGCCGTCGATCCCGGCTTCCGAAATCTGGCGGAGGGCGATTTTCAGTTGAAAGCGACGTTGCCTTCGGCCGCCACAATCGGCTGGCGACCGATTCCCGTCCACGAAATGGGCCTTTACGTTGACGCATTTCGCCGCAAGCTGCCACCGAAGATGAATAGGCAAGACGGCATCGGAGCAGCGTCCCGATGAACCATGCCGGACCCCGGAACCACCATGAACACTAACCTGCATTTGGCTCCCGTCATCTTGTGGATGGCGGTTCTTCTGGGGGCGCGCCCTCTCGGAGCGCGGGCGGAAAGACCGACCGTCGAGCAGCAGGCGGCGGCCTGGCTCGGCGACGTTCGTTTGCCCGCGAAGAATTACGTCGAGGACGGCTCGTTCGAGTATGGCGAGCGCTGGGCGTGGTTCGAGCACAAGACGGGCGGCGTGGAAAGCGGGACGGCCGCCACCGGCAAAAATGCCTTTCACATGGTCGGTAACGATCCCCACCGGCACTTTTATTACCATCAGTATGACGTGCCGCTGGAGACCGGCAAGACCTACACACTCTCGGCAATGCTCAAGACCCGCGGGCTAAGCAAAGCGCGATGCGAGCATGGCGTGTTGTTCCTGTGCAATTACGGCTGGGAGGCCGACAGCATCAACCTGCCTGCGCCGCAGGCGACGATGGGCTGGACCCGCGTCAGCAAGACGTTCGTCGCTCCGCCGACGAAATCCCGCGCGGATGGCAAGCCCAGCTACACGCTGACGATCTACTGGCCACCGAAAAGCGTGGGCGAATTCTGGCTCGACGATATCCAGATCGAGCAGGGCGACTCCTCCACCGCGTTCAGCGAGGTTTATGTCGGGGATGGGATCAAGGCCTTGGAGCAGTTGAAACGGCTCGTAGCGCAGATCTTTGCCACCCAAGCATCCTTGGGTGAGTTCCCGACGAGCGATTTGACGAGATCGCTTGCTCAGGAAGTCGCGGCCATTCTTGCCGAGGCGGCGGCCGTTCGGGACGACCTCAAGCGACTGGACAAGCTCCCGAACGCGGCCCGCCAGGCATTGCCCAAACGCGTGGAAGCGGCCGCGATCCGGCTGGCCCACGTTCGGACGGTGGTGTGGACCTGCTCGGCCTATACTCCGCTCCGGGACGTCGCCCTGCCGAAGGCCCGGCCGGACAAGCTGGAAATAGCGATCACTTGTTTGAAAGGGGAGCATCGCGACTTCGGCCTGAACGTGGCCAACTTGACCCCCAACGGATATCCAAGCCGGCTGATCCCCTCCGCTCTGCACAATGAGTCGCTGGCCTGGTGGGTTTCGCCCGACCGCTGGATGACGGGCTATTCGGCGCCGCGGATGCGGGGATTCTCCAAGCCCACGGAGACCTTCACCGATGCCCTGCCGGAACTGGACGGCGGGGGCATCTTTTATGTCGAACCGGCCGGAATCAGTCAGGCGATTGTCTCGATCGACACCAGGGAGCTTCTGCCCGGCCAATACACGGGCACGATTGGCGTGGCCTCGCTCATCGACCCGGCAAACCGTCAGGAGATTGCCATCAAGCTCCGTGTCCTGCCACAATCGCTTCTGCCGTTGACGAAGGTGGACATCGTCGAGTGCTTCGGCCACACGCCCTACGCGTGGGAGGCGATGATGCAGTTGGGGGTGAATACCTTCGATTTGGAAGCGTCCTGGATGGATCTGGAATTCAACGACGACGGCAGCCTGAAACGCAGCGATTTCTCCCGCATCGACGAGAACATCCGCCAGGCCCTGGCTCGCGTGCCCGACGCCCGCTTCGTAACCTTCAGCGGGCAGGGCATCTTTGAGTTTCTCGAACGGCGTTACAGTTGGAAGGTGCAGGAGCCGCGTTTTCAGCGGGCGTTCAAGGCCTGGATCAAGACCCTGGCCGACCACCTGGCCGCGCTCCGCGTGGCTCCCGCGCGGCTGATCGTCGAGACGTACGACGAGCCGGGCGAGGGAGATTTTGCTGCCGGGACACTCATGGCCCAATGGATACGGCAGGTCCACCCGGCCATCCAGACCCAATACTACGTAACCGGCATCGAACGGGACGAGGGTTGGAAACGGAATGCCCTGGCCCACACGATCGTGGGCCCCATCGTCGGCAGTTGCACGCCGGAAAACATGCAGTTCCTCAAGTCCCTGGGCAAGAAGCTGTGGCTCTACGACTGCCAGGCCGACGGCGAGAGCTTCAACCCGACGGCCTATTATCGGCTCATGCCCTGGACGTGCCGCAAGTACGGAGTGGCGGGCTGGGGACATTTCTCCTGGTTCAACAGCGCCCACGGCTTCCAGCGCGGCTATCGGCCGTGGGACGGCGTGGAGACGCAAAACCTCGTCTATCCGGCCGCGGACGGCCGCGGCATGGTGATCTCGCGGCGATTCCTGGCTGAGCGGGCCGGGCAGGAGGATTACCAAGTGCTCGACGCGCTGGAGGCGGCGATGACCGCGGCCGCGAAAAAACCGGCGGTGGTCGAGGCGAACCGCAAATACATCGAACAAGTCTACGATCGGGCCCTCAGCTTGTCGCCGCGGGAACGCGGCTATCAGACGCATATCACGCCGGGCACGTCGGCCGAGCTGCTGGACCAGATTCGCCAGGAAATCGTGGCCCGAATCGCGACGCTGTTGCCGCCGCCCGATGAGCTTGCCGTCACGCTGGATGCCAGAAACATATTGTCCGTTCACACGCCCGGCGCGGGCACGCTGCGAGTCCGATACCTGGTCGGCGGGAAATTGCCCTGGCACTCGCAACAGCGGCCGGTTGGGGCGGGCGATACGAAGCTGGCACTCGAAACCACGGGTGAGATCAATCGTTGCCTGGTGGATTTCACGGATCGCGCAGGGCGGGTCTCGGCCGGCACCCCCTTGATCATTCCCCGGATCGGCGTGGACAGCACCTCGCCATCCTATTCGCCGCGTACTTTGAACGACGGATTGCGGGTGGCGGCGGTGAAATTCGAGCCCGAAGCCGCCTGGATCTCCGCGCCGACCGCCGTGGAGCACTGGGTGCAGATGGACCTGGGACCGCCGCGCTCGGTTTCGCAGGTTGCGCTGTTCTGGATGACGCTGACCGGCCTGCCTCAAAAAACCATGGTCCAGTACGCCGACGAAGCAGGGGCCTGGAAGCCGGTTTCCGCCACCCCCATTTTTCGCCCGGCCACGGGAGCGGTGGAGATCGTCCGCTTTTCGCCCGTGACGACGAGCAGGCTACGCGTCCTGCAGGCCCCGAATGGGGGAGGCAATGGCGGGCCAAGCCTCATGGGCCTGAGCGAAGTGGAAGTTCGGTGATGGCGAATCCCGCCTAAGAAAGAACCACGAACGCTCGATGTTCGCCCTTTCTTGGTCAGCCCGTAGTTCAGGCACCCCGTGCCTGACTCCCAAGCGCGCGACTTCCACGAATTTCGCAGTCGTGATGACGCGCGGGGGCATCAGACCCGTATGTGTCAGGCACGGGGTGCCTGACCTACCTCTTCGAGCAATGCCACGTCGAGCGCTTCGACGCGGACCGGGCGGCGCGAGTCGCCGTAGCGGAGCGTGAAGTTCTGCGGCTGCTCCGTCAGATTCCACAAGAGCACAGCCCGGGCGGTGGGATACCACGCGCACACGACGGGCGTGTTGCCTTCGACATAGGGCACACGTTTCAACTGCGGCTCGAGCTCCCGTTTCAGGGCGAACAGCTCGGGGAGCGATTCCGGCATCTGGCGGATGCTGCCGGAAAGGCCCGGCTGCGGCCGGGCCACGAACCGCGTGCCGGCCCGACCGAGCCGCTCGACCGCCTGCGCGTCGGCGTCGGATAGGAACGTAAAACCGTCGGCCGCCGGCGTGCCGGTCACCTCGAAGGGCACGCCGAGGGCCAGAAACAGGCTCAGCGCGTTGTCGTCGCCCACGTAGCGGCTGGCCTCACCCCAAAAATGCTTCAGCGGCCCGCGCGGCGTGTGGCCGGCCAGCTTCTCGTGCAGGCGGGCATGACGCTTCATGGCCGGCGCGAGCGTGCGCCAGTGGTCGCGGGGGAAGGCGGTCAGGCCGCTCATGAACATCGTGTTCCGAACGTCGCCGATGGTCAAGGTGGCCAGCTTCGCTGCCATGTTGCGGGCCGAGAGCCGGTGGGCCGGATAGGCAGTCGTTTCGCTGTAGGCCAGCTCCGGCCGAAAGAAGCGGCGGTGGAAAAGCACACTGAACAGCTCGTCCGTCTTCCCCTTGAGCCGGTCGAACTCGTCGTCGCAGAACATCAGTTCGCCCACCCGCGCCGGCACGTCCTGGTAGTCCGTCAGGCGGATGCCGGCCTTCTCGGCCCCGTAGTACATGACCATGGTGCCAAGCTGGACGTGCGGAGCCGCCTTCTGCTGGGCGCGGAAGCAGGCCGTCAGTTGGTCGCAGGTAAACTCGACCCAGGCCCGCAGCACGGGCGTCAACTGGCGGCGGCCGACGGCCGCGAGCAGCTCGCCCCATTGCGTTTCGCCGTAGCCGGTGCGCTGTAGGAACGCCTTTTTATGCTCCGGGCAAAAGCAGCCGCCGATCATGCCGGGGCCGCGGGCCAGGCGAAAATCGTCGTCAAGAAACACCCGATTGACGCCCTCGGCCTGAATCCGCCGCAGCGCCTCGCAGTTTTCGGCCGTGGCCGGCTCGTGCAGCGAGGTGCCGCAGTAGGTGTGGCCGTCGGGCAAGACGGCCGTTTTCCAGTGCGGCGGCGGCGTGAGCGGCACCCGGCCCGACCGCGAACCCAACGAGTCGCCCGGATGGCCCAGCGGCACGTTGATTATGTGCGCGGCCATCCCATGGCGCTCGATCCGCTTGCGCCACGGCCGGATCTTTTCCAGCGAATAATACCAGTGGCCGTACAGGAAGCCGGCGATCCACACGTCGGTAATGCCGGCGGCACTGATGATGGGGAGCAACTCGGGATCCGCGTCCAGTGCATCGGTCGAAATGGACAGATGGAACGTCCGCCTGGCCGCGGGCCGGGCAAAGCCCCCAGCCGGCACAAGCATGGCCGTCGCCCCAGCCGCACCACAAACTCGAAAAAATCTGCGACGTGACGTTTTCATGCAATATTTTCTCCATCTTCTCCGTTTAGTCATGTGAGTGCATCATAAACCATCGCGCGACCAATAAACACCATGCGGGCAGCAAAAAACTGCCGCCCGCGCGGAAGGGTTATCGTTGCGCCAATTGGGGGGCGCGATTCGCGATGCCCGGTCGGTGGTTGAAGAGCTTTGTCCTGCACTCACACAAAATTTGCTTGCGGGAGATCCTATATTTGCTAGAATGGGGCTCATAAGGGCAAGAGGCTTTTTCTGGGATCAGATCTTCTCGATGCTCTAGCTCGTCCCAGTCGTTCTGAAAAGGAGAATGCGCATGGCGTTTTCACGCCGCCATTGGTTACCCAGTCGCCATTTTAAGACAAATTCAGTTCACGAGCGTTCCACAAAAAAGGGCCGAACCTCTCAACGACATCGAAGTTGTCTGTTCGAGGCCCTGGAAACACGGGCCCTCTTGTCGGCCAGCAGCTTATCCAATATCATCGCCCAGCCGGCGGTCTCGGGCGGCTACACGGCAGCCCAGATCACATCGGCCTACTCGGCCAGCCCTAGTAGCGGGCTGAAAGGCAACGGCACCGGGCAGACGATCGCCATCGTCGACGCCTACAACGATCCGAACATTCAGAGCGACCTGGCAACCTTCGACACGAAGTTCGGGCTTGCGGCGGCCAATCTCACGGTCGTCAGCCAATCCGGCAGTACGACGAAGCTTCCCACCAGCAGTTCCGACTGGTCGTTGGAGATTTCCTTGGACGTGGAGTGGGCCCACGCCGTCGCGCCGGGGGCGAAGATCGTGCTGGTCGAGGCCAACTCCTCTAACCTCACCGACCTGTTGAGCGCCGTGCAGTATGCCAGCACCAAGACCGGCGCGTCGGTGGTCTCGATGAGCTGGGGAACCGACGAGTTCCGCGGCGAAACCTCCTACGACAGCTATTTTACCACCCCCGGCGTGACCTTCGTGGCCTCCTCGGGCGATAGCGGCACCGTGAGTTGGCCCTCGGTCTCGCCCAATGTCCTGGCGGTGGGCGGGACGACGCTCACGGCCAGCTCGTCCGGCGCCTATTCCGGCGAGACGGCCTGGAGCGATAGCGGCGGCGGCGTCAGCTTGTATGAGGCACTGCCGAGCTATCAAAAGATGATCGGCATTTCTGCCTCCGGCCGCGTCACGCCCGACGTGTCTTACGATGCCAATCCCAGTACGGGCTTCCAGGTGTACGATACCGAGGGGGAAAGCGGTTGGACGGTGGTCGGCGGCACCAGCGCCGGCGCGCCGCAATGGGCCGGCATCATCGCCATCGCCAATCAGCAGCGTGCCGCGAATGGTTCGGCCACGCCCGCGCTGAGCCAAGCCAATGCGATGATCTATACGATTTCGCTCACCAAAGCGTCGCAAGATTTTCACGACGTCACCAGCGGCCGCAACAGCAGCGGCTTCAGCGCCACGACGGGCTACGATGCCGTCACGGGGCTGGGCAGCCCGATTGTCAGCTCGTTGGTGGGCGATTTGGCCACCCAGACAGCCACAAGCGGTCCGACATCGACCACCAAGATTACCATCGGCAACACCGGAAGCTCCGGCGGTGGGGGCGGATTCGGAGGCGGTGGCTGGGGTGGAGGAGGCGGTGGCTGGGGTGGAGGAGGCGGTGGCTGGGGTGGAGGTGGCGGTGGTTGGGGCGGAGGGGGCGGGCGGGGCGGCTGGAGTAGCTGGGGCGGCGCCTTCGCAATAACGGCCGGCCTCGGGCAGCCAACGGTTTCCGGCGTGCCCAGCGTCACAATCACCGATTCGGCCATGCTGCCGGACCAATCGGCCGCCATGGTCCAGGCGGTGGCGGCTCCCATCAGCACTGCGGCCACCTCCGATGTTGCCCCTGCACCAACGGAGGCGCGATCCGTCGTGACCTGGGAGCGAGGCTTCGGCGAGAACACGCCCGCCGCGCTGTACAGTGCCGGGACCGACGAAGCCACGGTGGTCATCTTCGGCACGCCGGCTCCCGATTCCCAGCTTCAACTGGGGCTTCCCGCGATGCTAGCGGGGCAAGCGACCGGCACGGTTATCGCTCAGTCGACGTCACGGGAAAGCGACGATGCGGCAGTGATGGTCGACGGGCAACCGCAACTGGCGCCGGAAGGAACCGAAAACGGCGATTCGGCGGCAACGCCGAGCCACAGCCGCATGCAGCAGTCACCGGCCGATTCGGCCGCCACCTCGGCGGTCGAGCTGTCCGGTTCCACGATCGCCGCGCTGGTGTTTGCCTGGCAGCTTCGGGGTGACTCGGCCACCGCAGAGAAGGAGCGGCGGCGCGTCAGCCGGATAAGCTAGCGTACGTTCCACCAATTGATTGCCAGTGCCAAACGCCCCGCCATTGCAATGGCGGGGGAAGCGGCGCGGGCGTTTCACCCGTGCTGGATGAAGCACGGGCAGGATGCCCTCGCCACCCCCGGGTGCATTCCGCACTTTGTTAGGTTACGGGGCCTGGGCGTAGGCGTTGACCCCGGTCTGGCGGGATTGGTGGCGGAGCCAGAAGGAGGCAATTGGGATGGAGTCGCTGAGGTAGTCGGC